>Ga0172376_10001674_pt1 | contig 28038 bp, 23 predicted proteins | sample Lak35m_FD_121114 | JGI IMG/M metagenome (GOLD analysis project Ga0172376, IMG submission 121114) | Freshwater microbial communities from Kabuno Bay, South-Kivu, Congo - kab_092012_35m | ecosystem: Environmental > Aquatic > Freshwater > Lake | place: Democratic Republic of the Congo: South-Kivu...
CATCCCCAAAATGGACCCCATACCCCCACACTCCGGCATCCCCAAAATGGACCCCATACCCCCACACTCCGGCATCCCCAAAATGGACCCCATACCCCCACGCTCCGGCATCCCCAAAATGGACCCCATCCCCCCAAAGGGTTTCACGTCGCCTCGTCTTCTTGTACACTACTTGCCATGGATGACGACAATCGATTGGTAACCCCCACCCCCCAATGGGATGACGCACGGGATGGCTCGCTGCGTCCCCAACGCCTGGCTGAATTTATCGGACAACTGCCCCTCAAACGCAACCTCGACATTTATATCAATGCCGCCCTCAGTCGCAACGAACCCATCGAACATGTGTTGCTCTATGGCCCCCCCGGCCTTGGCAAAACCACCCTCGCATCGATTGTGGCCCGCGAAATGGGTGTGAACATCAAAATCACGTCTGGCCCCGCCATCGAACGCCCGGGTGACCTCGCCGCGATTTTGACCAACCTCGAAAAAGGGGATTTACTCTTTATTGATGAAATCCATCGGCTGAATCGCTCGGTCGAAGAAGTGCTCTATCCCGCCATGGAAGACTTTGAATTGGATATCATGATTGGCAAAGGCCCCTCTGCCCGCTCAATTCGAATCGACCTGGCACCCTTTACCTTGGTCGGTGCCACCACCCGGGTGGGGCATCTTTCGGCCCCCCTTCGGGATCGCTTCGGCATTGTGGAACGGCTGGCTTTTTATACCCCCGATGACCTGTCATTGGTCATCGACCGTGCCGCCCGCTTGTTGGATAGCCCCCTTGAACAGGGCGCTGCCACTGAGTTGGCCCGTCGGTCACGGGGGACACCCCGCATTGCCAATCGACTGTTAAAACGGGTCAGGGATTGGGCCCACATTCAAACCAATGGTGCCATTACCATGGCCTTGGTGGATGCCGCCTTATCGGGTATGGGGGTGGATGAATTGGGATTGGATGAGTTGGACCGAAAATACCTTTTGAGTATGATCCAAAAATTTGCCGGGGGCCCTGTTGGTGTCGACACCATCGCCGCCAGTATCTCAGAAGAATCCATGTCACTCGAGGACATGGTCGAACCCTATTTGCTACAGCTGGGGTTCATCGAACGAACCCCCAGGGGTCGACTGGCCACCCAAGCCGCTTACCAGCACCTGGGCATTCCCTGTCCTCGCCCCGCCGTTGTTGCCCAACCCACCTTATTCGGAGACCCACTATGACACGCCACGCCACCATTCAACGCCATACCAACGAAACCCAGATTACCCTCACCCTATCTTTGGATGGTACGGGACAATCCACCATCCAAACAGGGGTCGGGTTTTTGGATCACATGCTCACCTTATGGGCCGCCCATGGGCGGTTTGACTTATCGGTTACCGCCACCGGGGATACCCACGTGGATGATCACCATACCACCGAAGATGTGGGGATCTGCCTCGGCATGGCCGTGAGGGAGGCCTTGGGCACCCCCACTGGCATCGCCCGGTATGCCTCGGGTGCGTTTCCGATGGATGAGGCCTTGGTGCATGTGGCGCTGGATGTATCCAATCGACCGTATCTTCACTTTGGCATTCCCTTTCCCAAAACCAAAATTGGAACGTTTGATGCCGAACTCATCGAGGAATGGTGGCGGGCGTTTGCCACCCACGCCCGACTGACCCTTCACCTGATGTCGTGGCACGGGCACAACCTGCACCATTTCGCCGAAGCCAGTTTTAAAGGGGTGGGCGTTTGCCTGCATCGTGCCACCCGAATCGACCCCCAACAGGGGGGTATCCCGTCTACCAAAGGGGTCTTGTCGTGAGCCGTTGCCGCTGGCTCATTCACACCCTCTTCATCGGACTGATGGCAGGTGCCCTCACCGCTTGTGGCAAGGTCACCCAAGTGGCCCAACCCAATACCGACACCTCGTTTTTTGATGGCACCGGTCGGGTGATGGTCAGCACCAGTAACCGGAGCCTGACCACCCTCTCCCTCGGTGAAGCCCCTTTTTATGTGGTGGTGCGTGGGATTCACGCCAACGGCAAAAGCGATGAGTTGGCGTGGGGCAAAGTGACCATCACCCGCCCCCCTCGCACTGCCCAGTGGGAACAAGCCAAGGCCGTTGCCTATCGCAAAGGGGATGTCATCATCGACAAGGCCTCCCCCAGCTGGGCCTATTTGCGATTCAACCCGTCGGGCCCTTCGGTTGAATTGGATGTTCGACGCCTTAAAAAAGGATATGCCCATTATTGGGTGGTGTTGTACACCGGCACCGGTCGGGCCGTGATGACCCTGATCGATGGCGAAAAAAGTGCCCTCGCGACGGTTAATATCACCCCATGGGACGCTGGGAGTACCCATCGAAGCCTCATTCGATTGGCCGCCTTGGCCAACCCCTCCACCCGTGCCACCCCCCCGTCGTGGGACACCTTGTCTCAGGTCATCACCGATGCCAGCTTGGCAACCTTGGGATGGGACCTGCCCACCCCCGCCGTGGCCAGCGTGATGCCGGAGGCCCCCTCGCTGGCGTATGGGCGTGAGCGAGACACCCAATTGCTCAGCGTGATGACCTTGTTGGATGCTGGCAACACGGCAGGGGCCCTTCAGTTGCTGAAGCGACTCGAAACCAATCAGGCCATTCCGGGCATGACCCCAGCCGATTATGCGGTGATCGCCGACCGCATTGAATTGAGATAAGGAGGCCCCATGGTCAGCATTGCCGTCATCGGTACAGGGTATGTGGGATTGGTCACCGGGGTATGCTTGGCTGACATGGGGCATCGGGTGCATTGCGTGGACATCGACACCCAAAAAATTGACCAACTAAACCGTGGGGAATTGCCCATTTATGAGGTGGGATTAGAAGAATTGTTAATCCGAAATCGCGACCTGGGTCGCCTGACGTTTGGCACCCAATTGGCCGATGAATTGCACCAAACAGAGTGTGTGTTTTTGGCCATTAACACCCCCGCCTCGGCCTCGGGCGAGGCCTGCTTGGATTATTTGTTGGGGGCAGTGGACAGTGTGCGTACTTGTCTGGCCAATGGTCAGGCCCCCTTGTTGCGTACGGTGGTGGTCAAAAGCACCGTCCCCGTGGGAACCGGGGCCCGTATTCAAACCCGCTTGGATCCCTTTGGGGTTCAGGTGGTGTCAAACCCCGAGTTTTTGCGTGAAGGCAATGCCGTACAAGATGCCCTTCACCCCGACCGCATTGTCATCGGCACCCCCCATCCTGAGGCCCAATCGGTGATGAAGCAACTCTATCAAGCCTACACCCGCAAAGGGATCCCCTTGGTCATGACCACGGTCAAAACCGCCGAACTGATTAAATATGCGGCCAATGCGTTTTTGGCCACCAAAATTTCATTTATCAATGAATGTGCGGTGTTGTGTGACGCCGTGGGGGCCAATGTGTTGGATGTGGCCCACGCCATGGGATTGGATCACCGCATTGGGGCTCATTTCTTGGCCCCTGGCCCCGGGTTTGGGGGCTCTTGTTTCCCCAAAGACATCCAAGCCCTTCACCACACCGGTGCCCAACATGGGGTGGCCATGCACCTCATTGACGCGGTGACCCGCATCAACCAGCGGCAGCGAGACTGGGTGGTGGCCATGATCGGTCGTCTGGTGCCCCCCCCCGCCACCATTGCCCTGTTGGGGTTGGCATTTAAAGCTGGCACCGATGACATGCGTGACGCACCGTCTGTGTCGATTGTGCCGACGTTGGCCACACAGGGGTATACCATTCGGGGGTATGACCCCATTGCGGGGGCCAATGCCCGGGTGGCCCTGGGGGCTCACATGACCCAATGTGACAGCATCGCATCGGCACTCGAAGGGGCTGACATGGCATTGGTGTTAACCGAATGGGATGAATTTGCCTCTTACCCCCTTACAGGCTTTTTAGGCTTGACCCATCGCACCATTTTGGACACCCGTCATATTATCGACCCCGTGCAAGCCGCTAACCAGGGGATTCGGGTGGTTGGATTGGGAACATGTACCGATTAGGGATTGTCATTGGCACCCGCCCCGAAGCGATTAAGTTGGCACCCTTGGTGCGTGCGTTGGCGGGCACGGACCTACAGCCCGTGGTGATCATGACGGGCCAACACGATACCCTCATGGCACCGGTGGCGGGATTCTTTGGGTTGCGTGGGGATCACGTCTTGGATGTGATGGTACCGGGTCAATCGTTGGCCGCCTTGCATGCCAACTTGTTGCATGCATTGGATGGTGTCATGCCCGAGGTAGATGCCGTGGTGGTGCAAGGGGATACCACGTCGGCCTTGGCGGGTGCCATGGCCGCGTTTTATCACGGCCGACCCGTGTTTCATGTCGAAGCGGGATTGCGAACCGCGTCGATTGAATCGCCTTTTCCGGAAGAATGGAATCGCCGGGTGATTGATGAATTGGCCACCCTTCGGTTTGCCCCGACCCCCCAAGCCTTGGACACCCTCATCGCCGAAGGTCGTGGCCAGGGGTCATGGATGGTGGGCAACTCTGTGATTGATGCCCTGAAGCTGGGACTCCACATGATTGATGCACAAGGCGATGCCCCCTACCGCGACTGGGCCCTTCGCCACGGCCTGTTACAACGGTCTCATCTGATATTGGTCACCACCCATCGCCGCGAAAACGCCGGGGCCCCCCTTCAACGGATGTTGGCTGCCCTGCGGCAATTGGTGACCACCTTTCAGGATGTTGAACTGGTACTCCCCGTTCATCAAAACCCGGCCTTTAAGCCCGTGATCATGGGGGCGTTGGCTGGTGTGCCGGGCATTGCCTTGGTCGACCCCCTACCCTATGACCAACTGCTTTGGTTGTTGCGACAGAGTCGCATGGTGCTGACCGATTCGGGGGGCTTGCAAGAAGAAGCCCCGGCCCTGAACAAGCCCGTGTTGGTGATGCGAGACGAAACCGAACGCCCCGAAGGGGTGGCCGCTGGGTGTGCCCGCTGTGTGGGCACCCATACCCAAGCCATCGTGGATGCGGTCACGATGGTGTTAACCCAGCCTCACATTGAAGCCCAAATGGCGGGTGCCACCAATCCGTACGGGGATGGCATCACCTGCCAACGTATCGTGTCGCACATTCAAGCCTGGAGACATCAACATGCTTAGCACCCGTCACGCCCCCGTTTTATTGCTGATTTTGGATGGGGTGGGACTGGCACCCGATGGTCCCCTTAATGCGGTCAGTCAAGCCCACACCCCCGTATTGGATTGGCTCATGACCTTGCCCACGTTTTGCCGATTAAAAGCCCATGGCACCGCCGTGGGCATGCCATCTGACGATGACATGGGCAACAGCGAGGTGGGCCACAACACATTGGGGGCGGGCCGTGTGTTTGACCAGGGGGCGGCCTTGGTTGAAGCGGCCATTCAAAGCGGCCAGTTGCCACAAAGCCCGGCGTTTGAGGCTGCGGTTCACGATTGTCTCAAGGGGGGCACCCTGCACCTGATTGGCTTGTTATCCGATGGCAATGTGCATGCCCACATTGATCATACGGTGGCCATTATTGGGTATGCCATGGCGGCCCAGTTGCCCCGGTTGCGTTGTCATGTGCTATTGGATGGTCGGGATGTGGCCCCCCGTTCGGCCCCCCGGTATGTGGCCCAATTGGAACAGGTATTGGCCGATGCCCGTGCCCGTGGGTTTGACTATGCCATCGCCTCGGGGGGGGGGCGCATGGCCATTACCATGGACCGATACCAAGCCGATTGGGACATGGTCAAACGGGGATGGGACACCCACGTGAGGGGCGTGGGGACACCTTTTCGATCGGCCCTTGACGCCATTGAGGCCCTGTATGCGGCCCATCCCCATGACTCGGATCAAACACTACCCCCTTTTGTGATTGTGTCAGACCAAGGCCCAATCGGACGGATGGTGGATGGGGATGTGGTAATGCTCACCAATTTTAGAGGGGACCGGATGATTGAACTGGTCCAAGCCTTTGAATCGCCGGATTTTGTGGCCTTTGACCGGGTTGAGACCCCATCGGTACGGCTCATTGGCATGATGCAATATGATGGGGATTTGCAATTGCCCACCCATTTTTTGGTCTCCCCTCCCCAAATAGACCGGCCAGTGGCGACCCTGATGTCCCAAGCGGGCATTCACTCTTTTGCGATTTCAGAAACGCAAAAATATGGGCACGTGACCTATTTTTGGAATGGCAACCGATCGGGGATGGTAGACCCGGTGCGTGAAACCTATGTTGAAATCCCCTCCGACCGCATTGCCTTTGATCGTGCGCCGGATATGCAAGCCCGTGCCATTACCCAACAGGTTAAGGCGTTAATACGAACCAATCGCTACCGATTTGGGCGGGTTAATTTTCCGAATGGGGATATGGTGGGTCATACGGGCCATCTGGGGGCGACCATTCAGGCCATTGAAACGGTGGACCAGTGTGTGGGTGAACTCATTGCTGAAATGGATCAAATCGGGGGGATTACGGTGGTGGTGGCCGATCATGGCAATGCCGATGAGATGGGCCAAGTGATCGATGGGGTGGTGGTACCCAAAACCGCCCATACCTTGAACCCCGTGCCCTTTGCCATTGTGGATGGGTTGCGGGGCCCCCACTACCGTTTGCGATCGGTGCCCACGCCGGGGTTGGCCAATGTGGCGGCCACCTTGCTGACCTTGCTGGGCATTCCGGTTCCCGATGCGTATGCCCCCTCTTTAATCGAAGAAACCCCATGACCCTGATTGGGATCAGCGCCGGCGAAATATCGGGTGACCGGTATGGGGCCTTGTTGGCCAAGGCCATTTATCGTATCGCCCCCACCTGGCAACTCGAGGGCATGGGGCATCATGCCATGGCCGAGGCGGGGGTACGGTGCCATGCCGACATTGCGCGCCATGCCACCATTGGCATTGGGGACATTTGGCGGGCCTTGCCTGGTGTGTTGCGGGGGATGTGGCAACTGTGGCGATGGATCCGTCGCACCCCCCACCTCAAGGCATTGGTGGTCATTGATTGCCAAGGCGTGCACATGCCACTGGCCCGCATGGCCCAACGGGCGGGTATCCCGGTGATTTATTTTATTACCCCCCAAGAATGGCAATGGGGCACCGAGGCCGGGGGACAACAGGTGGTGGCCCGCACCCAATTGTTGCTCACGGTTTTTAAAGAAGAAACGCGGTTTTATACCCAATTGGGGGGGCAAGTATGCGAGGTGGGACACCCCATTTATGAGTTGTCGGGCCTCACCGCCGACATGAACCGCGAGGCCACCCGTGAAGCCCGCATCACCCCGGGGTGTTTGGCGGTGTTTCCGGGGTCTCGTCGCCAAGAAATTCGACTCACATTGCCAGCCTTGTTGGCGGCTGCTGGCGAATTGGTGGCCAAGGGATACATGTCTCAGGTGGTGGTGTCGGTGGCATCCCCTGCCTTGCGGTCATCCATTGAGGCGGTGGTGACCCGAATGGGTATTCCGGTCACCTATTGGGAGCAGCCGTCTGAAGCATTGATACAAAAGGCCCAGTTGTCATTGGCCGCATCGGGATCGGTGACCTTGCAGCATGCGGTGTGGGGCACCCCCTGTGTGGTGGCCTATCGGTTTGGGTGGGTGGCCTATTGGCTGGCCACCTGGGCGTTGGGCCGACGCCGAAGCAAGATTCCGTATATGGCCTTACCCAATTTGTTGGTGAACCAGGCCATCATGCCCGAATGTTTTCAATCGGATTGTACGGGGCCCGCCATTGCCCAGCAGGCCATTTTGTGTCTCACGGACCCGCACCAACAATCCCGAATGGCAGATGGGTATCAGGCGGTTCGCGATCAATTGGGGTCACCCGGTGCCATCGACCGGGCGGCGAAGGCCATTGTGGATTGGGTGAACGCCCACGATCATGTGGCGGGTTGAGACCATCCCCGGTATAACGGGATGGGGGGGACTGGTGGCCCGACGTCAGGCCCAAGGGGGTACGATGATATGGTTGGATGCCTGTGAGGGTCATGGCCATGGGGACAAGGGGGAATGGTCGTGGCTCATGGGTAACGATGGCCCTGGATGGGAAGGGGTGATGGTATCGGCGGATGCCCAGCACATGGAACATGTGCAATCAGACGGGTGCCGCCCCATCGATGGGGCGACGGTCAGCCAACGCCTCACCATATCGGACCGTGGCACGCCACCGGTTGACGCCCCGTTTTTGGGGGGATGGGTGGGATGGGTGGGGTATGGCTTTCGGTGGCCGATCGCCCCCCCCACCGTGGCCACTGGCGACTGGCCCTTGTTGTATATGATACGACCGAGCCGTTGGGTGGGCCTGCACCACCCCACCCAACGGGTGATCGCGGTGGGATGGGGTCACACCGATGCCGAGTGGTCCCAGTGGGTGGCGGGGCTTGAGGCTGACTTGGCCGCTCCCTCCCCACCCTGTCGGCCCCTCAATCGGGTGCAGGGGCGGTTTCAACTGCCCCGCGACGCCTATCAAACCGCCATTCAAACGATTCAAGCGGCGATTGCCGATGGGCACTGTTACCAAGTGTGCCTGACGAATGAATGGGTGGCCCCCCAGGGCGAGGGGTCCGCTTTTGACTGGTATGGGCACATGAGGACCCATAATCCCACTGGGTTGGGGGCCTATTGTCAGACACCGTATGGTGACATTGCCTCGACGTCACCCGAGTCGTTGGTGCACATGACCCGTCAGGGTCGCATTGCGAGTCACCCCATCAAGGGAACCCGGTCACGCCATGCGGGACACTCACCCCTGACACTGACAGAAAACCCCAAAGAACGGGCCGAAAACGTCATGATTGTCGACTTGATTCGAAACGATTTGGCACGGGTTTGTCAGCCGGGGTCGGTCACCGTTGATCGGTTGTGGGATGTGGAAACCCATGCCACGTTGTATCAGCTGGTCAGCACGGTATCGGGCCAACGACGGCCCGATCAGGGGGTATGGGACGTGCTGGGTTCCCTGATACCCGGTGGGTCGATGACGGGGGCCCCTAAAGCCGCGGCCATGGCCATCATTGACCGCTTGGAACAGCGGGCCCGGGGTGTATATGCGGGGGGCTTGGGCTGGGTGGGCGAGGATGGCAGTGCCCAGTTGTCGATGGTCATTCGCACGGCGGTGTTTCGGGATGGCATGGTTCGGTTGGGGGTGGGGGGGGGCATTACGTCCGGGTCATGGCCCCCCAGCGAATGGGAAGAGGTGTTGCTTAAAGCACGGGCCACCCTCCCTTCTTTTTGTGAGCTGGACGGCCCGCCTGCCGGTTAATAGAGCCAAATGCCCCCATCGGGTGGGTCGGGGTGGGGTTGAAACGAAACCCGCGACCGCCTTAAGGGGCGAAGCCCCTTAAGAACCCCCCGTGGTTTTTTTATTTGATATGAGGGCGTTCCCCCGGCTCTATACCCCCCCTGGCCCTTCGGGCCCCCCCCCTGGCCCTCGGGGCCCCCCCCTGGCCCTCGGGGGCCCCCCCCTGGCCCTCGGGGCCCCCCCCTGGCCCTTCGGGGCCCCCCCCTGGCCCTTCGGGGCCCCCCCCTATTTTCGGGGACCTGCGGTCCCCTAGCCCCAGCATGGGGTGGTTTTTTAGATGTGGGGCGGGGCCCCACACCCCGTGGTTTTTTATTTGATATGAGGGCGTTCCCCCCTCATACTCCCCCCTGATGTAATGGTAGCGGGCACTGCGTGCCCGCGCCCGCCTTAAGGGGCTACGCCCCTTAAGAATCCCCAAGAAAATGCCACTGCCTTAAGGGGCGTTGCCCTTAAATTTGGGGATCTAAAGGGGTGAAGAGCCTTTGCAATTACATGTCTTGGGGATTTAAAGGGGTGAAACCCCTTTTCAGGGGCCTGGGGATCGAAGATCCCCAGATCAACTTAGGGGTGAGTGTGAGGGGGGAACGCCCTCACGCAAAAAATAACCCCTTCAGGGGCCTGGGGACCGCAGGTCCCCAGAATCATTGGATAAGTCTTTGACGGGGTCATGCCAGCGCTGGCTCGCATCGGCCAGTAGGGACAGTGGGGTTAGCCCCACGCCACCCACGATAAAGAGAATGGTCAGGCATTGTTTCATCATGATGAACTCCTTTGATTGGGGCACTGATCCCCTTGTCTTAATAGACGCATCAAAAGCATGATATGTTGCGTGTGTTAGGGACGACGCTCAAACATCCACCACCATCTTCCCCGATCGCTTAATTCGAGTGATACCCGTCCCCAGCATGCCGCCATAACCCCCATGGCGGTCAGTCCCACCACCGCATCCCGTCCGATCACCCATACCACCAGCACCGCCACCACCCATCCCCACACCAATCGATTTAATGCCATCATGACCCATGGGCAGAGTGCCCATACCAACACCCCCATGCCGAAGTTCCAGGCAAGCAAGCACCCGGTGGCCACCCGGATGGTGCCCCATGTGCTTAATCGACCCACCCAACTACCCAACACCAATCCCACGGCCAGGCCGGCCCCCATCCAATCTGAGGGCCACAATGCGGGCCACGCCATGACCATGGCCGCCCCTTTGGCAACATCCAGGGCCATGCCCCACACCGTCCATTTGGCCACTTTAAAGACAGTGGGAGAGGGTACGCCTCTGGATTGGACACCCTCCCACCACACACGAAACGCCGACACTAACCGAGAGGGGGGAAAGATGGCCAGGGCAATCATGAGTGCCCAGGTCAATGCCACCCCTACAACCGATCCAATTCGAATGCCTGGTGCAACACCCGAAGGGCCTTGCGGCCATCGCCCCGGCCGATGGCACACGAAATTTTAATTTCAGACGTGGCAATCAGTTTGATGTTGATGTGATTGGCTGCCAACACCTGAAACATTTTGGCGGCAATGCCGGGTTTGGATATCATGCCGACGCCCACGATCGAAATTTTGGCCACGGCGTCATCGGTTTTGACCCCACTGGCCCCCATCTCTCGGGCGACGGCTTGGGTGACCAAGGTGGCGGATTGCAGGTCGGCGTCATTAACGGTGAAGGTAATGTCATTTTCTTGTGAGGTTTCTGAACTTTGAATAATCATGTCGACATTCACATTGGCTTCGGCCAATTGACCAAACAAATGGCCCGCAACCCCAGGACGGTCTTGAACATTTTGAATGGTGATAATGGCCTCTGATTCCATGAGTGTGGCCCCGGTTACTGGTCGATTTACTTCCATATCACTGATCTCCTTCACGATGGTACCCGTTTCCTCTGAAAAAGAGGAGCGGACATGCAACTGGACGCGGTTTTCTTTGGCACATTCCACACTTCGAGGGTGCAATACTTTGGCACCCAATGAGGCCAACTCCAGCATTTCGTCATACGAAATAAAGGGCAACTTGACCGCTTCGGGTACAATGCGAGGGTCGGTGGTGTACACCCCATCCACATCCGTATAAATTTCGCATTCTTTGGCCCCCAAGGTTGCGGCCAAGACGACGGCTGAGGTATCCGATCCGCCCCGTCCGATGGTGGTGACATCTTGCCATTCGTTAATGCCCTGAAACCCGGTGACGACCACCACCCGTCCCTGATCGAGTTCTTTCCAGATTCGAGCGGGATCAACCTTGGTAATGCGGGCTTTTGAATAGTGGGATTCGGTCATAATGCCAGCTTGAGACCCCGTCAATGAAATGGCCGGAATCCCCTGTGCCTGCAAGGCCATGGCCAACAATGCGGCGGATACATTTTCGCCGGTTGAGATGAGGGCGTCGTATTCACGGGCGGGTGGGGTTTCCGACACTTGGTGGGCCAATTGAATCAAGGCATCGGTGGTATCCCCCATGGCGGATACCACAACGACGATGTTGGGAATACTCAATTTGGCTTTGGCCACCCGTTTGGCAACGGCCCGGATGCGTTCGGGGTTTCCGACAGATGTGCCCCCAAATTTTTGAACGACCAATTCTGCTTGCTTAAAACTCATGACACGCTCCCTTCTCGATAGCGATTGGCCGCTTGTATAAACGATACAAACAGGGGATGCGGCTTAACGGGTCTCGACTTAAATTCTGGATGAAACTGACACGCCACGTACCACGGGTGGGACGGTAATTCGACCACTTCAACCAAGGTATTTTCGGGCGACACGCCCGAAAACACCATCCCAGAGGTTTCGAAGGCATCCCGATAGGCGTTGTTAAATTCATACCGATGCCGATGCCGTTCACTGACCTGGGGCTGACCATAAGCCGTCATCAGCAACGTGTTGGCCTTGACATCGCAGGGATAGGCCCCCAAGCGCATGGTGCCCCCTTTTTTGCGAATATGGCGTTGATCGGGCAAAAAATCGATGACGGGGTGGGTGGTATCGTCACTAAATTCACGGCTATGGGCATCATCCCATCCCATCACATGGCGGGCATATTCAATCACGGCGATGTGCATCCCCAAGCACAAGCCCAAGTAGGGCACCTGTTTGGTACGGGCAAAATGGGCGGCTTTGATTTTGCCATTGATACCCCGGTCGCCAAACCCACCCGGTACCAATACCCCATGCACATCCCCGAGCAAAAATTTGGCTTCTTCGGTTTCGAGTGATTGGGCGTCGACCCATACCACCTCCACGCGCACGGCGTTGGCCGCGGCGGCATGTTGAAGGGCTTCGACGACACTTAGGTACGAATCGGACAATTGGTTGTATTTGCCCACCAAGGCCACTTTTACGCATGGCAAATCGGGGGTTCGGATGGAGGCCAGGTAGGCCCGCCAATGGGTGAGATCGGGTTTGCGGTGACGCAGGCCCAGGCGTTGCATGACCACGTCACTAAACTGATCTTGTTGAAGGAGCAAGGGCACGTCATAGATGCTGGGGGCATCGACGCAGGTGATGACGGATTGAGAATCCACATCACAAAACAAGGCGATTTTATCTTTGATATCGCGGCTGAGGGGGTGAGCGGACCGGCACACAATCACATCGGCGTGAATGCCAATTTCACGCAGGTCTTTGACGCTGTGTTGGGTGGGTTTGGTTTTAAATTCTTGGCTGGGGCCCAAAAAAGGGACGAGGGTAACATGGATATGAATGCAACGGGAGCGGTTTTCAAATTCAAATTGTCGCACGGCTTCTAAAAACGGCAGGCTCTCGATATCTCCCACCGTGCCGCCGATTTCGGTGATGACGACATTAACGGGGTGTGTGGTCAAGGTTTGGGTGATACGGGTTTTGATTTCATTGGTGACATGGGGGATGATTTGGACGGTGTGGCCCAGGTAATCGCCTTGTCGTTCTTTGTTTAAGACGTCCCAAAAGATCATACCCGAGGTGACATTGTGAACGCGGGACAAATTTTCGTCGATAAAGCGTTCGTAGTGTCCCAAATCCAAGTCGGTTTCAGAGCCATCTTCGGTGACAAAGACTTCACCATGTTGGGTGGGGCTCATGGTCCCTGGGTCGAGGTTGAGGTAGGGATCAAACTTTTGGATGGCAACGGAGAGGCCTTGGTTTTTGAGTAAAACGCCCAGCGAAGCGGCGACGATGCCTTTGCCGAGAGACGAGACCACGCCACCGGTGACAAACACAAAGCGGGTATCAGCCATGATGGGGATACCTGACGGAAGGAGATGGTGGTATTAGATGGGGAAAAGAGATGGAAAAGGAGACAACATGATGCATGCATTCAAGATACAACAGGCGGCGATGAAAAGCCATACTGGGTTGCCCGACCCTCCCCTTTGGGGAGGGTTGGGGAGGGGGTAAAAAGAAACCCTTTTGCGGGGGGTGGGGGGCCCCGCCCCACATTTAAAAAAAACCACCCCCTGCTGAGACTCGGGGACCTGCGGTCCCCAAACCAAGGGGTTTCACCCCTTGGGGTTTCACCCCTTTAAATCCCCAATAGAACAGGCATCCCTTTTTGGGGTTCTAGGGGCCTTTGGTCCTAGAAACCAAACGACCCACTCGCATACCCTGCCCCACCATACCCACTTGACCATGAGCCCACTGCATACCCCGACCCACACACTGTCCCCCCTTGCCCACTTGACCAACTACTCAGCAACGACCCACTCGCATACCCTACCCCACCATACCCACCTGGCCATGAGCCCACCGCATACCCTGCCCCACCATACCCACTTGACCAACTGCTACTGGGTGTGGTCACCGCATACCCCGACCCACCGTATCCGCCTGACCAACTGCTACTGGGTGTGGTCACCGCATACCCCGACCCATACATCGTCCCCCCTTGCCCACTTGACCAACTACTCAGCAACGACTCACTCGCATACCCCGACCCACCGTATCCGCCTGACCAACTGCTACTGGGTGTGCTCACCGCATACCCCGACCCATACACCGTCTCCCCTTGCCCACTTGACCAACTACTCAGCAACGACTCACTCGCATACCCTGCCCCACCATACCCACTTGGCCAACTGCTACTGGGTGAGCCCATACTGGGTGAGCCCACCGCATACCCCGACCCCACCGATGACGCCCCTGGATACCCCCCACTATTGGATACACTGAACGATGGGCCCGACACCGTGCCCACTGACGACCCGCCGAAATAAAATATCCCCTCATCATCTGACCCCTGTATTAAACTTGGCACATCAACCCCACGATGGGACCCAATGCCCGCTAAGGATGAATGCGACGATGAATGCGACGATGGGCCCACTGGCGACCTGTCTAAAAATATCCCCTCATCACCTGACCCCTGTATTGAACTTGGCACATCAACCCCACGATGGGACCCACTGCCCGCTAAGTATGAATGCGACGATGGGCCCACTGGCGACCTGTCTAAAAATATCCCATCATCACCTGACCCCTGTATTGAACTTGGCACATCAACCCCACGATGGGAACCCGTATAAGCGGGGGGTACCGTCTCAAGGGCAGATGCCATGGTGGGCCCCGTGCCTAACGGCCCCCCTTGATGAGGGGGCGCCAGATGAGGGCCTGTCTCATCCCGTTGCCCATCTGTGCACCCACCACTGGCATCCGATGCCTCAAGCAACTTTAAAAACTGGTCGGCGGTATACCCCGGCTCTGAACACAAGGCCTGGACCACCCCATTCGGCATGTGATACCTCACCACCCAGTCCATGATGGCCGCCATCATCGTTGGATTGTCTCGTATTACGTGACAAACCGCGCCCCTCTTATCTTGACATTGTGATGACTGACGCAAGATATCATACGCCACTTGTCGGTCTGATTTAGACTGCGTCGTGTTATAAATCCAATCCACCCACAACAACCCCACACCAAATAAATCGTGCAACACCTTGCATTGGGGCGTGTGAATGGGATAAGGCGAAAACGTGGTACTCGCCAGTGGCCCATGGGTCGCCGCCGACAACCCATCAAAATCAATTAACTGGGCCCGCTGGGTACTGTCGTCCATGACCACGTTGCCCATTTTGATATCCCCATGTGCCAACCCTTTCTGGTGCAAGGTGCGACACCCCGACAACACATCCTTGGTTAATGCCAGCATCTGATCGCGCCCCATGGTCGTTACCACCACCGGACTTGCCGCTTCAAAAATAAGTTTCGCCTTGAGATGCGATGTCGGTTGGTCAGACGATACCATCAACACTTTGGCCCGATTGATATGCGCCGAGTCTAAAAACTTGGTGTAATAATTGTTGAGCCACTCCTTTGCCTCTGACCCCATCACCATAGGACGCGATCCTGATGCGTCTATCAATGGGAGTTTTGGGGGGAGTTTTTGGGATTGCCGGTTCGCCGTCGCCATCGATTTGGCCACATGCCACACCCACGTTGCGGTTTCTTGATGCCATACATACACCTTGCGTATCACCGACTTACTGCCATTACCGCCGATGCCAGTGTTTAATGCACGGTCTCCACGCACGGTACTGACCCATTGCCCACCCACTGTTGACATCCGATACGTCGCCGTCTTGGCTTGGTCGGCCACGGTGCCATCAGACCGTTGCACCATCGTGAGCCGTACCAAGGCCGCTGCCACCCGATTGACCTTATCGGGGCGATCAGATGTCATGACACGTCCCCAAAGTTGATGATACAACCGATCGTCGGGGTCAATGTTGCTGGCCCGCATACGATCAATCGCGTGGTTGAGATGTGCCACCGCATTATCGACTAGATCGGCATCCAAGCATCGCAATGCCTCCGATATCGACTGCATCCATTGGGGGTGGGGGGTATCATGTGCGGTCACGATCGGCTGGCCACTTAGCCAACTGGCCACCATCTGCCTTAGATGGTCTGGTGAGTTGGGATTGGCCACAGGGGGCGGCATTACGGCACGTGATGGGCCTGGCTTCGATGAGACAATACAAGCATGTTTCGTCAGACTGTTCAGGCCACGACTCACATCCTGGGCGACAGGGCCATTACCAAAATTCAAACCAGAAGGGATATAGCGCCCCCCATTAATGCGATCAATTGACATGATAATCCTCTTGTAAAAACCGAATCAAAGAAAACGAAGTACGAAATCCGTAAGAAGTAGACACGAGACCCATGAAGTGAATGTGGGCCTTAGTCTAACACGAGATCCCCATCCATTGAAGGTGGGCGGTGTTACGGCACCGCCTTTAAGACGACCACCGTCACATCATCCCGCACCCCATCGTCGGCTACTTCTTCGCGAGATGGCATTAAAATGGCATCTCGAATCTCCGCCACTGATTCATGGTGATGGGTTTTAATCAGGTGTTTGATTCGGGCTTCTCCCCTTGCATCCCAATCCGACCATTCCCCACCCAATGCTTCAATCACCCCATCACTCACCATGACCACCACGTCCCCCGTGTCAATCTGAATGGTGTCATTGGTGAGTGACACCCCCTCACCCCCCATCCCCAATGGCACCCCCGCATCGGTGGGTGTCAGCGCCACCACCGTATGAGAATGGGCCTTAAACCAATACACCTTGCCATCATGGCCCGCCATCACAAAGGTGCGCTGATCGGTGGTGAACCACGCCTGCAAGGTCACCGATCGAGGGTCACGCCATTGGGCCGTGTGTGTTGACCATAACCGGTCAACCCATCCAACCAATTGGGCGGGGGTCACCGTGGGCAACAATTCAATGACGGTGTGCACCATGCTTTGCACCATTAACATGGCCATGCTGGCCCCCATGCCATGCCCCATCACATCCCCCATCACAATCCAATACCCCGGGGTATGGGGCGACGGAATCACATCATAATAATCCCCGCCCACCCCACTCATGGCTTGGGTACGGGCAGCAAATAACAAGCGTGGCATGCTCACATGATGCGGCCAACTATCTTGCTGAATGTGCTTGGCTGATTCGAATGCCTGGGCCATTTCGGATTGTTTCCATCGGGCCAACCACCAACTGCTTTGTTGCATCATCAATTGCAACACCCCTTTATCATCCCGTGTTAACGTCGGGCTTGTTAATTTGGGTGCCACCAACCCGATGCCCACCAAGGTTCGGGCCGACCAAAAAGGGATACATGCCACCATGCCCACTTGGGCCAACCACATGCCCACCGCCGGATCGGTATCATACACAACGGTATCGGTGTGTTGCATGTGGGCCCACACGGCATGAATCGCCGGCACCCACTCCGGATCGGGCGACGGCACCAACAAGGACCCGTCACACGCATCCAAGTGCGGTGAGAAAAAAAAACGGGGCGTCCCCATTTCGAGCTCTTTGGTGAGAATACCCGATAATTGATCACACAATCCTTGGGTGTTGGGGGCTTGTCCCACCCGTTGCATCACCCGTTCAATCACCTGTTGATACTGATAACGACCCCGCAAAAACTTGCGTGACACATCCGTTTGAATCATCAACCGCAATGCCGGGCCACCCACCATGAGGGCCCATGCCACTGGGACCCACAAGGCCCATTGCCACGTCACCGGATACCCCGATACACCCCACACCATTCCCCCCACCCCCAATGCCACCACCCCCATGGTCACCCCCCACGCCACCCCACGACTCACCACCACCGATACATCCACCCATTGAAATTTCACCACCGCCCACATCATGGTCACACAATAAACCGCCACCAATCCATTTCCATACGGGGGTATGTCCCATCCCACCCACAAGGGGAAATTACTGGCCCCCCCCACGATCGCCCCCGCCAATGCCACCATCACCATCCATTCAACCCATCGGCGACGTCCCTTGGATTGCACCCACAATGCCCGCACCCCCACCCCCATGTTCACAAAGAAAAAGACCAAAAACAGCAGAAACAAGGGGCCTGCAATGGGCCAACTCCCATAGGGGGTCACGCGATACCCCGCAATCATGAACGGGGTCACCGATGCCACCACCAACCCCACCCAACACACCGAATTGACCCACCACCACCCCTGTCGGGGTAGCACCAACGGGCGACACGATAGGGCGGGATACGACACCGCTGCCCACGAAAAAAAATAGGGAATGGCAATGGCCGACGTTTGCAACAAGGTGCAGGCCACCTGTTGCCCAATGGAATGGGCGACCCCTTGCCACACCGCATAAAACAAAGACCACAATGCCACTGATACATGGGTGGCCGAAAACGCCCAATATTGGCGAGAATGGGCAAACATATACGCCGTCATCAGTGCCAGCACGGCATTGGCCAGGGCAACCCCTTGCAACACCGGCATTACAACATGCGCTTGGATTGCAACGACAACCGATGGTTAATCATGGGAACCGCATAGGGGTTCTCGACCAAGGCCGTGGCCATGCCAATGAGGGTGGCCCCATGATCAATCAGGGTTTCGACATGGTAAGGGGTCGAAATACCACCCGTGGCCATGATGGGCAACCCCAATGGCCGCAACAAACTCACCATTTCGAGGGTACGCTGAAACAACCCTTCACCACTATACCCCCCCCCACCGGTGCTGGTGGCATTGGTGGCCAACCCCACTTCGGCACAACTACAAAACCGGGTGTTCCCCACGTTAATGATCAGGCGGTCAAACGCCGTCATGGTTTCGGTCATCAACAACAATTGGGCGTTGGGTTGGTCGGGCGAAAACTTCACGCTAATGACGGCATCGGTTCGGGCCCGAACCCCCTCTAATAACGTTTGAAACAACCCGGGCGTATGCAACAAGTGTTGCCCTTCATCGGTATTGGGACACGAAATATTGAGCTCATAAAAACGAGGAAAGGACACCGTGCGCAACCCGTCTTCAAGGCGTTCGATGACCTCGAAATACTCGCTTACACTTTCGCCCCCCACGCTCAATCCAATGGGTCGGACCGAGCGTGCCACCCATGATTTTTGAATGTGGTTAATGGTGCCATCCACCCCCTTACCGGGCAACCCCATGGCATTTAACAACCCTCGCATGCCAGGCATTTCGACCGCTTGAAGGCGGGGTCGGGGGTTGCCCTCGCGGGGATTCCGCATGATGGTTTTCAAAATCGCGCCCCCCATGCCAAAATTCATCCAAAACCCTAAAATCTGTACATCATCTTTAAATGCCGATATCACCAAAGGAGACGGGAATTGAAGCCCATGCACCGACACCCCAATGGCATGGGGCACCCGAAACGAAAACGCCAGGGGCGATAAAAACAGTTGGGTGCCCTTAATCAAGCGGTCACCTTTTTCGACCACCGCTTCTAAATCAATCGCCTGCATGGCACGCTGCTGTGCCAGGTGGGTCCGCACAATCAGCCACCGACGGATGAGTTGATAGACCCATCCCCCCAAGCGGGCACGCCAGGTCACCATCATCGCCCCGTCAACCGTCGCAACAAGGCCAGTGCCACCACCCCCACCAATGCATTGGGCAACCACGCCGCCACCACCGGTGGCATGACCCGTTGCACGCCCAAACTGGTACCCAATGACAACAAAATATAATACACAAATATAATCACCAAACTCAGACCAAGGCCCGTCGCTGAGCTGCTGCGATGGGGCCTTAGGCCCACCGACGCCCCCAATAACGCAAAAATAAGCGACGAGAACGGTACCGACCATTTCAAATGAAAATTCATGATGTCCGTGATGGGATCTTGCCCCAGCCGCCGCTGGGTTTCGATGGCTTGGGCCAATTCCATGCTGGTCATTTCTTCCATTTTCTTGCTGGGATTGCCCATCTGGTTGGGGTTAACGGGTAACGCAATGCGTTCTGATTTAAACCGAATGACGGTCATCTCCCCCGGGTTGGCCTGCGAAAACGAATGCAAGACCCCATCCCGAAATTCCCATCCGGTTTGGGTATTCCATCCCCCTTCTTTGGCACGAATCAGACGAACGAGACTCCCCTGCTCGTATTCCGCCACGGTGATGGATTTAAACAGTGAGCGGTTCACTTCCCCAATATTCACCATTCGTACCGGCATGCCCCGGTCATATTCCGTAAAATTAACGTTTTGTCGAATGGGTGTTTGTTGGCGTTCGGTAAACCGTCGGAATACTTTTTCGGCCGTATGGGCCGATTTGGGCACAATTCCCTCATTCATGGCGATGGTCACCAGGCTCACCACCACCCCAAACACCATCACCGGTGCCATCAACCGCAAAAACCCCACCCCAGCAGACCGAAACGCCAGCATTTCACCATCGGCACTCAAGCGGCCAAATCCCACGATGGTGGCCAATAAGGTAGACATGGGGCAAGACAACACCAACACATAGGGCAATTTGAGTAAAAAAACCAAGGTCACGGTCGACAGTGGAATGCCCAATCGCATGGCATCATTCACCAAATTATATAAGACCGTACTCCCCGCCAAAATGGCCGTAAAGGCCAATACCCCAAACAAAAAGGGGCCCAACAATTCAGTGACAATATACCGATCGAGTATCACAGTGCAAAGTCCCGACCCAAATACAATTCACGGGCCGATGCATCGGATGCAATATCGTGGGCATTGCCCGACAACAATACCTTGCCACTGTGTAAAATATAGGCCCGATCCACAATCGCCAGGGTTTCTCGGACACTGTGATCGGTAATAATGACCCCTATGTTTTGTTGCTTTAAGTCTTGAATAATGCCCTGAATGTCATGCACGGCAATCGGGTCAATGCCTGCAAATGGTTCGTCCAATAAAATAAAGGCGGGGTTCAAGGCCAAGGCACGCAAAATTTCAACCCGCCGTCGTTCGCCACCCGACAACGACACCCCCTTGGCGTGTCGGATATGGGACACCCGCAACTCATTTAATAAGGTATCCAACCGGTTGGCCCGTTGGGCTTTGGGCACCACATTGGTCAGTTCCCACAAGGCCAAAATGTTGTCTTCCACCGTCATGCGTTTAAAAATAGAGGGTTCTTGGGGCAAATACCCCAACCCCATTCGGGCACGGCGGTACATGGGCCATCGGGTAATCGGGGTATCATCGATAAAGACCGCTCCCTCATCGGGGGTCACCAATCCGATCACCATATAAAACGTGGTGGTTTTACCCGCCCCATTGGGCCCTAACAACCCCACCACCTCGCCGGTTCGCATTTCAATACTGACCCCATCCACAATGCGACGGCCCCCAAATGATTTCACCAACCCTTCGGTTCGAATTATGCCCATGGTAGCGGTTCGGTATCAAACACTGCCATGGTGGTGCCGTTTAAGTATACCTCTTGCCCCATTCGTTGGGCCGATTGCAAGCGGCCCAGGGTGGATTCGATGCGTTTGGCTGAGGCTTCGATTTCTTTGGCCAATACTTGCTCGGGTTGACCCAATCGCTTGGCCAAGGTTTGGGCCCCCATTTTAATGCCTGTTAACGGGCTGTTGATCTCGTGTTGCAAGGTCACCACCACATCAGACAAGGGCGCAAACGATGCCATGTCCCCGGTGGGGGAGGGGGACACAGTAGGGGGGGGCACAGTAACGGGGGGTGGTATCATGCGATGATGCACCGGGGTCGCCGACAGCGTGGATGCCTGTTGACTCACCTGATGAATGCGATACAGCCACTCAGGCATGCTCACCGACGGTGACACAAAATCGTGACAAGCCGACACAAACGACTGTTGACGGGCCGATATGTCAGGACCAATCAAGCCAATCACTGGTAATGCGGCATGGGCCGCCAGTGACAAAACCGAGGCCCGGTTCAATTCGGGAATGTCTGAATCAAGCAACAGCACCGAGGGGGAGTGGGTCAGGGCATCGGGCAATAATTGATCGTTTTTAATCACATGGCATGCGACCCCATACGCTTCTAATCCTTGTTGCAACCCTGCCCAGGCATCAGAGGCGAGCAAGGCGACCACGCGTACAAGGGGATTCGGCAAGTGCTTCATCACCCGATACCGCAGGGTCAACCGATCGGATGGCATAAACAGCACATCATGGGGAACCGAGACTTGTGAGGCCAATACCCAATCATCGGCGGATACAGTCAGCAACAAAGTGGGCAAGGGCCCCCGTCCTGACACGGTGGCATCGGCCGACAGGGCCATGGCGTGTCCCACGCTGGCGACCACCAAGGCGGGCTGGTGACGGTCGATTAAGTCTAATGCCTCTTGAATGCCTGGTGCCACCCACAATGCGACCAAGGGATGAAACACTTGCTGGGCCATGGTAAGTAGCCCCTCATCGGGCTGAACAAATAGAATGGCATGCGTCATGGGGTTATATGGTAACCGCTATCCGCCGAATCTCCAAGGCCTGACCGGATTGTTCGTCGACGGTGACCGCCACGGCATTGAGCATGGTCTCTTTGCTTTTGGCCGGGGTAAACGATACGGGTAGTTGGTCAAAGAAGCGTTGAATGATGGGGCCTTTTTCCATGCCCAAAATCCCATCTTTGGCCCCTGTCATGCCAATATCGGTGATATACGCCGTATGCCCCGCCAAAATGGACTCATCGGCGGTCATCACGTGGGTATGGGTGCCATATACCAGGCTCACTTTTTGAGCCAAATGGTGCCCCATGGCCTGTTTTTCTGAGGTGGCTTCGGCATGAAAATCGACCACAATCAGGGGGGTGATGGCCTGAATGGCGGGCAAGGCATCCGTGATGGTGTGAAAGGGGCAATGGGACGGGGCCATAAACACCCGGCCCATCAGATTCACCACGGCGATTTTGATTCCCCGGTGCTGGGTGAGCACCCATCCGCGACCGGGGTGCTGCCCAGGGAAATTGAGGGGCCGAATCAAATCAGGCAATTGATCCATTTGGCCCATGATTTCTCGTTTGTCATACACATGGTTCCCCGTGGTCATGACGGCCACCCCCATGGCTTTGAATTGTCGGTAAATGGCGGCGGTAATGCCAAAGCCGCCTGCTGCGTTTTCGACGTTGGCGATGACCACGTCCACCTGATACGTGGCCACCACATCGGGTAATAGGGTGTCGACCACTTGCCGACCGGGGTTCCCCACGATATCCCCGATACACAGCAGGGTGATGGCCACTACTTGGCCACCCCTACTGCGCGGGTTTCGCGAATTACCGACACCTTGACTTCGCCGGGATAATCCATGTCGGTTTCAATTTTCTTGGCCATTTCCAAGGCCATTCGATGAATGCCGGGGTCATCGATTTCATCGGGGCGCACAATCACACGCACCTCCCGACCGGCTTGAATGGCGTAGGCTTTTTCAACCCCATCATATGACAGGGCAATGGCCTCTAGTTTTTCGAGTCGTTTGATGTAGGCTTCGACTGATTCGCGACGGGCACCGGGCCGTGTGGCCGAAATGGCATCGGCCATCTTGACTAAAATGGCCTCAATCGTATCGGGGTCTTCGTCTTCGTGATGGGCCATGATGCAATTGATCACCTCATCAGATTCCCCATATTTGATGCACACCTCTTTGCCCAAATCATCATGCGAGCCGCCTTGTTCAAAATCGAGGGCTTTGCCAATGTCGTGCAACATGGCACCACGCTTGGCCAATGCGGCATTCACTTTTAATTCATCGGCCATGATGCCGGCAATGTGGGCCGCTTCGATGGAATGGGCCAAAATGTTTTGTCCGTAACTGGTACGATAATGCAATTTACCCAATAGTTCGATGATTTTGGGGTGAAACTGAAGGCCCACCGCATCGGCGGCCTGCTCACCTTTTTCGATGATGGTGTCATGCAATTCTTTTTTGGCCTTCTCCACCGCATCTTCGATACGGGCGGGGTGAATCCGCCCATCTGCAATCAGCTTACTCAACGCGATTTTGGCAATCTCACGGCGTAATGGGTCAAAGCACGATAAAATCACCGTACCGGGGGTGTCATCCACAATCACATCGACACCCGTGGCGGCTTCAAAGGCCCGAATGTTGCGACCCTCTCGGCCAATGATACGCCCTTTTAATTCATCATCGGTCAATTGCACCGATGAGGTGGTGGCACTGGGTACGTGGTCAATGGCGGTGCGTTGAATGGCATCGGTTACAATTTCTTTGGCCCGTCGTTTGGCCGTTTTACGTGCTTGGTCTTCGATCTCTTTGATTAATTTACCCGCCCGTTGCCGGGTTTCTCGCTCGACATTTGAGAGCAAAATATCGCGGGCTTCTTCAGCCGAAAACCCAGCGGCCTGTTCGAGTTTTTCAGATAACGCCCGAATGACGGCCTCTTCTTTTTGACGCAATTGTCGAATGCGATCCGACTCGGCTTGGACGCTGGCTTCTTTTTCGATCATGCGTTGATCGCGTTGATCCAAATGTTTTTCTTTTTGCATCAGGCGGTTTTCTTGTTGGGACATGGTTTGACGGCGGGCTTGAATTTCGTCTTCTAACCCAGAGCGGGCCTTGCTCAAAATCTCTTGGCTATCCAAATGGGCTTTGGCCAGTATTTTTTGAGAATCTTTGGTGGCTTGCTCTAAGGTTTGTTGCACTTGCTTTTGGGTGGATGCAAACAATGCCCCTATTTGGGTGCGACGCACCCCATACAATACCCCCCCTGCGACCACGGCCAATAAAAAGCCAATGGCAATATCCATGGTTATTCCTCCTTGGGTGTGGCCACCACGGGCTGGCTTGCGACTTTGGCCCGAATGTCTGATTCTAAACGGGCCACGGCATCGGCATTGGTTTTTAAATATGATTTGGCGGCTTCGCGACCTTGTCCCATGCGGTCCCCATAGGCCGAAAACCAGGTGCCGCTTTTTTCGATAAAGCCCAATTCAATGCCCAAATCCAACAAATCGGCTTCTCTTGAAAACCCTTTGCCAAATTCCACCTCTAATTCGGTGTATTTGAACGGGGGGGCCACCTTGTTTTTGACAATTTTAATTTTGACTTTATTGCCCGTGATATCGACCCCTGATTTGATGGAATCAACCTTGCGAATGTCAATACGAATGGTGGAATAAAACTTGAGTGCACGGCCCCCGGGTGTCACTTCGGGGTTGCCAAACACGACCCCTAATTTTTCTCGGATTTGATTGACAAAAATGACAATGCAATTCGATTTGCTCACAATGGCCGTTAATTTTCGCAAGGCTTGTGACATCAAGCGGGCTTGCATGCCCATTTGAGGATCACCCATATCCCCTTCAATTTCTGATTTGGGCACCAAGGCGGCCACCGAATCGACCACCACCATGTCAACCGCCCCCGACCGAACCAAGGTTTCGGCAATTTCGAGGGCTTGTTCGCCGTAATCGGGTTGTGAAATCAGCAGGCTTTGGGTGTTCACGCCCAATGCTTCGGCATAACTGGGATTAAGGGCATGTTCGGTGTCAATAAACGCACACGCCCCACCCAATTTTTGAACTTCGGCAATGGCATGCAGGGTTAAGGTGGTTTTACCCGATGATTCTGGGCCAAAAATTTCAATGATACGCCCCCGGGGGAATCCCCCCACTCCCAAGGCAAGGTCCAATGACAAGGCACCAGACGATACCGAAGAGGTCACCATCATGGGTGAATCACCCAGGGCCATAATGGCACCTTTGCCGTGGGCTTTTTCGATTTGTGAAATGGCAAAGGCCAATGCTTTTTGTTTGTTTTCGTCCATATTAGTCTCCTTTTTGTTGGCTCATGAGCCATTGTTTTAAAATACCCAATGCGGCCAGGGTGGCCCGTTGTCTGACCAATGATCGATTGCCTTCAATTTCTAAGCGCTTAATCACCACGTCTTGTTGAAACCGAAACCCAATAATGACCGTGCCCACTTCGGCTTGTCCCAATGGATGGGGGCCCGCCACCCCATTGGTGGCCACGGCAATGCTGGCCCCCGTGACGCGTTGGATACCCGTTGCCATTTCTTGGGTGACCGCTTCACTGACGACGCCCTGGGTGGCGATGGTAGAGGGATTGACGTGGGCCAATTTGACCTTAAGGGCATTGGAATAACAAATCACGCCCCCCATAAAATAAGTGGCCCCCCCTGGGTAGGTGGTCAGGGCCTCACCGAGCATGCCACCGGTAACGGATTCTGCCACGGCGATGGTGAGGCCCGATTGGGCCAACTGTTGACTAACCTCGGCCACCAACCGGGGGGCGTAACCGACCGACACTTCATCTAGCACGGTTTGAAAACTCATTGGGCACCAGAGGTACAGGGCATGTACTTGTCACGCAACACGGTCGCCCGGGTGGTATCTTCCCATGTTAAGGCCACATCGGTGCGTCCAAAGTGGCCATACGCGGCGGTGGCGTGATAGGTGGGTTTTTTTAATGACAACCCGGTCACGATGCCTTTGGGGGTCAGGTCAAATTCTTGGCGAATCAAGGTGACCAAGGCCTCATCTGATACCACCCCGGTGCCTTTGGTATCGACCATCACCGACACGGGTTCGGCCACACCGATGGCGTATGCCAACTGAATTTCGGCTTCTTTGGCGAGTCCGGCGGCCACAATGTTTTTGGCCATGTAGCGGGCCATGTAGGCAGCCGATCGGTCTACTTTGGTGTAGTCTTTGCCCGAGAAGGCCCCACCGCCATGACGGGCCCATCCGCCGTAGGTATCCACAATGATTTTGCGACCGGTCAACCCCGTATCCCCATGGGGCCCCCCAATCACAAATCGCCCGGTTGGGTTGATAAAAAACCGGGTATGCTGGTCGATGAGGTGGGATGGGATAACCGATGCGATGACCTCTTGTTTAACCCGTCGGGCCAATGTGTCTTGATCGACATCCGGGTGATGTTGGGTGGATACGACGATGGCGTCGACTCGAACGGGTGTTCGACCGTCGTATTCGATGGTGACTTGTGCTTTGGCGTCGGGTCGCAATTCGGGCATGACCCCTTGTTTGCGGTATTGGGCCAACTGACGCACAATGCGGTGAGACAGGGCAATGGGCAGGGGCATGTATTCATCGGTTTGATCACATGCGTAGCCAAACATCATCCCTTGGTCACCGGCACCCAAGTCTTTGTGCAGGCCCTCGCCTTCGTTGACACCTTGGGCGATATCGGGTGACTGCCCATGAACGGCGACCAACACGGCACAGCTATCCGCATCCATGCCATAATCGGGATGGGTATACCCGATGTCACGGATGACGCGACGGGCAATGGACTGATAATCCAACACGGCTTTTGAGGCCAATTCCCCACCAATCAACACGAGTCCGGTGGTGGCAAATACTTCAGCGGCCACCCGACTATCGGGGTCAACCGCGAGTGCGGCATCTAAAATGGCATCGGAAATCTGATCACAGAGTTTATCTGGATGGCCTTCCGACACCGATTCCGAACTGAACAAAGACCGCATGCTGAACTCCTTTTAATGTACCCCCACGACAGAACCCCTTGCCCATCTGTGACCCGTCACAGCATGGCACGCTAACCCATTGTCAACCGACTCACCGCGCATACCGATAGGTGCGGCGGACCCATGCGATCACGTTTGAATTCAGATGCCCCCAGGGGGTTTTTACACAACAGGCGACGTATGATTCACGATGCTTTTCGACAAGAAAAGCGATGTGATAGTACCAGACAGTGCGAGGTGGGGCAATCAACGCGGGGTTTAGTCAGAAGCACGGCTATCAATCGGTTGCTGTGGTAACCTGTTTTTATTTTTTTGGCCCCGAGCCCCGTGGTGTTTATTTTTATCCCCACCCTAACCCTCCCCAAAGAAGTGCATCGGTTAAACCGCCGTTCCACTGTGTTATGTTGGGGCTTAAAATCCTCACGTACACCCAAGTACGCTCCGGTTTTAAGCCCCAACATGCCTTGTGGATACGACGGTTTATTCCGATGCAC
>Ga0172376_10001676_pt1 | contig 28009 bp, 29 predicted proteins | sample Lak35m_FD_121114 | JGI IMG/M metagenome (GOLD analysis project Ga0172376, IMG submission 121114) | Freshwater microbial communities from Kabuno Bay, South-Kivu, Congo - kab_092012_35m | ecosystem: Environmental > Aquatic > Freshwater > Lake | place: Democratic Republic of the Congo: South-Kivu...
CAGGAAGGCTTCCTCTTCACCGCCAGCCTCGCCGACAACCTCCGCTACGGAGAGCCGGAGGCCCCGCTGGAGCGGGTGGAGCTGGCCAGCCGCCGGGCCCGGCTGGAGGCCGATGTGCGCGGCTTCCCCGATGGCTACGACACCCTGGTGGGCGAACGGGGGATCACCCTCAGTGGCGGCCAGCGGCAGCGCACGGCCCTCGGGCGCGCCCTGGTGGTGGAGGCGCCGCTGCTCGTGCTCGACGATGCCCTGGCCAGCGTCGACAACCAGACGGCGGCCGCGATCCTGGCCGAGGTGCGCCGGCAGCGCGACCGCACGGTGCTGATGATCAGCCATCAGCTCTCCGCCGCCGCCGCCTGCGACCGGATCCTGGTGCTGGAGGCCGGAAGGCTGGTGCAGGAGGGCCATCACCGGGAGCTGCTGGCCGTGCCGGGCCCCTACCGCCGGCTGTGGGAGCGGGAACAGGCGGAGCGGCTGCAGCAGGCCGCCTGAGCGGGCTGTCTCCAGGCGCTGACGCGGTGGGCTGAACTGTTGTTGCCTGCAACTGCCGGATTGTTCCGGAGTGGCTTCACTGGGTCATCGTGCCGCTCTTCGCCGTCGGCCCCCACCGCCCCCAATGCCATGGCTTCCACACCGGTCAGCAACGACCAGCCCTACAGCGTGCGCTGCACGCTCACCTTCGGAGACATCTACGCCCAGATCCTGATCTGGATGGGCGTGATCTTCGTGAGCCTGGCCGCCGGGCTTGCCCTGATGGGCACCAGCAAGCCGATCCTGGCGCTGGTGGGGGTGGGCCTGATCCTGGTGCTGTCGCTGCCGTTCCTGCTGTTCGCCTTCATCACCACCCTGCTCAACCACATCGCCCTGGTTCCCGAGCGTTCCGCCTGAGAGTCCCTCTAGGGTGGATGAATGCAGGCCTACGGGCTGCGGCGGACTGCCGGCGTGTCTTCCCCGCGCTGCCGCTCAGCACCCAGCCGCCGTGGCGCCTGCTGTCTTGAACCCAGACCTCTTCACCGTGTCGAGCGATCCCTTCAGCAACCTGTTCAGCGATCTTCTGGCAGGGGTGCGTGCTGGCGGTGGCGGCAACCCGGCGCGCTGGCAATCGGCGGCGGCCCATGTGGTGCTGGGCACCCCGATCGATGCCGAACCCCAGACGGGTCAGGGGGTGGCCCTGTTCGGCTGCGGCTGCTTCTGGGGGGCGGAGAAGGGCTTCTGGCGGCTTCCCGGTGTGGTCACCACGGCGGTGGGCTATGCCGGCGGTGATCGCATCGATCCCACCTACGAGCAGGTCTGCAGCGGTCGCACCGGCCATGCCGAAGTGGTGCGGGTGGTGTGGGATGAGCAGACCATCGGCTTCTCCGACCTGCTCAGGCTCTTCTGGGAGTGCCACGATCCCACCCAGGGTGACCGGCAGGGCAACGACCGCGGCAGCCAGTACCGATCCGCCATCGTTGTTGACGACCCGGCCCTGCTGACCCTGGCCCAGGCGAGCCGGGCCACCTACGGCGAAGCCCTCGCCGCCAGGGGGTTCGGGCCGATCACCACCGAGATCGCCTCCCAGCGCCCCTTCTATCCGGCGGAGGCCTATCACCAGCAGTACCTGGCCCGCCCCGGCAGCCGTCCCTACTGCTCCGCCCAGCCCAGCGGAGTCAGCCTCGAAACCTTCGAGGGCGCCCGGTACCGCCTGCCCGACACGGTATGGCTTGCCTACGACTGGTCGGTGCCCCACTGCGTGCTGCGGGGAGACAACCTGCCGATCCCGCTTCCATGATCCGGCCCCCGTTCCCCAGCCCCCGCCCGGCTCCCCGCCTCCTGCCCCTGATGGCCGCCCTCGCTCTCGCGGCGCCACCAGCCGGCCTGGCCAGCCCTGGCACCCTTCTGGCTCTGCCGGGATCGTTCCAGTCGCCCTGGTGGGAGAACTACGAGGTGCGCCAGAGCTTTCTCTGCCCGCAGCGGGGGCTGGTGGTGGTGGAGCGCAACGACAGCCAGGCCTCAATCCTTTCCGGGGGTGTGCGCCTCACACTGTTCCGCGATGCCGCCGAGGGTCCTGGTCTGCAGTATCGCAACGATGACCTGCGGCTGATTCTCGAAGGGGATCAGCTCACACTCGTGCAGGTGCCACGGCGCCTCACCTGCCTGCGCACCCAAGACGCATGACCCCTCTTCCCGACCGCACCGTGATCATCGGCCTGATCGCCACGGTGGCCCTGTGCTTCGCGCTGGTGTTCTGGTTCGTGCGGCTCCACCCGGGAGCATCCAGCCAGCCGATGCTGTGGCGGAGCGTGCCGGCTGATCGTTCCGCTCAGCCGCTGATCTGATGGAGCCCGAGATCCCCGACAACCGCCAGCGCCAGCTGCACCCCCTGCCCCGCGGCCTCGTGGAGCTCTACGGGCTTCTGGCGGTGCTGTTCGTGCTGGTGCCGGAATGGATGGCCGGCGGGGCCCTGTTCGGCTTCCGCGATGGCCGCAGCGGCAGTGATCTGCCGCTGCCTTCCGCCGCCTGGAGCCGCTCGCCGGAGCTGCGACTGGCCAGCCTCAGCCTGGCCCAGCTGCGTGGGCTCGGCCAGGCTGAAGGGATCCGCGGCTATGCCGCTCTACCCCGCGAACGGCTCACGGCGAGGCTGCTGCAGCGCCTCAGGAAACGCCACAAGCGGCTGCCAGGCAGGGCGAAGCCGCTGTGATAGTTTCCTTCTCGCCGGGGCGTAGCGCAGCTTGGTAGCGCACCACTTTGGGGTAGTGGGGGTCGTGGGTTCAAATCCCGCCGCTCCGATTCCGACGATGCCCGTCTGATCCGGCCTTCTCCGCTTCCTCTGGGGAGCGGTTTTTTTGTGGCCTGCCTCGTCGCTGCGGCAGCCAGCACCGCCATCAGTGCAGACGGGTGGCCACGTGCAGGTGCTTGAGCCAGAGATTCACCCGGCGCCGGAGCCGCGGGGGCACCTCCTGCGCAAGCTGCACCAGTTCCTGGGCCGCGAGGCGATGGAGGGCACGGCTCTCCACATGCCAGAGCGCCTCGGCCTCGCGGATCAGCCGCGCCCAGGTGCGCACCACCTGCCAGCGCCGTGCCCGGACCCGCATCGGATCCGGCGGATCCGGGCGGTCGCCAGCGGAGGGAGGGCCGCGCATCGGCGGGCCAGGGAGCAACTGTCTCCAGCCTGAGGCCGCAGCGGGCGGGCGACCAGGGAACTGCCGGCCGGCTTCCGGGTTCCGCAGGAAATCGGAAGAGCGTTGCAGCGGGCTCACAACGGCACCGGCCGGGGCCGCGCCATCAGGAGCCGAGCCCTGCGGCCGGTTCAGGCGCTGCGGGGAAGCGGCGTCGAACGATCGGACTCCACCGCCGCCACGGGAAAGGCGAGGTCGGCGGCTTCACGGGCGGTGAGCCGGCGGCTCCAGGCACCCGGCACCGGATCGTTCCAGCGGAAGCCCGCCTCGCGGGCATGATGCCGCTCGGCATAGGAGAGACGAGCCACGTAGAGCTGGCGAGGCTCGCGGGCCGCCAGCAGCAGCGCCTCGAGCTCGCTGCAGCGCTCGAACACGTGCACGAGATAGTGGCAGTCGCTGAGGGCCCGGTGGGCGGCCCAGACCGGTACCCCATAGGCCAGCGCCAGGTCGCGCACCGATGGAGTGGCCTTGAGATGCCGCTCGGCCGGCCAGCGCATCTCCTCCATCGAGCAGATCCAGGGCAGATTGAGATCCGGCAGCGCTCCGTGACCGAACCACTGGCGATCGAAGGCGGCGTTGTGGGCCACCGCCACCTCAGCGCTGGCTGCCATCGCCAGGAAGAGAGCGATGGCCTCGTCGCGCGGCTGGGAGAGGCGGGTCACCGCCGCCGGGATGCCATTGATTGCCTGGGCGGGGTTCTCCGCCGCGGGCAGCAGGAAGGAGATCTGCTGCAGCACCGCGCGCGTGGGCACATGGAACAGCACGGCACCCACCTCAATGCAGTGGCCCTGCTCGGGGCTGAGGGCGGTGGTTTCGGTGTCGAGAATCAGGATCCGCTCAGGAGCCGCCGCCGTGCCGGCGCCGCGGGCTGGCGGAGCGAGGGCGGGCAGGGAGAGGGGCGGTGCGGGCGGTGCGGGCGGCTCGGGCTGAGATCGGCGCGGCGGGCGGGGGGGGATGGTGGTCGCCGTTTCGGGAGCACGGCGGGGCATGGCGGCCTCCGCTTCTGCCGATCCGGAGGCAGCCACAGCCGCCAGCAGATCAGCCTGTTCCCAGAGACTGGCCTGTTCCGCCACAACCCGATCACGACGCTCCCCATGGTCCCAGGCGGCGCAAGGTCTGGCGCCGGAAGCCGCCGTGCGGCCATCCGCCCTCGGGAGAGCGGGAAGCGGATACGGCGCCACCATCGCTCTGCCTAAGGTGCATTTCTCATCCCACCTGCCTGCGCCCGTGGCCCGTTCCCTTGCCCCCGGCGATGCCATCCCGCCGATCGCCGTACCGGACGCCGAGGGCGTGCTGCGGCGCTCCGATCAGCTCGAAGGGCGGCCGCTGGTGCTCTTTTTCTACCCGAAGGACGACACCCCCGGCTGCACCGCCGAGGCCTGTGCCTTCCGCGATGGTTATGCCGATCTGCGCGCTCTCGGGGCCGAGGTGTGGGGCGTGAGCGGCGACGACGCCGACAGCCACCGTCGCTTCGCGGCACGCCACCAGCTTCCCTATCCCCTGCTGGTGGATCGGGGCAACGCCCTGCGTCAGGCGTTCGGCGTGCCGGCGGTGCTGGGCCTGCTGCCGGGGCGTGTCACCTACGTGATCGACGGCGGGGGGACCGTGCGGCACGTGTTCAACAATCTGCTCGATGGCGCCGCCCATCGCCGCGAGGCCCTCGATGCCCTGCGCCGGATCAAGGAGGGGGCCGGAGCAGGGCGGAACGGTGGCTGAGCTGGCCTGGCGTCAGGACGGTCCGCTCTGGTGTCTCGATCCCCAGCGGGACGCGAGCGGCGGCGGCGGCGGATCGGCAGCGGGAAGGATCGAATTCATCGGTGGCAGCTATCTGGCCGCCACTCCGCAGATCAGTTACCGCCGCCTGCTCGAGGCCCTGGCGGCACGCGGCCTGGCCGTGCGGGCCTGGAGCTACGTGCCGGGCTTCGATCACCAGAGCCAGGCCAATCAGGCCTGGCGTGCCTTCCGCAGCGATCGTGAGGCGGCGGTGCGGGCCAGCGGCGGCTTCGAGGCCGATCCGGGCGAGCCGCTGCTGAGGCTCGGCCACAGCCTCGGCTGCAAGCTGCATCTGCTCGCACCCGATGGCGGTCGCCGCTGCAGTGCGCTGCTCGCCCTGAGTTTCAACAACTTCGCCGCCGAGCGGTCCGTGCCGCTGCTGGCGGAAATGGGCCAGCAGTTCGGATTCCGCAGCGAATTCAGCCCCTCCCCGCAGGAAACCCTCGCCCTCGTGCAGCGCGCCTGGCGGCAGCCGCGCAATCTGCTCGTGCGCTTCCGCCATGACGACCTCGACCAGAGCCCGCGCCTGCTCGAGGAGCTGCGCCGGCGGCCAGACGATGCCAGCGAGCTGATCGAGCTGCCCGGCGACCACCTCACACCAGCGAGTGCCGGCCTGCGGCGCAATCTTCTGGGCGACTGGGCCGACGACCCGGCCCGGCAGCGCCGCTTCGATCGCCTGGTCGACACCCTCCTCGGCTGGGTGGTGGCGGGAGGCGCCGAAACCGGAAGCCGCGGGCTCAGTGCCTGAGCCACAGGTGCCTCCACGGGCGCGGGATCCGGCCTCGTCGCAGCGAGTCTGCGAACCGCGTGGGCCCCATGGATCTGAGCAAGTTGGACCTGTTCCGAGCAGCGGGGGTCTGCTGCATGATCCTGCCGCAGCGGCATCCGCTGAAGCTCTGCCGCCAACACGCAGCAGACTGGGAGAAGGTTGAGCTGGCGGCGGGGATGACTGATGGCTGAGCCCGAAGCCCCCACTCCCGGTCCTGAGCCGTTGCCGCTGCCTGCCGGGGTGCATCAGCTCTGCAGTTGCGGCCGCAGCCGCCAGGGTTGGTTCTGCGATGGCGCGCATCTCGGCAGTGGGCGGGTGTCCTGTGAGCTGCGGCTGAAGGAGCCCACCACCGTGCTCCTCTGCCGCTGCGGCCGCTCGCGCCGCTATCCGCTCTGCGATGGCAGCCATGCCGCAGCGGTCCGCAGACCCTGGTGGCGCCCCTGGGGATGAGGGGCTGCTCCACCGCGTTGGCTGCCCTTGCTGGCGCCCATCCCACAGCCGCCCCCAGCTCCGGATCCATGCTTGCGGGGCTCTGATCACGGGAGCATCGTGTGGCTTCCCCTGCTCCAGGCGCTGCCTTGAACCAGCTGCGCTCCCTCACCCTGGCCTCCGCCGCGGCTCTGGCGGTATCGGCGGCGGCGGCTCCCGCCCAGGCCGGCAGCCTCTCCGGCAGCGCCAGCTACCGGGAACGCATCGCCCTGCCGCCCGATGCCGTGTTTGAAGCCGTGCTGATCGACACCGCCCTGGCCGATGCGCCGGCCCGCGAGCTGGGAAGGGTGCGCCTGCAGCCGGCCGGCCAGCCGCCGTTTCGCTTCACGATTCGCTACCGCGATGCGGATCTCACTCCGATCGGGCGGTACTCGGTGCGGGCCACGCTGCGGCAGGGCGAGCGGCTGCTGTTCACCACCGACACCATCACGCCGGTGCTGACCGGCGGCCCCAGCCAGCCGCTGATCCTGAATCTCGTGCAGGTGTCAGCGGGCCCGCCCTCCCCCTTCCCGCTCGGTCGCCTGCCGGCCAGCTGGCGCGGGGATCTGCCGGCCGCCAGCGGCAGCGTGCGCTGGCAGGTGGATCTGGCCGGCGATGGCAGCTTCCAGCTGCGCCAGAGCGTCCTGTACCGGCCTGTCGCTGACCGCTTGGATGACATCGGCCGCTGGCGGCTGGAACCCGGCAGCAACCGCCTGGTGCTGCGCGGTGGCCGGGAGGCGCCGCTCTTCTTCCAGCCGCTCGCTGGCGGCGCCGCGCTGCAGAAACTTGGGCTCGACGGCGAGCCGATCCGCCCATCGCAGCCCGATCGCCTGCAGCGCCTGGCTCGCTCGCAGCCGATCGATCCCCGCCTGCATCTGCAGGGGATGTTCCGCTACCTCGCCGATGCCGCCAGCATCCGCCTCTGCGCCCTCGGCGCCCAGCTGCCGGTGGCGATGGAAGGCGACTTCAGGGCCCTCGAGCGGGCCTACCTCAAGGCCCTGCCGGCGGGCGCTGCCGGGCAACCGATGCTGGTGAACCTGCATGGCCTGATCACCAGCCGCCCTTCCATGGAGGCCGGCCGGCCGCCGCAGCGCACCCTCGTGGTGGAGCGTTTTGTGGGGGCGCATCCCGGTAAGGGCTGCGGCCAGGCCCAGGCGACTCCTGCACCCGCCCCACGTCCCATGGCTTCCCCTTCCCTGCGCGGCACCCTCTGGCAGCTCCAGGCCCTGCAGAACGGCAGCGGCCCCACCCTGAATCAGCCCCCCGGCCGGCCGGTTGAACTGCGATTGGACCCCGATCAGGAGAGGGTGAGCGGCAGCGGTGGCTGCAATCGCCTGATCGGTGGCTTTCGCCTCAGCGGCGAGCGGCTCAGCTTCTCCAGCCTCGGCAGCACCAGGATGGCCTGCGGTCCAGAGGTGATGGCCTTCGAGCAGAGGTACAGCGAGGCCCTGGCGCTGGTGCGGCGCTGGAGCATCGACCAGCAAAACCTGCTGCTGCAGAACGAGACAGGCCGCACCTTGCTGCTGTTCCGGGCCGCTTCGCAGGAGCCGGTGCGCTGACGTTGCCAGGCGATGCCCTCAGGGCCGCAAGAAGGAGATCAGCGGTACAGGCCGCCAGCGCCATACCCCTGAACACGTGGGACCCCATCCTCATCCCAGACCTCACCCAGCGGAGGGCAGCAGGGCGAGTGCTTTGGGCACCGGTTGCCCACATGCCCCCAAAACATGATCAAAAAGAGGGCTCTCGGAATCGCCGAGAGCCCATGCTGTGACTGGAATCGGGGCGACAGGATTCGAACCTGCGACCTAGTGCTCCCAGCCAAGGGAGGTCGGCCGCCTGAGGGTGGGGTCAGAGGAAAGCCGCCTCAGCCGTGAGCTGATCCAGCAGGTTGGCGATCAAGCGCTCTCCCTGGCGGGCCACCTGGGTACCCCAGCGCTCCGCATCGGCCCGGATCCTCTCCACCCCACCAGGGCCCAGGGCGCCGACAACGTAATCACGATCTTCCTCCAGCCACTGCTCCAGCTGACTGGGCTGCACCTCCACGTGGAACTGGAGTCCCACCGCCCGGACACCGACACGGAAGGCCTGCTCGCGGCAGTGGAGGCTGCTGGCCAGCAGCTCAGCGGCAGGGGGCAGCACACAGCGGTCGCCGTGCCAGTGCAGCACCAGCTGGTTGGGGGCCAGCCCATGCAACAACCGGGCAGCGGCCCGGTCCTGATCCGGGTGCGCGTACCAGCTGATCGCCCCGAAACCCACCTCCCGCAGGGGCCGGGGCGGCTCGCCCACCTGCAGGGGAATGGCCGTGCCACCGGCCGCCAGGGCCAGCAGCTGGGCACCGAGACACACCCCGATCAGCGGCTGCTGATCGGCAAGCGCCTGGCGCAGCAGTTCCACTTCCCCCGCCAGCCAGGGATAAGCGGGATCGCCCACATCCGCCACACCCATCGGCCCGCCGAGCACCAGCAGCACGTCGTCGAGCTCCAGCTGGGGCAGGGGATCGCCCAGGTCGAGCCTAACCACCAACAGCGGCCAGCCACGGCGTCTGGCCTCATCCGTAAACAGGCCCGGCCGCTCCCGCTCCAGATGCTGGAGCACCACCAGGCGGGTCATGTCACCGCGCCGTCCGCCATGGGCTCCAACACCACCGCCGCCCCCTTCAGCTCCGGCTGTTGGGAGATCGGACAGCCCAGCTCGTGCATCAGCCGGTTGGCCTCGCAGGCCAGCTCCCCCTGGGAGGCTCCCCAGTGCATCGGCAGAAACACGGTTCCAGGGTGGATGCGCTCGGTGAGTTGCACTTTCACTCTGAGGGCTCCGCGGCGGGAGCGCACCTGGGCCTCACCGCCCTCCACCAGGCCGGTGCGGGCGGCATCGTCAGGGTGCACCTCCAGCAGTGGTTCGGGGTGGGCCTTGGCGACGCGGGCCACGTGGGCCGTGCGGGTCATGGTGTGCCAATGGCCCAGCACCCGGCCCACGGTGAGCACCATGGGATAGGCGGCATCGGGGGGCTCGGCTAGGCCGAGCGGTGGATCGGCCCAGAGGCGGGCGCGGCCTGAAGGGGTGGGAAAGCGCTGGCCCTCAGCAGCGCCGGGGAAGGACGCCTCCGGCACCGAGGGTGGGCCATAGAGCCGCGCCTGACCGCTGCCCGGATCGGTGCCGGCGGGGAAGGGCCACTGCTGGGGGCCGTGCTCCGCCAGCAGGGCATGGCTGAGGCCGCTGCTGTTGCACAGCCGGCCGGCGGTGAGGGCTACGAACTCGGCGTACACCGACGCGGCATCAGGCCAGCCGAACTGCGCCTCAAACCCCAGCCGCCGGCCCAGCTCCGCAAAGATCGCCCAATCCGGTCGGGCCTCGCCCGGGGGCTGGCGGAAAGCGCGGCAGAGGGTGACCCGGCGCTCGGAGTTCACCATCACACCCTCCTTCTCGCTCCACTGGGCGGCCGGCAGCACCAAGTGCGCCACCGCCTCGGTTTCGGTGCCGGCGTAGGCCTCGCTCAGCACCACCAGCGGGCAGCGGGCCACCGCCGCCTTCACACGATCGAGCGAAGGCATGCTCACCAGCGGATTGGTGGCCGCCACCCACCAGAGGTCGAGCTCACCGCGTTCCATCGCCTCGATCTGCTGCCACACCGCCAGGCCGGATTCGGGGGCGATCGAGCCAGGCGCCAGGCCCCAGTGGCTCTCCACCTCCGCCCGGTGCAGCGGATCGCTCACGACGCGGTAGCCGGGCAGCAGCTGGGCCAGGCCGCCCACCTCGCGGCCGCCCATGGCATTGGGCTGGCCGGTGAGCGAGAAGGGGCCGGCGCCCGGCTTGCCGATCTGGCCGCTCACCAGGTGCAGGTTGCAGATTCCCGCCACGGTGGCGGTGCCCTCGCGGCTCTGGTTCACCCCCATCGACCAGAGACTCAGCACCGCTGAGGCCTCGCACCACCAAGTGGCCAGCTGGCGCAGGTCGGCCTCGGCGATGCCGCACACCGCCGCAGCCCGGGCCGGCTCCCAGGCGTGCCAGAGCAACTCCAGCGCCGCAAAACCCTCGGTGTGGGCCGCCACGAAGGACCGATCCAGGCCACCGCGCTGTAGCAGCAGGTGTCCCAGGCTGCAGAGCAGTGCCAGGTCGGTGCCGGGGGCGATCGCCAGGTGTAGATCAGACGCATCACTGGTGGCGGTGGCACGCGGATCCACCACCACCAGGCGCGGCCCACTCCCCTTGCGGCGGCGCTTGAGCAGCCGCTGGAACAGCACCGGGTGGCACTCGGCGGTGTTGGTGCCGATCAGCAGTACCAGATCGGCAAGGTTGAGGTCGTCGTAGCAGCAGGGCGGGCCATCGGAGCCGAGGCTGCGGGCGTAGCCCGCCACCGCCGAACTCATGCACAGTCGCGAGTTGGCATCGAAGTTGTTGCTGCCCAAGGCCCCCTTGAGCAGCTTGTTGGCCGCGTAGTAATCCTCCGTGAGGAACTGGCCGGAGCCGTAGATCGCCAGGGCCTGGGGCCCCCTGCTGGCGAGGGTTGCCTGGATACGCTCCACCAGGATCGAGAAGGCTCGCTCCCAGCTGATCGGCGCGAAGGCTTGATCGGTGCGTTCTCGCCAGAGGGGCGTGGTGAGGCGGTTCCGATGCAAGGTTTCGCCCACGGTGGCCCCCTTCACGCACACCTGGCCGAGCGAGGAGGGGTGGTGGCGGTCGCCGCGGGCGGACCAGACACCGTCGAGTCCGCCCGCCGGCGGATCGGCGGGGGGTTTCATCTCCAGGCCGCAGCCCACTCCGCAGTAGGGACACTGGGCCAGGGCGGGGCTGTTGAGGTCATGGACCATGGCGCCATTCGACCAAGCCGGGAATGCCCGTCATGGTGGCAGTTGTTACCGGCACGCGCCTGGTCGGCGCTGAGCAGTGGTAACCACCGACAATAGCGGGGATGCGGCGGTCTTTCCCCTGAATTCCTCCCTTGCCAGCACCTGCTTCGGCTTCGAAGCCGACTTCACCGCCAGCCTGCGCTGCATCCCGATGGCGGTGCGGCGCAAGCTCGATCTGGCCGGCGTGAAGCTCAAGCTGCAGCACTGGAGCGAGCTGACCGAAAGCGAACGCAGCGAGCTGCTGGCCTGGAGCGACGATGCCGCCGCCATCGAAGCGATGCGTACCCATCTGCTGCGGCGTACCGCCGAGCTCAGCGCCGGCCAGGCCAAGAACCTGCCGCTGCCAGCCGGTGAGCCCTGGCAGCAAGCTGAGCGACTCCCGGAGGTGCTGGCCGCCTCTTGCAACCAGCTGGGCGTGAGCCTGCGGCCCGGGGCCTGGGCCGCACTCAACGAGTTGCAGCGCTTCGCCCTGGTGAAGCTCAGCCACCCTGGCCACGAACACCGCAACCTGCCGCAGGCCCTGGCGGAGTTCGAACTGCTCGCGGCGGAGCCATTCCCATGAGGCCCCTGCGCGCCTGCCTGCTGAGCGGTGGAGAGAGCCGGCGCATGGGGCGCGACAAGGCGCTGCTTCCCCACCCCGAGGGCGGCACCTGGCTGGAGCGCACGCTGCTGCTTCTGGGCCAGCTTGGAGCACCAATCTCCCTACTGAGCCGCCACACTGCCCACCTGGCTCTGGCGCAGCGACTGGCCCCCTTGCTGCCACCGATCACTGCCCTCAGCGAACCGCCGCCCTGCCAGGGACCGCTTCTGGCCCTGCACCGGCTGATGCGGCAGTACCCCGAGGAGCGTCTGCTGCTCTGCCCTGTGGACATACCGGAGCTCACGCTCCCCGCCCTGAGCTCCTTGCTGGCGGCGGCAGACCACCCAGCTGCCGCCGGTAGCCCCACCCAGCTCCACTTGGCCCACGACGGCGAGCGTCTGCAACCGCTGCTGGGGGTCTACCCGAGCAGCGCCCCTTTGTGTAGTCATCTCGCAGCGGCGGTGGAGCGCGGCGAACGTCGCTTGCAGGGCTGGCTGGCCACACAGACGATCCACACGGTGTCCCTGGATCCCCGCGCCATCCGCAACGTGAACCGGCAGGAGACTGATCAGCAGACGGTGCCCCCTGCCGAAGATCCCTGCTCCTCCACACTGCTCGTACAGCGACCCAGCTCTTTCTCCAGAAGCGCCCCGCCATCGCCTGGCCGGGAGCCGTAGCGTGGCCGCCATGGCCCGTGCCATCGACAAGCTCAACCGCCCCCTGGGGGTGCTGCGATTGTCGCTCACGGCCCGCTGCAACCTGGCCTGCCCCTACTGCCTGCCCGATGGGGTGGAACCGGCGGGCCTGCTGAAGCTGGCGCAGCGACTACGCGTGATCGAGGCAGCAGTGATGCTGGGGGCCCGCAACCTACGCCTTACCGGCGGCGAGCCGCTGCTGCACGGCGGCATAGAGGAGCTGATCGCTGCTGTGCAACCGCTGCGCGCTCTGGCCCCAGGAGGCCACGGCCTGCGCGAGATCGCCCTCACCAGCAATGGCGTCCTGCTCAGCGCCGAGCGGGCCCGGGCCCTGCGCGCCGCCGGCCTGGATCGGGTCACCCTCAGCCTCGATGGCACCACCGGCGCGGCGGTGGCCCGCATGGCCGGGGTGGGCGGCAGGGATGGCCTGGAGCGGGAACGGCGGGGCGCAGCCCTGCTGGCCAAGGTGCTGGCGGCCCTCGAGCACGCCCGCGCCGCCGGCTTCGATCCGCAGCAGGGGGAACTGAAGCTCAACGCCGTGATCCAGCGCGACGTCAACGACGACCAGCTGCTGCCCCTGGCGGCCCTGGCCCGCGAGCGGGGTGTGGAGCTGCGCCTGATCGAATTCATGGACGTGGGCAATCGCAACGGCTGGTCGCCCGAGGTGGTGTTGAGCGCTGCTGAGATGGTGGAGCGGATCGGCGCGCGCTGGCCGCTGGAGCCCCAGGGGCGGGCCGCCCACGGCACCGCCAGCCGCTGGCGCTACAGGGATCGCGACCCCGAAGCCGGCGGGGCCCACCTGGCTGTGGTGGCCTCGGTAAGTGCCCCTTTCTGCGGCGACTGCAACCGCCTGCGCGTCACCGCCGACGGCATCGCCTACACCTGCCTGTTCGCGGCCCCCGGCAGCGGCCTCGACCTGCGGCCCTGGCTGCAGCCAGATTGCCCAGCCGAAGCCCTGGGCGAGGCGATCGCCGGTCAATGGGGTGAACGCGCCGATCGTTGGAGTGAGGAGCGCCAGGAGGCCTGGGGGCGCAACAGCCCAGACGAAGACGGCACCGCCGTGCCGGCCCACGCGGAGATGGCCTATCTGGGCGGCTGAATCAGCCCATCTCAGTCAGCCCAACCATCAGCCCGCCAGCCCCAGCAGTTTCGAGCCGGCCAGCACCAGCACCACGGCCAGGCAGCGGCGAATCCAGGCCACTGGCCAGTGGCAGCTGCCGAGCCGTGAACCCACCGCCCCGGCCAGCAGTACCACCACCAGCATCCAGCCCAGTTGGGGCGGCAGCGCCGGCAGCAGGGCTGCTGCACTTTGGTGGGCCAGCAGCAGGCCGGCCAGGCCGCTGAGAGAATTGCCGAAGATGAACAGCGACGACACCGCCGCCGCCTGGCGGGTGGAGGCCCAACCGCACCACAGCAGCAGGGGTGTGAGAAAGACTCCGCCGCCGGTGCCGGTGAGGCCGGCCAGCAAGCCCAGGCCGGCACCACTGAGCAGCAACAGCGGCAGCGGCGGCCGCCGGACATGCAGCGGATCGAGGGGCTGGCGCAGAAAGCGCCATGCCGAGGCCAGCAGCACCAGCCCCACCAGCCGCTGAAACCAGAGCGTGGGCAGATCGAGCCAGCCCCCCAGAAACGCCGCCGGCAGGCCCGCCAGCAGCACGGGCCAGAACAGGCGCCAGCGCAGATGGCCGGCGCACCAGAACTGCCAGCTGCCCTGGGCCGCCACCACCGTGTTGAGAATCAGGGCAAGCGGTTTGATCTGCTCCGCCGGCAAACCCGCCAACGCCAGCACGGCGATGTAGCCCGAGGCACCGGCATGGCCCACAGAGGCATAAAGAAAGGCCACCAGGGCCAGAGGTACCAGCAACCAGGGCATCACAGCCAGTGGTGGGGATAGGGCAGCGCCCCCTTCACCCAGCGGCTGAACACCGCGGCGATCAGCACCAGCAGCAGCGAACCGCTGAGCACGGGGGTGAGCACAAAGAACGGCTTCACCCCGAGCGCCACGCCGAGAAAGGCCAGGCCACCGGCAGGCGGATGGAGGCAACGCAGCTGCTGACCGAGCAGCACCGTGAGGGCCACCGCCAGAGCGATCACCAGGGGTCCCTGGTCGAGCCAGGCCACCGCCGCCACGCTCACCAGCGCACCCACCAGATTGCCGAGCACGATGTTGCGCGGCTGGGCCAGAGGACTGGCGGGGTAGCCGAACAGCAGCACTGACGACGCCCCCAGCGGCGCCGCCAGCAGCACCATGCCGCTCCAGGCGCTCAGCAAGTCCAGCAGCGCCAGCGCCAGCAACGCCCCCAGCCAGGTCACCATCATCTGGAGGCGCCGGAAGCTGGGCTGGCAGGCCCTTCCACGGCGTCGCTGTTCCACCAGCCAGCTGTGGAGTCACCACCCAAGCCACCTCGAGCCGTTTGCGTTCCACCAGAACCAGTGTTCCCGGCGGGCAGTCCGGCTCCGGTGGCGATGGATACCTCAGGCCCGTCCCGCCGGCTGATCCTCAGATTCCCGCAGCCGCGGCAACAGTTGCACCAGGTTGCAGGGGCGGGTGCTGGCGTCGAGCTGGGCGCCGATCAGCCGGTCCCAGGCGGTCTGAACCGCATCGAGCGAGCCGGGCAGCACGAAGATCAGGGTGCCGTTGGCCACACCGGCCAGGCAGCGGCTCTGCAGGCTGCTCGTTCCGATCGTTTCAAACGACAGCACGCGGAACAGCTCACCGAAGCCGTCGATGCTTTTATCCAGCAGGGGGGCCACCGCCTCGGGGGTGCCGTCGCGGCCGGCCAGGCCGGTGCCGCCGCTGCTGATCACCACCTGCACCGCCGGATCGGCGATCCAGTGGCTGATCGCCGCCCGGATGCGGTAGCGGTCGTCAGGCACGATCAGCCTCCCCTGCAGCCGGTGGCCGGCGGCCTCAAGCCGCCCCTGCAGGGCGTCGCCGCTGGCGTCTTGGGCCGTTGTGCGCGTGTCCGACACCGTAAGCAGGGCGATGGCGAGGCTCACACGGGCAACGCGGTGTGGACGGGGACCATTCTGGTGGGCAGAGGGCTACAGACTGGAGCCCATCCGCTGCTGCCGATGTCTGCGTCCGCGCCTGACTCCGCCGGCCCGCCAGTCGCTGCCCCCACGGTGCGGGTGCGGCTGTTCGCCGCCCTGCGCGAAGCGACGGGTTGGAGCGAGCAGCAGGTGACCGCCACCGCCCTGCCGGCCACTCCGCTGAAGCTGTGGCATCAACTGGATCTGGCCAGTGCCTGGCCGGCCGACGGCGCAGCGATGCCCGCCGGAGTGCGGGTGGCGATCAACCGGCAGTTCGCCGAGGTCCACACACCCCTGGCCGATGGTGATGAGCTGGCCTTCCTGCCGCCGATCAGCGGCGGCTGAACCAGCCATGCCCACCAGCACCAGCAACCCAGCCGCGCTCGTAAGCGTGAGCCTGCACCCCGATCCGATCGACCCCTACCAGCAGCTCGAGCAATGGCAGGCCGAGCTGGGCGCCGGCGGCGCTGAGGGTGCGGCCGCTACCAGCCTGTTCATCGGCCGGGTGCGGGGCCGCACCGCCAGCGGCGCCCCGCTCGATGCCCTGGAGCTGGAGCACTACCCGGGGTTGACCGAGGGCCAGCTGCAGCGCTTGGCCTCCGTCTGCGCCTGCCGCCATCGGGTGGTAGCGGTGATGGTGCGTCACCGCACGGGCCTAGTGAACTGCGGCGACGCGATCGTGGTGGTGGCGGTGCTGGCCGACCGGCGCGGCCCTGCCCAACACTGCTGCCAGGAGCTGCTGGAGACCCTCAAGCACGACGCCCCCTTCTGGAAGCGGGAATGGAGCCGTGGTGTAGGCGAATGGGTGATGGGCAACACGCCATTGGTGGAAGCAACAGCGCCCTGAAACCCCTCACAGCACCCCCAGCCGCAGCAGCTGCGCCCACAGCCGCGTGCCCGACTCCAGGCTGCCCAGCTCGGCCGGGATCTCCAGCAGCAGGTCGGCCCCCTGCAGAGAACCGATGCGCGAGGAGGACTGGCTGCTCTCCACCAGCGCCAGCAGCTCGCCGTTCTCGCCCACCTGCAGCCGGGCGCGGGCCAGCTCCGGCCGGCCGGAGCCACGCTTCAACGGGGCCGCCAGGCGCACAGGCAACCGCGGCAGCAGCTCCAGTTCGGCCCCCTCCAGCGCCTGCAGCGCCGGCCAGAGCAGCTGCAGCGCCGTGACCGCCGCCGCCACCGGATTGCCCGGCAGCCCGAAAAACGGCCGCCCCCCCAGCTGGCCGAAGGCGAACGGCCGGCCGGGCTTGAGGAACAGCTTCCAGAAGTCCACCGTGCCGCGCTCCGCCAGCAGCGGCCGGATCCAGTCGGCATCGCCGGCCGAGACGCCGCCGGTGCTCACCACCACATCACAGCCGGCCGCCAACCGCTCCAGGGCCGCCGCCACCGCCGCGGGCTGATCGGCCACCACCAGCCGCTCGGCCACCCCGTAACCCAGCCGCGTCAGCAGCGCCTCTAGCAGAGCGCCATTGCTCTCCCAGATGGCACCTGGGCCGCGGGGTTCGCTGGGCGGCACCAGTTCATCGCCACTGATCAGCAGACCGATACGCGGCTGGGACCGCACTGCCAGTACCGCCACGCCACAGCCCGCCAGCCGGCCCAGGTCGGCAGGCCCCAGTCGTACGCCAGCCGCCAGCAGCTGCTGACCCGGCGCCGCCTCCTCATCGGCGGCCCGGATCCAGGGGTTGGCGCTCGCTACGCCCTCCAGCCGCAACTGCTCACCCTTCACCTGCACCAGCTCCTGGGGCAGCACCCGCGCCGCTCCCTGCGGCAGGGGCGCGCCGGTGAGGATGCGGATCGCCTCGCCACCGGCCAGCTCCCCACAGAAGGGGGCGCCGGGGGCGGAGCGGCCCACTAGCCGCCAGACGGCACCGTCCGCCGGTGGCTTGAGATCGGCGATCGCGTAGCCATCCATGATCGAGGCCTGGAAGCCCGGCACTGCCTCGCGGGCCGGGCAGGCTTCGGCGGTCACCCGCCCCAGGCATGCCGCCAGGGGCAACCGCTCACTGCCTGCCAGGGGGGTGAGGGCGGCCAGCACCCGCCGGCGCGCCTCCTCCAGGGGCAGGCCCTCGCGGGGGAAGGGTTCAGCCATCGGCATTGCCTGCAGCCGGGGCAGGCGCATCAGGATGGCGCCAGTCGCCGCCGCGGCCTCCGGATTTGTGCAGCAACCGCACCGGCCCGATCGTCATCGCCCGGTCGGCGCTCTTGAGCATGTCGTAGAGGGTGAGCAGGCCCACCTGCACGGCGGTGAGCGCCTCCATCTCCACCCCAGTGGGGCCGGTGGTACGCACGCTGGCCTCACAGCGCAGGCCCCGGGCCGAACCATCCGGCAGCGGCGCCTCTGCGATCGTCACGTCCAGCCCGCTGAGCGGCAGCGGATGGCAGAGGGGGATCAGCTCGGCGGTGCGCTTGGCCGCCTGGATCGCCGCGACCCGCGCAACCGCAAGCACGTCGCCCTTACCGGCCCGACCTTCCCGCACGAGGGCCAGGGCCTCAGGGGCCACAGCCAGGTAGCCCTCGGCCACCGCCTCGCGCAGCGTGGCGGCCTTGCCCGCCACATCCACCATGTGCACCTCGCCCCGGCTGTTGAGGTGACTCAGGTGGTGGGGGCTGTAGCCCGATTCCATGCAGCCCTGCCGGCAACCCTGAGCCTAGAAGCCTTGGTCCGGCGCATTCATGGATGCCGAGGCCCCCAGCAGCCGGCTCTCCACCACGTGGAGTTCGGAGGCGGGGAGGCACAGGCGCTTGCCGCAGCTCAGAACCGAACAAACCAGCCTGGCTGGCGTCGTTCCGCGTTCAGGGCAGGGCCTCAAGCAACGCAAGCAACCGGCGGTACAGGCGCGGGCGAGCCAGTAGCGGTGCGGCCTCAGCCGCACCGAGCCGCGGCTCCAGGGCCTCGGTGAGTCGGTTGGTGGCGAGGGTGAGCGGCAGCACCGAAGCCGGGCTAGAGACAGATCCGCCTTGCCCCCCGGCCTCGCGACCGGAGACAGGGCGGCAACGGGCAGTGCAGACCTGCTCGAGATGGCGCAGATACCGGCCCGCCAGGGGGCCCTCCAGCGGGTGATGCCACAGTTCCACCGGCGCGGCCAGGGCGGCCACCTCCTCGCGCAGAGCCCGTTGCCAGGCCGGCCAGGCTCCGAGAAAGGGCAGGCGCCGAACCGCCGTGTGGCGGCGCCAGTGGGCGGCCATGGCAGGGATGTCGTGGCGCACATGGGCGCCGGGCAGCAGCAGCAATGGCACCAGGCCAAGCGACACCCCCGGCCGCACCAGATCAGCAGGCTCCGGCGGAACCGGAGCGGTGAGCGCCTGTATCCGCACCGGGGCGCCCCGCCGCCGCTCCAGATCAGCCTCCAGACCGATGAGCTCCGGCGGCAGCACGCCACCACTGCGGCCGTGCACCACCACCAGCAGGGGCTGAACCGGCAGGGCCGCCAGCCGCCGGGCCAGACGCGCGGCCACAGCGGCATCCAGCGGCTGGCGCCGCAGCGGCACCAGGTGGCGGCGGGCGGCGGGCAGGCGGGCCAGCAGGTCGACGGCGGTGGCCGCCAGGGAGGGATCGAGATCGGTGCTCAAGGCAGCCAGCTGCTCAGCCAGGGGGCGCCTGGGCCAGGCCGAGAGCCCGCGCGCCAGCCCATCGAGGGCCGCTTGGCGCAGGCGCAGGGGGATCGGAGCCCGCAACCAGGCCTGCAGCAGCGGCCAGGCGGAGGGCTGACGCTGGTGCCCCAGCAGGGGCAGCAACGCCGCCGCCACCGGCAGGGGCAACGCCGCACCCAGGGCCTGCGGGCCTGCGCCCAGCTCGTTGTGCAACCAGGAGGCGATGGCGGGATGCCGGTCACGCGCGATCAGGCCCGGCAGGGCTGGATCAGGCTTCGTCAGGTGCCGCCAGCAGCACAACAGGCGCAGCTGGTCGGCCACATCGAGCCTCTCCGCCAGCACTGTGAGCAGATCTTCGCGGAGCTCGAGCCCACCGGCCTCCAAGGCCCACAGCCATGGCTCAAGATCAAAACCGGGCTGCCGCCGCAGCTGCTGCAGCCAAGGCCAGCGTTCACTGGCACCAACCGGGGGAAGGGCCTCGGGAACATCCACCGGTTCCACAGCCGACACGGTCAGCGGGGGCAGGTGATCCAATGCATGGGCCCGTTCAGCGGCGGCGGGCGCCGAAGCGATCCACCAGAAGCTGCTCCAGCACATCCGGCAGGTCGCTGAGGGGCACACCTTTGTCGTGTAGCTCGGCCAGCTTCGGTTCGGCGCCCATCGAGCCGCCCAGAAAAATCTTGGCAGCCTCCACCATCTGGCCGTCCTTGCGCGCCTTGGCCCCCATCAAGCCGATCTGGCCCATATAGGGCTGTCCACAGGCGTTGGGACAGCCCGTCCAGTGCATGCGAACGGCGTGGGGCAGCTCGACTCGTCGCTCCAGCTCCTCCAGCACCGCCTGCGCGGTGCCCTTGGTGGGGATCAGGGCAAAGCTGCAGTAGGCGTTGCCGGTGCAGCTCACCGCCTCGGCCTGCAGGGGCGAGGGGTCGGGGCGAAAACGCTGCAGCAGCGGCTCCGCCAGCAGCGGCTCGAGGCGCTCGCCGGGCACATTTACCAGCAGGGCGTTCTGGGCCTCGGTGAGCCGCAGTTCGCCGGAGCCATGGCTGCGGGCCAGACGGGCCAGCTCCAGCATCGCCGCGGCATCAAGACGGCCCATCGGCACATGCAACCCCACCCAATGCAGCCCCGCCTGCTTCTGGGGCTGCACCCCCAGGCCATCGCGCGGGGCACGATCGACCAGATGGCTGCCGTCATGGGGGAAGGCAGCCGAAGGATCACCGCGGTGCTCCGCCGGCAGATCGAGGGCGATCGCGGTCCAGGTGTCGAGCACCGCCTGCCGGTAGTCATCAAGGCCGAGCTGATCGATCAGGTACATCAGCCGGCTCTTGTTGCGCTGCTTGCGGTTGCCCTGGAGCTCGTAATGACGCAGGACCGCCAGGGTGAAGCCGGGCAACTGGTCAGCGCGCAACCACAGCCCGAGAGGGATGGCCAGCTCATTGCGCTGCGCCGAGAAGAAGCCACCCACCATCACCGTGAAGCCCAGCTCTCCCTCGCGGAAGGCCGGCAGGAAAGCCAGGTCGTTGTGCAGAAGGAAGCTGTCGGGGGCGCCGCCCACGGCCACATTGAACTTACGCGGCAGGTTGCGCGGGCCGGCAGGCCCCAGTAGAGCGGCCTGGATCGTCTCCACCAGGGGGCGGGTATCGACGAATTCCTCCGGATCGATCCCGGCCAAGGGATTGCCGGTGACATTGCGGGGATTGTCGTGGCCCGACTGGCGGCTGGTGAGCCCCACCCCCTCCAGGGAGGCCGCCAGTGGCGCCATGTCCTCCAGCAGCAGCCCCCGCAGCTGGATGTTCTGCCGAGTGGTGATGTCGGCGCTGCCGTGATCCCCGCAGCGGTCGATCACCTCGGCCAACACTTCAAGCTGCTCGGCGCTGATCACACCATTGGGCAGGCGCAACCTGACCATGAAGCGGCCGGGTGTGACTGGTCGGAAGAAAATGCCCAGCCATTTCAGCCGGATCGTGAGGGTGGCCTCATCGAGGGCCTCCCAGCCTTCGCGACCCAGCTGCTCAAGGCGGGGGGCGAGATCGAGACCACACAATTCAGCCTTGGCCTGCTCAACCTTGCTGAGCTGCTGCTCGGTGTCGGATGTGGAAGCTGAAGCTGCGGACAATGATGATTTCGACATGCGAGAAACCCTCCAAATGGACAAAAACAGCAAGCCGCTGCGGAGTGGCTGGGTCTAGGCCAGCGCCGATGAGGGCTGCGCTGCCTGGAATGACTGTTCAGCACGGGGCACCTGATCCTGCTGTGCTTTCCCGCGCCTGCCGCATCTCCACCTGAGAGACAGAATCATGAGTCTGTGCATCAGCACCGAATTTCTGTGTCGCAACCGTTACCGAACCCTCCGATCAGATCCGCAACCCCCGCAATGAGTCCGGAGCGTTCCCGCTTCCGTGAGCTGATCGCCCGGGTGGGCAGTGGCGAACACACCAGCACCGGGCTGAGCCGCGAGGAAGCGCGCGAAGCGATGGATCTGATGCTGGCCGGTGGGGTGAGCGAGGCCCAGCTGGGGGCCTTCCTGATCGCCCACCGGATCCGCCGGCCCCAGCCGCTTGAACTCGCTGGCATGCTCGACAGCTACCGCCAGCATGGCCCAGTGCTGGAGACGCCGGGCCGGCGGGCACTGTGTTTCGGGGTGCCTTACGACGGGCGAAGCCGCACGGCACCCCTGCTGCCGCTCACCGCCCTGGTGTTGGCCAGCTCCGGTGTGCCGGTGGTGCTGCACGGCGGTGCTCCGATGCCGGTGAAATTCGGCATCACCCTGGCGGAGCTCTTTGAAACTCTCGGAGTGGAATGGCGTGGGCTCTCGCTGGTCGGGCTGCAGAAGCGGCTCGAGCGCCACAATCTGGCCCTCACCCACCAGCCTGACCACTTCGCCGCCGCGGAGCGGCTGCTGCCGGCCCGGGAGGAGATCGGCAAGCGACCGCCGGTGGCCAGCCTGGAGCTGTTCTGGACCCCGCACCGCGGCGAGCATCTGCTGGTGAGCGGTTTCGTGCATCCGCCCACCGAGAAGCGGGCCTGGGACGCTCTCCGGGCTGCCGGTGAAGTCGAGGTGCTGACGATCAAGGGGCTGGAGGGCTCCACCGACCTGCCCACCAGCCGCGCCGGCATCACCGCTCGGCTGCGACCGGGTGGAGAGCCGGAGCGGATCCTGCTGCACCCACGCGACCACAACCTGCACCACCAGGATGTGGCCTGGCAGAGCCTGGCGATCTGGCGGGAGCAGGCGCTGGCGGCACTGGTGGGGGAAGGGCCGCTGGCGCCTGCGCTGCAGTGGAACCTGGGAGCATGCCTATGGCTGGCGGATCGCTTCGCCAGCCTGGAAAGCGCAATCGAGCAGGCCGGCGCCCTGCTGCTGGCCCGCAGTGGCGAAAGACTGCGTCATGAACTGGCATCCTGAGGCGAGGGCGGCGGCGCCAATCAGCGGATCGGTAACAACTGCCACCATGAGTCGGAGGGCCTGCATGGTGATGTAGGTGGGTTGGTCAGCATGTGCGCCGACACAAACAGTTACCACCGGCACGGAGCACTTTTTTGTGAAGCCCGTTCTGATCGTCTTTCGTTATCACTTCGGCCTTCTCACCTAACCCATGTCGAACGTATCACGTCGTCGGTTTCTGCTTACTGCTGCAGGTTCTGCTGCCGGAGCCGTATGGCTTGCAGCCTGCGGCAACGGCGGCAAAAGCCCGGAAAACCTGACCATCGGCGGCAGCGTTGGGGATAGTCCCGAATTGAAGGGTGCCACCCTTGGCTTCATCGCACTCACCGACTCTGCTCCACTGATCATCGCCCTGGAAAAGGGTTTCTTCGCCAAGTACGGCATGCCTGAGGTGAAGGTGCTGAAGCAGACCTCCTGGGCCGTGACCCGCGACAACCTGGAGCTGGGCAGCGCCAAGGGCGGGATCGACGGCGCCCACATCCTCTCGCCGATGCCGCTGCTGCTCACGTCCGGCACGATCAACAAGAGCAAGCAGCCGCTGCCGATGGCCACCCTGGCGCGGCTTAATCTGCAGGGCCAGGGCATCTCCGCCTCCAAGGAGCTGCTCACAGAGAAGCTCACGATCGACAATGCGGCCGGCCTCAAGCAGGCTCTCTCGGCCACCGGCGGCAAGGGCCGCAAGTTCAAGGCAGCCGTCACCTTCCCCGGCGGCACCCACGACCTGTGGATGCGCTACTGGCTGGCCGCCAACGGCGTCGATCCCAACCAGGACGCCGATCTGGTGGTGATCCCCCCCCCGCAGATGGTGGCCAACATGCAGACCGGCACGATGGACGTGTTCTGCGTGGGCGAGCCGTGGAACCAGCGCCTGGTGAACAAGAAGCTCGGCTACACCGCCGCCCAGACCGGTGAGCTCTGGAAGGGCCATCCCGAGAAGTCCTTCTCGATGCGGGCCGACTGGGTGGAGAAGAACCCCAAGGCCACCCAGGCTCTCCTGAAGGCGGTGCTGGAAGCCCAGATCTGGTGCGACGATCCGGCCAACCTCGATGAGATGTGCACGATCCTGGCCAAGGACAAGTACATCAAGGCCAAGGTGGAGGACATCAAGCCCCGTCTGGCCGGAAACGTCAACTATGGCGACGGCCGCGAGGTGAACGACAGCCCCTACAAGATGCTCTTCTGGGCCGACAACGCCTCCTTCCCGTTCAAGAGCCACGACGCCTGGTTCGTGACCGAGGACATGCGCTGGGGCTACCTGCCCGCCAGCACCGACATCGACGCGCTGGTGAACCAGGTGAACCGCGCCGATCTGTGGAAGGAAGCGGCCAGGGCCATCGGCCAGGAGAAGGCCATCCCGGCGAGCGACTCCCGCGGCAAGGAAACCTTCTTCGACGGCACGGTGTTCGATCCGCAGAACCCGAAGGCCTACCTCGACGGCCTCAAGATCAAGGCCCTGGCATGAGGCGAGCACTTCTGAATCAAGCAGCTTCCGCGGCTCCATGACCTCTACCGCTCCGGCTTCCAGCCGCCCCTCCCGGGGCACCAGGACCCCTCTGCTGCTGAAGGCCCTCCTCCCCTATCTGATCTGCATCGGCGCCTTCCTGGTGGCGTGGCAGATCCTCTCACTGGTGCTCGGCACCGGCCGGCTGCCGGGGCCGATCAACGTGATCGCCGACACCTGGGATCCCTACATCAGTCAGCCCTTCTTCGATGACGGCGGCACCAGCAAGGGGCTCGGCTGGCAGATCCTGATCTCCCTGCAGAGGGTGGCGGCCGGCTATGGCCTGGCGGCGGTGGTGGGAATCACGATCGGCGGAATCCTCGGGCTCAACCGCTTCATCGGCAAGGGCTTCGATCCGGTGATCCAGGTGCTGCGCACCGTGCCGCCACTGGCCTGGTTTCCAATCACCCTGATGGTGTTCCAGGACGCCACGGTGTCGGCGATCTTCGTGATCTTCATCACCGCGATCTGGCCGATCATCATCAACACTGCCGTGGGCATCCGTGAGATCCCCCAGGACTACACCAATGTGGCCCGAGTGCTGCGCCTCAGCAAGCGTGCCTACATCCGCAACATCGTGGTGCCGGCCACGGTTCCCTATGTGTTCACGGGTCTGCGCATCGCCGTCGGTCTTGCCTGGCTGGCGATCGTGGCCGCCGAGATGCTCAAGGCCGACGGCGGCATCGGCTACTTCATCTGGGATGCCTACAACGCCGGCGGCGATGCCAGCTCCAGCCAAATCATTCTGGCTATTCTTTACGTGGGTGTGGTGGGTCTGATCCTCGACCGCCTGGTGGCTTGGGTGGGACGGCTTGTCAGCGAAGGCGGGAATTGAAGCGATGCCCTCGCTGTTCACCGTTGACCACGTCACCCAGACCTTCCCGCTGCGTGAGGGGGGCAGCTACGTGGCACTGCGCGACATCTTCCTCGACATCGCCGAGGGAGAGTTTCTCTCGTTGGTGGGGCATTCCGGCTGTGGCAAATCAACCCTGCTCAACCTGCTGGCCGGCCTCAGCCAGGCCAGCGAAGGCGGAATCCTGTTGAACGGCCGCCAGATCACCCATCCCGGCCCGGATCGCATGGTGGTTTTTCAGAACTACTCGCTGCTGCCCTGGAAAACGGTCAGGCAGAATATCGCCCTGGCAGTCGATAATGTTTTTCCCACCAAACCTCCGCAGGAGCGAGGCGCGATCGTGGAGCACCACATCGCGATGGTGGGCCTGAAAGCGGCGGCCGAGAAATATCCGCGGCAGCTTTCCGGCGGCATGAAGCAACGGGTCGCGATCGCTCGGGCACTGGCCCTGCGGCCGAAGCTTTTGCTGCTGGATGAACCGTTCGGTGCCCTCGATGCCCTCACCCGCGGCAACCTGCAGCAGCAATTGATGCAGATCTGCGAGGAGGCGGGGGTGACCACGGTGATGGTGACCCACGACGTCGACGAGGCCCTGCTGCTCTCCGACCGGGTGGTGCTGATGACCAACGGACCGGAGGCGCACATCGGTCAGATCCTCGAAGTGCCCCTGCCGCGCCCCCGCAGCCAGCTCACAGCGGTGGAGCACCCCAGCTACTACGCCCTGCGGGCGGAGATGGTGGGCTTCCTCAACGGCCAGCGCCTCGCGCGCCGGCAACGGCTCAAACCAGCGGTGGCCATCGCTGCCAATGGGCTGGAGAAGGTGAACCTGGCGATCGGCTTCATCCCCCTCAGCGACTGCGCACCCCTGGTGGTGGCTCAGGAGAAGGGTTTCTTCCTTCGCCATGGCCTCGAGCAGGTGGACCTGCGCCGGGAAGCCAACTGGAAGACCCTTGAATCCAACGTGCGCCAGGGAGTGCTTGACGCCGCCCAGATGGTGGCGGGCCTGCCCTATGCGATGACGCTCGGCCTGCGGGGTCAGCCTTCCCTGCCGATGGCGACGGCTCTCACCCTCTCGCGTAATGGCAACGCCATCACCCTGCATCGCCGCTTCCTTGACGCGGGGGTGAACGACCTGAGCGGCCTCAAACGCTGGATCACCGCCCATCCCGAGCGCCGCCCGGTTTTCGCGATGGTGCATCACGCCTCGATGCACAACCTGATTCTGCGGGCCTGGCTGGCCTCCGGTGGCATTGACCCCGACAACGACGTAGAGCTGATTGTGATCCCGCCGCCCCAGATGGTGGCCACCCTGCGAGCGGGAACGATCGACGGATTTTGCGTGGGCGAACCGTGGAACAGCCGTTCGGTGCAGGAGGGTCTGGGCACGATGGTCGCCACCGATCCTGAGCTGTGGAACGGCCACTGCGAAAAGGTGCTGGGTGTGCGTCAGGACTGGGCTGAGGCCTACCCCCGCACCCACGAAGCGCTGGTGAGCGCCCTGCTGGAGGCCTGCCGCTGGTGCGACCAGCCGGAGAACCGCGAGGAGCTCTGCCAGCTTCTCGCCGCACGCGACTACGTCGGCGCCGATCCCAGCACCCTGCGCCCCGCGCTCGTCGGCCCGCTCGACAGGGGCCACGAGCAGCCGGTGAATCAGCCCGACATGCTCCGTTTTCACGGCAACGACGTGAATGCCCCAGTTCCGGAAGATGCGGTGTGGATCCTTGCCCAGCTGGCGCGCTGGGGCCTCTGTCGCTTCCCCGACGACTGGCAAGCCGTGGCAGCCCAGGTGCAGCAGCGTGACCTCTACCGCCGCATCATCGAAGACGATGATTTGGCCCCACCCGGGAGCGATGGTTCTCCGGCACCGATCCGCCTGTTCGGCAACGACTGCCTCGACCCCAGCGATCCCCTCGCCTACCTGAACCTTCACTCCCCCGCCGCAAAGCGATGACAACGCTGCCGAGCACCGCCGCCCACGGCCAGAACAGAACCAGCCAGCCCTTCCTGGAATTCAAGGGGGTCAGCAAGGTCTATCCCACCCCCACCGGGCCCTACACCGTGCTCGATGGCATCGATCTCACGGTGGCCGAAGGCGAATTCATCTGCGTGATCGGCCATTCCGGCTGCGGCAAATCAACCATGCTCGACATGGTGTCGGGTTTCGGGCAGCCCAGCTACGGCGAGGTGTGCCTGCAAGGGGAGCCGATCCGTGAACCGGGGCCTGATCGGATGGTGGTGTTTCAGAACTATTCCCTGCTCCCCTGGCTGAGCGCTCACGGGAACATCGCCCTGGCGGTGAACAACGTCTTCCCCCACATGCGCCGCAATGGCCAGGCCCGTGCCGTCGTCGAGAGCCACCTTGAGATGGTGGGCCTGAGCGAGGCAGCCCACAAAAAACCGGCCAGCCTGTCAGGCGGCATGAAGCAGCGGGTGTCGATCGCGCGGGCTCTGGCACTGCAGCCCAAACTCCTGATCCTCGATGAACCGTTCGGTGCTCTCGATCCGATCACCCGCGAAGAGCTGCAGGAGGAACTGTTGAAGATTTGGGCCGATCAGAAGGTGACGGTGCTGATGATCACCCATGACATCGATGAGGCGCTGTTTCTGGCCGATCGGATCGTGTTGATGACCAATGGACCAGCCGCGAACATCGGTGAGATTCTCACCCTGCCATTCCCACGCCCACGTGAGCGGGCTCGATTGATGGAAATGCCGGAGTATTACGACGTCCGCAACCACGCGCTCGACTTCCTCTTCCGCCGCTTTGCCCACGACGTGGACTGAGCTGTAAAGGGGCCTCAGCCCCCACCTGCCAGCTGCTGGCGCAGGGCAGCGATGGCCTTCTTCTGGGCCCGCTGCACCGACATGGCGCTGATCTCGAGCTGCTCGGCTGCGGCCCGCAGCGACAGGCCCTCCAGGAGCGTGAGCCTCAGGGCTGTGGCCTGGCCGGCTGGCAGCTGCTCGACGAGCTGCTCCAGCGCCAGCTGCTGCTCGGCCTCGCTGGACCCCAGCTCGGGCTCAGGGGAAGCCAGCTGATCGAGCAGGCACGGCTCGCCATCGGCATGGGCATCAAGGCTGAGGTGCCCCAGCGGGCACTGGCCCTGCTCATGGAGGCGATGGGGAATGCGCACCAGCCGCACCCGATCGCGCAGGTGATGCTGCAGGGCGCCAGTGATGCAGCGGCGCAGATAGGGGGCTGGCGGCTCGCCGGCTCTGCAGCGGGGGGCGGAGCGAACCAGAGCTTCTCGGGCTACCTGGATCAGATCCTCCCGCTCCACCAGCGGGAACAGGCGCCGGGC
>Ga0172376_10001682_pt1 | contig 27972 bp, 22 predicted proteins | sample Lak35m_FD_121114 | JGI IMG/M metagenome (GOLD analysis project Ga0172376, IMG submission 121114) | Freshwater microbial communities from Kabuno Bay, South-Kivu, Congo - kab_092012_35m | ecosystem: Environmental > Aquatic > Freshwater > Lake | place: Democratic Republic of the Congo: South-Kivu...
CGGCGCCTGGCTGACGCGGGAGATCGAGGGCGACTGGTTCGTCTGGCACACGCGTTTCGGCTACGCGGTGTTGTTGTTGGTGGTTACGCGATTGCTGTGGGGTTTCGTCGGTACGCGCCATGCGCGGTTCGCGAGTTTCGTTCGTGGTCCGACGTCGATCTTGCGTTACCTGCGCGGCGAAGCGGCATCGCCGCCCAATGTGCCCGTGGGTCATAACCCGCTCGGGGCGCTCATGGTTCTCGCCTTGCTCGGCCTCTTGCTCACCCAGGCGCTCACGGGGTTGTTTGCCAACGACCAAATCATGGAAACCGGACCGCTATTCGGTTATGTCAGCAGTACGACCAGTGACGCGTTGACCACCGTGCACAAGCAGGTCTTCGATCTGATCGTGGCGGCGGTATTCGTCCACGTGGCTGCGGCGTTGTTTTACCTATGGGTCAAGCACGACAACCTCATCCTGCCCATGCTGACGGGGCGCAAGTCGGCGGACCGCGTGCCGGCCGGTGAGGAGATCCGCTCTTCGCGCACGGCTGTCGCCGTGGCCATACTGATCGCGCTGGGTGCCGTGTTGTATTGGGTCATAAGCACGGCGCCCGAAGCGATGTTGTTCTCCTACTAGGCAACATCCTGGACGCCAACGATCGACGAAAATTGACCCGGCGCTTCACAAAACATCATTTCGGGGGGGGCAGATGGATTGGCAAAGACGCGAACTATTGTTGGGAGGGGTCAGCACGCTGGCCTTGGCGGGTCTCACCGCAGAGGCCACTGCGGCGAACGCAGCGGTGGGCGCAGGGGCTGCTGACGTCTTGAAGGGTCCTTTTCTCGATCTAACCACGCCGCGCGGCAATATGTTGGCGGTGGCGCGCATGACGGCAGATCTCGATCTCACCAAGCAGAAGACTGGCTGGTACAACGGCTACGTTTCCGGTGTTCGTGTTGGCGAACCACTCAAAGATTTATTCGGTTTCGCGGGCTTCGGCATGGCCCGTTTGTTGCCCCACGAGAGCGGCACGGGCTACCGCAAGGTGCTGCGCGAAGTGGGCATCTATTACGATCTCAAGAGCGGTGAGCCGATCGAGGAGTTCCTCAATCCGTATACGGGTGAGAAAGTCCGCGTCGTCCCCGTGGCGAATGATCCGTTCAATACGACGATTCAGGAGTACTTCCCGCCGCCGCCGAACTACGGCGGACTGAACGCCTCGACGCCGCCGCCCAAGGTGCCGTTGCAGCTGCCATGGAAAAAGCAGGGGGACTACGTCACCCTCGAGCGTCATATCCACTTGTTCTACAAGAACGCCTTGCAGCCGGATAAATGGCCGCGCGAGTCGGCAGGTCCCATGGCACGGGTGTCGGAGTTCTTCACCTACTTCTTCCGTGCCGCCGACATGCAGAACTCGGCGATGACCTCGCTCAATTTCCACGGTACGTGGTCGCGCGTTACGCCCTGGTTGCCGTGGCTGTTGATGGGGCAGGCGGAAGGGCATTGCCAATACATGTGCTATCAGGGCAGCGGTCAGAATCTCGGCGATGTCATGCCACGTGCCGTGCTCGACTACATCGAAAAGAAGTATCCGCTGTATCTCAATGCACCCACGAAGTGGGTTGACCCGTCACTCTCGTCCATCGAGCGTTACGCGCTCGAGCAGACGCCCGCACCTGCGAAGAAGTGATATTCCGAACTGATCTAGGCGATTGGGGCGGCGGCATCGCCGCCGCCCCACACCGCTAAGTTACTGGCCTGACAGTTCGCCGAGCAGGTGGTCTGCACCGTATACCTTTGCCAAGGCTTCTTTCATGATCGCGGGATGCACCGCGATCGATCGGTTTTTCACCGTGTCGAACCAGTACGAGCCCGAGATCGAGTGGATGTTGCCATCGAACATCAAACCGACGACCTCGCCGCGTGCGTTCAGCATCGCGCTGCCCGAGTTGCCGCCGACGATGTCGTTGTTACTCGACAAGTTGAACGGGGTCGTCATGTCGAGTTTTGACTTCGCCTGCATCCAGCTTTCCGGGATGCGGAACGGCGCCTGACCCGTGGCGCGCTCATAGGCACGACCGAGCGTGGTGAAGGGCTCGAGCGGCGAGCCTTTTTCCACCCATCCTTGCACCGTGCCGTAGTTCAACCGCAACGTGAAAGTCGCGTCAGGATAAACGGCTGTGCCATAGAGCTTGAACCGCGCGCGTGCGATTTTTTCCTCTGCCACGGCCGTCGGTGCCTCGACCTCATCTTCATAGCGCTTGCGCAGCGCTCGTGAGCGAGCATCGACTTGCATCGCAAGTTTGATCATCGGATCGTTCGAGGTGGCGAGTGCTGCGGTGCCGCCATCCCACAGGGCGAGCCGTACCTTCGGATCGCCGAGTGTGCTGCCGCCGACCAGCGCTGTGCTCAGCGAATCGGGTGAGTCCTTGGCGAGCAGACTGCGGACCGTCGGGTCATCGGGACCCAGCCATTCACGCATGCGCTCGAGGCTGAACGACAGCGTCAACCGTTCGAGCTCGGGGTAGACCGGCGCGGGTGCAGCCAACTGCTGTCGCAGCCGCGGCAACGACTGGTCGGTGTACTCCCGCAGACGTTCGGCATTGGGTTTGTCGCGCTCGGCGGCGCCGCGCACGAGACTGCGTGCGTAGCGGAACAGTCGACTATTGAAGCCGGCGCCACCCTCGAGATAGCCGTACTCCGTATCGAGGTTACGCGCGATCCCGTTGGCTTTTTCGATGTCAGCCCACGGGTCTCCGAGCGCCGACAGCGAGCGGTCGCGCGCCGTGCGGGCACGCAGCTCCGCCTCCTGACGCCGCTTCTCGCTCATCAGGTTCTCATCCAGCAGCGCGTCGAGCTGCTTGCGTCGAACTTTGATGCCGTTCTCAAGTCCGGTGAGCGGGTCGTCGGTGATACGGCGCGCCTCGTCGCTGGTCTTGGCAAACTGGATATACCGGCCGCGCAACTCGTTGCTACGCAGCAGAGAAGGTGGCAGTGACACTTCGCGCAACTGCTGTAACTGCGACACGGTTAGCAAGCGATTGGTCGAGCCCGGATGGCCGGAGACGAGCACGAACTCGCTGGCTTTAGGACCCGCAAAGTTGATCCGCAGCGGGTTGGGGACGCTCACCGGCTTGCCGTTTTCGTAGGCTCGCAGCAAACCCATGTCGAGGCACCAACGCGGAAACTGGAAGTTATCGGGATCACCGCCGAAGGCTGCGATGCCGGCCTCTGGAGCGAATACCAGACGCACATCGGTGTAGCGCCGATATTTGTAGAGGAAATACTGACCGCCGTTGTAAAGCGTGACGCTTTGGCACTTGAGACCCGAGGACTTCTCGCAGCTCTGCTCGAGTTCGGTCAGCGCGCGCTTGCGTGCCTCGTTTGCCGCTCGATCGCCGAGTCCGCGAGTGGCGAGCTCCACGGCGGCGCTTACGTTTTGCATTTCGACGAGCACATCCGCGACCTGCGTCGCGCACTTGATTTCCTGTTCGCGGCTGCGCGCCACGAAGCCTTCGTCCAGCAGGCTCTTTTCTTTGGTGGAGTTGTCGGCAAGGCAGCTCGCGATGCAATGATGGTTGGTGAGGATCAGGCCCTCGCCAGAGACGAAGGAGGCCGAGCAGCCCGACAGGCGTACGGTCGCCGCACGCACCCGATCAAGCCAAGGCTGATCGATATTGACGGCGTATTGCCGACGTACTGCATCGCTCGGGAAGTTGTCGTAGGTCCACATGCCTTCGTCGGCACGCAGCGCAGGGGCCGCACAGAGCAAGCCCAGAGCCGTGATGGCCAGTCGATGCTTTCGCATTGATACCTCTGTTTTGAACTTCGATGCGCCATTACAGCACAAGGAGGCGCAATGCGCCGTTTCGAGCGAGTTTTGCGCGCCGTACGGCAATCGCTGGCGATTTGCCCGATATGGCGCCTTAACGCTCGGTAGCACCACGAGTTGCAATGCATCGCCGGCGTGGTGCCGGTCACGTGCAGGGAGTTCAGGACATGACAAGGCAATTCATGACAGGCAAATTCAAGTCGCCTCGCGCGACGTTAGGGCAGGGGATGACGGAGTACATCATCGTCGTCGCGCTGATCGCTGTGGCGGCCATCGGCGTCTACTCGGCATTCGGTGATGTTATCCGTGGCCAGACCTCCGTGGCTGCCACAGCTTTGTCGGGGCAGAGTGCGACCGCAGGCCGAGCGTTGGTCACAACGGGTCGCACCAACGCGACCGAGCAAGCCAAGTCGAAGACGCTGTCGGACTACGAGAAATGATCGTCGGTCGCGGGCGTGGCGTCGGTGGATCGGGTGGCTTTCTGCCACCCCCGGCCGCTCGGTCACTGCGTCACGCTCGCGGCCAGGCGCTGGCTTTAACGCTACCGCTACTGGCGGTGCTGGTGGCGGCGTTGTGGTGGGCCTACGACGCCGGGCAAGCGGTCACTGAGAAACGTCGGCTTGCCCAAACAGCGGATGCCGTGGCGCTGAGTGCCGCGACTTGGCAATCGCGTGCACTGAATTTCGATGCGTACACGAATCGGGCAATCATCGCCAACGAGGCGGCGATCGCACAGTCGGTCAGCTTGCGTGGCTGGTCACGGTATATGAACGACCTGTTGCTCAAGACCGCCGTACTCACGGCTTGGATCCCTTACGTCGATGCGGCGACCGCCAGCTTGGCGCGTCTGTGGGAGGGTCTTGATCGCGGCCTGCAGCCGGGACTGTCGGCGTTCGAGGGCATGACCACGCTCGTCGATCAGGACATCGCCGCGGCGCAGCGTGCCATGCATCTGGCTACAGCAGAGGTCGTACCGGCGAGCATTCGTGAGTCACTGCACAGCGGCGACGGCCGCGTGACTCTGAGTCCGGGTGGCGAGGCTGCCTTGGTCGCGTGGCAGGTAGAGTGGGTTCGCTTCGCTTCGTTCTATGGTGGCGCGTGGCGATGGCGGCAGAAGGATGTGCTCGAGCGCTCATTGGACGGTTTCACGACACGGCGCAACAACACCTGGCGTCCTTTATTCGGAGTCGACATCATTCGCCTCGAGAAGCGCGGCGGCACCGATCTGATCGGCTTCGATACCTGGCGTGCGCTCGACACACTTTCCGAGCACCAGCGTCGCTATGTGCTCTTTGGCCGAATGCGCGAACAGGTACCGCTGGTTTGGGCGGCGGTGCAAAGCGGCATCGCCACTGCGGCCCGCGGTGTGCACGGCAACGCGCTGCAGGTGAATCCCGCTGCTTCCCGGGCAGGGCTTTCGAGCATGCGCCGTGACCGGATCTATCGCGGCTTGCCCTCCGTTTGGGATTTATCGACGGCGCAGCGGGCGCAATTCGACCCGCCTCGCATCCCGGTACGCATCATGCGCCGACCCGCCTCCGCGGGTGGTGCGGCAGACATATTGGGAGTGCGCAGCGTGGCGGCGCTCAACGGTGATGAGCAGGTGCTGCAGCCAGGCTCGAAGGCTACCTCTGAACCCACCTCATCATCGGACTCACCGACCTTACCGGCGGATGCGATGTTCGCGATGGCGGTGAGCACGAGCGAATTTTCGAGACCTTCGCCCCGCGCTGATGCTGCGATCGAGAAGCCGAGTCTCTATGCGCCATTTTGGTACTCGCGCATGGTGGCGCCCACGGTGCCCGAGCGGGTTCTCATGGCCACTCTCGATGGGGATCCGCTGTGGCTCGCGAGCCTTCCCCGATGAGGCCCGCAAATCATTGGCGTGCGCGGCGTGTCCTCGGCCGCGGCCAAGCACTGATCGAGACCCTTCTCGTCGCGATACTGGCGGTGCCGATGCTGCTCGGTGTTTTATTTCTGTTCGAGTTGCAAGCGGCGCAGCAGGCCACGCTCGCAGCCACTCGCCACGCGCTACTTCAACACCACTATGCGCGCGGCACAGTCAGCGCGGAGGAGATCGTCGACCGCGTTCGACGCGAACATCTGGAATCGCTGTTCGTATCAAAGCTGGGGGCGGTCTCGGCGCAGCAGGTGTCGTTGGCGGCGACGACGCAAGCGCCGAGCGTCCAACGCGTTGAGGACGCAACCTTTATCTTGCTCCAGCCCGCGATGGGTGTCGGTGCAGGCTCTTTCGATCTCGCGCGTGGCTCCGCGATGCGTGCGAGCGCGTCGATCGAGGTGACGAGTCCAGATATCCTGCGGCTCGCGCTGGATGAACCGCGCATCACTCTCGCAGAAAGTCTTGCGGCTTTGAACGATGACTGGTTTGCCAACAGCCGTGAGGTGGCCGTGTCGCGAGTCGCGGGGCTTGCGGTCACCGGGCAATTGCGTGAGTGGACCGAGCCAATGCAAGCGGTGAACGGCGCCATTGCCCTGCTCGAGCCGTCCTTCGAACGTCTCTGCATGGGTCGGATCGAGATCGATGTCGTGCCGGAGGATAGGGTGTCGGGCGCCACGCCCACGGATCTGCGGAGCCGACCATGCTGAGTCGATCCCGGGGGCGTGCGGCTGCCCGCTGGCTTGCCTCAGTCATGTCTCTTGCGGCCTCGCCGCAGACGATTGTGAGCGCCGAACCTCACTTCGCCGCCGAAGCGGCGACGCTCAAGTTACGTGTTAATGGAGTTCCGCTGCATGCCAAAGCCATCCGCGTTTCTTTGCCGCAGCAGGCACTCGCTGAAGCGCTGCTGCGTGAGTGGGATACGACCGCCGCGGGTCCGGCGCTGCACATCCAGACATCCGCACGCACGATTCTCGGACGACAGGTCGGGTTTCTGCACGAGACGATCACCCTGAAAGCAATCGATGCCGGACAAACCGAAGTGCACATGGCCGTGCGCGACCTCCGTCAGCCTGTGTCGCCACAGCCGCGCTTACCGTTCGCTATGCCGCGTTCGTTCGCGCTGTTGAGCGTGGTCGAACAGGGTGCCGAGCCCACTGTGGCTCAGACCTTTTCGCTTGCAGCGCGAGAGACGGCGTCGGGTGCGGGCAAGGCCATTGACGTCGCATTACGAACGGCAGGCTGGCAGGTCAGCCCGTCGTTTCGAGCGCAGTCCGACGTAGTGCTCTGGGCCAGCCGACACCACCGTCAACTGCAAGTGGTCATCGTGCCAAGGTCCCAAGGCAGCACAGTGATTGTGCAGGTGTCTACTCATGCGCCCAAAGGTCATGCGCCGTAGGGGCTCGATCGGCCTCGCGCGTGGCCAAGTCATGGCCGAGTTCACGCTCGTGTGCCTGCTCGTCGTGTTGGCTTTGCTGCTCCCGTGGGTCGATGACGCGTCTCCCGCCGAGCAGTTGCTCGAGGCTGTGGTCAAGGCTGCCGTGTCGTTCAGGCAGTGGTTGCTCGTAGTGTGAAAAGTCGGGGAAACGTATGCCGGGAAAGTTTCGCTTCAATAACTCCGTGCTGTTGTTGCTGGTGGCCGTTGTGTGCGGCGTGCTCGCGTTCTTAGGTGCGCGACGCTACCTCGCCGATAGCACTGCGGCGGTGCGCCAGAGCTGGGAGCAGCGCTACAACCCTGTTCCTGTCCTTGTGGCAGCGCGTGACTTGCCGGCGGGTCGGAGCCTCGAGGTGGCGGATCTCGCCCGTCGCGCCGTGCCCTCTGCGTTCGTGCCGCGCGGCGCGTTTCGTCCGGAGGACATCGCCCGCGCTACGGGTAAGCCCCTGCTGGTGCCGCTCGGTGCGGGCGAGCCGCTGGTGCTCACGCAACTGCTGCAGAGAGCCGACCCGACCCTCGCGGCGCGACTACGCGGCGGGGCGCGCGCCGTCACGGTGCCGGTTGACGAGGTCAGCTCGCAGGCGGGACTGGTCCGTCCCGGCGATCACATCGACTTGATGCTGGCTGAGGAGCGCGTGCAGGGGAATGGTCGATGTGTTCTCGTCCGCCCGCTACTTGAGAAGGTCAAAGTATTAGCGACGGGTCAGCGTCAAAACGATCCGTCTCGCAGTGCGGAGGCAGCTCTTCGCAGCGGTTCCGATGAGGCCGTCGATTACTCCACGATCACACTCGACGTGACGCCGGAGCAGGCGCAGCAGCTGGCGATCGCGCTGCGAATCGGTGAGTTGATACCCATGTTGCGCGGCGAATCCGACGTTCATCCGACCCGTCTCGCGTCGCGAGGCTCGGGCTCAAGCGCTTGCACGGCCGACAGCGCGACAGCGAGCCCGTCCCCTCGTCGTGCACTCGGGCACAGCATCGAAGTGATGGTGGGCGGCGATGCTGGGCCAGGGAAAACACGTCATTGGTTCCCGGGCGGTTGAAGCCAAAGCATCGGGGTCGGGGTCAACGACAGAGGGTGACATGAAATATCTGCGATGGATTCTCTTCGGAATGCTGCCATGTATCGCCGCGCTGCGCGGCCTCGACGCGGTGGCGGAGTCCGCAACCGGGCCGATCGATGAAGCGCCGATTAATTTGTTCGTCGGCGATAGTCGTGTACTCGACTTGGCCACTACACGCATCGCTGTGGGAAACGGCAAAGTACTCTCTGCGGCGCCGGTGAGTGCGCAGCAAATCGTACTCATCGGCCAGGCGCCCGGCAGCACGGTGCTGCAGTTGTGGCTGCGTAACGGGACGCAACGTCGAATCGAGGTCGTAGTCACGACCAACGATTTGCAAGCCACGCTGCGCGCGGTGCGGGGCATGTTGCAAGGCATCGAGGGGGTTGAGGCGCGACTTGCCGGCCAACGAATCCTGCTTGAGGGCGATAGTGCTGATGCGCGCGCGCGCGAGCGCGCCGCTGCGATTGCCGCATTGTTTCCCGGTGTCGTCATCGATTTCGTCGGCAAACTCGGCTGGGAGAGCATGGTACATGTCGATGTACGCATCGTCGAGTTTCGCCGCGGTCGGCTTCGCGAGCTCGGTATACGCTGGAGGGACGAGATTAGCGGCCCGAGCGCCGGTGTTATCGCCGACTTCGTCCATAACGATCGCTTTCGAGTACGAGCGGAGAACGATCCGATCCCCGAGTCCGCCTTCGATCCGCTGCCCGCTCGGGCGGCGGCACGAGGGTATCTGGGCGTTTCAACAGTGCTCGACTCGCGTCTTCGTGTGCTGGAGGAGACGGGCGAGGCCCTGCTGGTGGCGGAGCCGCGTCTCAGTTGTCGCAGCGGTGGCGCGGCTCGCTTCGTCGCGGGCGGCGAAATTCCCGTGCCGGTCACCAACAGTGTGGGCGCAACGGATGTCGAGTTTCGTGAGTACGGCGTGATTCTTGACGTCAAGCCGGTGGCCGATGCTCAAGGCGCAATTTTTGTCAGAGTCGAGACGGAACTGAGTCAGGTGGACAATGCGCAACGCGTCGCCGGAATTCCGGGGCTGCTGAAGCGGCGCTCCGTCACCGACGTCAACTTGCGCAGTGGCGAGACGGTCGTGATCGCCGGTCTCGCCAATCGCCAGCGCAGTGTGGATACCTCGGGTGTTCCAGCCTTGGCGCGGATCCCTGTGATGGGTCGACTGTTCGGCGTGCGCGGCAAACGAGCAGACGAATCGGAGCTTGTAATCTTTCTGACGCCGCGCATCGAGAGCGCGGATACGCCCCCTGAAGCGCCTGAATTGCTGAAGCGAACGCAGGAACGCATCGACTCGTTTGATCGCAAGGGGGCCTGAGATGCAAGCACGAATCGTTGACCGAACGGGGCAAACCCGTACCGTGCCGTTGACGAGTGGTGCGCAGTGGATCGGTTCCGGTGCAGATTGTCCGATTCGCGTGCGTGGTTCGGGGGTCGGTGTACATCATGTGCGCCTCGAGTTGTGCGCTGAGGGTCGATACAGCATCGTCGACCTCGGTTGTCCGGCCGGCACGCGCGTCAATGGCGAACGTGTGGTAACGGCAGGTCCACTCGGTGCGTGGGACGTGGTGCACGTGGGCGACTGCGACATACGCATCGAGCCTGCGCCTCCGGCGGGCGAAGCGCCTGCCGAAGCGGGGCGGGTCGTAGCGACAACGGACGCGCCGGGACTTGAATCGAGCACTGCGGAGGCTGCGCGACATGAGTCAGCTCGCCTCGAAGCCGCGGGGCGTTTGCACAAACGACTTCTCACGCAATTCGATTTGCGTCGTCAAGACGTCGCGAGCATGTCGGATGCGGCGCTGCGCGAACTGGCCACGCAGCTGCTTCAGCCCTTACTGGCCGACGAAGCGGCGCGCAGCGGCAGCACGGCGGCCGAACTGCTGCGATTTGTGCTCGATGAGGCACTCGGCCTCGGACCTCTCGAGTCCTTGCTTGCCGACGACGAGGTACGCGAAATCATGATCAATGGCGCAGGGCTGATCTTCGTCGAACGCGCTGGTCGTTTGCAGAGAGCCGACACTTGCTTCAGTGGTGAGCCGGCACTGCGCGGGATCATCGAGCGGATCGTCACGCCTATCGGTCGACGAGTCGACGACGCATCACCGATGGTGGATGCACGATTGCCTGACGGTTCTCGGGTCAATGTGGTGATTCCGCCGCTCGCCGTGCGGGGCACGGCGGTAACCATTCGTCGTTTTGGTCGCCGGCGCCTCACTGCGGCGGATTTGCTGCAGGGTGGGGCGCTCGATGCGGCCATGCTCGAGTTCTTGCGGATCTGCGTCGAGCAGCGACGGAACATATTGGTCTCGGGTGGTACGGGCTCGGGTAAGACAACCCTGCTCAATGTGCTCTCGAGCTTGATTCCTGCGGGCGAGCGGGTGGTCACCATCGAGGACTCTGCCGAGCTCGCTTTCAACCATCCCAATCTCGTGTCGCTCGAGACCCGTCCCCGCAACATCGAGGGTCGCGGCGAGATCACCATTCGCGACCTGGTCCGTAACTCGCTGCGTATGCGTCCTGACCGTATCGTCATCGGTGAGTGTCGGGGCGGCGAGACCTTGGACATGCTGCAAGCCATGAACACGGGGCATGACGGTTCGTTGAGCACCGTTCACGCCAACAGTCCTCGGGAGTTGCTTTCGCGGCTCGAAGTGATGGTGCTGATGTCTGGAGTCGAGTTGCCGGTGAGCGCGATCCGGGAGCAAATCGCAGGCTCGGTGCAGATCATCGTGCATCAAGCCCGGTACCCCTGCGGAGCGCGACGAATTACGCGGATCACCGAATTGACTGGTGTCATCGCAGGCACGATACAAACGCAGGATATCTTCAGGTTTGTGGCGGAGGCACCGGATCTCGCAGGGCGCAGTCGCGGTCGTTTCGAGGCCACAGGTCACGTGCCGCAGTTCTACGAGGAATTACGCCGCGGAGGGCGGGCTCTTGATTTGGGTCTATTCGGCGTTGCAACGGGTGAGCGATGAGCCCGACGGGCTGGCTGATTGCGGTCGTATTCGCGACGGTTGCCGCACTAGCCGGTATCGTTGCAGCCACGGCGCTGCGCTGGGGGACAGAGCAGCACTCGGCTCGGTTGTCGCACTTGAGTGGTGTGCGCTTTGCCGAGCTTTTTTTGTTTCTGGATCCGGCGCAGTTCATCAAGCTGAATCTCATTGCGCTGTTGTGTTTGCCGCTGCTGTTTTGGCCCTTAATCGGCGCGTTCGGCGCTGGGCTGACTTTCGCCCTGATTCTGGTGATGCCGGGCGCCGCCTACCGTTGGTTGCATGCACGTCGTCGCCGAGCATTGCAGACCCAACTGCCTGACGTCGCCACGGCCCTCGCTTCAGGCTTGCGCTCAGGTTTGAGTCTCGGGCAAGCGATGGATCAGATCGTTCGCTACCAACCCTCGCCCGTGGCGCAGGAGTTCGCCCTCATGTTGCGTGAGCACCGGGTGGGTCTGCCACTCGATCAGGCATTGCAGGGTTTGGCGGATCGCAGCGGGTTGCATGACTTCCATTTGTTAGTGGCCACGCTGGGTATTGCACGGGATCTCGGCGGAGGGCTTGCCGAAGCACTCGAGCGTTTCGCCTCGACGTTGCGGCGGCGGCTGGCGTTGGAAGAGCGAATACGCGCGCTGACGTCGCAGGGGCGCCTGCAAGGCGTGATCATGGGTGCGTTACCGCTGCTGCTCGGCTGGGTGCTCTATGTGATGGAACCGAGCGTGATGGGTCGCTTACTGACTGAGCCGCTTGGCTGGGCAGTACTCGCCGTCATCGGAGTGCTGGAGGTGGCGGGTTATTTTTTGATCCGACGTATCGTGGATATCCGAGTGTGACTGAGGCACCGCGAGGGAGTTATGGGTAAGTCCGAGTTGCTGTCGGTGATGGTGCCGCTCGCTGCAATGCTTGGTATCGCAGCGTTTCTCGCGTGGCTCTGGTCGATGGTGAGACGGGCGCGTCCTGCTGCGCGCTCGATGCGCCGATCACTTCGTCGCACTCGGACGCTGCCATGGTGGTTGCGCTCACTGTTGCCTTGGTGCAGCTCGCTGGTGGGCGTGGTCGGGCCGCGACTGCCGCTGTCGGTGCGTCATGGTGTGCAGTGGATGCTACGCAGGGCGGGTTTCGACGAGCATCTGTTGCCACAACAGTTCGTGGTGGTGTCGCTATTGTTGCCGATGTGTGCGGCGGTCATCTTGGCGCTGGGCGGCGCGTCTCGTACCGCGCTGGGGCTGACTACGCTGCTCGTTGGGGCATTGCCGTGGCTGTGGTTGCGTGATGCGGGTCGCCAGCGCTGCGATGAGATCGTGCGGGATTTGCCGCTCTACGTGGACATGTTGACCCTGGCACTCGAAGCCGGCGGAGCCTTGAGCGTGGCATTGCGGGTGGCGACTGATCGATCACCCGACAGTGTATTGCGACGCGCATTCCAAAGAGTACAGGGGGATTTGCGCGCAGGTCGCACCCGAGCCGAGGCCTTGCGAGCATTGGGGGAGCGGCTTGATGTGCCTTCGGTCACACCGCTGATTGCTGCGCTCGTGCAGGCGGACGCGAGCGGCGGGAGTCTCGCTGCTGTGCTACGCGCCCAGTCGGAACAGCGGCTGAACGAACGGTTTTCCCGCGCCGAAAAACTGGCCATGGAAGCACCGGTGAAAATGCTGGCGCCGCTCGTGCTGTGCATTTTCCCGTGCACGTTTTTGATGCTTGGCTTTCCGATCCTGATTCGTTTTCTTGCCAGCGACTGAATCCATCGATGGGGCTGCCTCGACTGCACATCGACGGTCGGCGCACGGATTTGCGCGTCTGCGTGGCGCGCACATTCGCGGCACGAACTTTGGGAATGCTGCGCTCGCAACGCTGGCAGCGGTTTGAGGTGCTGTGTCTTCCGCGCTGCGCGGCCGTGCATTCCTGCTTTGTGCCGATGCCCATTGATGTGCTGTTTGTCGACCGCACCGGTCGCGTGTTGCAGATCGCACACGCCTTGCGACCGTGGCGTATTGCGCTGCTGCAGCAGGCGGACGCAGTTTGGGAGATGTCTGCCGGCTTGGCGACTCAGTACGCGATCGAGCCGGGCTGTCGGTTGCAGGCATGGCCGTCATGCTGAATTCGCGAGGTACCTCAACGGTGGAGTTTTCGCTGGTGGCGATGCTGGTGTTGCTACCTTTGCTGACTGCCGTGCTGGAGCTCGCACAACTCGCGGTAGCGCGGCAGGCTTTAGGTTACGCGGCGACCGAGGTGGCTAGAGCCCTCGAAACCGTCGAGCTCAGATCGGGGTCCGACGATGCTGAAAGCTACGGTGAGAGCGATGAGCTGAGGGCTCGTCGGGTGGCCGGTATCGCGCTGCTACCCCTCTTCTCGCAGGGCGAGCCCGTCGAGGGTGCGGCGAGCGCGCCTGCAGCCGTAGTGACGCGGGCGATCGAGCAGACGCTGCGCCCCGACTTGTTGCAGATTGCTTTGGAGGCACTTCCGGCTGCCTCGCCGGAATCAGCGCGCTTCGTCGGGGTGCATCGGGTGACCTTGCGGTACTGCCGCGAGCTTTACTTTGCGCCGATCAGCGAGTTGCTACCGGCGGTGCTGCGCCCGACGGCCTTCGAACCCTTTGACCAGGTTTGTCTTGCACGGTCGCGTTTGCCGATTAGCGCGAGCGCGATCGTTGTGCAGCCTCGCGTGCTCGCGCCTGCGCAGCCTTGAGGTCAAGGTGGCTCTCGTAGGCTTTTGTCGCGTAGGTGCGAGTGCCAATCATCGCGAGTATCGATATCACGCGCAGCGTTCTCCATGGGCACCTCGATGACATCGGTGAGGGTTCGCAACAATACTCGCGCGCCCTGATCTCCCTGGAGCGCGAGTAACGCCGATCGAAAAGCAGCGGGAATGATGCACGGTGCACCGCGCGTGTTCGCGTAGGTTGCCGCGGCAGGGGTTTCGGGTGCGGCACGCCAAGTGGTGATCAAGCGCCCGTAGTCCGCTGCGCCGATATCGGGCTGGTCGGCTAGGGCAATGAGCACGCCCGCTTCGGGTGACGGCAATGAGGCGATGCCGGCGCGTAGTGAGGCGGCCATGCCTTCACCCCAGTCTTCCTGCACGACGAGGGTGGCGTCACGGGGTGCGATCTGGCTGACGATCTCGGCCGCATGGGCGCCGAGCACAATCGTCAGACCATCGATATCCGCACTCGATAGCGCATCGATCGCCCATTGAAGCATGGGCTTACCCTCGATGGGCGCTAGGGCCTTGACGCCCTCGAAACGGCGAGACGCGCCCGCCGCCAGCACGAGCGCGTGCAGCGGGACGCGCCGGCGACTCAGCCGCCGGCCGCCTGCAGCGTTGCCTGCGGTGCGCTCGCGCGGGGCGCGACGCGGGGCGCCTCGTCGAGCACCCACGCGTTTGATTCACGGCGAGCCGGGGAGGGGATGGCAAAGATCACATCACCCTGCTCGCGTGCTGCGCGCACCGCTGCCATGTCCAGCTTCCAGCCCCGCGCCTCGAATTCATCGAGCTTGTCACGGTACTGCAGGATCACCTTGTCAGCGGGCATCATGAGTTCCTTGGCGCGCGACGGAGGGGTCAACGTCGGCTTGACGTTGTTCATGACCTTGATGTCTTGCGAGGCAATGAACATGTTGCGCTCGTTGATTTTCTTGTCGAGCCAGCTGTTGATGCGCGGCTTGATCAGCCGGCCGATGGCACCCATTTTGCTGTTTTTGAAAAACCCGACGTTGCGCTGATTGAGCAGGAACACGCGGGTTCGATTTTCGTCGATCGGCGCCTCGAACATGTATTGATGCATCGCGGTTTTCGGCGAGAAGTTGATGTAGGTCCACATGTGGTTGGGACCGTAGGTGCCGGAGCCCGCTTCCATCTTGCCGCCTTCCTTGCGGAACTGGCGCATGATCGGGTTTTTCAGCGGCGGCGCATCGAAAGTGGACAGGAACCCGTAACCCCAAGGGTTGTTCTGGTGGGGTCGAAGTTCCGTCATCAGGTAAGTGTCTTCGCGCTCGCCTTGATAGCCGTGCGTCGGGTGGACGTATTCGTTGTGCGCCGGGTCGAGGCCGTTCTCGATGGAGCGTTCGTAGTGGTAATTGATCTCGAACACCACCAGCGTGGAGCGCCACTGGTCCGTGCCGTGCTCGTCGACAGGCATGATCGGCGGCCGCTGATCGGCCGGCAGATCGCCGAGGAACGCGAACAGGATTCCGTACTTTTCTTCGACCGGGTAGGCGTCAACCCGAGCGCGCGGTGGCGGCTTTGTGGTCTTGCCGATTGACGGAATGCGTATGCAGACGCCATCGCGATTGAAGCGCCAGCCGTGGTAGGGGCATTGCACGGTCCCGTCTTCCTTGCACTTGCCGCCCGACAGCGACGCACCACGGTGGATGCAAGTGTCCGATAGGACCGCCGGCTTGCCGTTCTCGTCGCGAAATACGACGAAATCATGCGCCAGGATCCTGACCTTTTGCGGTGTAGTCCCGAGATCCTCCGAGCGCACCACCGGATACCAGAAATTCATGTACATGGACTGTCCTCCCTGTCCAACGTCCCCCGCGGTTTTTACGCGATATTGCAGGCCACGACTAGTGCGGCAAACCCGTATCGACCGCCGACTGGTCGGCTGCGGGAGCGGACGGGGCGGCGTCGGGGCGGAGCCGCGGCTTCAGCAGGGGCTTGAGTAGCGGCCGCAGCCCGACTTAGGCTGCGGGTGGGGCGTTGATCAGAACAATCAGCGGATTGGGGGGAGGGTTAGGTAATGATCGAGAGCACAACGGGCACTTCCGCGGGGTCGGGCATGCCCACAGCGTCATCCGCAGTCGGTGGGGCTGGGATCGAGTTCCTGGGTCAGGAGGAACGACTCGGCCAAGCGGTGGCGCTCGCGCTGCGAACGCTCAAGGACGGCATCCCTTACCAGCACGAAATGAACGATGCGTTGGTCAAGATGCATCTCAATTCGGTTCAGTTCGCGAAGAATAAAGGGCTTGTTAAACAATATGTTGAGCACGATATCTCAACGATGACGCCCGTATTGAAGAGCTTGGGCGCCCAGGTTGCGCAGCGGGGTGACCCGGAGATTGCGCTGCAAGGAATCTTCGACAAGACCAGCAGTTTTTATCAATTGTGTCTGGACCTTGAGGTCTCGCCCGGCCAACGCCGGTTCACCTTTCCTTATAGCCACGTGCTCGCGATTTCGAGACGCATCGGTCAGTTCGATTTGACGGATGCAGAGTTGCACGAGATCTGGCTCAAACCTCGCCTGGAGGGCTATGGCCATGTCATTGGCGTCCCCTTGGAGGTGTCCGACATCGGCGCCGACGGCAAAGTGACGGTATCGCTCGGGGCTGAAATCCCCTAGCCAGGCGCAGAATGGGCGTTGTTTCGGTGGTAATGTTAAGCCCCGAGGTACGTCCACCTTGCGGACAGCGCAAGGCCGTCGCCGCGACCCGGTTGATCCCCCGGTGATAGAACACTGACATAGCGGCGGGCACATGCCGCATGAACAACGGGGGTTGATATGTCTAAGTTCGCCAGGGCGACCCATACCCTATGGGTAGCGCCATTGACCTTGTGGGTAGCGCTGCCGGTCAGCGCGCAAGCGCCCGACGCTGGGGCCACGCTTGAAGAGATCGTGGTCACCGCACGTAAACGCGAAGAAAATCTGCAAGATGTTCCCATTGCCGTCACGGCAATTTCGGCCGACACCTTGCAACGCGAGGGCATCAAGGACATCGAAGGTGTCATCGACCGAGACCCTAGCCTGAGCTTCGATCGGGGCATTGCACCCTACGACACGCGTATCGTCATTCGAGGTCTCTCGCCCACGCGCGGTCGGCCGAATGTGGCGACTCTGGTGGACGGCATCGACGTGTCGAGCGAGGCCATCGGTGTGGCCGGTGGCTCGTTGCTGATCAACCCGAGGCTCGTCGATATCGAGCGCATCGAAATCGTCAAGGGACCGCAAAGTGCGCTGTATGGGCGCAGTGCGTTCGCCGGTGCGATTTCCTACATCACGGCGGATCCGGATGACGAGGTGTCGGGCAGTGCCTCGGCCGAGTATTCCGAGCACGAGTCCTTCGACGTGAAAGGCAGCCTCTCTCTGCCGATCAGCGACACGCTGGGCATTCGCGTCAATGCCTACAAGTTCGATGATCGCGGCATCTATCGCAATACGACGGGTGGTGAGTACGTTGGGGGCGGCGATGGCCTCGGCGGCTCGTTGACGCTCAAGTGGGCGCCGACCGACAGTTACTCGCTGAAACTGCGTTCGGAGTTCTCGGATGATCATTTCGATCAGCCGGCGCAGGCCAACGTGGCTTTCAATGGTGTGTCCATTGTGCCGGCGGCGGCCTCGAGTTGCCGCACCTACTCGATCGCCAACCCGGCAGGCGGCACGCTGGTGGCAACGGGACCGGTGCTTGATGCCTCCTGCCAGTTCGTCGATGCGAACGCGGCGTTGCCCGCGAATACCTTGAACCTCGCACGCACGTTCCAGACCGCGGTGCTCGGTGCAGCGCCCACGACGATCACCGCGGGCATGGTGTTCGACGACATGAACGTGCTTTCGTACCGGGGGCAGATGGTGCGCGGCAACCAGCTCGCCGTGACCTATAACCCGGACTTCACGCGCTCGCGCGACAACGGGATCACGGCACCCGCCTTCACGGGCACCGATCGCGAGGTCACGCGGTTCTCGGCGGTGCAGGAGTTGAACGTGTCGTTTGGCACATTCTCCTCACTCACGGGCTACACGCGCGCCGAGGTCGGAACAAATCTCGATTTCGACAAGACTGCGCGCACCATCATCCAGCAGAACATCAAGACCGACAGTCTCACCAAGCAGGTGAGTCAGGAACTGCGCTTTACTTCGGATTTCGACGGGCCGCTGCAGTTCATCACCGGCTATCAGTATTGGACTGAGCGTGCGGATCAGACGGACCTCAACAACACGGTATTCGGTGCCGGCACCGCCTGTCCGCTGTTGTCGATTCCGTTCCCGCCGCCTGGGCGTCTGCTGTGCGCAACACAAGCCTCGCCGGTCGGTCGGGCCTATACGGAAACTAGCGCCTCGCCCTACATGGATGATGCGGCGGCGGCACGCCAGCCCTCGCTGGTCAATCGCAAGGTCGATCACCAATCCTTCTACCTCGAGTTCGAATGGGATGTCAGCGAGACGTTTCGCCTGATCGGCGAGGCGCGCTACATCGACGAGGACAACGAGGTCGAGGGACCGGTGACCGCCGGTAACCAAGGGCCGGGTACCGTGATCCTCTGCGGTGCCACGGGCGATTGCCGTACTGCGGCATCGATTCCCTATGCCGCGCAGCCGGGCTTGCCTAGAACCTTTGCGGGCGCCACGCAAATTCGGCGGCAGAGCTTCGCGCGTAACGATTCGTACATCACGCCGAAGGCGACGGTACAGTGGCAGCCGTCGGATGATCTGAATCTCTACGGCTCCTACTCGATCGGCAAGAAGCCGGGTGGGTTCGGTACTTTGACCATCGGCGCTTTCGGTTTGCCGAGTCGCGAGGATGTCGAGTTCGACCCGGAGCGCATCAAAGTGTACGAACTCGGTGCGAAGTGGACTTCCCCTGCGCGCGATGTGCAGTTGAGCGCGGCCGCCTTCCTGCAAGACTTCACCGACAAGCAGGTGAGCACGCAGGTGATCATCGGCAACACGCTCGGCAACCGCATCACCAACGCGGGTGGTGCCGAGTTGCAGGGTCTCGAACTGTCGGGACTGTGGCGTGCTTCGGAATACCTCACCGTGGGTTTCGGTCTCACGCACTTCCTCAAGTACGAATTCACCGATTACACGACCCTTTCGGGCGGTGCGGCGGAAATCGCCCGTACGGGAACCTGCACTCCGGTGACGACGGTGATCGCAACGGCCGGGGTCAACCAAGCTAGAACGACCTGTGCCGTGAGCCGAAACGGCAACAAGATCGAGGACACGCCTGAGACCGCAGCGGCGCTGAACCTCGGCTATCGCCGCCCGTATGGCAGCGATGGCAACTACTGGTTCGCGGATGCCGATGTGTCGTACGTGGGCGAGCGTTTTATCGAGGACGACAACACGATTTGGCTCGAGGCCTACACCAACCTCAATCTGCGGTTTGGTATGGGCGGCGAGACGTGGAGCGCCACGCTGTTCATCGACAACGCAACCGACGACGATAAGGTCAAGTCAGCGGGCACGGGCCCTGGCAATGCGTTCGCCGATGCTCGCGCCGCACCGCGCATTGGCACGGCGGGGGCATTGCCTGCGAATCTGACCAACCCCGTTGCGGCCTTCGGTCTGGCCATTCCGACGGCCGTCTTTGCCGAGATGCCGCGGCCGCGCACCATCGGCTTCAGGGTCAACTACAAGTTCTGAGGGCGCACTGGGCCCGCTGGGGAAAACGCGTGGGCTGCTCGTCGCAAAACGGGCAGCCCTTTGCGTTCGGTCGTTGCGTTTTGTCCCTGCGTTTTGTCCCTGCGTTTAGGGTCGCGTGTTGAGGCGATGGCGAGTCACGCACGAGGTAGAAGATGACGATTACCACACGACGTGGCGCCCTTCGCCACGGCTTTGCAGCCGGCGCCGCACTGACACTCGGCGGGGGGTTGGCCGGCGAGGAGGGTGGCTTTGCCGCCGGGTGGGCCGGCGAGTTGCCGAGCGTGGCCGACGGGTTGCCGAGCCCGGCCGATGGCCTGAGGGGCGGAGGCTTGCCCGATTGGTCAGACCCTGCCGTGAACGTGCGCAACATCGTGCGAATGCAAGGGAGCCTTCGTGAGCAGGATGTTCCCTGGTGGTTCACGGGAGTGATCTTTGGCGTGCGCGGCGAAGCGGAGACACCGCGACCGCTGGTGCGTTTCGAAGGCATGGAGATCTACTGGTTCAAGCACATCACCGACGGCTTTATGCTCGGCGGTCACACGGTCACGTTTTTCCGCGATTACGAGAGCGGGGAGTTTCTCCGCGAGTTTCGTAATCCCTACACAGGTCGGGTCGATCAGGTCAAACCGGCGGTGCAGGGGGGCAATCTCGGATTCAGTTACACCCCGCGCGGCATCTGGCCCGTGCGCCTCAGCGGTGAGCTACTGTCGCCGCCTGTGGAAAAACCCTTGCGTCTGCAGTGGCACGCTATGGGTAATCACGTGTGGTTGCAGCATCAGACTGTGTATCCGCCCGGCATGCCGGCCATGCACGGCCAGCGACAGACCCTGTTCGGTTCGCGGGCGGAGTTTCTCGACCCGAGAATAGACGCGATTTCGAGCAGTTTTTCCTCGACGGTGTTCATGGGTTGGTTGAAGTGGATGGATATGAAAGACGAGCCAGGGCACGTGATCTGGCACGCCTCGGGCGTGAAGCTGCGAGATCTCGGTGAATTGCCGCGGGAGTATCGCGAGCGCGCCGAGCGCGAATATCCGGAGCGAATGAGCGCGCGTCCGAAATCCATTTGACGGTTTCCCATGCCTGTAGCAAAGTGAAGGGACTGTGGCAGGCGCACGACAGAGGCGCCGTCAACGGCACGACGACAAGTCGTTTGTTCAACTTTTGGGGGTCAATCAATGAAGAAATCCACACGGCGTGTTCGTCGCGGCGTTGCCGCGTTGACTGGCGTACTCGGCGTTGCCGTCGCCATGCCTTCGCTCGCCAATGATTCGGGTCTCGAGGAGATCGTCGTCACGGCGCGCAAACGCGAGGAAAACCTGCAGAACGTATCGATGTCCATCACCGCCATCTCGGCGACGGAGATCGAGAAGCTCGGCATCGCGGACATCGATGATGTGGCGCGACTTGATGCGTCGCTCATTTACGACAAGGGCTATTCAGCCACGGACAACCGCATCTCGATTCGCGGTCTTTCGCCCACTCGCGGCCGCGTCAACGTGGCGGTGCTGGTCGATGGTATCGACACGTCGAGTGAAAGCATCTCCTTCGGTGGTGGTTCGCTGCTGGCGACCAGTCGGCTGCTCGATCTGCAGGCCGTCGAAATCGTCAAAGGCCCCCAATCTGCGCTCTACGGCCGCAGCGCCTTCGCTGGCGCCGTGCAGTACGTCACGAAAGATCCTGCGAAAGTGGCCGAAGGGAGTTTGCGAGGCTCTTACGGCGACTACGGTCGCTACGATCTGACGGGCAGCTGGAGCGGGCCGCTCAGCGACACGTTTGGTGTGCGCATGAACGCCGTGTACTGGAGCCAGGACGGTGTTTACAAAAATCAGGTCACGGGCCGCGAGGTCGGTGACGGTGATGGGTGGGGCATTGCCTTCACCGGCAAATGGGAGCTGAGCGAATCGAGCAGCCTGAAAATGCGCGTCGAATACGCGGACGATCATTTTGGTCAGTTTCCGACGGCGCAGATGCCGGTGAATTCTTTTGACGCGCGTCCGACTGCGGGTTCCGACTGCTTGGTTGTGGGCAGCGGCGCGACGGTGGCTGCGGTGAGTGGCCGTTGCCCGACGGGCAGCCAGCGCGTCTACTCGCCAACGACCGTACTGCCGCCCGGGTTCGTGCTGCCGCCGGGGTCGTTCACGTACCCGGGCACGTTCTACGGCAGTAATCACGTCTACTCGTCTTTTGGGGCCGTGCCCGGCGCCAAGCAGCTCGCGGTGCGCCTCGATCAGAATCCGTTGACCCGGCAAGATTACGAGGGCAGCAACCGCGAAGTGTTGCGTGCCTCGGCGGTGTACAACGTGCAGTTTGAACACGGTACCGTGACCTCGCTCACCGGGTACACCGATGCGTATTTCAGCTTCGATGAAGACGGTGACTTCGATTCGGGGGTCGTCAATGGTGTCGATCGCGCGCTGCGTGCGGCACGGTTCGACAACGAGAACGATACCACCCAGTTCAGTCAGGAACTTCGCTACCGCTCGGACCTCGATGGTCCGTTCAACTTCATGGGTGGCGTGTTGTACTGGCAGGAAAAGGCCGCGCAAACGACGCGCTCGATCAACATCTTCTGCCTTGGGCCGGTACCCGCCAATACGTTCTTCCCGGGCCAGCCGGCGATCGGTCCGAGCTGCCAAAACCGCACGTCGAACCAGGTGCTCGGTTTGATGACGCCGATTCCGCGCTTGAACTCGCGCGAAATTCAGCACTCATCGGCGTTCGGCTTGGTCGAGTACGACGTCAATGAGGCATGGAAGCTGACCCTCGAGGGTCGGTATTCGGATGAAACCGAAACCATTGTTGGCGTGAACTGCTCGCCCGCGTTGACCACGCCGGGTGCGGGTCCGCCGGGCACGCCGCCGGTGCGCTGTCAGGACCCGAGCTTCCCGGGCTTCCAGGTCTTCGGTCCGTCGGTCAACTATCTTTATCCCTTCTTCAATCCCTTCGCGCCGCCGGGCACGCCGGGCAGCGGTGTCCTCCAGGCTCCGGGCGTTCCGGTGGAGCTTGAGAGTACGCACAGCTACTTCACGCCTCGTGCCACCATCGAGTTCAAACCTGCGGACGACGCGCTGATTTATTTGACGTGGGCCAAGGGCGTCAAGCCGGGCGGTAATTCCACGGTGACGGCAGGGTCGTGGCAGGACGCCGATTACGACGGTTTGTATGAGGAGTTTTCGTTCCGCGACGAAAAGATCGAGGAGTACGAGCTCGGCGCGAAGATGCAGACGGCCGACGGCCGACTCCGCTTCAATCCCGCCGTGTTCCTCATCAAGTACGATGACAAGCAGGTCGGGGCCCAGTTAATCACTCCATCCGGTATTGCTGTGGGTCGTTTGCTGAACGCCGGCAAGGCTGAGGTTCGCGGTTTGGAGCTCGACTCGCAGTGGGCGCCCACCGACAACCTGCTGTTCTCAGTGAACTACTCCTACCTCAACACCGAGTTCACGAACTTTCCGTTCACTTCGGCCTCGGCCACGGATGCCGTGCGCGCCAAGGGCTGTGGTCGCAAGACCGACACGGCGGCTAACGCGCGGCTGTGCTTCATCAATCTCAAGGGCAATGAGCTGGAACGGGCGCCGAAGCACTCGGTCGTCGGTCTCGCTCGCTGGTCGACCCCGATGGGGGATCTGATGGGATCGAGTGGCGTTCGTTTCTTTGTCGAGGGTGATGTTCAGTACCAGTCCGAGCGGTTCGTCGATTTCTACAATCGCGTGATCCTCGGCAGCTACACCATTGGCAACGTGCGGATTGGCATGACTTCGGATCGATGGGATCTGCAGTTCTTCGTCAACAACATCACCGACGATGACACCGTGCAGGGCGGTTCGTCGAACCCCGGCGATGTGGCGCAGTCGATCGCGGACCCGACCAATTTCTCGCCCGCCAACACCACGGGCTTGGCACTGCCGGATCCGCGGATCTACGGCGTGCGCTTTGGCTGGCGGTTCGGCGGTAACTGAGTTCGACCGGCACTCATAGAGCAGTCAGCGCTGCGACCTCGAAAGGGGTCGCAGCGCTCGTTCGAACCGGGGGGCTAGGCCGTGAAAAACGCGCACAAGGCGGCACGGGCCGCAGTGGTAGTGTGGGGCGTAGGTATCGCGCTCGGCGGATGGACGCATGCCGCTGCGCCCCATAAGGCGTCGACGCCGATAAAGTTTGTCGATGAAGCGGCAGCGCGCGGCGTCGCCGATCTCGCCGTGAATTCGACCGGCCCGACGTTCGGCGATTACGACAACGACGGCGATCTCGACATCTTTGTTCCGGTCGAGGATCTGGCGCCCGGCCTACACGACCGGCTATTCGAGAATGACGGTCAGGGTCGCTTCAAGGACGTGGCGACCGAGCGAGGCGTGCGCAATCCGGGCAGCATGAGTCGTGGTGCCGTGTTTTGCGACCTCGACAACGATGGTGATCTGGATCTGCTCACGGCGAATATGCCGCCGGGGCAGGGGCGAGAGCGCCATGTTCCCACTACGCTGTATCGCAACCAGCGCACGGAAAGCGGCGTGGCGAATTTCGTTGACGTGACACGCGCCGCAGGGCTGATGCGACGCGGTAATGATAACGACCAAAAAATTGGCGGCGTCGGCGATACCGCTGGCGGTGTGGGCTGTGCGGACTACGACAATGATGGCGATCTCGATCTGTTCTGGAAGAACGCCGATCCCGATATCGACAATGCGCTGTTTCGAAACGAGGGTAACTGGCAGTTCGTCGATGTCACGGCGAGTGCGGGTGTCGCGCTGCAAGGCAAACTCAAGGACTCGAACGCCCAAGGCTCACCGAACTGGATCGATTTCGATGAAGACGGTCGCATGGATTTGCTGGTCACCAACGAGCGTGACAGCAAGGTCTTGTTTAGAAACTTGGGGGATGGTCGCTTCGAGGACATCACCCGCGCCCGACGTCCGCCGAACGCTTTGCCGTTCCTCAATCCCGGTAACGCGCAGGGCGCCTGTGTCGCCGATTTCGACCATGACGGTGACATGGATGTCTTCCTGCCGATGGCCGACCAAGCCGGGCGCATGATTGCCAATCGGCTGCGAGAGCGCGGCGAGTTGGTATTCGAGGACATTACGGCCCGCTCAGGTGCTGGAGTCATTCGCGGGGCACGCGGCTGCGTCGCGGCCGACTTCGATAACGACGGGCATGTCGATCTTTACCTCAACAACGGCGGGCCCTCCAACGTGTTGATCAACGATGTGATCAGCGATTTCCCACCGTTCGTGCAGTTCTATATCGCCTGGGAACCGGCTGAGAATACCTTGCTGCGGAATCGTGGCGATGCGAGTTTTGAGGATGTGACTCGCGGCTCCGGGGCGGAAAGCCTCGGTATCGGTTCGGGGGTGGGAGCGGCGGATCTCAACGACGATGGCTTTCCCGATCTGTTTGTCACCGAGCGCACCTACTATGCGATGGGCAAGCAGGTCAGCGCTCAGCCTGGCCGTAATCGACTGCTGATCAACTCGGCAAACCGAAATGGTTGGCTTAAGGTGCAGCTCGAAGGCAGCCGCAGTCCGCGAACACCGTTTGGAGCGCGAGTCACGGTGGTAGCCGGTGATCTGGTGCAGCACCAGGTGTTGCAGAGCGCACACGGCTACAACTCGACCAACGAGCCGCGGATGCTTTTTGGCGTGGGTGCACGCACCACGGTGGATCGCGTGGAGGTTCGTTGGCCTTCAGGGGTAGTGCAAATCATCGAGAAGCCTGCGTTGCGCCAGACGCTGCGAATCGTCGAAGCGGCGCCGTGAGTACGGTGCGTCCGTTGGATCGATTGATGTTGATCGATGGCGCGATGACGGCCGGTGAGGGCGGCGCTGCCGGCGACTGGATCGACTCGCACAGCCCAGCAACGCTTGAGCCACTCGGTCGCGTGCCCAACGCCACAGCAGGCGACGTCGATCGGGTCGTCGTCGCCTCGGCGCGGGCGCAGCGTGAGTGGGCAGCACTGTCGGTCTGGGCGCGTGCTTCGGCCCTGCGCAACCTGGCCGCAGCGATCCGAGCAAGGGGCGGTGAGATCCTCGAGCTCGAAGCGCGCGACACCGGTAACACCCTAGCCAAGCTGCAGGCCGATGTGCAGATCGCAGCAGGGTATCTCGAATATTTTGCAGGGCTCGGCAGCGAGCTCAAGGGCGAAACCGTGCCGGCGACGGCCTCAGGCTTGCACCTGACAATTCGTGAACCATACGGCGTCGTGGCTCGCATCGTCCCCTTCAATCACCCGTTCATGTTTGCGGCGGCGCATTTGGCGGCGCCGCTGATGGCTGGCAATGGCGTCGTCATCAAGACACCGGAGACCAGTCCGCTCAGCGGGTCGATTTTGGGCGAGCTGTGTCGCGATCATCTGCCGAAGGGGCTCGTCAACATCATTCATGGTCGTGGAGCGCCCGCAGGCGATGCGCTCGTGCGCCACCCCCTGATCCGTCGCATCGGCTTTACGGGTTCGGTGCCGACGGGGCTCGTTATTCAGCGAGCGGCAGCGGCGAGTTCGGTCAAACACGTGACGCTGGAACTTGGCGGAAAGAACCCCTTCATCGTCTTTCCTGACGCCGATCTCGATCGAGTCGTCGAGGCTGCGGTGAGTGGCATGAACTTCGCCTGGGCGGGTCAGTCCTGTGGATCCACGAGTCGTTTGCTATTGCATGAGCAGGTGTACGACGCGGTGGTCGAACGCGTGGCCGCTCGCATGGCGGCGCTGCGCGTGGGCGATCCGCTCGATCCTCAATCGGAGATGGGGCCGGTAAACTCCGCAAGGCAGCATGCGCGAGTGCTTGAGCTCATCGAATCCGCGCGGCAAGACGGCGCTCGTTTAGTGACGGGCGGTGGCCGCCCTGCCGGTATGGCCTTCGAGAGAGGCTACTGGGTCCAGCCGACGCTGTTCGCTGACGTCGCGCCGACGATGCGCCTTGCCCGCGAGGAAGTGTTTGGCCCGGTGGTCTGCGCGCTGAGGTTTCGCGACGAAGCTGAAGCTGTGGCGCTCGCCAACGACAGTGATCTAGGTCTCACCGCGGCCGTCTGGACGAAGGACCTGCCGCTGGCTTTGCGCATGATTCGGCAGATCGAGGCCGGTACGGTATGGATCAACACGGCGGGGCAGCATTTCGTTGGCACGCCATTCGGTGGCTGGAAAGACAGTGGCCTTGGCGGTGAGGAGTGTCTCGAGGAACTGTTGAGTTACTCGCGTCTCAAGGCCGTGCACGTGCTGAGCTGAGTGCCCGCCACAGCAGCCACGCCGCGAGCGGATTGGCAACCAGCGACGTCAGCATCATCGACCAACCGATCTTCTGCTCATCGCCAAAGACGAAGTCCGTGGTGAACCCGACGGCGAATGGACCTACCGTGGCGCCCACCAACACGAGCGCGAGCTGATAGGCCGCGCCGAATTGCGCGCGCGTGCCATCAGGAGTGATCGACTGTACGTAGGCGCCGGCCGGACCGGTGGCGGCCGTACCAAAGAAAAATGTGAAAAAGATCAGCGCAGCGTGGCTGTACATCGTCGGCATCAGCGGCGCGATGATCGAGGGCAACACCAGGCCAAGACCGCAACCGAACAGTACCCGCAACTTGGCGTGCCGGTCGCCGCGCGACTCTAACCAGTCCGATAAGGCACCGCCTGCGAAGGCGCCAAGCAGTCCGCCGACGAGGGCCACCGTCCCCAGTAGTAATGCTGCCTCGGGAATGCTGGCGCCGTACTGACGTTGATACAGCGCAGGGGTCCAGGTCATTACCGCAAACGCCGTGATCGAGGTTGTGCCATAGCCTGCAAAGACGTAGCCGTAGACACTGAGGTTCCGCCGAAAATGCGTCCACACTTCGGCGAACGAGGCGGGGGCGAAGCCGGCGGATCGCGCCGGCTCCCGCACGAACAGCATGAGTAACGCGACCGGCAGACCGAGGAGTCCCACCACCACCATGACGAGTCGCCATCCGGCGAGCTCACCGAGCAGTGGCACCATGACGGCGCCTTGCGAGAAGGCCCAGCCGATCGCGGCGCCGCCCAGCAGGTAGGCGATGCCGGTGCCGGCTGTGACGCCCGCACTGAAGACGCCGATCGCGAGTGAAAGTCGTTGTGGCGGAAAGTACCCCGCCAGCATCGAGTAGGCCGACGGTGAGAGCGTCGCTTCGCCAACACCGACGCCGATGCGATAGGCAAACAGCTGCGCGTACGAGCGAGCGGTGCCGGCGAAGGAGGTCATGGCGCACCACAGTACGACCCCGGTGGTAATGATCCACTTGCGACTATAGCGATCGGCCCAGCGGGCGATGACGAGCCCCATGCCGCAGTAGAAGATGGCGAAGGCCGCTCCGGCGAGAAGGCTGAAGGCGGTGTCCGAGATCTGCAGGTCGGCCTTGATGGGCTGCACCAGCAGCGAGAGGATTAGCCGGTCAATGAATGAGACGCAG
>Ga0172376_10001683_pt1 | contig 27945 bp, 20 predicted proteins | sample Lak35m_FD_121114 | JGI IMG/M metagenome (GOLD analysis project Ga0172376, IMG submission 121114) | Freshwater microbial communities from Kabuno Bay, South-Kivu, Congo - kab_092012_35m | ecosystem: Environmental > Aquatic > Freshwater > Lake | place: Democratic Republic of the Congo: South-Kivu...
AATTCGGGCGAATTGGGATGTTTTCAGTTCTGCTTGCCAGTTGACAGCTCTCACCGCGATCCCTTGTGCAGGGACTGTTGGTCTCTCGCAAAGGCGCAAAGACGCAAAGGAAGGACAGAAGGTCCAAATTTCCAACATTTCCAGCTTTGCGCCTTGGCGCCTTTGCGTGAGGTAAGAGTTGCTGCAGCAGGATGCCAGGCGGCGCGTCTGCATGAAATCCGATAGACGATCTCAAGTGTCCTTAACACCGTTTCGTCATCCCAGGGCGAAGCTGAGATGACGAGACGGCGCGAACACAGGCAAATTCGGAGATTTCAGTTCCGACTGCCAGTTGACATCCCGCGGCTGGTTCGATTCACAAAAACGCAGCGTGGCGTGCGGTCGATGTCAGCAATCTGGCGTGCTGTCGATGTCAATCGGCCGGTCAGGCTTTTGTGCGCTCCCGATGCGGTTCTGGCCGCGTTGACACGCACCGCCCCCCCCGCCCATGCGCCCAACGATTTCCCCGAAACTCAGTTCAGCCTGGCCGCAAAGCCCAAAACGGAGAGGGAGGGATTCGAACCCTCGGTACCCTTGCGGGTACACCGGTTTTCGAGACCGGCACATTCGGCCACTCTGTCACCTCTCCGATTGCCAGACAGTCTGAACCGCCGGACTCCACGCAGTTTACCGTGGAATGCCACCCCGAATCAACCGTGGCACGTTCCACGAAGACAGCAACCACAAAATCGCAGAACCCACAACACTCATGAGAGCGATGAACGGCACTGTGGAGCGGGAGTGAACTCCTGGTGCTTCGTGAGTCCCCGCTCATCCGCCGCCCCCCCCAAAAAAAATGCCCAGCAAGCGCCCATTTACCCGCGGACTGACGCGCGGCGGTTCATCAGCAGCTTTTACATCTGCCTACGGCCGTCCCTCGACCACTGTGATTCCCTGATTCCATGCAGGTTGCAGTGTTTGATCTTGTCCCGAGGGCCAGATGATTTCCAACTGGGCGTTGGTGGCATCGTCGGGAACTGCAAAATGGACGCTGCTGCTCTGGGATGATCCGTAGCTTCCCCCGCCGCGAATAAAGCGGCTTTGACTGTTTCCGGGACCGGCGATCAGACGCACAACGGCTCCTGTCGGGTGCCGCGATGATTGGAGGCCCACCAGCCGCACCGAGAGCCAGCGTTTGCGGATCGGGGAAGATGCATTTTCCAGAACCGCTGCGGGTTGGCGTGTGCGCGAGATCGCCAGATCCGCGTCGCCGTCTCCATCAAAGTCCGCAGCCACCGCGCCACGTCCCATGTGCTGTTCCTTCAACCACGGTCCTGCCTGATCGGCTCGGTTGACAAACCGTCGACCAGCTTCGTTTTCAAGCAGTAATGGAACCTGAAACAGGGCGGTGTTCTGCGGGTAGCGAATTACGTGGCCGTTGGAGACGAAGATATCTTCGTCTCCGTCGCTGTCGAAATCCTGAGCCGTCGTGCCCCAGCCGACATACATGCCTCCAACAGCATTCAACCCGATCCGCTGACTGACGTGCCGAAACACCATCCCGCCCGCATTCTGATACATCGCGTTGGTTTCGCGCTCATAGTTCACAACCCAGATGTCCGGCAGTCCGTCGTTGTTGAAGTCGCACACGTCCACTCCCATGCTGCCGTCCGGCACACCAGTACTGCTGAGACTGGCGCCGCTGTGGAGTGACACATCCTGAAGCCGGCCTTCGCCCGTGTTCTCGTACAGGAAATTCGCCACGGTGTCGTTCGTCACATACACGTCGTTTTCACGGTCTCCATCCAGATCCGCAATCACCACTCCCAAACCCTTGCCTTCCGGAGCAAGCGGCGCAGTGTCCGTCTCTTCCCGAAAGGTGCCGTCTCCGTTGCTGAAGTACAACACATCCCTCAGCCCCGTGTAGCTTCGTGGCGGACAGATTTCACGACCACCAGCAGGACCACCCGCACAAAACGGATGGTTCTGCCATGACCAGTTGACGTAGTGGGCGATGTAGACGTCCGGATGCTGATCTCCATTCAGATCGCCCCACGCCGCACTGCTGCTCCACTGCTGATCCGTGAGACCACATTCAGCACTCTGCACAACAAACGTTCCGTCCCCTTCGTTATGCCACAACTGGACTCCGCCGTAACCTGTGATGAGCACATCCGGGAAGCCATCGTGGTCATAGTCGGTGCAGGAGACACCGTGGCTGTAATGAGCTGCCGTGACGATGCCGGAAACTGTCGATACATCCTGCCACTTCCAGTTTCCCTGCCAGCGAAACAGGCCGTTGTTCGCCGCGACGATTTCCTGATCGCGAAAGCTGCCGCCCCCGGCAAGCCACAGGTCTTCACGACCATCGCCATCATAGTCCAGCGGCGCGAGACCTCCGCCCAGAGACTCAAGAATTGAGAAATGCCCGGCCTCTTCGCCGTTTTCATACTGAAAAATCAGGCCACTGTCCGCTGTGCGATCGACAAATGACCAGCGCCCCGCCCCCGTCGCTGAATCTGCAGGCTGCTGCTGTGCAGCACCTCCGGCAGTCGCGTCAGCAGGGACTGTCCCTGCGTCCTGCCGGCAGCCACAGACGAAACAGATTCCAGCAACGAACATCAGACGAGGCCAGCGAAACATCACAGCCTACTTTCCGTCGGTCGCCTCAGCTTTTTCACTCTCACTGATCACAACCGCCCGTTTGATGTAATCCAGTTCCGGGAAGGCACGTTCCAGATACGAATTTCCCTGCTGCTCAATCAGGTTCTGCTGGGGCTGTTCGCCATACTGCGGATTGATGCCCTCCACATTGTGAAATCCTTCGATGACTTCACCAAACACGGAAAAGCCCAGACCATCCAGGTTGGTATTTTCACCGAAGTTGACGAACAGCTGTGTCGTGCGGGTGTCGGGACCGGAGGTGGCGAAGCACAGCGTTCCTCGACGATTACTTTGCAACACCTTGTCGTCGGAGATCTTTCGATCCCACTTCCGATGCTTGTCGGGTGTACCGTTGATTCCGAACTGCACCACAAAGCCGGGCACTACGCGGAAGAAACGGCACTCGTCGTAGAAGCGATCCTGTACAAGTTCGTAGAACCGCTGAGCACCGAGTGGAGCCCACTCGCGGTGTACTTCCACCACGAAATCACCAGCCGTGGTCTCGAACTTGACCTTGAACGTGCCAGTCTGCGGCGCACTGATTTTTTCGTTCGGATTGGGGCCAAGATTGTATGGCAGGTCCTCAGGCTTCATCTCCTGTTTCGCCGGAGGAAGGTCCTGGGTCCTGCGAGTCTGCTCGTATTCGCCAAGTCCCCGTGGCAGACCCGGCGTCTGTTCAGTCTCCCCACAGCCGCAAACTGCGGACAACACAAGCAGCGAAAACATCAGCAGCAGCGAATCACGGCGCATCACAAATGGTCCCCCACAGATGGCAAACATCCAGACAACCCCTGTTTATCCAGGGACCGAAGAAATTTTCAAGAGCCTGAGCCTCGAAAATCAGGTTTGAGGCACCGGAAGGGGGCTGAGACCAATTCCACTGTAGTGAAAACCTCGAGCTGCCATACGCCTCGGTTCAAACAGATTTCGTCCATCAAAAATCACCGGAGACTTCATCTTCACTCGAATGTAGTCAAAGTCCGGATTTCGAAACTCGTTCCACTCCGTCACAATGCATAATGCGTCAGCAGCATCGCACGCATCATAGTGGTGCACACAGTACTTCACCGCGTCGCCCAGAAGTTTGCGAACGTTCTCCTGAGCAACCGGGTCGTGAACCTGCACACTGCAGCCAGCCTGCAATAACTGGTCAATCAGCACCAGCGACGGAGCCTCGCGAATGTCGTCCGTTCGCGGCTTAAAGGATAACCCCCAGACGGCAATCGTACGGCCGCTTAAGTCGCTTCCAAAATGCTGGTTGAGCTTTCGGAAGAGCACGTGCTTCTGCTGACTGTTGGTTTCGTCAACCCTCCGCAGAATTCCCGCATCCACACCATGCTGCTCAGCAAGAGACGCCAGAGCCCGAACGTCCTTGGGAAAACATGAGCCGCCGTAACCCACCCCGGGAAACAGAAACGAAAACCCAATCCGCGCGTCGTGCCCAATACCCTTGCGGACTTCGTTGATGTCCGCTCCCACCTGCTCACAAATATTCGCCATCTCGTTGATAAAACTGATCTTCGTCGCCAGCATGCAATTCGCCGCATACTTGATCATCTCGGCACTCTCAATCCCCACCGTGATAAACGGCTTTTCCGTTCGCAGGAACGGCTTATAAAGCTCCTGCAGAACATCGGCCGCTTCCTCGTCGTCCACCCCCACCACCACCCGGTCCGGCTTCGTGAAGTCGTCAATGGCCGCCCCCTCCTTCAGAAACTCCGGGTTCGACGCAATCTGAAACCGCGTCGCAGTCAACGCTGAAATCCACCGCGCTACCTGCCGGTTCGTCCCCACCGGAACCGTGCTCTTGCAAATCACGATCGCACCTTCCCGGAGGTACGGTGCCATGCTTTCTGCTGCCGCTTTCACGTACTTCAGATCCGCCGCACCAGAATGATCCTGGGGAGTCCCGACACAAATGAACACACACCTCGCACCGGACACAGCGTCCTGAACCGACGTCGTGAACTTCAAACGACCCGCTGCCGCGTTCCGACGCACCAACTCTTCAAGACCAGGCTCGTAAATCGGCACACCGCCCCGATTCAGCAAATCAACCTTGGCAGCGTCCACATCCAGACACGTCACATCATTGCCGCTCTCGGCAAAACATGTCCCCGTCACCAGCCCCACGTAGCCGGTGCCAATCATCGTAATCTTCACTGGAATCCCTCTGCCGCAAGGTCTCGCTGGTCACAGGTCCACGCGCCTGCAGACGGCCGAAATCAGCGTTTGCCTCCAGTATACAGACCAGAGCACTTCAGTTGCCCGAAAAGCCGCAAATCCGCTACCGACGTCCGGAATTCAAGGAAGGTTGTGTTGAGTTTTCACGAAGAAACGACGCAGAAATCCGGGTCTTTACTCGGAAAAATCCGCACGACCGTCATCGCTTCGAACGCGGTCGAAAGAATGGCAGCAACTGCGGACCCGACTTCGGCTGGGATTTCACCCCCGGCGTCGCGTCGCCCGATACCCCAGTGCCCGGTGCCCCAGTGCCCGGTGCAGCCGCGCCCGACGAACTTGCCTCATGAATGGCAGGATTCAACGCCGGAAACAACCCCGGCAGTAGTCCCGGTAACGCCATCGGCAGCAATTCCTCCACACGCGTCGGCAGAGCTGGCTGTGACACCTGTACAGGACCCGGCAGGGCAGGGGAGCTACCGCTGGTCGCCTGACCGCCAGCCATTTCTGCGGCTGTCTGTGGCAGCAGTCCCGGAAGAAATCCCGGCAAAAATCCCGGAATCGTCAGAGTGGGGACGCCCGTCTGAAATGCCTCAGCGGGAATCGGCAGCTTCTGAATGAGTGCCTGCGGAATCCGCCCCTGCATCGCACCATCAAACTCCGTCAGCACCCGATCCACCTGCTCCAGCTTCGCCCGGTCCTTTTCACGCAGCAGCTTTGACTGCGATGCCTGTCGCACCAGCATTCCAGCATCAAGCTTTCCACTCTGCAGACTCGTCAGCACAGTCCGCACTTCCCGCACCTGCTCCAGAAGCTGTCCGTTGTCCGCGATCAACTCCTGATACTCCTTCGAACAGCGTGCCTTCAGCTTCGCCAGCTGCTCGGCCGCCCGCTCGTCCAACTCCTGCAACAACCGTGTTCGAGCATTCTCCAGCTGAGTCAGAAAGGCCTGACGCACACCCTGCGAAATCTGCTCACCAATCCCCGAACTCAGATTGATCTCCGGCTTTCGCAACGTACCCGTGAACGCCGCCACCGCATCGAATTTACGAACCGCCCCAAGTGCCTCGTTCGCCGCCTCCACAATCTCCGACCGCACATCTTCCGAAGCCGAAAAAGTCAGACCCTCGATATCCGACTTCAAACTCACAAACCCCTGAAGCTGCTCGCCGCCAAGTTTCATCTTCAGCGACCAGTCCATGTTTCTCAATCCACCCTCAAACCACACTTCACCTCGCTTGCCGGCAGCAACCGGCAAACCCTCGTTATCACGATATGTAGCCTCCACCTCACTCCGAAGATCATCACCGGTCGCATCAATCGTCATTGCCAGCATCAGCGGGCGGCGGCCGTCGGCCCGCAACTCAAACATGCTCGGACGCCCCAGCAGCCCTGGCTGCTCCGTCACGTCCCGCAGCGCTGCCGCATACGGCACCTGCTCCTCGTCAATCGAAATCGTTCCCGACAACGCCAGATGCTTCAGCAGAAACACCGGGGCCGGACGCACCTCGATCACCGGAAATATGCGTCCCTCCATTCGCGGTGGACGCACCTGCGCCGACAGCTCCTGACGGTATTCCTGTATCGCCTGGACCCAGGTGAGCACCTGCTGGACACGGCGATACATGGCCGGACCCAGCAGCGTCTGAGAAATTCGCCGTCCGTCTGGTTTCAACAGCGTCAGCTTGTGACGAATCATCTCCTGATCCCGAAGTCGCGCCGCATTCAATTCCTCATAATCCACCTTCACCTCCGGCGCGATCGCCTGCAACTCTCGCTGTATCTGCTCCGCCTCACGCACAATCACATCCACTTCCTGAGCCAGCTGCAGACCACGCTCGACCTGCTCCAGTGGCTCCAGCCGCCTGATCGATTCAAATCCCTCCTTCACTGCCATCGCACGCGGCTCAAGACTCCGACCCCGATCCGCAAGATTTCTAAAGCGACTGTCCCACTTGTCGAACATCCCGGAACCCAGTCGCCACGTCTCGAATGTGTTCGGATCCAGCTGCGCTCGCGCCTGCTCCGCCAACTGATGCAGCCACTGATCACTGACCTCCTTCAACTGCTCCTGCATCCATGAAGGCTCCGTCGATTCAGAAACTTCCCCCGGAGCCAGACGGCCGTCGTCGCTGCGATTCGTATCAAAACGCAAATTCTGAATCTCGCCACTCTCCACCACAAACCGACGACGAGACAACGAATCCGGCTCCAGCTGCAAATGCAGCCGCTCAAACTCAAACAGGTTTCGTCCCAACCGTCGCGGACTCGCAACCGCGATGCCATCAATGGTCACTGTCGGTGGGAAAAAACCGGTTCGCAGCGAGGCAACGTCCACCCGCGCTCCTGTTGCCGACTGCAGGCCGCTCACCAATCCATACCGCAGCGCCGGATCAAGTCCATACCGCAAAAATGCCCAGATCGCGAATACCAGCAACAGTCGGGGAAGAATCCATTTCCAGCGCATCACTCAGTCCTGTCTGCAGAAGTCACTCCACCGCACTCACCCGATTCGCCGCCTCCACGCCCTGAACCACCTTCACCAGCCACGAACGACCGGCATACTTCCGCAACACTCCCGCATACCGCGAAAACAACGGCCGAGAAGCAAAATGCACCGGCAGAATCAATGCCACGCCCGTAACGAAACTTCCCATCACAATCGAATGATTAAAGTCGGTCCACGGCACAAATGGCTTCTCATACAACCACTGCCACACCCCCGCCAGCTGCGGACGACTCAACACCCACCAGCCAATCTGGTCAAACAATCCGTCACAGGCCACCGCGGCGAGGGCAGCCGCCATCGCCCCAAGTGCTGCCACCGCCAGATTCAGACGCGTAGCCGCCAGCATCAGTCCCAGACCAATCGCCAGCAGATTGCCCTTGGGTACCAGCCCAAGCAATATGCCAAAAGCCAGCCCCAGCGACATCTGCCGCGGAGTTGACTCCATCACCACTGCCTGAAGCAGCAGCCGCACCGGACGCAAAATCAAATACATGCCCGACATCCCTGCCAGACTCAGACCCAACGCCCCACCGCACACGCCGTGTCAACGCAGGACTGAAAAAGAATTCACCAGAGAGAATCCCCGATTGCTCCCTCCGCAATCAATCCTGCTTCCCGCAGCGCGCGATCGTCTCCTGCTGATCGCTAAGCCCGAATAGACACCAGCCGGCAAAATTCGCTCGGCACGGTCAAACAACAGCAGTACCCGCCGATGTCAGGCACCACCCTGCGCAAGATGAGCAGCAATTCCTGCCTCGTCCGGATGCTCAATCACACCACGCTCCGTAATCAGATACCGAATCAACTCTGCTGGAGTCACGTCGAACGCGGGATTGTAAACACCAACTCCCACAGGTGCTGTCCGCCGACCAAAACCTTCCGTGATTTCGGAGCCGTCCCGCTGCTCGATCGGAATACCAGACCCCGAACACAACTCCAGATCAAACGTGCTCGAAGGCGCCGCCACCGCAAACGGTATTCCGTGATAAGCCGCCAGAACCGCCAGTCCATACGTACCAATTTTGTTCGCCGCGTCACCGTTCGCCGCGATCCGGTCCGCCCCCGTAATCACCATGTCCACGCGACCCTCACGCATCACCTGTGCTGCCATGTTGTCACAGATCAGTGTCACCGCGATCCCACGCTGCTGCAACTCCCACGCCGTCAGCCGCGCTCCCTGCAAAAGCGGCCTCGTTTCGTCGGCAAACACATGCAACTGCTTCCCCTCCCGAGCAGCCGCAAACATCACCGCAAGCGCCGTTCCATCCCCAGCCGTCGCCAATCCACCCGCGTTGCAGTGTGTCAGCAGCGACATCCCGGAACGCAGCAAACTGCTGCCATGCCGACCAATCGCCAGACACATCTCCCGATCCTCACGCTCGATCCGCTGAGCCTCTGCAAACAGCCCATCATGCAACTCCGCCACAGACTCACCCGGCGTCACGCTGCTCAGAGCGAATCGCCGCATCCGCTCCAGCGCAAAAAACAAATTCACAGCCGTCGGACGACTGCTTCCCAACTCCTCACACACCACCCCCAGCCGCGAAAGAAACTCACCGCGATCCACGCCGCGAACATTCTGAGTCCCCAGCACAACGCCATAGGCCGCAGAAACCCCGATCGCAGGAGCACCTCGCACACGCAGCGAACGGATCGCTTCAAACAACTGCGGCACCGTGCGGCAAACCACATCTTCATAACGACCCGGCAACAGCGTCTGATCCGTCAGACACAACACCCCAGTCGCCGCGTCACCCTCCCACCGCAATGTCTCATATCCAACCATAAGCCCAGCTTTCCACGACTGTCAATTTCGCTCAAATCGATCACGCGACAGGAACCCCACCGGAAGCTCCGTGCGACCCCGCTCCACCAAATCCACCGCCGCCTCAGCAATCACCGGCGTAAACTTAAAGCCGTGTCCGGAAAAGCCGGCGTTCACCACCACCGGCAACTCCACATGACGGTCCATCAGAAAATGACCGTCCGGACTCATCGAATACTGACATACTGCCCCCCGTACTGCTCCCGTCTTCAAACCCAGCAAATGACCACGCACAAACTCGTCCACCGCAGCCACATCTGCAGCACTCAACTCCCGCCGCACCTCCCCAGGATCCGCAACCAGGTCACCCCCGGAGTGCTCGCCAACTTTCATTCCCGCCGGACTCCCTGACGGTACCCCGTAGAACTGCCCCGCAGGCAGATCCATCAGAAACATCGGATAACCCCGAGCAGCCGCGGAGCCACCGCTCGCCTCGTACCAAAACAGCGTTTTCCGCAGTACCGTGATCAGCGGCGCGTACTCAGGCAGCAACCGACCCGTCCACGGACCACAGTTCACAATCGCCGCCCCCGCCGAAAATCGGCCCGCTGAAGTCTCGATCTCCACTCCCGAAGCAGAACCGCGGAGCGACTTCACATGCACACCCGTTTTCAACTCCGCCCCACCAATCCGTGCCTCCTCCAGCTGCGCTGACACACAGCGCTCCACTGCCAGCCAGCCCGCAGTTTCCTCCACGACGACTTCGTGAGTTTCCGGAATCGCCAGCACCGGATAACGCGCACGCCCCTCGGCCGCAGTCAGGTTCTCCACTCGCAGCGAATGCTCCGCCGCTGATTCCCGCGCACCGCGAATCACCTCCGATTCCGCAGCGCCCGTCATCACCAGATCACACGGATTCAACAGGCCCCCACCACAGCGATCCGATAACTCCGCCCAAAGATCCCACGCGCGATGCAGCAATGGCACGTAGTCCGGATGCTCGAAATAGGCCTTGCGAATTATCCGCGTCTCACCGTGTGAACTTCCACGGTCATGCGGTGGCTGAAACTGGTCCAGCCCCAGCACCCGCAGACCACGGACCGACAACTCGGAAAGGCACGCCGCCCCAAAGCCACCGCAGCCAATTACAATCACATCCCACGTCATCGGAAACCGTCCGTCAGATCCGAATAAACAGCTTCTGACGGTACAGCCAGAGCAGCAGCAGCCAGTAAATCGCAAACACGGTTGTTGGCATCACCAGCAGCCCATACCACTGCTCATCAAACGCCCTCGGACCAAAAGCCTGCTCGATGAAACCCGACAAATGCACTCGAATCAGCTGCTCACGCACCCAGCCATTCAACGTCTGCCCGAGCAGATAAATCAGAATTGAATTGCTGCCCACAACCACCAGTGGAAATGCCAGCAGCCGCAGGGGCAGCAGATCGAAAAGAATGTAGAACACAGCCAGCATGCCAATCACATATCCACCACTTACCAACGCCCACGACGGCGTCCAGATACGCTTGACCGCAGGACAGATTGTGGCGTGAGCCAGCAGCCCAAGGCCCAGACAGATGCCCCCCAGCAACAGCAGTCGCAACAGCTTCTCCCACCCCGACAGAGTGCTCGACAACAACCACTGGCCGCAGAGTATTCCCAGAAGAGTCGTAGCAATCGACGGCACAAAATTCAGTGTCGTATACCCGCCCCCGTTGGGGACGTAAGGTTCCGGATTCGAAAAGAATGCCTTTCTCCAGCTGATCCCGCCGACGACATCAACCGCTGCTTCATCCGCCACCGCATCAGCCACATCACCCGCCACAGCATCAGCCCCAACAGCCGCCCCAACAGCCGCCCCAACAGCCGGCTCCGGCGATTCAGCTGCCACCGGAACTTCATGACTGCGAAGCTGACGCAGCAGCCAGTCATCCACGCGGTAAGCCGCATTGGCATTCTTCGACCACCCGGCCCATGCCCCCGTGAAAACCTCGCCCTTCTCAACGTCCGCACTCACTGCCTTGTAGTCGTAATCCGCTGCCGGCGGAGTGAAGCGAAACCACGCCCAGTATCCGCCGAGAAGCAGCACCAGCGCAGACAACTGCACGGCCAGAGGACGATTCAGCAGCAGCCAGGCGAAAAAATACCCCAGACCAATCTGACAAAGCACATTCGGGAACACCCAGTTCGTGCTGGGCTTGCCCAGTGAAGACAGAAACACGCCCAGCAGCACAAGCACTAATGCACGCATCATCGCATGCACCGACATTGCGAACCAGCCGTGGCCCTGCGAATGCCGCCGTGCATAAGAAAACGGCATCGCCACACCCACCATGAACATAAATGCAGGCTGAATCAGATCCCAGAAAGCAACCCGCCAGCCGTCAAACACACTGATCCATGCAGGATGATCAAAGTGGAACCCAAGCTGCTGCCAGACAGCCCGATCGGCTGCTGCCCATACCGGAGCGTCCTCCGGAAGCCGCGAAAATCGCAGAATCCCAAAGCCCCCTGCCGCCAGCATCATCATGATAAAGCCGCGGAACGCGTCCAGCGACGTCAGTCGCCCACGAGCCGCTCCAGGCTGCGAAACGGCACGCCGCGGTCCCGTCGGCAGCGAAGGTCGCCCCGCCCGCAGCCGCGGCACACTCGCCGCAGGACCGGATGGTCGAGAAATCTCGGGGCGAACGACCGACGCAGGTGCCGCAATCGGATCGCTCGCAGGCGGACGCGCCGCCGGTGTGCTGGAGGGTGTGCCTGCCGGGGCGGCAGGCTTTGGCGGCGGTACTGCAGCCGGTCCGGGCTGGGCCGGCTTTGGCGGAGGATCGGCCGTTGCCACGGCAGATGCCGATATCTCCAGATCCTGCAACTGCCCCTCGCCCTCTTCGGACGACAATACCGTTTGCAGTACTCGCAGACGATCCTGTTTTGTACGCATAGTCTGCTCCGTCTAAAAAGCCAAATCAAGTCGCCCGCTGCGAAATTGCAATCGCTCACACTGTTGCTCAATCCGACATCCCGATCGCTGCGACAGCTCTTCCACCAGATCAGCTGTGACGTACAGACTGTCAAGATGAAGCGTGTTCGGGATAAACATCCAGCGATGCGTTCCATATCGCTCCGCAATGACCCGCACCAGTGATTCATCATCCGCCAGAGTCGCCGGAATCTTTGCCCGATCCATGTCTCCAGTCGTCAGCGTATTAATCAGAGTCTTCTCTTCGTCAATCGCATCCCGAAGTCTCCGCGTGATGAAGTCGGCGTTGCCAACTCCCAGTGCATTCCCCTGAGAAGAAGACGATAACTCCAGAGCACCAATGACCCGAATCAACGGCGACTGCAGATCCTCGAACCCGTGGATTCCCCGACGACCAATTACGTTCGTGTCCATCCCGGTCCCGCTGTAGGTCTTGCCTATGGTCCTCACAATCAGCACGTTCAATGCATCCACAGGCAGCCGCGGGAAATAATGCAAATGACGCTGCAGCAGCTCTGCTTCCCGCTGCAGAATCTGCTCCGGACGAATCGCATGCAGCTCCGCCGTCTGATCGTGACCATCCTCCAGAATAGCCAGCCCCGCCAGTATGCGACCGCTGTCCAGAACGTACTGCCCCATCTCCAGCAGCATGTCCTTCATCGCGCGAGCCCCCGCGGAATGGAAAGTCCGCGCTGAACGGATCTTGCCCATTCCCACCACCATCATCTTCGTCAGTCCGCTCTGCACCGGACCCGCAAAACACGTGTGCAGCTTCACACGGTTCACCACCAGCACTCCCGCTGACTCGAAACAGTGGCGGTCCATAAACACCGGACCCGTACGCACCTCACCAATCTGCACCACCTCCATGCTGCTGCGAATCGGCATCCCCATCGTCGCTTCAGTGATCCCAAGAGACTCCACCATCGACTGCTGGCCCGCTGCTGTCGCGCCGTTGTGCGATCCCATCGCAGGTACAATGAACGGATTGGCCCCCTGTTCCCGCAGCCACTCGCCGCAGCAACGAATGATCTCCGGTATGTTGCTGATCCCCCGGCTGCCAACAGGAATCGCCACCTCACCCGCCGGCACGCGTAGCCCCAGCCCGGATAATTGACGAAACACCTCCGACCGAATGTCGGCCAGAGGTGCTGTGACCAGTGACTGCTGGACGCGGTACAAATCCATTGACCTGCCCCTTGACGTCAGGGTTTGTCGCCGCCAGCGGCGGGTGCAGCATCCGCAGGTGCTGGATCTGCCGGTGCTGCGTCCGCGGGCTTTGAATCACCAGCAGCCGGTGCATCGGCCGCTGCCTTCCCCGCTTCCTCGGCTGGCTTCGCGTCACTCGGAGCCGCGTTTTCGTCGCTCGGTGACGCCTTCTCTTCACCCTCAACGGCTGGACGCTTTCGACCACGACCACCAGGACCACCAGGACCGCCGCCACCGGGAGGCCCCATCATGCCGCCAAATCCGCCAGGTGCCCGCATACCTCCCGGGCCACCAGGACCTCCCGGGCCACCTGCCTGAGGAAGCGGAAGCGGTGCAGGAGAAGAACCGCCGCCATTTGGAGGCGTCTGATAGACATAGTCAGATCCAGGCTGGTCGTCCTCGCTGGTGTAGAAGCCAGTGGCAAGTGCCTCTTCACCCGCGGACACGGAGATAAAAATCTGGGGATTCTGTTCACCGATGAGTGGCCGCAGGAGGCTGTACCAGGTGTAGCGGTAGACCTTTTCGTACGGTGTCTCCCGATACATCTCTTCTTTGGGCCCCATGCTCAACAGGGCCTTGGCATCCACGAACTTCATGGTTTTCTGAGTTGCAGCACTGTCTTCGCTTCCGAGTGCCTGCTTGAGTGCTTTGCCGCTGAGATGCTGTCCAAGACCTGCGCGCATTTCAACGACGCAGATTACCCCGACAACTGCAAGAATTATCAGCGATACAATGGTTCGGGCTGGTGATACTTTGGGCCCCTTCGGTGCCGGTCCACGGTCAGACACGATTCTCTCCTGTCAGGAAAACAGCGAATCTGCGGCATCGACGGACACTGGAGTGTCGCGCCCCGCCGAAACTTGTGGTATCGTCTCCGGCACCGCCCCAGGAAGCAAGCCAAACCGTCGGCTTCCACCCCGTAAATTTTGTTTGAACGGCAATTTACAGGGCTTGCAGTCCCCCCGGCTTATCGAAACCTTGCCAGCTGTCGCTCACGCTCAAGGCGAACAGCCTCGTCGTGGTGATGCCTTGCCAGATCGCCTTTGCCCGAGGCTTCGTAGGTCATCGCCAGCAGTCGATGAATTGTTGGACGGTCAGGGCGTACCTGAATGGCCTTTTCAAGATCCACCAGGGCCGCCCGGTGATTGCTGCGAGCCAGATAAACCTCAGCACGCGTGGAGAGCACATCCGGATTATCAGGAAGAATCGCAAGGCTGCGTTCCACATACTCGAGTGCCCTCTCCGGCGCAGGAGGACTGCTGCGTACCATCGCCACAGCCAGATTATTCAGAATGATCGGATTCTCACCACGGCACAACGCATCCGCCACATCCAGCCAAATCACAGATCGCTCGTACTTCCTTGCAGTCAGCGCTCTTGCGGCAAGCGAGTTAAGAACCAGCATGGCGTGCCGACCATCGACTCGCAGATTCGTCAGCGCCTGCTCCGCTTCCGCCGCCCCAACGCCGTCTGCGATCACCAGCCGCGCAAGCCGATCAATGGCCGGCACTGCCGCGGTGTCACTCTCAGTGGCCACCACCAGCATCCCAATCAACTCCTCCGCCGACGCTGTCGAAGGGATCAGCGGATCGCCGGGCAACTCCAAATTGGCGAGCGGAATCTGCAGTCCGCAAATCCGGTCAAATTCCGCCACGTATGCCAGCCCGCGTGCCGTCAGAGCCGCCGGAGAATTCCTCACAGCTGCCAGCAGATTTTTATCCTCCAGCTCAAGAAACAGGGCGCTGGCTTCTCGATGGCGTTTGAGCGTTCGGAGTGCATCCGCCAGCTCCACACGGATGGAAAGCTGCCCTGGATCCGCCTTCAGACGGGCGCGTGCCTGCTGCACGAGCTCCTCAACAACGGACGAAGCTTCCTCCGTCGATCGCGACTCGATCAGCAGTTCTGCCAGAAGCATCCGCTGCTCCGGGTGCGCCTCAATCTGTTCCTTCAGCAGGGAAACGCCGTCACCCGCATTGCCGCAGATCAAATACAGCTGAGCCAGACGCACCCGCGGAAGCCATTCACCAACCTCAGCGATCTGTCGTTTCCGCCAGTACTCAACCGCTGTTCTCAGAAAATCCGGCTTGATGTAGGCCCCAAGTCTCCGCAGACGCAGCAGCAGATCAACGGCTTCATCACTCCCCGGATCCCGATTGATCGACTCAATCACCAGTCCGCAGCTGCGGTCGCGGTGGGACACGGACTGATCCAGCAGCTTTCTCGCAAGATGCCTGAGCACTGTGGCCAGTGCAGTGGAAACATCAGCGTCATCAGACTTCTCCAGATACTCCGCCAGCAGCTTCCTCGCCTTCTCACCGTCACCCGAGAATCGCAGCGCGTCGGCAAGCGCGATGAGCGGCTGCGTGCCCGAGGTTCGCCGAAACTCTTCCTGCAACGTTTCCACCGCAATTCGGGCCGTTGATCTCAACACCTCCGGGGAACGGCCAATGCGATACTGCAGATCCAGCAGCTGCAGATTCAGGTCCGGATGCAGCCGCGCAGCCGAAATCAGACACCGTTCGGCAAGCTGCCACTCCTTCTCACTGCAATACCGCTGCGATAACAGCAACGCTGCCTCAGCATTGTTCGATGTCTCACGCACCGCCCGCTGCAACTGATGCACTATCTCCTCATGACTCATCCTGAAAGGTGGATTGGCAGACGTCGCCTTCCGCACCAGCCAGAGCCGCACATCAGCGAATCCATCCGCATCCGCCGGCGTAAGCTTTGAAGTGATCGCCAGTGATTCTTCAATCCGTCCCTGAGAAATGAGCAGCTCAGCAAGCTGCAGCGGAAATCCTGATTCCCGCGGCGCTAAACTGCACAGCTGTCGCAGACAGACCTCCTGGCCAGCCACGTTGCCCGCGCTTGCCGCTTCACTCAATGCCGACAAATACAGCTGCCTCACCGACTGCACGTCACCACGATCCAGCCCCCACGCTGCAAGACCCCCAAACAAAAGCAAAGTCAGTACCACTGGCAACACAGCCGGAAGCTGCTCGATATCCCGCGAAAACAACCAGCGCCCACCCCACTCCGCCGTTTGCTGGCACAGTCGCTTCAGACGTTCCAGGCCAACAATACGGCTGATGAAATAACCATCGCTGTAGGACTGCTCAAACATCGCTGACTCGACCGCCCTGACGGTGGTCGAGGAATTCTTTGACTGCTTGTCGTTCATGCTGTCGCTCATAGGTTTGCTCCCAGAAGTCTCACAACCTGCACTGCCGTCAGCAGCAAGGCCATCACAAACGCAGGACGGGTCAGATAACCGGAATCAGACTGCAACAATTCGTCCGCAGACGCCGCTTCAGACCTTCCGGTACGCGCACGCCGACTACCGGACCGCGCAGTGCGATGGGCCGAAGCCTGTCCATAATACAAAGGTGCCGAAACCATCCCCGACGCAACACTCGCCGGCCACGGGGCCGCAAAATGGTTCCATGCCGCAATCACCGGATTCCGCGCCGTGACCACCAGCTCACCGTCCTCGTTCTCATGCACACGCTGCAGCTTGCCTGCCACCGTCCGCTGCATCTCCGGAATGCCATCCAGCAGAAAACTCAGCAGCCGATCGGCACTCCAAACCAGCATCGCGCCAGGGATCAGCCAGTTCAGACGATATACAAACGACAACACCCCGCTCGACAAATCCAGCTCGAACCAGACTGCCACGTGTGCCGCCAAAACCGTGTTCGCGATCGCCGTGATCCCTCCCAGTATCGCAGACAACGGCAGCAGCAGCAGCTGGTGGATCACTGATCGACCACGCCACGCCGCCACAACGCACGCCAAAACCGGCAAACACCACGCCGAAGCCAATCCCCCCCGCGCAACCGCAGGCTGCAGCGATAGCAGCTCCATCCGAATCAACTGCCCCTGCCTGTAATGCATCACTCCCGTTGTGTTCAGAATCGCCGTCGCTGTCCGAGTCACCCGCTCGTCAAAACTCCGCTGAAATCGCTCATCAAGCCCCGGTGGCAATCGAACTATCAGCAGCATCAGCACGGCTATCGCCAGCATCCAGCGAGGCTCAGTCAGTGCTCCACGACCACACAGCCACGCAGCACAGCAACACACCGCTCCCAGAGACACAAGCCACGCTGAACCTGTCCAGAGGCCCGCAGCAACCAACAGCAAATCCACCGCCAGCAGTGCAAACCCCAGCAGCGAACTTGTCTCTACCCGTCCGCCACATCGCCGCTGTACGAGTAACATCGCAGCCACCGCAGCAGGCACCATCGCCCCGTACAACGGATAGCTCCATGAGTCGACGAAATACTTCAGCAGCATCGGCAGATGCCCCAACAGCAGCAACGCCGCTGCGGAACGCGGACGGCAAAACACCCGCGCAAACATCAGACCAAAGAATGCACCCATGACTACTCTCGAACTGGAAAACAGGAGTGAATCTGCACACCGCCGGGCAAGCCCGCAGACCCAGAATTATCCAGGCACCGCCACCGACCTCCAGAACTCTCACCGCCAATCCACCAAACTCGCCCGTCGGCAAAAGTCGGCAACCCCCCAAAATCCCTACAACCCAGCGCTGCTCTTTCACAGCAAAACCCTGCATCCGGTACAAATTCCAGACTTCAGACAATTTGTGAACACCCGAACACCAGAAATCAGCGCAGCGCGCACCCACAGCACCCGTGCAGCCACACAACTCATGATCCACAGTCATTCCCACTCAAAGGGCCGCTTCAGGGCGGATCTCAATGAGCATTCCCGGGAGGAATAACTCCGGCAGGTCCTGCAAACGACGCTCATCCAGCAATTCGCAACCCAGCTGCAACTCCGCAGCTGACTTCTGAACCATCTCGATGGCGCTGCGACAACCATATGCCAGCCACATCCGGCCACCAGGACGCAAACGCTGCCGCACTCCGCTCAGCAAAGATCGCAGCAGCAGAAAATCGGGATCGTAGAGCGCAAACTCCTCGACACTTGCCGGACGCCGATCCTCCCACGGGGGATTCGAAATGACCAGATCAAAACGCTCTTCATCCCGAATAACGCTCCACGCACTCGGATCACGCCGGGGGACCAGCCGCGCATCGAGCCTTTCAGAAAACCCCAGCTGCCCGGCGTTTTCACGCACATTGTCAATCGCCGCGGGATTGAGATCAGTCGCCACCACGAACTCCGCTCCCGCCGAAAGACAGCAGAGTGACAGCAGCCCCGAACCGGTGCCAATTTCAAGAACTCGAGCACCGCGGAGCAGACCCGACTGAATGATCCGCTGTCGCAGACTGTCCGTGTCCGCAGGCTCCCAGAACACACTGTCGAGAATCACGATCTCACGCGGCAGTTCAGCAACGGACACCCAGCGAACGATGCCAGCCTCCGTAAGCCTCTGAGGACCTCGAAGTGTCCCCGGATTGACAACTCCGGGAGCCGCAGAAACCGCAGACTCACGCGGCTGCTTGCCGCAGCCCGCAAACAGCACCGTGGCCCCGATCAAAAGCATCAGCAGACACGCCGGCCGCCAACTATTCATCAGCGCTGGATTCCAGCACTGAGAGGAAGGCCTTTTGAGGGATTTCCACCTCGCCGAACTGCTTCATCCGCTTCTTGCCCTCTTTTTGCTTCTGGAGCAATTTTCGCTTGCGGGTAATGTCCCCGCCGTAACACTTCGCCGTCACGTTTTTGCGGAGCGCGGAAATCGTCTCCCGAGCAATCACGCGAGAACCAATCGCTGCCTGCAGCGCAATTTCAAACTGATGCTTGCTGATCTCTTCCTTCAGTCGCTTCACCAAAGCACGTCCGCGACGCTCGGCGTTGGAGCGATGCACGATCGTCGATAACGCGTCCACCCGCACACCCTTCACAAGAATATCCATCTTCACAAGGTCCGCAGCCTGGAAGCCGATGATCTCGTAGTCCATCGTTCCGTAACCACTCGTGACGCTCTTCAGCTTGTCGTACATATCGTAGACGATTTCGCTGAGAGGCAGCTCGTAGACAAGCTGAGCTCTCTGGGGGCCAAGATACTCAGTGGTGCGGTAGATTCCTCGACGCTCCTGACACAGCTGCATGATCGTACCAACATGCTGCGACGGAACAATAAAGCTGACCTTCGCCAACGGCTCCCTGAATTCCTCGATGATACCTGAGTCCGGAACGTCCTGCGGATTGTCGATCACCATTGTCTTCCCGTCGCGGGTGAGAATTTCATAGGTGACGTTGGGAGCAGTCTGGATCAGATCCATGTTCTGCTCACCCTCCAGCCGCTGCTGCACGATTTCCATGTGCAGCATGCCGAGGAATCCGCAGCGGAAACCAAAGCCGAGTGCGTCTGAAGTTTCAGGGACAAAGGAGAAGCTGGAGTCGTTCATGGAGAGCTTCTGCAGCTCTTCACGGAGATTCTCGAAGTCCGTGGCATCAATCGGGTACATTCCGCAGAAGACCATCTGCTTGGGCTTCTGGTAACCCGGGAGCGGCTCGGCGGCCGGCTCGTGAAACAGAGTCACCGTATCGCCGACCGTGACTTTGCTGAGCTCTTTCAGGCCAGTCAGGATGTATCCAACCTGACCGGGCCCCAGCTCTTCGCAGGGCTTCATGTTCGGGCGGAACTGGCCCAGCTCAAGGACGTCGCTGACCATCCCCTCTCGCATAAATCGGATCTTGTCTCCCCGACGCACGCTGCCCTCAAACAGTCGAATGTACGTGATCACTCCTCGGTAGTTGTCATATTTACTGTCAAAAACAAGCGCCTTCAGAGGTCTTCCGGTGGTGCCCTTCGGCTGGGGAATCCGACGAATGATCGCCTCGAATACAGTCTCAATGTTCAAGCCGACTTTCGCACTGACACGCAACGCGTCGGAAGCGTCAAGACCCAGCACGGTCTCCACTTCGTCCAGCACTTCGTCGATTCGCGTCACCGGCAAATCAATCTTGTTCACCACCGGGATGATTTCCAGATTGCCATTGATCGCGGCATAGGCGTTGGCCACGGTCTGAGCCTGAACGCCCTGAAACGCGTCAATCAGGAGCAGGGCGCCTTCACAGGCGGCGAGACTGCGACTGACTTCATAGTGGAAGTCAACGTGTCCTGGAGTATCAATCAGGTTGAGCTCGTAGATCTGGCCGTCAAGGTTCCAGTTGATCGTCACAGACCGAGCTTTCACGGTGATTCCCCGCTCGCGCTCGATGTCGAGGTCATCAAGGATCTGCTCGCGGAATTCTCGCTGAGTGATCGTGCCGCTTTTCAGAAGCAGCTGGTCGGCCAGAGTACTCTTGCCGTGGTCAATGTGAGCAATGATGCTGAAGTTGCGGATGTACTTCGGGTCCATGGCTTTGACTACAGTCATCCTGAAGAACAGAAAACAGGGAGAGCAGGGCAGGGCAGCGCAGACAAAGAGCCGGCGATGTTGCTCGCCGGCCCCGCTGCTGCTCTGACGCAGTCACTCTGCTGTCAGCGAGACATAAACACCACGACCGGACCAACATCGACTTTCAGGCCCACATCGTCAATGGTCGGCAGAGTCGTCACGATAATCTTCATCGCGGCCTTGTCCACCGCCAGCCACTCAGCAGTGGCCCCGCCGGCAGACTCGCCAACCGTATTGTACATCTTCCGAATGTTTGGACGATTGCGAACCGTGATCACATCGCCCGGACGAACCATGATTCCCGGCTTGTTCACCGTCTTGCCGTTGAGCTGGAAGTGTCGGTGAACAATACCCTGGCGGGACTGCGGACGCGTCAACGTCAGTCCCGCACGACGAACAACGTTATCCAGACGACGCTCGCACAGAATCAGCAGCGTCGCACCCGTGTTGCCCGCCGTTCGCTTCGCAATGTCCAGGTACCGATATAACTGGCGGTCACGCAAACCGTAGTAAAATTTGATCTTCTGCTTTTCAAGCAGAGCGGCACCGTAGGTGGTTTCCTTCTTCCGCCGCTTGTGCATCCCCGGAGGATATTCCTTCCGGCTCAATGCCTTGACCGAACCCGAAGACTCGTAAACATTCTCATTCAGACGGCGATTCACTCGCCCCTTTGGACCTGTGTAACGACCCATTTCCCTGACAAACTCCGCAAACAGACTCGCTGCTCTGCACCATCCCCCGAAACGCCCGGGGAACCGTCACCTTGAGTTGAAGCTGCTGAAATCGGCACTGGTGTCGCTTCACATCGCTGCGTCGCTTTCAACACCCGTGCCGCTTCACACCAGCAATTTTTACAGGCCGACCCCGCAAATGCGGGCGGCGTGCAGAGGCTGAAGCGACGAAAGGTATCGGCTGCAGCCAGGAAGTTCAACACGCAGAACCTCCCCGCAGATCCAAATCCCCTTTTTTCCCACCAAACAACTCCACTACACACCCTCTCCAATCATCCCCATTCCCAAAAACGAGACAAATGCATTCCTCGCATTTCAAGCCCCCCTCGTGACACCGCTCAGAAAATTTTTGAAGACAATCCCACGCTCCTCCAAGCTGCTTCCCCCCCCTGCGCCGCTCCCGAAAGTCCACCAATGACCCTGCCGACTCCCGTTCGGCCACTCCAGCCGTGGTTCCAGACACTCGATGATCTTGCCCCTGCGGTCAACTGGGACAGCCTGTTCCCCCACCGGCAGCCGATCGAGATCGATATCGGCTCCGGCCGCGGACTGTTCGTTCTCACCGCAGCACTCCGACATCCCCAGACAAACTTCGTCGGACTGGAAATTGATTACACGGAAGGTCGCCGCGCCGCCGAACGCCTGCAAAAACGCAGTCTGCCCAACGCACGAATCCTCGGAGGCGATGCCGTTAAAGCTCTCTCGCAAATGATTCCCGAGGCCTCAGTTCACGCCGCACATGTCTACTTCCCCGATCCATGGTGGAAGACACGACATCACAAACGCCGTATCTTCAACACAACCTTCACAGAACTGCTCGCCCGCGTCGTCCAGCCGGGTGGCTTCGTTCACCACTGGACAGACGTCGCCGACTATTTCCACATGGCCACAACACTCATGAACGCTTCGCCGCACTTCGCCCAGGCTCCGCCACCGGAAGAACGAACGGCCGAACACGATATGGACTACCAGACCAGCTTCGAACGCAAAAAACGCCAGCTTGGTTTTCCCATCTATCGAGCTCTCTGGCAGCGCCGCTGATTTTTCCTCGCTCGGTCAGTTCCCACACGCCAACTCCCCCATACACCCACCACACGGAGCCGCACAGATGATCAGCCAGCGTCTGCTGACCAGCCAAACCCTGCTCGCCCTGCTGCTTGCCACCGCTCCGTGTTGCAGTCTGACCCCCGCAAACGCTTTTGCTCCCCCGGACTTCAACCGCGATATCCGCCCAATCCTCGCGGAAAACTGCTTCTACTGCCACGGGCAGGATGCGGCCAAACGACAGGCTGACCTGCGATTTGATCTCCCCGAATCCGCTCTCGCCCGCGGGGCCGTGGTCCCCGGAAATCCCGCCGCGGGAACTCTCGTCGAACGCATCCACTCCTCCAACCCCGAAACACTGATGCCCCCGCCGGACTCCGGTCGCCTCCTCACCAGCCACCAGAAACAACTGCTGCAGGACTGGATCGCTGCCGGAGCCCAGTGGCAGCCACACTGGGCCTTCACAACTCCCGAACGCCCACCAGAGCCACCAGTCGATAACGCCGCATGGACCCGCAATCCCATCGACCGCTTCATCCTCGCTGAACTCGAAAAAAATAACATCCAACCCTCCCCCGAAGCGGATCGCAGAACGCTCATTCGCAGACTTTCCATCGACCTCACTGGACTCCCGCCAACTCCCGCACAAGTGGACGCATTCGTCAGTGACGAAGCCCCCGACGCATGGGAAAAGCTCGTCGATAAAATGCTTGCCAGCTCACACTACGGTGAACGCATGGCACTCCCCTGGCTCGATGCTGCACGCTACGCCGACAGCAACGGCTTTCAACAGGACGGAGACACGTGGCAGTGGATCTGGAGGGACTGGGTCGTCAGCGCTCTCAACAGCGATCTGCCCTTCGATCAGTTCACCATCTGGCAACTCGCCGGCGACCTGCTCCCGGATGCCACCACCGAACAGAAAATCGCCAGCGGGTTCAATCGAAATCACCTGCTCAATGGCGAAGGCGGAGCCATTCCCGAAGAACAACGCTGGGTGATCCTTTTCGACCGCATGGAAACCACCTCCACCACATGGCTTGGACTCACAATGAACTGCGCCCAGTGCCACGACCACAAATATGACCCCATCACTTCAAAGGACTACTACAGCCTGCTGGATGGTTTCAATCGCGTTCCCGAATCGGGCACCCCACAGTACTTCTCATCGCGAATCCGAGTCGCCGCGCCCTTCCTCGAACTCCCCTCCGCAGACGACCAGAAATTCCTCGCCGAACTCGAAGCCCGCATCGCTGCCACTGAAGCCGCCGGAGATGCTGCCGCCAAAGAACGCGAAGATCTCAAAAATCAACTCAAATCGTGGAAAGCCGACAAACTCCCCCGCGTGATGATCATGAGCGATGCTCAGCCCCGACAAACTCATCTGCTCAACCGCGGAGAATACCTTACCCCCGGTGAACCCGTCACCTTCAATACACCCGCTTTCCTCCCATCACTCCCCGCAGACGCACCACGAAATCGACTCGGATTCGCCCGCTGGCTCGTCTCAGGTAACCACCCCCTCACTGCCCGCGTTCAGGTCAATCGCATGTGGCAGCACTTCTTCGGAGCAGGGCTCGTGCGAACGTCCGAGGATCTCGGCGTCCAAAGCGAATTTCCAAAACACCTCGACCTCCTCAACTGGCTCGCTGCAGAATTCCCCGCACAAGGCTGGAGCACCAAAGCCATGCATCGACTCATCGTCACCAGCAGCACCTACCGACAGTCATCCCGCCTGACTCCAAACCTCGCCACTGCCGATCCCGAAAATCGCCTCTACGCCCGAGCATCCAGGTTTCGCATGCCTTCCCTCATCCTCCGCGACTGGGCCCTCGCCTCCGCCCAGCTTCTCAATCCCGCCCTCGGCGGTCCTCCCGTCTACCCCTACCAGCCAGACGGCATCTGGGAGTCACTCGCTATCACCAAAGAACGTGACTTCACCTATCCCGCCTCCTCCGGCTCTGACCTCTATCGACGCAGCCTCTACACCTTCTGGCGCCGCACTGTCGCTCCCGCAAACCTCTTCGATACATCAAATCGACAAGCCTGCCGCGTCCGAAGTCAGCCCACAAGTACCCCGCTGCACGCACTCACCACTCTCAATGACCCCACCTGGGTCGAATCCGCACGCGTACTTGCGGAACACGCCTGGCTGGCCGCAGATTCGGACCACGGCCGACTCAGCAATGCCTTTCTAAGAGTCTGCTGCCGCCCGCCTGGCGCCGCCGAAATTGCCACATTACTCGCAGGACTCAACCGCCAGCGACAAATCTATTCAGCCAATCCGGAAGCCGCCACCCAGCTGCTCATCGTCGGTCTGTCCCCCCGAAATCCGGCAATACCTGCCGAAGAACACGCCGCATGGACCGCCATCTGCCTCGCCATCCTCAACCTCGATCAATCCCTCACCCGGGAATAACCTCCCAGGACTTTCACCAGATCCCGTGAACGTTTCTCACCGCATCAAACGCGAGCCACTGAAAGCGATCTCCGCACGCACGCCACACGAGTCGCAAATCCCTACCAGAAAGACACTTGCGACTGTGACAGAAGTTTGACAAACGAATGACTGGGCGGCAACGTGCTGCGATTGCATCCCGTCGATATCCCCCGTAGTCTTCCCCACGGCGGTGCGGTTTCAACAGTTGCCAAAACCGACCAGACAATTCCACACGAACTCAGGTCAACACCACCATGAGCACAGGGATCGCGGCATTGAAAGCTGCGTCAAAAGCACCAGTCACACCGGCCATCGATTCACATTCCAGCGGCTTGTCCCCTGCGGAAGTCCGGCGTCTGAAATACCAATCCGAAACAGACACTCTCGTATCTGCATTCCACCGTGATCAACTGCGGTCGTCCAATATCGACTGGGTGGTCACTCTCTTCCTGATTGGTGTCCACGTCGGCGCGGTTGCGGCGTTTGTGCCCTCCCTGTTCAGCTGGTCCGGTCTTGCCATCTGCCTCGGTCTGCACTGGCTCACCTGCAGCATCGGAATTTGTCTGGGCTACCACCGGTACCTTTCACACAAATCACTGAAGCTGCGAACGCCAGCCGAATTCTTTGTGCTCGCCTGCGGCTGTCTCTCCGGCGAAGGTTCACCCCTCACCTGGGCGGCAACTCATCGCCTGCACCACCAAAAATCGGACCAGGAGGGCGACCCGCACTCACCCGTTAAAGACCCCGCGTGGTGGTCCCACATGCTCTGGCTGTTCCCCAAACGCACCACCGAGGCCACTCGCCTGCTGATGCGTCGCTACTGCCCGGAACTCATTAACCGACCGCTCGTGAATTTCTTCGAACGCACGTTTCCGCTCTGGCTCTGGGGCAGTGGCATCACTCTCCTCACCGCCGGCTGGCTGCTCGGAGGCTGGCAACTCGGGCTCTCCTGGCTGGTCTGGGGTATGTGCGTTCGCATGGTGGCCGCCTACCACAGCACGTGGTTCGTGAATTCTGCTACCCACCTTTGGGGCTATCGCAACTACGACACTCGCGATGCATCCCGCAACCTCTGGTGGGTTGCCATCCTCGCCTACGGCGAAGGCTGGCACAACAACCATCACGCTCATCCCTCCGTCGCTCCCGCCGGGCACAAATGGTGGGAAGTGGACATCACCTGGTGGTCAATCCGACTGCTGAAGGCCGTGGGCCTTGCCTGGGACGTTCGCGATAAACTGCCCCAGGGACGCACTGCAGACGACATCAATGACATGCAGGAAATTATCACACCAGAGACAATGGTCGCCTGAACAAACCTGCTCGCCCCCCACCCCCGCCGCAAATCCTCGTTCCGGAATCGCGGCGGATTTCTATTTGCGCCCCGCCGGCAATCCGCTAAAAACGCCGTCAGGCTCCAAACCATAGTCGCTCCGCTACAGCCTCAGCGAAGGAACGCATACGATGCTGCCACGGCACCTTTTCACCATCGGCACCGCTGTCCTTGCCGGCAGCCTGATGACAGGCTGCGGAGGATCCAATGCCCCACAGCCCGCCGCGGCAACAGCCTCGTCAGAAAGTCCCCCGACAGAAGGCGAATCTCAGCCAGGGTCTGTCAGCCCCGTCATTCGCCCGGCCGGACTCACCGCCTCCATCCCGGAGCCCGACGCCAGAACGCCCGTCGATGGCGCGGCACAGCCGGGTACTGCAGACCGGCAACCAGAGTTCCCCGATGACGAAGCAACACAGTCGCTCGCTGAAATCCAGCGACTGCGGATCGGCGCGTTCCCTGCCGACGTCGAAGCTGCCCGAAAAGCTCGACGTGAACGCAACGAACGCATCATCGACCTCGCCACCCGCGCCATCCGCCGCACCATGAACGAAGACTCCCGAATTCCTCAATTCGACACCGCCATCAAACAACTGCTGGAAGCACGCTTTCAAATCTCTCTCACCGGCAGCGAAGAAGATATCGAAGCCCTTTACAGCGACGTTCAGGCCCTCTGTGATCGGGATCCGCAGTCGCCCGCAGCTGCCGAAGGCGTCTATACCATCGCTCGCTTCGCACATACCAAAGCGGGACTCACCGGCCGAACACAGCCTGTCTGGTTCGAAACACTTTCACGCTGGGCTCGGGAATTCGCCGATCGCTTCCCCGACGACCAGAAACGCAGCACCTCACTGCTCTTCGGCGCCGGTCGCAGCTGCGAACTCCACGCCGCAGCCTCCTCCGATACAGAACTCGCCTCCCGACTGCTCACCGAAAGTCGACTCTGCTACACCACTCTTGCCGACAAATTCCCAACATCAGATCAGGGTCAGGAGGCCACAGCCGCGCTCCGACGCCTCGCTCTGCCCGGACAGATCCTCACGCAGTTCTCAGGACCAACCAGCGACGGTGGCTACGTTTCCGCAGATGACTTCAAAGGCAAACCCACCCTTATCTACTTCTGGGATTCCCAGTCCGACGAGTTCCGCGATAAAATCCTCCCTGCCCTCGCACGCATCCGCGAACAACTTCCGCAGGAACGCCTGCGGATCATCGGAGTTGCCCTCGACGAAGACGAAAGCCAGCTGAACACCTTCCTCGAACAGCACCCCGCTCCCGGGCAGCAAATCTTCTTTCCGCAGACACCCCAGCGGTCCTGGAACAGCCCCCTCGTCCGCTTCTGGGGACTTGCGGCCAGTCCCACCATCTGGGTGCTCAACGGAGAAGCCCGCGTCCTGTCGACCAACGTCACTGTTGAACAACTCGTACCCACACTTCAGCAGGCGTTAAAGAAATAGCGATCTGATCCTGGATCGCAAACCAAATCCCGCCAACAACCACTCGCAATCCCAGCCCCATGCTCCTGCCCCATGCTCCAGCCGCATGGCGGCAGCCTGCGGGCAAACGGCCCCGCCAGCGCCCTGCCAGCGCGCACCTTCGGTGCGAAACACAGCCGGGGGCTTCCGCCCAACCGCTCGATGCATGAGCCGCATGGCGGCAGCCTGCGGGCAAACGGTCCCGCCAGCGCCCTGCCAGCGCGCACCTTCGGTGCGAAACACAGCCGGGGGCTTCCGCCCAACCGCTCGATGCATGAGCCGCATGGCGGCAGCCTGCGGGCAA
>Ga0172376_10001684_pt1 | contig 27935 bp, 15 predicted proteins | sample Lak35m_FD_121114 | JGI IMG/M metagenome (GOLD analysis project Ga0172376, IMG submission 121114) | Freshwater microbial communities from Kabuno Bay, South-Kivu, Congo - kab_092012_35m | ecosystem: Environmental > Aquatic > Freshwater > Lake | place: Democratic Republic of the Congo: South-Kivu...
AGTGCTCAACAAAAGCGTGAGCACGTTGAGCGATACATCGCGATGGTTAATCTGACGGCAGCAGCTCAGAAGAAGCCCCGTGAGCTCTCTGGAGGAATGCGGCAGCGAGTTTCTGTGGCCCGCGCGTTGGCCATGGATCCCAAGGTGCTGCTACTCGATGAACCCCTCAGCGCGCTTGATGCGCTCACGCGCGGCACGTTGCAAGACGAGATCGCTCGCATCTGGCGTGAGTCCAAGAAGACGGTCGTTTTGATTACCAACGACGTCGACGAAGGGATCTTGTTGGCTGATCGAATTATCCCCTTAAGTGCCGGCCCCGCCGCAACACTCGGTCCGGCGACGATCGTTGACCTACCACGACCGCGCGACCGCAAGGCCTTGCTGAAAGACGCCGCGGCGAAACGCATCCGCCTACAAGTCATCGATTACCTACTGGGAGAAGGTCGACGTCGCGCCCCTGCAACCAGTTCTGCCAATGCCGTCGTGCCAATGGTCGATCGTGCGGCGATCGTTGCCGCTGTCTCGTAAATCGAGTCCTCTGATCTTCACTGTGCCCAAACGAAGGTGCTCTTCATGGCGACCACTGACAAATATCTCGAACTCTGGAACGTCACCAAAGCGTTTGAAGGACCGACAGGAATCATCGAAGTCGTCAAGAACTTTCAGTTGGATGTGCGTCCCGGTGAGTTTGTGTCGCTGATTGGCCACTCGGGCTGCGGTAAGTCGACGGTGCTATCGATGATCGCCGGACTGACAGAGCCAACGTCGGGCGGCATTATGCTTGGAGGACGCGAAATCGATGGACCTGGTCCAGATCGGGGCGTGGTGTTTCAAGCGCCGTGCTTATTGCCGTGGCTGACCGCAGCACAGAACGTGTTGCTCGGTGTCGAACAAGTTTATCCGCGAGAGTCTCGGCAACGTCATAACGAGATCGTCGACGAATACCTGGAGCTCGTGGGACTGCTTGATGCCCGTCACAAACGTCCGGCGGAGCTTTCAGGAGGAATGCGGCAACGTGTGGGCATCGCCCGTGCTTTCGCGTTGTCGCCCAAACTGCTGCTGTTGGATGAGCCGTTTGGCATGCTCGATTCGCTGACTCGGCTGGAGTTGCAGGACGTCTTGTTGAGCGTGTGGCTCAAGCATCGTATGACCGCAGTGATGGTGACTCACGACGTCGATGAAGCCATCTTGCTGTCAGATCGCGTGGTGATGATGACCAATGGGCCGCACGCGCATGTCGGCGAGATCGTGAAAGTCCCGTTCGAACGCCCGCGCAATCGAATCGAGTTGCTCGACTCCGCAGCCTATGAAGATGTGCGCGATAACGTACTCGGCTTCCTGGAAGAGCGATCGCATCTGATGTCGCGTTTGGCCCAAACTGGTGTGCCTGACACGCCAGTGCGTCAGGCGACACCCGAACGGACTCAAGGCTCTTGATGAGCCTCTGCTCGTCAGTTCGTGCGGTACGCTGGCTTTAGCAGCCGGTTGAATTTCGCGGGGTACGTTTTCAACGTGCCCGGATTCTCCAAATTCTACGCATGATAAAATCGGGCTCCACGTGTTGTTCAATAGGCTTCAGGGATTGGCAGGTTGAGCGACCGCGTTCGCTTTGCCGATTAAGGCTCCAGGCGCGGCTTGGAACGCGTCGTAGTTCGAAGGGGTCAGCACCGTGCGGAATCCACAGTGCCAGGTGGCAGTGTTGGGGTCGCCTTTCATCCGGGCGGAGACTCGATAGCCCGTGCAATAATTGGCGTTGCACATGAACGAACCGCCGCGCTGAATGCGTTTGGGAATTGTCGGCTCAATAGGGTCGTAACTGGTCTTTGGCCCGACAGGGTTGCGCTTCGGACTCATTCCATAGTAATCGCCGCGGTACCAGTCCTGGCACCACTCCCACACATTGCCTGACATGTCATACAGGCCAAAGGCATTGGGTTCGAAGCTGGCGACCGGCGAGGTCTTCTCGAACCCATCTTGTACCAAATTCTTGAAGGGCCATTCTCCCTGCCAGATGTTGGTCATCCACCGACCATTGGGTTCGCGTGTGTCGCCCCACGGATAGACCTTCGCATCCAGTCCGCCGCGGCTGGCGTACTCCCACTCGGCTTCAGTGGGCAGTCGCTTGCCCGCCCACTTGCAGTACTCGCTGACGTCATTCCATGAGACATGAGTTACGGGGTGGCTCAATCGATCTTCCATGCTCGACTTGGGGCCATCGGGATGTCGCCAGTTGGCCCCCGGTTCATACTTCCAAACCAAATAGATCTCATCGGGAGTTGGTCGCCGATTCTTGGGGAAAGCCGCCGCATCGAACTTGGGGTTAAAGCAGATGGAACCCGGTACGAGCATCTCTTCCTTGATCGCTGCGATCGCTTCAGGAGGTACCTGTCCGACGAACTCCTCGCGCGACGGCTTACGTTCCGCGAGCGTCTTGTAGCCTGTCGCATCGACGAAGCGCTTAAATTCGCCGACGGTCACTTCGGTCGCATCCATCCAAAAGCCGTCGAGTTCGACCTCATGAATCGGCAACTCATCCTCTTGATTGCCGCTGGAGCCCATCTTGAACGAACCGCCGGGAACCCAAACCATGCCGCGTGGCCGTTGAACGTTGGGCTCGGTCACAACGACTGGTTTGAGTTTGGCTTCATCGTTGATCGTCTCGGGGATTTCTCGTGCCGGTGTGGGAGCCTCTGGATTCGCCGTCGAGGATTGACCGTCGCCCAAGTCGGCAACTGTTGATGCTTCAACAGAACCGTTTTCGCTCATCGACTTCTCGGGCTTGGTCGCGTCGTTGGTCGGCAACGATTCTGTCGCGTCGATAGCCGGAGCAACGGACACGGTTGGTTCTGGCTTGCTCGCTGACCTTCCACAGCCCACGGCGGTCACGAGACAACTGGCGACCACCAACCATTTCCCAGAAAGTTTCTTAAGAAACATGAACGGCACTCACTGAATACGAACGCTGACGGCGAACAGACTGAGGAACATCAAGGTTTCTGACGCCAGCGAAGCTAGGCGATTAACTCAAGAAATCACACTCAACACTCGTGTGCGGACTGTCGTATCAGCGGCCATTCGCGTCCTTGAACCAATCTCGCGGCGCGTCATTGCCGTTCCACAGAGCCACCGGCACGATGCGTTGCATGCCGTGGTTGGCGGCCTGGATGACCTCACATCTCACTCGAACAACGGAGACGAGCATGAAGACTTTGCGTAGCCAACTTCCTTGGCTGGTGGCGATGGCCTGCGGGTTCATCGCCGTCGCCACTGCGGTGACAGTTGCCGATCGACCGAACATCGCACCTCCTGTCACCGCACGCGATGTCAGCGAGCTATCGACCGTTTTTCGCAACATCGCCAAAGGGACCACCCCAGCAGTGGTCACGATTGTGACCAAGGGCAAAGCTCGGAATTCCGTGCAGTTCGATGATGAAGGCGGAGAGATTGGCGGTGATGGTCTCGAAGACATGCTTCGCAACCATCCTCAATTCCGCGATTTCTTTCGTCAGATGCCGCGTCAGCAACGTCAAGTCCCACGCTCACGAGGACTTGGCACCGGTTTTGTGATCGACGCGTCGGGCATCATCGTTACCAACAACCATGTCGTGGCAGATGCGGATGAAATCCTCGTTCGCTTTCACGATGGGCGCGAGTTCAAAGGTCGTGACGTGAAGACCGACCCGCGCACGGATGTTGCCATTCTGCGGATCGACGCCGGTGAGAAACTCCCCGCGCTTCGCTTTGGAGACAGCGACTCCACCGAAGTTGGCGATTGGGTAGTTGCCGTGGGCAGTCCGTTTGGTCAAGAACTGACCGTGACAGCGGGCATCATCAGTGCCAAAGGCCGCGGCCCGAACATCACCGAGCGCGAAGACTTTTTGCAAACGGATGCGGCCATTAATCCGGGCAACAGTGGCGGCCCGCTGCTCAACATCAACGGAGATGTCATTGGCATCAACACCGCGATCTCGTCATCGAGTGGCGGCTTTGACGGCATTGGCTTCGCTGTGCCGAGTAAGATGGCTTATTGGGTCGTCAATCAACTCGTGCAGAAAGGTTCGGTGCAGCGAGCATTCATCGGCGTGGCGATTCAACAACTCGACTCGGACCTCGCCGCGCAATTCAAGCTCAAGCCAGGTGAAGGAGCACTCATTACCGAGATCCGTCCAAACTCACCGGGAGAAGCCGCAAAACTGCAAATTGGTGATGTCGTACTGTCATTGAACGGGCAAAAGGTCAGCAGCCCGCGCAGTTTACAAGGCATCGTCGAGCAACTGTCGGTCGATAAGCCCTACCCGTTGGAGCTGCTTCGTGACGGCAAACGCATGACGATCGACCTGGTGCTTAAAGAGATGCCCAAAGATTACTCGCTGTCGCAAATGCGTCCGGGGAGAGCGAAACCGAAGATGGATGACAGCACGGCTACGATCGACTCGTTTGGCTTCGAGATTCGCGACATCACCGACGAATTGGCTCAGAAGTTGGAGCTCGAGCAAAGCTCGGGCGTGTTGGTGTCCTCCGTGGATGAAAATGGCCCAGCGGCGGGACGTCTACGAGCGGGCGACATCATCGAGATGGTCGGCAACGTACGGGTGAAATCGCGCGGCGAGTTCGATGCCGCACTCAAACAAACGACGACGACAGACAACCTACGGCTCTTCGTCCGAAGCGGCGGCGCTGCGCGGTTTGTGGTGATCCCCAAGACCACGAAGAAGTAGCGCACGAGGTCCGTCTCCCAGAGAACGCGGTACCGCATCGCCGCGTTCTCAGAGGAGTTCGTTCAAGGTTCGTTGTGGATCTGAAAACCAAGTTGGCGCAGTCGCTCTCGAATGATCTGGTCGCTGAGCAAGGCGACAAACGCCTGCACTGCAGGACGCGAGCGTCGCGCGGCGGGAATCAGGAAGTCATAGTGCTCGTCTTGCAGCGAGATGAACCCTAACCCGTACTCGCGCGCCACAGAGTCAATTGCCAATCCCCAGTCGGCTCGACCTTGAGCGACTGCCGTGGCAACCGCGTTATGCGATTTGGTCTGCACGTTGTAACCATCTGGACGGATGCCCTTGAGCAATTGATCGATCAAAATACGAGTGCCGCTGCCAGGGTTGCGATTCACCATCGTGAGCGAGTGAGGGGACTTCGTGTTGGTGACCAATGCGATCGCGTCATTCAACGAGCCACCCACGAAGCGGTCGTCATCGACGCGAAACACAATGCCTTGCAGACGTCGATAGCCGCGCTCGAGCGTGACACCATTGGCGAGTAGATGCGCGTTGTAGGTGCCGGTCTCTGCATCCATCACATGCACGCCAGCCAGATCACATTCGCCGCGTCTTGCTGCCGCTGCGCCGCCGAGGCTTCCGACATTTAAAACCTTTGACGAAAAACCACGCTGACGTAACTCACTCAACAAGTAATCCAGTCCCACACAGTGGCTGCCGATTACCACGAGGTCTGCGGGGATGAGATCATGTCCGAGTAGCTTGACTTCGACCTCACTCTCGGCATCGAGGATTTCTGTGTGCTGGTCGATCGTGATGAAGCCGTCAGCCAAGCTGAAAGTTGTGACTGAGCCCGATCCCTTTCCCATCGGCCACGCGATGAATGGCACGCGGAGAATTTCGTGCTCGGACATCACATCCCCCGCACCGCTGCCGAGCGCAGACGAAGTCACCGGATTTCCGATAGTCGAGTTGGAGGGCTCTTCGCGGCTGGCTTCGGTCACAAGACTCACCAACAAGTACTCGGTTCGCCCCTTCTCCGAATGCACACGCAGAGGCAACTTCGCTCGCACCGTCCGACGAGATTCGCGCGGTTGACCAGCCAGCTCGCGCAGCACCGGCGCGACGAACTCCTGAAAAGTGAAGATGGCCGACGTCGGAAAGCCGGGGAGTACCACCACGGGTTTGCCATTCGTCACCGCGAGGCAGATGGGTTTGCCCGGCTTCAAGGCCACTCCGTGCGCGACGATGCCCGGGTCGGTGAGTTCGCTCACCACTTGATATGACAAGTCGCCCGCTCCTTTGGATGTACCTCCCGACAAGATCACGGCATCGCACCGCAGCGCGTCCCGCAAGATCGTGCGTAGATGATTGACGTCGTCACGCACCGTACCGAGAAAGACCGGCTCGCATCCCAGTTCGGTGACGGAAGCGCCAACTATCGCGGCATTCGAGTCATAGACCGAACCAAGCGGTAGTGGCTGACCAGGCGCAATGATTTCATTGCCGGTCGAGATCACCGCGACTTGCGGTCGCACCAGCACTTCGACTTCAGACATGCCGAGCGCGGCGAGCACACCAATTTCGCGCGAGGTCAATCGCTGTCCGGCGCGCAGGACAGTCTCGCCGCGAGCAATGTCAGTACCCGCGAATGAAATGTTTTGTCCTGCCGCCGCCGCGCGTTCGACTCTGAGCTTGGCGCTAGCTCCATCGAGTATTGCTTCCGTGTGCTCGATCATGACCACCGCATCAGCACCGCGCGGAATCATGCCACCCGTGGCAATCGGAGTGGCTTGGCCGGGGCCAACACACTCCTGCGGGCAAACTCCTGGCGAGAGCACTTCGTCATTGACATTGAGAAACTGTGGCGACTCTTCCATGGCGCCGCTGGTGTCGGCGGATTGCACTGCGAAGCCATCGACGTTGGAACGATCAAACCCCGGCACGTCGATCGGCGAAACGACATCTCCAGCAAGCACACGCTGCAGCGCCTTTGCTAACGGCACGACTTCGGTTCCCACTGGCCGTAGATGGAGGTGCTGACGAAAGCGAGCCACCGCCTCATCGCGTGTGATGACGTCGAGGAACTGCTTTTGCTGAATTGAGTCACGCCATTCGGCTGAGCGTTGTGACATAAGCACTCCGAGTTCAGGTCAACAAGGCGTTGATGACTTGAGCGTCGTAGATGTCGGTCAGTCGCTCGTCACGTCCATGCAGATGGTAAGTCACACGGCGATGATCGAGCCCCAGCAGATGCAAGATCGTCGCATGCAGATCGGCAATCTGCGTGCGATTTTCGACCGCGTGATAGCCAAGCTCATCCGTGGCTCCATAAGCCTGCCCACCTTTGACTCCGCCACCAGCTAGCCACACCGAGAAACCCTGCTTGTGATGATCGCGACCATCGCCAGACTGGCTCACGGGCGTACGACCGAACTCACCGCCCCAGATGACCAGCGTGGAATCTAAGAGTCCGCGTTGCTTGAGATCCTTTAGCAGTCCTGCCACTGGCTGATCGGTTTGCTCGCAACACCGCCGAGTGCCTTCGGCATTCTTGGAATGCGTATCCCAGATTTGTCCTTCAACGAAGATCTGCACATAGCGGACTCCTCGTTCAACCAACCGCCGCGCGATCAAGCAGCGCCGGGCATAACTATCAGTCGGTGCCTTGCCGACCCCGTAAAGCGTCTGCGTCTCTGGAGTCTCCTCTGCAATGTTGAGCGCAGAACCTGCGCTCAATTGCATTCGCGCTGCCATCTCATAACTCGCAATCCGTGCTTCAAGTTCGGCTGCCAAACGCCCGTGCTGTGCGAGGTGCTCGTCATTCAATTTCTGCAACAGCTCGCGTCGCATCTGTTGAGTTCTATCGGGCACTGGCGTCGACGGACTCAGATACAGGACCGGAGTGCCGGTATGTCGGAAATGCACGCCCTGATAACGCGGTGGCAGAAAACCACTCGACCAATTGCGAGCACCGTCGATTGGCAACGAGCCATCATTTCGCAGCACGACATACGCGGGCAGATTTTCGGTCACGGCTCCCAACGCATAGCTAACCCAAGCACCAATCGTCGGTCTTCCTGAAACGATGCGCCCCGTATGCATCTGCCAGAGAGCCTGCTCGTGATTGTTGTGCTCGCAGAACATAGACCGCACGATCGCGATGTCATCTGCACACTGAGCCGTATGAGGCAGCACTTCGGAGTACTTGATCCCGCAATCACCAGCCGGTTTGAAACAGAAAGGCGAACCTAACAAATTGCCGTGCGCGGAGATCTTCACGAGGTCGGTAAAATACTCGGGCATCTTCTCGTAATGCCGTTTCGTCAATTCCGTTTTTTCATCCAGCAGGTCGACATGCGACGGACCTCCGTGTTGGAAGAGCTGAATCACGGCCTTCGCACGTGGCACATCGTGAGCCGTTTTCAGGTGCGGAGCGACGGAGTTGCTCGCGGCTGAATCACTCGTCAGTAATGCCCCGACCGCGACGCCAGCAAAACCACCAGCCATGCGAGAGAACACATCGCGGCGACATAGCGTCTGCGTGAACCAAGCTGCTGAGTCGTGATGCATCAGTGGATCTCCCCCTGAAACGCAGGCGTTTAGAGATATGAATTGGCATGACTCGCTACGGTGCCTTCGTTCTCACTCCGATTTACGTCGTCGCCCGCCACTCTTTCCCGGTGAACTCTTTTCGGAACCGGCAATCGATTGTCCCCAGACGTCGAGTTGGTTGCGAACTTCACTCTCGGAGACAAACAACATCGGCAGCCTCAACTCAAGTTCTGGTGACTTGATGAAATCCGCCGGTGCTTCCAGACGGCTGACTTCGCGTTCGATGTCTTGCAGCCATTGTGGGATGTCAATGGCCGAGCCTGTTTGGTCGCGCATGTATGCCGCGATTTCTTCTTGGAGACGCTGAAACTTGCGCGTCGCGTCGGCATCGCCTTTCATGGCTGGTTCTACCAGCGTCAGCATGCGATTGACTGCCAGCGGTTTGAGAAAGCGTTCATTCAAACGATCGGCAACTGTGGGCAAATGCACTCCATAACGATGCTCTAATTCACGTAACTGCGAGACATGCGAATCCGCATCATCGCGTGATTCGTTTTCCAGTAACTCTTCCCAGAACTTGAGAGCCCCTTCACGACTTGATGCCGCGAGCGAGCGATGGGCGATGCCTTCTGGAATCCGTTCCCAAGCTTGTCGGTCATAAGCGGCCTCGACTCGCAAGAAGTCGAGCAGTACATGAAACTTGTCGCCGTAGTCCGACTGCGTTGTCGTGGTGTTGTATTCCAAGAAGCGATCGAACTTGTCGACGATCGCTGAATAGACCACTTCGATGAATTCAACGACGGCTTCCTCGTCGATCTCGCCGTCTTCGATCGCCTGCAGCATCTTGTTGGGATTGATCGGGTCTTCGTGCTCGCGGAGTTGGTTGAGATACCAATCGACTCCATTGTGCAAGATGACGCGCACATTACCGAGCGTCAGCGACTTGGGATGAAATAGATCGAGGCCAAAGCGTTTGATGAACTCGCACACTTCGGTCCACAGGCTGTCATTCCGCAAGGCCTCGACAGATGAAAGCCGCATGGTCTGACTGTGACGGAGCCACTGATCTGAGTAATGCGACAGAATGTCGTGCATGATCGTGACGAGGTCGTCGTCCGAGAATTTGCCGCCTTGCCACTTCTGGGCAGACTCGATCAAGCAATCCATCGTATTCCGCAAGCCAGTGCGGAAGATGCGATCAAACTCGGTGACCGCCATTTGGCTCGGTCGTGTCTCGCGCTCCATACGATGTGCCAAGCGGACGACATGCCAAGTTTCTCGGAACAGCCCCAGCCTCGGCAATTGCTTCAGCAGGAAACGCAACTCGGCCTGCACCGTGCGAGCGATCAAGATTTGTTTGGGGGCTCCGCCGTTGTCGAAGGGGACATACAGCAGCGGCTTGCGCGAGAGACGCCGAAACTGACTGCCGAGCATGCGTCGCACTTCGGCAACATCTTGAGCCATCACGGCCCGATAGAAGCTGACCAGTTGCCGATCATCTTCCTGGACTTCACTCGCATCGAAGCCAGCAGGCAACAAGCACAACAACCCCAACTCCGCGATGCGGCAATTGATATGAGCCGTAATGATGGTGTTGAGCAGATAGAACTTGGTTTGCAGTTGGATGTCGTACTCGACATTGCCGTCGTGATCGCCGCTCGGCATGTCAATGGGGTAGGCGTAGACGGTCTCAAGCAAGTGAGCCAACTCGCGTTCGAGTTGCCGAGCACGGCGCCACCAGCCAGCCAGCGCGTCAATCTGATCCGCGCTCAATGGATGAGCCGGTTCACCAGCCTTCTTGAGATGCTCGACGCCGAGCGCACCCGACGAGATCTGCCACAACTGAGCAAGCGCCATGATGAACTTGATGCGCGGTTCCAACTGGCGATTCAAGTTCTCGAACTCTGTGGTACCGACTGGTCCCGGTCCATCAGCGAGCGCGCTATCCGTGCCGTCTTCTGCTGAATCCTTGAAGACGATGCCGTCGTAAGCCGCGCCGAAGAGGTCATCCTCATCATCTTGACCTTCCCCATCAGCATCAGCATCGAGCGACTCGTCCCATTCCTCATCATCCGAAGCCTTACGTTTCTTCTGCGGCAAGTCAGTAAAGGCTTCGAGTTGTGGGACTTCCCAGAACTCACCGGCATTTGCTTCCAGGAAATCAAACAGCCGCCGAATTGCTGCCCAATCAACGGGCAATCGAGTGCGCTCGCTTTTGTCGGTCGTCAGTCGATTCATCCAGTCGATTAACAACGCATGAATCGAGTACGGACCAGACTCCAACCCGATCTCCTCGGCACAACTGAGCCACTGCACCAGTAACGACATCGCCGCGACGTAGTCCCCCTTCGCCAGCAAGGCTTCGACGACACTTGCATAGGCTTTGGGCGAGTTGAATTGCGACACATGCTTGCGCCAAAACGAGATATTGCCCGCTGCTTCACCGGCTGCTCGCCATTCAGCCAGGGCTGTCGCAACCATCGTCGCGGACTCGTAGCTTTCTCGACCGCGTACCTTGGGCAAGTCGTCGATGACGTAACTGGCAAACTGATCCCAGTACTCGGCGAGCTTTTCAAACCGGACCGACAGTGCCTCCACTAGCGCGTTTTCCCCTTGAGCTGCCGCCTCGGTCAGTGTCCTGGTAAAGACGCCGAAGATCCGTTCGACAAGATCGAGCAAGCCCTCAACGCGATGATCAGGAATACTGTCTTCCCGCGCGGAGAACAGCGGAAAGTTGCCCGCAAAGCCCAAGATGTTCCACGGATCGACGAAAGCCCCGCAATGAATGGCGCGATGCAAGTAGTCTTCGATCTCAATGAGCAATGCACTTGCGTCTTTGGGATTGCCGGCTTCAAGCAATTTTCCAGCAGACGTCAAACGCCATTGAATTTCGCAACTAAACCGCGCGGATGCACACGGGATGATTTCTGCTTCGTGCCGCGCGGCATCGGGAAATCCCATGCGTGCGTAGCACTGAGCCAAATTGCGGTACTGCACTTGCCTCGCTCCATAATGAGCCAAGTGCAGATTGAGCGATTGTCTGACATGCCCGAAGGGTTGTTGCGCGGCTTTTGATTCTTGAGTGATTCGTTTATGGCGTTTGCCTTGCAGACTTTGCATGAGTCGCAAATAGAACTCGTCGCGCTGACGAGCGACCTTCGGCAACAATGAGGACAACGTGACTGTCGAATCATGACAAGACGGCCCGTCACCACTGATCGCGGACGCCATGAGCATTGTGCCGCAGAGCACGGAAGCTGCGTCGAAGATCGCTTCCTCGCGCTCTTTGGCGGAGTTAATCCAGCCCATCAGGGCATCCAGGATGATCTGCCGAATCACAAACCGGCGGTAGTAGCCCTTACCATCAATATGATGAGGATCCCACTCTCCAAAGAGATAGTTTGTCCTCTTAAACATCGGGTGATCGTGATCGTACGCCCGAATGTCGACGGCCAGTTCGTCCATGCGCGAGATATCAAAGTGAGCGGTCGACAAGACCGACGCCGGAGCTGCCTTCAGTTGGGCGATCGCCTCTGAAATCACCGCGTGATACGGCCCTTGGAGTGCTCCTGCTCCAGCGATGTAGAGCGGCAACGGTCGGAATCGCTCGTGGTCATAGGGCGTCATGCGACGTCCGTTTTCGAGCACAGCCAAAGGGCGGTAGCCAAGAAAATCGTTAAGGTGCTCGATCGCACCTTTGACGATTCGCTCGACATCTTCCCACGGCCCTTGCTGTGTGAGCGTCGCTTCAAACACACGGCCTAAAAAAAAGATGTTTTGAAATGGACGATCGTTGAGATGAAAGAAAAGGTCTGCGTGAAACTGGCGATAACCGGGCAGCACGTGCTCGAAGACCAACTGCAAAACAGACTCCGCCTGCGCCGCATCTTTGAAGACGGTACTTGACCGCTTCAGTTCATCGAGCTTGCCCGATATCGCCGTGCGCAGCGCATTCCAATCATGCACATGATCGACCGCCGCACCAATTGCGTTGAGGTTAGATAGGAAAGCCACATCCGGCTTACCGCTCGAATAGTTGAGATATCCAAGCACCTTCTCAAAAGGCTTGTCGGCATCGTTCGCGGAGTTTGGCCCAGATATCTGTGTGGACATTCGCGGTCCCAGCGTGTCGTCAGCAGTCAGGCCGCCCGCTGGCAACTTCGCATCGACGAAATCCCTTTACTGGCGGCCTCATCCTCATCATTCGCTCTGCGGAGTCGCGGTGTTCGAACACTGCAAGCAAGCCGCCGACACTCTGTCATAAAGCGTCGGAACGATTGTGGAGAGTTGACCTATCTGCGGCAAGCAACGTGTTTTGCCGTGCGAGCCATTTCACGGCGTGGAATGCCGGCTTGAGTCTCTCGTCAGACGAGGTGTCTGTTGGAAAACACATGAAGCACGATTTAATCGTGCTCTCAATCCAATCAGCCTGAGCACGTTGAAAACCTGCCCCACGACATTCAACAGGTTGCTAGGTGCATTCCATATTGGACATCACGGCGGTCAAACGTCACTCACCGATCTAGGTCGGCGACATTCAGAGAGAACGTCACGACTTCTTCTCTTCCGCTGGCTTTGCATCCGGCTGTGACTCAGCCTTCTTGATCACAGTTAGCCATACTTGGCGAACTTCGGATTTGTAGGTCGCATTCGAAAAGCTGCCGATAACCGGCAGCCCCGCGTCCTTCGCATGCTTGCCAATAATCTTCACCGGGCCACTGAAAGATTCGCTGCCGTCACCTGTGAGGACGAGTTTCACGCTCGTTGAGGTCTCTCCTTTTGCTCCCGAGAGGACAGGGGCTGCGGTCACACTCTTGGGCAGGCCATCAACGCTGATGGTCACTTCTTCGGCAAATCCGTCGATTCGCCCGACGGTGATGGGCACTTCAAGCGGCTTACCTGGTTCGATGACAAACACATCGGCCTTCAACGTCAGGTTGCAAGTGGGCGCCGTTTGTCGGCAGGCAAGCCGATAGGCATGCCGCGAGCTTCCCTGACCGAAGATGTCTCGAATACCGATCGCATACTCACCATCGGCGGGCACCGCGAACTTGAGCAGTGGATCCGCTTCTTTGCCGGGAGCGTCGTCTGACTCGACGACGACCTTTTTGTCGCCATTGTAAATCCGAATGGCGGGATCAAGCGGATGGCCGAGCGACCGTGCATCAACATCAAACTCTAGCCTCTGCCCTTTTTTGCCGGTGAAGCGATAACGATCTTCCTCACGTGGCTTGCCGATGCCACCGCACATGACGCTCCCAATCACGAGTTCCTGCCCCCCTGCTGGTTGATCGGTTTGTTCGGTAAGGATTGGTCCGTGGAAGACATCGACGCGCACCGTGTTGCCGATGCTTTCAGCACCGAACCACGGCGTCCCGAACGGTCCCACGGCGAACGTCGCATCACCATTCAGATTCCAACCAGCAAGCTGCACCTTGCCGCTGCCATCCGGTGGAATCACCGAGGGTGACGCATGATTGGCGAAGGCACCCGTAGTCAGCGTCAATCGATAAGCCATGTTCGCTCCGCCGATGAAGCGGAACGACGAATCGGGAGTTGCCGGGAATCCGAACAATCTCACGATCCAGTTGCCATCGCGCGGCACTGTGAATGTCACAAATGGATCATTGCCATGATCGTCATCGTTCTGCTCGTAGACCGCACCGTCAGGACTGAGTACTTGCAACACGACATCAACAGGAGCCGCGAGTCTCCAATTTGAGTCAACGGCCGCGACCAACTGCTGACCGGCCTTGAGTGGGATCGAGAACGCATCCACGTCACCGCTTTCACCGAGCTTTCCATTGATCACGCTTGATGCCGAAATGGCCTGTGCCTTGTCGAGGACATTGTTGGGTTCTGCTTCCAAGACTTCTGGCAATGTGCCCACCACAAACGGCACAAGCCCTGACGCTCCTTCGGGATTATGAAACCTCAACCAATGCAACCCAGGCGCAGCGTCTGCGCTGATCGTTACTTTTAACGACTTGCCATTCTCCTGGGCGTCAATGCTCAGGCCTGGTCGATCGCTCCAAACTTGAAGGCCTGGTTGTGGCAAGTTGCCGGTCACTGCGAGGTCGATGGTTGATCCGATCGTCCCTCCCAGCGGAAAGATCGATTTCACTTCTGGCCCTGCCGCGAGGGCTTGAACTGACCAGACGACACATCCCAATCCGTAAAGAAGCCTGAGCATGTTGTGCGCCCCAGAGTGAACTGATTGTTGAAGCAACGACCGCGTCGCAATTCGTCGCGCGGCTGGCCGTGATGCTAAAGCCGTGTCAAACAATTTCGCGACCGAGGCCGTTCGTCTGAAAGTCGAGTGCTCTGGACCAAACGACGAACTTGCTGCCCGGCATGGCGACCGCGTACTGCCCTTGCCATTATCCCAGGCGAGTCCGCTTTGAATCTGATGCGTTTATCGAAAGGAGTCCTCGCATGATTCGCTACTCGCTGATTTCATGTCTGCGCATGCCGTTAATCACACTGCTCGCTTTGATTATGGTCCGCCCCGCGCTCGCTGATGACAAAGAACGCAAGAAAGAAGTCATCAACGGCGTGTTACGGTTGTTGCTCGATTCACAAGTTGAACGCAGTGGATTGCGAGATCAGCGTGCCCCACTGCCGCCACCACCGCCGGGAGGCCGCCCAACGGTCGAGCTTCTTGAGGCTCGACAACGACTCGAAGTCATGCAACGCGAGGCTGCTGGATTGAGTGCCGTGCTGCAAAGAGAGGCGGCGAGCAACTCGGCTGTGCGTGGACTGCTGCCGGACGTCTTGAAGTTTCAAGTCCGAGCCGACGCCGTCGCCACCCGTAGTCGAGCATTATTCGATCACCGCGCTCTGGCCGCCGAAGTTGCAAGTCTCGATCGCGAATGGCGCATCCTGCTGGTGAAGTTGCAACAGACACCTCGCTTATCAGGTCAATGCCGCGATCACTTCTCGCGCTTTGATGAGCAACATCAATCGCTGTGCAAGATCCTCGCGGTCGAACCGACGCTCGACCGTCGATTGCTGGTGCGTTCAGCGGAATCGCTCTCGGCACACATGCGCAGTCTTGTGGAAGACGTCGCCTTCGAAACTCGTTCGTCGCTGCAAGGGCGAGATCTCGTTCGTGATGCCGGACTGACTCAGCAAGCCGCGCATGAGTTTGCCGATGTGATCCTCGACAACGTCCCGGTGCGTGTCATCGTTGATCGCTATCAAGCCTTCACTCGTCATTGGGAACCACTCAATGCGAAATTGTGTGCCCTGCAGAGTCGATACATCGAACGCGAAGTCGTCGCCGTTCAACAAGTTGATCAAAAGATCCGCGAATTGCTGTGGCTGCCACGAGCGCTCAATCGTGAACTCATCATTCAACTCGCCGTCGGTGTGCATGCCGATGTGGATCGTCTGTACGATTCGATCACGCTGAGTGTCCTGATGCAATTGCCGTCGGGAGAGTTTGCAACGAGCGCAGCTTCAGACTTTCATGGCTACTGCGAGCACCTGGAAGAGTGTGCTCGTCGCTCAAATCGTCGGGATGAGATCGTCGATGCTTATGAGGACATTCTCGGCGCGTGGGTCGCGTTTTCACGAAACTTCCGCAACTTGAAGCACCTGCCTTTGCAGCAACAAATTGCAACCATCGAGCAGCGACTGGTTTCGATGCGTGAACCACTCGGGATTCGCAACGGCTTCGATCGCGACGAAGGCCGGCGCCGAGCAGCAGCGCTGGAACATCTCGCTGACCACTTCAACAACGACCTCGCGACATGGATCAGTTCTGCAAAAGGCATCGCGCCCGCTGACCGAGCCGCGTTGTTAGACCAGAGTGCCAAGTTCCGCACCAACGCGCGAGTGCTCCATGCCACGCAAGTCAGCCCTGCGCCTGAAGCGGAGATCGAACGACTCAACGACACGCTTTTCAGCCAATGGGAAGACATGCTGCGCCGCGTCTCGCAGAGCAAAGCAAGCGACCGCGATCACTTGCTGGAAGTTCTTGGTCAGATCGGCGATGAGTTGGTCGCACTTGAAGTGCTGCTGCTGGGATAGCCATAAGCCTTGGAAGTCGGTCGCTCACGAGCGGCACTGTTGTCTGTTGCCCCAAAACGATTCATTAGGTTGCCATTAGGAACAAACTCATGCTTAACCGTGCATTCATTTTCGGCCTTACAGCCCTGCTCTGCTTGCCCATTCTGGCTCAGGAGAAACGCCAACAACCGGCACAACGGCGTGCGGAGAATCCGGCGATGAAACCGATCGACGATCAGCCGGGCCTGCCACGCGTGCTACTCATCGGCGATTCCATTTCGATTGGTTACACGGTCGCCGTACGTGAAGAACTCAAAGACAAAGCCAACGTGCATCGCCCCACAACAAACTGTGGCCCAACGACCAACGGCCTTAAGAACCTTAACGCCTGGCTTGGCGACAAACCGTGGGATGTGATCCACTTCAACTGGGGTCTGCACGACCTCAAGTACATGGACGACAAGGGAGCCTTGTTACCCCCCACTGATCCACAAGCGAAGCAACAAGTTCCACCAGAACAATACGAGAAGAACCTGCGAGAACTGGTCGTACGCCTGAAGAAGACAAATGCTGCGTTGATCTGGTGTGCCACAACTCCTGTTCCCGAAGGGGCCGCAGGCCGCATCGCTGACGACTCGGTGAAGTACAACGAGATCGCCGCCAAGGTCATGAAGGACAACGAGATTCCGACTGACGACTTACACGCCTTCGCGAAGGCGCGATTGAAGGACATTCAACAACCGAAGAATGTGCATTTCTCGCCAAATGGTTCCAAAGTCCTAGCCAAGCAAGTCGCCGACTCGATCAACGCCGCGTTAGCGAAGAAGAAGTAGTGGTCTTCGAGACACCAACTTCGACGCTCAGATTTCGCCGTGTTGATTGCTCCTCAGTGGGGGCGAACCGCAGAACGCTTGGCTTCCTTTCTCTCAGAGAGCGAGAGTGGACATGAAGTTCATCTCGCAAGGATTCTTACTGATGTCACAAGTCTTACCTCGCCGTGCTCTTTCAGGGTTGTCCCTCGGACTCGCGTTGTTCGTCCACTCAAGTGTGTCAGCGGATGACTGGCCGCAGTGGCTCGGGCCTCAGCGTGACGGGGTATGGCGCGAGGATGGCATTGTCGATCGTTTACCAGCATCTGGGCCGAAGGTTCGCTGGCGGACTCCGATCGGCTCGGGCTATTCCGGCCCAGCCGTTGTTGGCAATCGAGTCTTCGTGACGGATCGCAAGATCAACGAAGGCGCGGATCCTCAAAGCCCCTTCCAACGCGGTGCAGTGCCGTCGCTCGAACGAGTCCTCTGCTTAGATGACGCCACTGGTAAGATCGTCTGGCAGCACGATTACCCCTGCGTCTACACCGTGAGTTACCCAGCAGGTCCGCGTTGCACGCCCCTCGTCGATGGCGAGCGAGTCATCACGCTCGGGGCCGAGGGGCATCTCCATTGCTTGACGACCGACAAAGGTGACGTCGTGTGGTCGCGAGAATTGAAGAAGGATTACGGCATCCGCTTGACGCCGACATGGGGCTTCGCGTCGCACCCGCTGATCGATGGCAGCAAGCTCATTACCTTTGTAGGTGGTGAGGGATCGGCGGTCGTCGCGTTTGAGAAAACGACGGGCAAAGAACTGTGGCGTGCATTATCGGCAACGGGGCCGCATGGCCCTGGCTATGGTCCGCCGATGATCTACGAAATTGGTGGAGTGCGGCAGCTCATCGCGTGGTTGCCAGATGCCGTTAACGCACTTGATCCCGAGACTGGCAAACTTTTGTGGTCGCACCCGTTCGGCTCGAAGGAGGGCCTCACCGCTCCGACACCCCGAAAGGCCGACGATACGCTGTTCGTGACTTCGTTCTACGATGGTCCGTGCATGTTGAAGCTCGATGTGAACAAACCCAGTGTCACCGAACTCTGGCGCGGCAAAGGTAAGAACGAACGCCAGACCGATGGATTGCATTCAATCATGCCGACGCCCTTTGTGATCGACGGTCACATTTACGGAGTCTGCAGTTATGGCCAACTACGTTGCCTGAAGGCTGCTACCGGTGAGCGTCTGTGGGAAGATCTCACGGCAACAGCCGCCAACAAAGCTCGCAACGCGCGCTGGGCCAATGCCTTCCTCGTGCAGCACCGTGACCGGTTCTTCATCGCCAACGAGCAAGGCGAGTTGCTGATCTCGAAGCTCTCCCCGAAAGGCTACGAAGAACTCAGCCGAGCAGCGCTCCTCAAACCGACCGGCAACGCCGGTGGCCGCAACGTCGTGTGGTCGCACCCCGCCTTCGCGCGCCGTAGCGTCTATGCACGCAACGACGAAGAAATCGTGAGCGCATCGCTGGCAGCCGAGTAGCACACGTAACTGCCATGCTCGCTGCCATCCGACGGTGGCGACCCAAGCTCAACCGCCTTCATCATACGCCGCCTTCATGCGGCGATAGGCGGTTGCGACCTGCGTCGCCATTTCTTGGGCGGCTTCGCGGTCGTCGTCTTCGACTTCGTGCTTCAGCAGTTCCAATTTCTCGCGCAGCACGCGAGCTTTCATGCGGTGATAGGCGCTGAGTTCGAACTCGCGCAGGAAGACTCCGACTTGCAGCTTGCGAGTCCACTCGTCCCAGCGTTCGATCCAGAACACCGCATGCGCGTGATCGCCGCCACGAGCCGCTGACAATGCCTCGGCTTGAGCGATCGACATCTCTTCGAAGACCTCGTTCTTGTCGGGATAGAACGCGTAACAGCCGACGACGCTGAAGGCGACGAGTCCCAGCAAGATCGTCGCACCAATCACCGGAGCCGAAACATTGCGGTCGCTCCACACGGGTTGAGTGCTCGCCGCTCCGGTGAGCGAACTCACCACTCGCTCGCGCGTCAGCCACTCGTTGATATCCCATCGCCGACCGATCGCCTTCAGTCCAAGCCCCATCAGCAGCAAGCCGCCGAGCGCAATCGTGCTCCAGACTTCGAAGAAATTCGTGTCTTGCTTCAGCTTGCCCAGCACGGCGTTCGGCAAGTTCCCTTGATCGTTTTGGAACGGTCGACAGTAGACATCGAACGCATGCGTATGCCCCGCCGGTTCGATCTCAGGACGATGCAAAGGGTTCTCGACGCCATAGGCCAAACCGACAACGACCACTTGCAGCATCACGACCCAGATGAGTGCGCGTTTCATTCCATAGCTATGAATCATCCATGCGAGCAGTCCGACATTCATGCCCGCTCCCAACGCTAACAGCGCGAAGGCCGCACCGATCGAGTTCGCATGTTGGAACATCGAACCCAACTGAGACATCGCCAGCATCGGCGTCGCATAGGCCGGCAAGGCGACGAGCGACATAAACAACGGCGCGAATGGATCACTGTGCTCGGCAGCGTTTTGCAGTCGACACGGCGGCAGGGCGGCGGCGAGCATGAACACTCCGAGCAATCCCAGCAGCATGTAAGCGAGGCTCGGGCCGACCAATTCGCGAGCGGCGACGATCGGGATCGACAACATGCGCTTTAGTCCCGGCGGCACCACTTTGATGGCTTCTGGCTCGCCGCCGGTGCCGGGAAAGAGTTTGTCCCAGAGCAAGCCGACTCCGGTGACGATCACCAACGAGCAGCCGGCAAACACGATGATGGCCATCGGCTCGGACAACGTGAGTCCATACAGCAGCGACAGCGGATTAAAGAGCGGTGCCGCGAGTGCAAACGCGAGGATCGTTCCGCCGGGCAGTCCCGCGCGTTTCATTTCCCGGAGACAGGGAATGACTCCCAGCGAGCATACCGGCAGCAGCATGCCGATCAACCACGCTTGCACGAGTCCCCGCGTACTCGTCCCGCCGAACAACCGCCGCGTGTTCTCGTAGCCCAAGAGGTGACGAAACACACCAGCAACGAGCAGCCCCACCAAGATCGTCGGCGACGCCTGTAACAACGCCGACACCCCGCGTAGCACCCCGCCCCAGAACATGGCTTCAAACATGATTTTGACCTTTCGGTTTGACGTAGCATGGGCTTCCAGCCCGTGCAGTCCTGCAAGTCCAACACACCGGCGACCCAAGTTCCCAAACGCTGACCGGCTGAAAAATTGGGACGAATCTGAATCGGGGTCGGGTCTACGAAATTTCGAAATTGCGGGGCATGAAGCTCTGCTTGACGTTTCCGACAGAACTCGTGGGGCACGTTTTCAACGTGCCCCACGAAAAGCCGGGCTTTTGTCGGAAACGTCCTGCTTGCGATCGAGAGTCTCCTCTCCCCCAATTTCGAAATTTCGTAGACCCGACCCCTGCGCTATTCATCCGCCCCATCCCCATCACGCTGCCCTTCGCGAGCCTCCATCGGAGCATGCTTCCGCAGTTCCGCGACCAACCGCCGCCATTCGACTTCTTTCGAAGAACCGGCCTTTAGCTCTGCAAACCCCGTCGCTTGCTCCGGTAACAATTCTTCCAGCTTGAGTGCCGCCGCATGCACTTCGTCCCACGGTTGCTTCGTCATGTCTGAGTCCGCCGCGATCTCCGGCACCCAGCGGACGATGTCGCGCAGTTCGGAGAAGAGCTTCTCAGCATTCGGGTCTTTGCTCTCGACCGCCTTTAGCAATGCCGCCGGTCGCTCTTCGAGTTGCGTGACTGCCGCCGACAAGTTCGCCGGTCGATGCGGCGGAATGTGATGATCCTCTTCGTCGTCTGCGTGATGTTCGCTGCTCCCGCATCCGCACACGCTCAACGCCAATATCAGCCCGAGTACGAGTCGCCACACGACCGACCGATCGCATGAGATCTGTGTCATCACGATTACATCCCCTTCTGATTCCCGCCGCCCATGTTGCCGAGTTGCTCTGCAACTCGCCTACAAAAGCCACAACTCACGGCACCGCGACGCTGCCCAACACTTCCCGAATCACAAAGCCCGATTCATCGGCATCGACTCCCAATCGCACTGACAGCACCGGCTCGGCCACCGCCAGCACGTCATCGGGAGTCACGAACTCGCGACCCGCCAACCGAGCCGTTGCCTGAGCACACCGTTGCCACATCAGCAGCCCGCGCGGGCTCACTCCCAAACTGATGCGCGGATGCGACCGAGTCGCCTGAGCCAGCATGACCAAATACCGCTGCACGCTCTCGACGACCGGGGTCGCGGCCACTTGCGATTGCAGTTCGGTAAGTTGCCCCTGCTCCAGCAGCGGACCTTGTTCGGTGCGAGTGTCACGAAAATTACCAACCGCTGAGGCCAACAGTCCGAGTTCATCGTCGTTCGACGGATACCCAACGCTCAGCTTCATGGCGAAGCGGTCCAACTGAGCTTCCGGCAGCGGATACGTCCCGTGCTGATCGTGCGGGTTCTGAGTCGCGATGACGAAGAACGATTCGCTCAGTCGGTAACGCTCGCCATCGACCGTGACTTGCCGCTCAGCCATTGCTTCGAGCAACGCACTTTGAGTTCGCGGCGTCGCGCGATTGATCTCATCCGCCAGCAGCACATCCGAGAACACCGGACCGCGTCGAAACTCAAACTCTTGCACGCGCTGATTGAAGAGGTTGAAGCCGGTGATATCTCCGGGCAGTAAGTCGGGAGTGCATTGGATGCGCGCGAACGCCCCGCCGACCGCATCGGCCAAGCCCTTCGCCAGCGTCGTCTTGCCGAGCCCCGGTCGGTCCTCCAGCAACAGATGCCCGCCCGCCAGCAGGCAGACCAAAACATCTTGCACGACCTCCGGCTTACCGCGCAGCACCGAGTTCAAACGCGAGCGCAGAGCATTCATCGCGGTTCGATCACTCATAAGTCGTTCGTCCCTCGTCATTAGTCATTGGCAAAGAAGTGCTGTCCGACCTCGGCGTTTGTTTGCTGAATCAGGTGAGCGGCAAGGCGCTAGCCGCCGGTGCTTCTCTTCGGACCGGCGGCTAGCGCCTTGCCGCTCACGGAGATGTTGTTGATCGCCCCTTTCTCCTCAGCCGAGCCAACGACCAGCGCTGTAAGACCTCATCGCTAAGCGCCGCAGCCTCAACAGGTAATTCTTGTGACACGGGCGCGAAGCACGCCCAATCGACGGACCGCGACCAGCGTTCGAGTAATTCGCAGTCACCCAATGTCGCCTTTCGCTCCGCGAAAGGACGCTCCCTCACAACGGCTTCGCTAGTCGTTTCCGTGCTGTTCGTAGTCCCGGCTTCAGCCGGTCTCTCGTGTGCTGTCGCTAAGACAACTGCCGACACATTCGACTGATGCAGCAAGCCGCGCGCGTACCACTGTCGAGCGGACATCGACTCCGGCTTCGGACTCCCCGACCAGCGCGAGCGAAGCAACAGCAACCGATGCGCGACGAGCACTCGTTCTCGAACCGGCAGGGCTCGCGACTTCCACCAGGCTTGATAGACGCAGTCCGCCAACCACCAACGTCGCCACCACAGAACGACGAGCACACCAAATCCCGCCGCCAACTCGCGTGCCTGAGCGACGCACCACAACGCGACCTCCTTCAAGAGCAACAGCGTTCGCGTCCCGAGCGACAACGGCGGAGCCAGCAACTCGTAACCGGGCGTCGGTTCGATCGGCACCCACGTGCGGGCTCCGAGAAAGACCTCGCACCAAAAGTGGACGTCTTCTTTGCCGACGGGAATATGCCGTCGCTCCACGTCGTACTTCGCGGGATCGGCATAGAAGCCGCTCGCCAAACGGGTCGAGTACCCGAGCGACCTCAGCATCAAACAAGCCGCCGAAGCAAACAGATAATCGGGCCCGCGTTTGTTCCGCACGACAAAGTCGACAACAGCATTCCGTAGCTCAGGCGGCCCGCCTGAGCCTTCCTCGTCTGTAATAATTCCATTCAACGACGGCCCCCGCAGGCGAGCCGCCTGCGCTACGGAATCATGCACGAACTCCGTCCGCAGTCGCGCGACGACCGCCTCAACGCGACTCCAATCACGCGGCAAATGTCCGGCCCATTGCTCGGCAACTCGCGCGATCTGACGCGACTCCTCATCATCCAACAGCGGTGCCACTCGATCGCTGCGCGGAGCAAAGTCCATCTCGCGGAAGCGTCGCAATCGCGACTCATCCACGACGCGCGAAAACGTATGCAGCACCGTCAGCGGCGGAACGCCTTCTTCGGAGTCGAACTTCAAGACTCCCTCTTCAGCCCACTTAAAGAACCCCGGCTGATCAACACGATCAATGTGAAAGGCCATCGCATTGATCGGCAGCGGCATGCGATCGGTCTTTAAGTTGATGACCTTCACCACATGCTGCTCGCCGCTGTCATAGATCTCGTTCGTCGGTGCAACATCATCAACGGCGATCCATGACTTCCCGTCGCGCGGCAGCAAACGAATGAGCGACGAACTGTGCTCGGACGCTTCTGTCGGAAACCAACTCTCGCCATCGAAGAGGTCGAAAGTCTCCAACCGCACATGCAGCGGACCTCGTCCCGCAATCGCGAGCAGCACGGGCGTCTCTACATCCGCGAGGTCGCGGCGTTGAGGAGTCGTCTGCCGCACGGTCGAGAATTCGCGATTGGCCTGCTTCGCCTTCGCCATGCGTTCTTGAGCTTCCTTCACTAGCGACGGCGGCAACGCCACTGCGCGACTGAGCTTCGTCTTCTTCACGGGTTCGCCATAAGTGTCGCTGAAGGTGTCGTAGAGGCTCGTTTCTTGACTATCGAGAAACAGATCACTCTCGACCGGCCCGAAGCTCGACGCATCTTGCGTCCCGCGCACGAGTGCGTCGCCATCACCGACACCGCCTCGAGCGAACTCGTCATGCCAGCGCGTGCCGCCGGATGTAGGAGAAATTCCAGCCAGTGCGAGCGTCGTTTGAGTCGGTGCCTGCGAAGTAATCGTCAGAGCGAGCCCCAACACGACGACCGGCACCAGCAACAACCAACGGCGCGGCAGCGTGCGTTCGTGACTGGCCTGCAAGTGATTCTGCAAGCGGCCCCAATACACGCCCATCAGCCACCACATCCCGACGACCGCATACAGCCCCAGCAGCACAATCATCGCGCGATCGTTGCCAACTGAACTCGCAAAGATGGCCAGCAGCACGCTCAGTCCCGTTGCCGTGCGTTGATAACTCGGCCAAACCGAAGCCGCCGCCAACGCCAGCACGACATTGCGAATGAAAGCCAGCAGCGTGAGTTCAAACGCCCAACCGGTTTGAAACCCGACGCGTGCGACAACATCAATCAAGAACGGCAACAACCCGAGCGCGATGATGATCGGGATCAGCACATCAGACGGTGCCGCATTGTCGGTCCTGCTCTTTGCCCAACGTCGACAACCCACATGTGCCGCCAACACGAACAGCGTTTGCACCGCCATGCTGACTGCAATCCAAAATACAGTCGGTTGCCCATCCGCCGCAGCAATCTCGATCAACACCGACGACAACAACGCCAGCGCGCACGTCTGCCATCCGGCCGCATCGAAGGAGACGTCTTGCGTCATCCCCGACCTGTCCTTGTTAGAGCGACGCACAGGCACCGACTGCAGCATCGCCAGAGCCTTACGCCACACGGCAAGCCCTCTGCCATTGGTGCCGGAACTCGGTCGAGACATCGTGCTCAGAGTCGATCGCGACCCAAGCGCGCGCCGTTTGCTGAATCACAGGCGAGTGAGTTGCCGACAACGCACACTCATGATCGACGTGCTCCGTAGCCTCATCAGCAACAACGTCACTTGCTTGCCCGGATGTCCGCAGCACGACCGCGCGATGATCGCGTCGCACATGTGAATGATGAGCCGCGTTGCTCCAACCAACATCAGTCGTGCAGAGAATCTCGAACGTCCCAACAGACGCCTTTCGCGGAGAGGCCGCGATCTTCTCGTAGCATGAGCTTCCAGCCCGAGCGTATTTCTCAAGCGGCACGCGCTCGAAGCCCATGCTACCCGAGCGTTCTTTCGCGGAGCGAAAGCCGACAATCCCGCCCGCCGGCAACTGCGCCATCCAATCCAGTAGCCGTCGCATCCCATTCGGCCCATGTAACAGAAAGCACTCTTCACCGAGCCAACATTCGACATGCAGATGCCCCGCGCTCAAGCACTCGCAGATGCTCGCTGCGATCCGCAACGTCCACTCGAACGACGAGTCCTTGCCATCCCCATCGTGATGCTCGGCATCAACATCGACGACAACGCTTACCGAACCTTCAACGCCTGCTTGTCGCTCAGTAACGATGAAACGCTGATGCCGAGCCGACTGAGCCCAATGGATGCGTCGCAACGAGTCGCCTTGCCGAAACGCGCGAGTCCCCAGCAAGTCGCCGCAGTCCCCAGCGCGACGATCTGTCGTGCGATCTTCTGAGATCCGGCTGTCGGTCAGATCCGGCAACATGTCGAGCGGCATTGTGCTCGGCCAAACGATGAGCGGCTTCGAATCCGCGCAGGCGCGTCGTGCCTGCCAAAGTCCGAACGGAAATCCGGTACTCAGCATCGGCGTCGAGATCGGATAGACGCCTCGCTGAGGCGGATTGAAGTCCCATTCAAACACGACCTCTGCAAATCCGGCGACTCGAGCGAGCGCCACAACCGGCGCGTCGTTGCGAAAGCCACCATCCAGCGTGATGCCCCACACAGGCCACGGACTGCGATTCTTAATGACGAGCCGCGCTCGCACGGTCTCACCTTCTCGACAGCGTGCGCGCTCCCACTCCAACGAGGACGACAAACCTCTGAGAGCAATCGGCGGCCAAACGAGTCCGAGCGCCACGATGACCGCCAATCCCCCGACGGCCGCGAACGCCTGAGGATTGAGCAACAGCGCGCAAGCCAGTGCCACAAACAGCGCGATGACCAAAACCGATAACGGCTTCTTCAGCCAATACACGAACCGATTGGCATCCGGGCAGAAGTCATGACTGAGCAACGCAACGAATCGCGAGAGAGCCAACTGCATGCTGCATCCCCTTCACTAAGTAACTCGTTCCCAGGCTCCGCCTGGGAACGCAAGTTCGAGAGGCTCTGCCTCAAGTCCCCTCACAAGCGGATCAACGTCGGTCCGTCGGCCCCGAGGCGGAGCCTCGGAACGAGTGACGTTTCGAATCACTACTTCCCGCCGACCGCGATCAGCGTTGTTGGCTTGCCTCCGACGTTGAACGTGCCAACGGCTTCCAACGTCGCGAGTGAAACGGCCGTGACCGTTGCGTCTCCCGGATTGGTGACGAACGCGAAACGACGAGACGCATCGCAGCTCACGTCGTGATGGCCGAAGTGGCCTTCAATGGCGCTGCGTCCGAGCTTCAACGTTTTCACTGACTGAGCGTCGGCAAAGTTCTGATCGCCGTTCGGGTCCAACGAGATGACTTCCAACTGCTCGGTCGGATGAGTGGCTGCGTCGTCGTCATGCTCGGCAGCGTCATGCAGCACGAGGGCATAGGTCGCGGTCGACGTCTTCACGACGACGGGTGTCATCGCACGCGTTGCATCGTTGCCCTTGAGGCTCACGAACTGCGGCGTCGGGTTTGATTGGCTCGCGTCGATCACGACCAACTTCGCCTCGGCCCCGCGTCCGGTTACGCAAAGGACATGCTTGTCGAACGTCGCGAACGCACCCGTTCGCAACGGCTTATCGCCACTCTTGCCGAGCGAGATGTGCTGCCACTTCACCGCGTCCGGTTTCAGCGACGCGGTCAGATCGGCTTGCAACCACACGATGCCGTTCTGTGGTGCGAAGAATACTTTGCCCTGATTGGTCGTCGCTCCGTGCAGGCCGCCGCTGCTCAAGAAGAACGAGTAGCTGAGCTTCGCATCCCCGCCAGTAATTTTTGTGACATCGACGCGTCCCTTATTCGGTCCACCACCATCGACCCAAGTGGCATAAGCAACTTGATCGTTGACCGCAGCCAACGTGATGTGATTGCCGCCGCCTTGATAGAAGGTCGCACCGACGACCTTCGTCGAGTGGTTCGTGGGATAGGCTTCCAGCCTGTCGGAATTGTTCCCACTTCGACCACTAGCGCTGACAGGCAGGATGCCTATCCCACGGTTTTCTTTCGCCGCCACTTGCACCGGATCAACGCGCGTGAAGCCATTGAGCTGATCGTTCGCGATGAAGAACTTGCCGTCGTAGGCGTAGATATGAGCCGGATTTCCCTGCTTCTGATCCAGCACCGCCGCCGTTTGCTGAGGAGCTGTCGGATAGCGCCAGTGACCGTGATCGCCATGATCCTCGTAACGTGCTCCGGCATCGATCAGCACCCAACCGCTTTCGAACGCGCCCTTCTCTTCGTCGCGAACACCCGCCAGCACAAAGCCGACTGCCTCTTTCATTTGCACGAGCTTTTGCTTGCTCGCATCGAACGACTTCACACCGGCGACTGACTGCACGGCTCCGAGATGCAACTGCTTGTCGCCGTCGATGCTGACATCAGCCCAGCGCAGAGTCTGCTGCTTGTGATCTTCAAACACGAGCCGCGTTACGGGCCGCAGCTTCTTCGGCTCTGACTTGCCCGCAGTGCCTGCTGCGCCTTGAGTCCCATCGTCGCCTTTCGCTCCGAGCCCCTCGCTACTTCGCAGCGCAACGCTCTGACTCTTCTCGCCAATCGCGTACAGCCGAGTCCCGGTCCTCACGAGGATCGTGTTGCCGCTCACTGCGGTGCCGTAGACGATCGGATCGCGGCTCTCGGTCGCGCTGCTCTCGCGACGTTTGCGGAACTCTTCGCTGAGTAATTTAAGTTCCTCTGCATCGA
>Ga0172376_10001685_pt1 | contig 27932 bp, 22 predicted proteins | sample Lak35m_FD_121114 | JGI IMG/M metagenome (GOLD analysis project Ga0172376, IMG submission 121114) | Freshwater microbial communities from Kabuno Bay, South-Kivu, Congo - kab_092012_35m | ecosystem: Environmental > Aquatic > Freshwater > Lake | place: Democratic Republic of the Congo: South-Kivu...
GTTTTATGGCGCGGAGCGCCGTAAAACTAGTTAAGCAAGGTTAAGATCTGACCAAGTTTCCATTGCGTCAGTGGATTTGACAAGGTGCATTCCTGCATTAGCAAATCGCTGAAAGGCAGCATCCGCTTGATCGGTGTAGTCCACGACATTAGGAACTACCACAGGCGAAGTGCAATCTTCCAGTAGATAGACCTTCTTCGCCAGCTTTGGATCATGGGCAAGAATTTCGCTGAGCAGGTCTTGAATTGTCCATGCTACGCAATGGCTCTTGGCTTGCCCCGCAATGATGACAGCATCAAATTCTAGTAACCTTTGCAAGAAGCGTGTATTTTTCTGGGCGATCGGTCTGCCATCGGCTCCATCCATCACTTCAGGACGCAATACGGAATAATTCTCAGTGAGAGGATTGCCGCCTTTAATCTCAAAATTAGTCTGACTATGCCTTGCAATATTGTGAAAGAACATCGCCTCTTCGACAGATGAAACTAGCGCGTGACCAATCCCACCGAGCATCGAGTGATAAGCCCAAACCGTAAGTGGAAACTTGCCTTCATCGCTCAGTTTCTGCACATAATGCAAAGCGTGACGCTGAATTGCCATGTAGTTACCTTTGGCAAGACTATAGGCGATCGCAGGGTTTACTTTCCACTTACCTTGCTGCACATCTTCAAGAGTAATCGATGTCGCATTAGGAATCGGATGTTCACCTGCATCATTTACCCAAAAGATGGGATGAAAGATTTGCATGGCGGTATGAGTATCCATTGTGGGTGCAATTTCGCTGATGTGGTGCAGATTGCGATAGATAAATTCACACAGCCGCACATTATCCTCGATCGCACCAGTGCCAGAGCGACCACCAACGTATAGCTCATGATCAGGAATACAAAAGGTATTCTGCACATCGATCGCCATCAAACAAATTTTCTTACGATCCTTTGCCGCAGGTGCGATGCCATGTTGTTTTGCCCATGCTTCGGCTTGATTAGCGCGATCTTGATAGGGAACGCGCCATACTGAGCCAACTTTGTGGCGATCAAAGAAAGCAGGGATAGGAAGTTGAGTAACAATTTGAGTAGTCATGATTAGAGTTATCCAGTTTTAAAGTTATTGAAAAGAGAGAGAAAGAATACCTAAGATTTTGTCAATGTTGCTGAGTTGGTACTCGGTTAAGTCAATCTCGACAAGGCGATCGTATAGTCTCAGAAACTTCCAATCGTTACCAGTGGTGGCGGCTCCATAGATGACAGAAATATCATTTTCATGTTGATGATTAAAGAGCTTTGCTGCCCACATTTCGGCGATACATTGACCTAAAGCGCCATTGATATTTTCCTTTTTTGCTTCCACTACTACCACAACTGGTGCTTTGAGCATTAGTTGTGAAGGCGATCGGCTTAATAGGAAATCACAAACTCCATTTAGTCCAATGTCTCGATCAATGTTTAGTTCTACACCTGAGAATAAACTCGCTTTGTCTAAATATTTTTTGCGAACTTCTACCAAAATCGGTGCAATAATTAACTCTGATCTCGCTTTTTCGGTGTTCATAGCAAGTGCTAAAGGAGCAAACTCTTTGAGAAGTTCTTGAAGAAATTCGCTAGATTTCTCCAAGGGAGAGTCATCCAGTAAATTAGCACGTTCAGCGATCGTGAGGTCGAAGGCTGTCTGAACAGATTCTAGAGTAAATTCGCTATAGGACATGGGTTTCAAGGAAAAAGTAGAAAGGAAAAAGGAAAAAGTGGATGTTAGGATAATTGTAGCTGCAAAATTTTCTGTGCATGAATTACATAGATACCTTGTGAACCGACGATTAAAGAACAGCCACTATCTACGTAGGGTTCAGTTTCGGGGAAGGTTTTCGTAATCATAATCTGTCCATTATTCACCTCAACTCTCGCAATACCTTCGTCAGTAGGAACGAATAGCCAATTAGCGATCGCACTGCATCCATGAATATTCGTCAACCACGGGAGATTGCCTTTGGGTGCGGCAATCGTGGCAACTAACTCACCTGTAGGACGCAGTACAGAAACTCGATGCATCATATTACCTTGTTCTTGGGTGATGGTGCAGAACCAACAGAGGTCATTGCTAAAGACGCAATTGGCATCGATTAGTTCGCCTTGAATGGGGGGAATATTTACGCGATCGCAAATCCCAACACGTTTAGCGTCAAAGGTAAAGGCAACACTGATTGCACCTGCGCGATAGAACCCAAAACCAAAGGTTTCACCAATCCAGAATTGTGTTTGTCCTTCGAGGATATCACCGATATATTCATTCCCTAGCTTGCCATCACGGAGTAATTGCCCTTGATCAATCCAATAGCGAGAGAAAGAATTAGCTCGGATTAGCTCGGCGGCGATCGCTTGTGGCTGTCCTTGAGCGATCGTGATCGCTTTTCCTTGTTTGGTGACGACTGTAGATTTCCCAAAGATGGTGAATTGAATCTTAGCATCGAGATCTCCTGACAATAAAACTGCATTGTCTTCGCGTTTGAATTCGTGGTTAATGTGATAGAGATAATTGAGAGAATTGTTTTGTAAAGAGGCTTGTAGGATAACCCCTTCGGTTTGAAATATATAGATAACTTTACAGCGTTTGCCCTCATCCCCTGTCGCTCCCTTAGAGGGGTGAAATGCTACAAGAGGCGTGCAAACTGGGCAAGTATTCTTTAAATGTTCGATGCCGCATTGATTGCACTTTGTCCAGCGCATCGACTGGAGCAGGGGCTTAGGAAAATCGCCACGCCAATCTTTTTCAAAGCAATTATGGAAATGCTGTAATAAATCATCGGATAGAACTTTGTAAGGTATAGCAGGTTTGGGATAGCGGACATCGGGATGAAAAATGGTAACGCGATGCAAAGGTCTAGCACTGTGAGGGATTTGCGATGCTTGCGATTTGGGCTTGTATACTCCACCATAGGGATCGACATAGAGAAGGCTCTGCATCAGCATCACCGTGAAAGCATACCAATCGGAGTTATGATTATGCGAACTGGTCAAGATCGGTTGATTGGCATGGCGATCGCACAATAAGGGATCAACAAATCGTGCCGTAAATACCTGACAGGGAAATTGTCCAAACTGAAAAGAATCTGCATCAATGAGATGGACTTGATTTTGGGAAACTAATAAATTCAAATCATTAAAATCACCAATCGTCACATTTGCTTGATGAATTTGGAGAACGGTCTCAAGTAAATCGCGAAATAGGTCTGTTACAACTTGCTGTGAGATCGCGTTAGTTTGGCGATAATTGCGATCGCTATATTTCAAAAGTGATACTGTATTTTGCAAAAATGGCATCGCATAGCCCAAGATCATTCCCTGTTGATCTGTAGCTAACGTTTCAGGTTTAATCACTCTCGCAGGTAGATTTTGAGGGAAAGCTGGCAGCTTTTGCTGATGGAGCGACAATCTGGCTTGAGCTGCTAATTGTTCTTGAGGAAGTAACTGATAATCAGGGTGATCGGCTGTTTTGAATAGTTTCAGAACCTTGCCATTTTTGAGATCATAGATATCCGCTTCGCCACCCTTGCCGATCGCATTTTTAGGATTAACTTTAATCCGTTTTTGATTGAGGTAGATATCCATGATTTTGCTCCAATGCGTTAAGGCAATTGATAAACTTTTCTAAACTCAGTCACAGTCTGACGAATACGACGATCTAACTTTTTCCAAACAGGTTGGGTGATCGCATGGGGCACACCACCATAAAAGGCTTCAGCGATACTGCCCGTAATACAGGCGATCGTGTCGCTATCACCACCGAGGGATACAGCATTACGAATTGCATCTTCAAAATCCGTTGATTCTAAAAAGGCGATAATTGCTTCAGGAACGCTTTTTTGACAGGAAACTTCAAACTTATAATTGGGGCGGATTTCATCGATAGTGCGTCGCAAATCATAGTTGAAATTTTGTTCAATATAGTCACGAATTTCTGACTTGGTTTTGCCATTACGAGCTAAAAAGATGGCTGATGCTGTCGCCTGTCCACCCTTAATTCCTTCAGGATGATTATGAGTAGTTACCGTGCAGCGTTCTGCTTCTTTTAAGACAGTCTCAAGATCATTGTATGCCCATGCGATCGGGCTCACTCGCATCGCCGCACCGTTACCCCAACTGTTATAGCCTTCTTTCTGATTGCTCACTGCCCAGCAAGTAAACCTTTGCCCAAAACCAGCTAAAGGATAGCGCCAAAAGCATTTTTTGAAGTTACTTGCATAGTTGGTTCCTGTGAGAATGGAATGCGCAACAGCATAGGTAAGAACGGTATCATCACTAAAATGACTACCAAAGGAGAATAGTTTAAAATCTTTCCGCTTCATCGGCACGACTTCGTAAATCGAGCCGATCATATCACCAGCGATCGCACCTAACATAAGTTATACCTCGCTCTAAATTCCTCAACTACTTCACGCATTTCTTTTGGTAAATAGCTTAAAGCTTTATCTGCAATATCTTTGGGTACGCCACCATAAAAGGCTTCAGCTATACCGCCTGTAATACAGGTCAATGTATCACTATCACCACCAAGGGAAATGCCATTGCGAATGGCATCTTCAAAACTAATTGACTCTAAAAAAGCAATAATTGCTTCAGGAACAGTTTCTTGACAGGATTCATTAAATTGATAAACAGGACGAATTTCGTCTACAGTTCTATCTAAGTTATACCCAAAGGATTTGGCGATTACTGCTTTTATTTGCTCTTTACTCTGACCTTGACGCGCCATCAAGATAGCCATAGCCGTTGCTTGTGCTCCCTTAATTCCTTCAAGATGATTATGGGTAACTTCCGCCGATCGCTTAGCTTCCTGCATCACCATTTCTAAGTCATCAAAAGCAAATCCTACAGCGCTAACTCGCATTGCTGAGCCATTACCCCAGCTATTGTATGGCTCCATACTCTCAAAACGTATCCATTGGGCAAAACGTCCACCATAGCCACGGTTGGGGTATTTACGAGCATAGTTTTTGATGTATTCGGCATAATTGCCTTGATTGATTAAACAATCAGCTACCGCTACAGTTAACACTGTGTCATCGGTAAAGTCACATCCTCCACTGAATAGAGGGAATTTTTTTGAGCGATGATTATTAAACTCATAAATAGAACCGACGATATCACCGACAATTGTGCCTAGCATGGGTTTTCAAGTAAAAAGTAAAAAGGTAAAAGTAAAAAGTATTTTTGCTCTCTATGGGAGAGGGGCTGGGGGTGAGGATCTTCTCACTACTACTACACTCGTATCATCAGAAAGTACGCCCGATCGCTTAACCATTTCTCGTTTCTGCCAATCTGGTTTAGATTCTTCACGATTTAACATAGCTAACTTGCGTCTTATGGCATCAGGATTTTTGAAGTAAAGATCTTCTTGCCAGAATTGACTAACTTCTTCAACAGCGACCAAATCATCAATTCCATCTGTAGCAATTAGAATGGATTCTAATTCTGAAGTAGCCATGCGATCGCGAATCTCAAAACTTACTGCTTCAGGTTGATACAAGCCATAGGCGAGATAGGGTGGAGCGTTATCGGGATAGGCGGGAATTTGCGTAAGTTTGCCATTAATCGCGATCGCACCATCTCCCATGGAGAAAGCAAATGTTTCGCTAGGTGTAATAACTAAGCCCACAATTGTAAATAGTAGATAGTTATTCACAAATTCCATGACCGATTCTTGAGCCTCATTAGTCGAGATCTCTACAAAAGTCTTTATTTTCTGTAAGAGCTTAATTTTGAGAATATGCCAGAAATCTGGCTCAGATATTGCTAATCCTTGATGCAGCAAATCGGCGATCGCATCAGTCACCATCCGTGTACCGAGCTTTGCCCCAACTTCACTATGCTTGCCACTACCACAACCATCACACACTACAGCCGTCATACATTGATCTTGTATGACAATTCGCAACGCATCCTGATTATTTTTGCCAGCCAGAACATGGTTACGCCCAATAATTGAACCGCAGGCATATTCAAACTGATTTGACAAATTTTCATCTGCTAAATCAGAAATTTGCGGTGATCGCATGTTGGAAAGGTCTACTTGTTCTTGCATGACGTTATAGTTTATAAACTACACAAACCAATATAGTGTCACTTTTACACTATGTCAAGTATGATCAAGGAAAAAGTTCAAAGGAAAAAGGAAAAATTGACTAAATGTATAATTATGAATACCCACGGCCTGCTCTCACTGTGGACTGTATCGTATTTGGGCTCGATGCTCAGCAAGAGCTCAAAGTTATGCTGATTCAACGTAATATTCCACCATTTCAAGGGCAATGGGCGATTCCAGGTGGGTTTGTACGGATTGATGAGCCTCTTGAATCCGCTGCTTTGCGAGAATTACAAGAGGAAACAGGGATAAAGGATGTTTATCTAGAGCAGTTATATACCTTTGGAGCTTTGCGGCGTGATCCACGCGATCGCGTGGTTACGGTTGCCTATTATGCATTGATTAATTTAGTTGAGCAAAAGATTCAAGCATCCACTGATGCGCGTGAGGCGGATTGGTTTGCCATCTCGAAAATTCCTCCTTTAGCCTTTGACCATGCCCAGATCTTGCAAATGGCGATCGCGAGATTACGCAACAAAATTCGTTATGAGCCTATTGGCTTTGAGTTATTACCTAAAAACTTTACGCTGTCACAACTCCAAAAACTCTATGAAACGGTATTAGCTCGCCCCTTAGACAAACGTAACTTCCGTAAAAAAATTCTTGGCATGGACTTGCTAATTGATACAGGAAAGGTCGAACACAATGTCGCCCATCGTGCTGCAAAACTTTATGAGTTTGATGAGACTAAATACTTACAATTAAAACAAAATGGATTTAACTTTGAAATCTAATACCAATTCACAGAAGTGTGGCGACATTTCTGTGAATTAAAAAACAAACCCTATAACGGTTTTGAAGGCATAAAATGGCGTAGTCATTTTGTGCTTTGGTATAAAATCAAAGATTACAGTTAGGATGTATAGGTACAGCACCCAGCAAATCAAACAAATCAATAGATTTGCCAGCCAACTTTTAAGCCAAACTCTATGTATAAAAGGGAACTCAAGCTTTCAAGTCAATATACTAACAACTTTTATGATGGCTCAATCTACGATCTTGTTTTTTTAGACTTAGAATGGTGTCGCGATTTTCAGAAGAATGGTACGGTACAAAAAATATTTGGTTACACGCTCACACGCATTTTAGAAGATAGTAACGAACAATACATAAAAATTCAATTTATCGAATCCAGTACCCAAGAAAAGAAGATAATCCAAGATATTTTAAATGACTTGCAAAGTTTACAGGGTAAATATTTCATCGGTTATGGGCTATCGACCAGTGATATGTTTTGCTTACGTCAAAGAATTAATGATCTAGATTTTGTTCCTAAAGTTGATAGTATTAAAATCCTAGATTTACAAAGGATTATTCAAAGAGTTATTCAACGTACAGACCTTAATCAAGGTTTAAATAATTTATTTGCTTATTTAGAAATTCCTATTTATAAAAGAATTAAGGGATACTATGTTTTTCGGAATGGAGTAAAGGTATTACGGAAAGAAAGAGGGTATGAAACAATTCTTAATGAAATCTACGAATATTGTTTAGAAGATGCCGAAAATTATTTTCATATCATTAGCAATTGGCAAGCCCAATTCCCTCTAGTCGATCGCCATAAACATCAAATAATTGACCTAAAAGTCGATCCGCGATCGGAGCAAAGCATTAGATCGCAGCGGGGTGCTGCATTACAAAGACCATCCCAATGAATATAAGTGGTGTGGGCTTCGCCTCAAAACCGCCAAGATGAATGGCGGCGCGAAGCGCCGCCATTCATCTTGGCGGTTTTATGTTTTAAGCGCAAAACGATATAGTAATTGAGATAAAACCATTGCCTTAGCAAAAACATGGACGCAACAGCAACAATCAAAACTATTTTGCAAGAAAAAATCGGTGCAACAATTGTCGAAATTGAAGATCGTAGTGATTTGCATAAACATCATCAAGGACGGATGAATGCTCAAGTTGGCAGTGGTCATTATGATGCGATCGTGGTTGCTACTAGTTTCGCTGGCAAAACGATGATGCAACAACACCGCATGGTTTATGCTGCTTTAGCGGATCAAATGCAAACAACGATTCATGCTCTATCGCTCAAAACTTATACACCTGAACAGTGGCAGCAAATTTAAGTGGTAAGTATGGACGGTGCGTCAAGTCGCCCATACTTATAGCAGTTTTCATTTTGCCTACGGCAAAATGAAAACTCAAAACTCTTACTGGGCTTGTTTTTTGTTTTCAAATGAGTACGCACTCATTTGAAAACCGCTATATATCAATTCACAGAGGTGTGGCGACACTTCTGTGAATTAAAACCCAAACACTGTAAGGGTTTTAAAAGCACAACATGGCTACGCCATGTTGTGCTTTGGTACTACCTATTTAGCGCGGATTGTAATTTGCTGGGTATAGAAATGTTGTAGGAACTTGTTAAATGGAAAACGATAAAAGCTCTGAAATAAAAAAATCTGACGTAAATAACAATGAAACTAACATTGTTAAAGATAAGGGTGGAAATCCTCTCTTATATAAAATGTTCAAGTGGTTAGTAGTTAGACCAATTCTATATTTGTTTTATCAAGAGCGAATTTATGGTGCTGAAAACGTGCCACTCAAGGGTAATCTGATCGTCGTTAGTAATCATGCTAGCGACTTCGATCCTCTCATCGTCGGTAGTTGTATGGGTCGTCCTGTTGCATTTATGGCAAAGGAAGAATTATTTGAAGTACCCGTTCTAAAGCAAGCAATTCAAGCCTTTGGCGCTTATCCTGTCAAGCGGGGAGCGGGCGATCGCGCTGCCATTAGAGCGGCGATCGCTTCCATTGAGAAGGGTTGGGCGACGGGTATTTTTTTGCAAGGTACGCGCACATTAGATGGCAGGGTGACGGAACCAAAGTTAGGGGCGGCGATGATTGCAGCAAAGACTCAAGCTCCATTTTTACCGATTAGTATTTGGGGAACGGAAACAATTTTGCCAAAGGGAGCAAAGTTCCCGAAGTTATTTCAACCTGTCACCGTCAGGATTGGCAAGCTAATTCCACCACCTGAGACAAGCGATCGCCAGACTCTTGATGCTTACACTCAAAAATGCGCGGATGCGATAAATGCTCTCCATTCCTTAGGAAGATGAAGAAAAAGGGTTCGCAATGCGAACCCTTTTTCGGATTTTATAGAATATGTATTTTCAGGAAGTTAGTTCCTCCCTGTATGCCCATCGGAATACCACCAACAATCAAAATGCGATCGCCTTTAGCCGCAATATTTCGACCTAATAAACAAGACTCTACCTGTTGCAGCACCATCTCAAAGGAACTTACCTCTTCGTCTATTAGCAAAGGTTTCACCCCCCAAACTAAGTTCAGACGATGATAAACATCAATGTTGGGAGTGATGGCAATAATCGGAATTTTGAGACGTTCCTTTGATGCCAGAATTGCAGTATAACCCGTAGCTGTGAAAGCAACAATACAACGAAAGTCAATCACATCAGAAATCACATGTAGAGCTTCACTAATAGCATGAACTTCATCGTTTCTAGATGCAGAATAGTTGGTAAAAATAGCTTCTTTCTCGGCTTCCGCCGCGATTCTGGTCATCATTTCCACTACTTGCACAGGATAATCGCCCACTGCCGACTCGCCTGAAAGCATTACTGCGTCAGTGCCATCCATAATTGCATTAGCGACATCGCTCGCCTCGGCTCTAGTGGGACGCGGATTCTGAATCATGCTCTCTAACATCTGGGTAGCAGTGATGACAGGAATACCACTTTCATTACAGCGTTGAATAATCTGCTTTTGAATCATTGGTACTCGTTCTGGTGGCATTTCCACGCCCAAGTCACCTCGCGCTACCATAATCCCATCGACAACGGTAAGAATTTCTTCCAGATTGGCGATCGCTTGTGGCTTTTCGATTTTGGCAATAATCGATACTGATTTTCCATATTCAGTAATTAGATCTTTCAGCAGTTTTACATCGGCTGCTTGTCTCACAAAGCTGAGTGAAATCCAGTCCACACCTTGTTCTAAGCCAAAGGCAAGATCTTGGCGATCCTTATCGGTCATTGATGGCAAACGTAAATTCAAACTAGGAAAGTTTACGCCTTTGTGACTAGTGAGCATTCCACCTTTGACTACTTCACAATGGACAGCATTACCCTCAAGTCCACTGACGATCAGTTCAAAGATGCCATCAGCTAATAGAATCTGTGTGCCAATGGTTGCCTCTTCAGCAATATAGGCATAATCAATAGCGATCGCATTGGCATAAATTGACTCAGATTGCTGAAACCGATCCATTGGTACGAGTGTGATAAATTCACCCTCAATTAGCTTAATTCCTGTATCAGGCAAAGTTCCAACCCGAATTTTGGGGCCTTGCAAATCTTGCAAAATCGTAATCGGAATATCTAACTCTTCTGATACTTCACGGATCATGGTGATGGTTTTGGCATGATCGGCATAGCTACCGTGGGAGAAGTTTAGCCTTGCGACTCTGACACCCATCTCTACCATCTTGCGGAAGACTTGAGGCGATCGGCTTGCAGGTCCAATGGTGGCAACGATCTTGGTCAAATGTTGAGGAATTGCCATACAGCTCAAGGGCTAGAAATTTTTACGCTTCTAAATCTAGCTCTAGTTCTCATTAATCGAAAGGCAAAATTGAACATATATCGCAAAGCAAGTTTTGCTTAGGGCATAACATCAAAGCGCAAAATGGCTACGCCATTTTGCGCCATTTGCGCCGCGCGAAGCGTGGCACAAATGGCTAAATCGAATTCATGTTCACAGAAGCGTGGCGACACTTCTGTGAATTGGTATAAAAACCAAAAATTGAGTGGCGGTGCGAAGCGCCGCCACTCAATTTTTCCTGATGCAAGTGCCTATATCTGCATAAAAAAGGGTTGAAGTACGAAGTACTTCAACCCTTTTTTTACGTAGATTGTTATTTAATCTGGAGAATAGGCGAGTAATGTGCCATTCTGTCCGACGACAAAACCGCGATCGCTAGAGAAAAAGTAAATCTTATAGAGGTTAGCGCCTACATTAGCTGCCGACTCATCGCGCTTCCAAGTCTTGCCGCCATCTTCACTATGGAGCAATCGTGAACTACCACCAGAGATCCAAACATTATTCTCATCCTGATAGGCAAGATCTAGCAGTCCAAAGCCACCACCTTCTTTAGGAGTTTGCTTCTTCTCCCATGTATCAAATTCCCCAACTTCACTAAATTGGACTTGTCCACCACGGTTCAGCATCCAGAGGCGATTGTCAGGTGTATAGCCCATGTTCTGGACACGGCGAGAGCTATTACGATTGTGCTGAATCCAAGTCATATCACCTGGTTGCCATGTGGAATAAAAGTTTCCACTTGCTGATATCGCCACATAACGACCATCTTCACTGCGATAGAGGTTACGAGCATTACCGACCGCTTGCGTAACTAAGGCTCTCCAGTTTTGTCCAGCATCTTGAGTGCTATAGATTGCACCTAGATCAGTAACCATTTCTGCAGAGTTGCTACCTTGAGCAATGATCGCAAAGGGATCACCAGGGAGCTTTGAGCTAAGTCCAATGCGTGACCAAGATTTGCCACTATCAGTAGTATGTAGCAAGAGTGCTGGCTGCCCTGTAATCCAGCCTTCATTACCAGAGAAACTGATCGATGAGAATCGATAAATACTATCCCCAAGATCAAGTTTGCGCTCTTCCCAAGTGTTACCGCCATCGGTGGATTCGAGCAAAGTTGCGTCAGTGCCAACTAGCCAGCCATGGTTTGGGTCATAGCTGTCAAACCATAGATCGAGGGGAGTAATCGGCACGGGGAGATCAACTTTGTGCCAACTACCAGTACTTGCCAAGGCGCTAGGAATATTGCCAAATAATGTTAGGCAAATGAGCAATACACAGATCGAAAAGGAGCTAAGGAAGCGTTTTATGCTTTTTTTCATAAAAATTGGGCAAATATAATGAAGTTGGAATGCTAAATAAAATTACTAATGAGTTAACTAATCTAGGGCATAGAGACTAATAAAGAATGCTACCGCCAAGGCTAAAGAGCCAAATATAAGTAAGTTTTTTTGACCCGGGGTGAGGACGTTTACACCAAATCCATAGCCAAGGTTTTCGGTAAAGCCTGATGGTTTGGCGGCAAGACCAATATCTGAGAAGGCTTTTTTCTTAGTGTTGCAGACGGGACAACGCCAATCTTCGCTGATGCTCTCAAAGGCTGTGCCAGCAGGGATATTTCGCTTAGCATCGCCGACGGATGGTTCATATATATATCCACATACGCCACATTCATGGCGGTGTAGTTCTTCCTCTATGGCTGGGGCAACTACTTCCGCGTTGATTGTTTCTATGTTTTCGGTTTCCGTAATCGTTATTTCAGGTTCCATAGTTTTGATCGAGTTGATCGAGATATATGCGATCGCTTGTTAATTCCGTTACAAATTATTACATCTTTTTGACAGGCTTGCCTAGTTGCCCAAGATCCTAAAAGTTGCTTAAAAATATCTTGAGTTCGATAGCGCCATTTGCGCCATGCGAAGCGCGGCGCAAATGGCGCAAAATGGTAAAAATCGCAAAACAATTTTTACCATTTTGCGCGTTCATTGAGTTGGCTTTAATTCAGGAAAAAGTTGTTGTTTATGTATAACCATCTGAGTTCGGCAGGACAAATTGCCTTAATTACTTTTTTAGCTTGCCTTCCTGTTCAGATTACCTTTAGCGATCGCAGCTTTGCTCAAGCCACCATCGATCGCAAAACCCAAGCAACACAATTACTAGAACAAGGAACCCAGCTTTATATCCAAAAGAAATATCCTGAGGCGATCGCCACTTGGCAAAAGTCCCTAGAATTATTTCGAGCGCTCAAAAGTCCCATAGATGAAGCGCGGCTCCTCGGCAACATCGGACTAGCCCATAACTATCTCGGACAGTACCCCCAAGCGATCGCCTTTCATGAGCAGTCTTTAGCAATCAGAACACAAATTAACGACCGCCAAGGGCAAAGTAATTCCTATAACAATTTGGGGCTTGCCTATGCCGCCTTGAGACAGTACGACAAAGCGATTGACTTTTATAAACAAGCCCTAACTCTGCGGCAGCAAATCGGCGATCGCACTAATGAGAGAACCACACTAGGGGGATTAATTGGGATTTATCAAGCTCTAGGCAAATACCAAGAAAATATCTCCCTATATGAACGGGTCATTAGCGTTTCTAAAGAATTAGGCGATCAGCAAAATGAAGCCAATGCTGTATCAAATCTAGGGCTTACTTATAATTCGTTACAGAAATATCCACGGGCGATTGAACTCTATCAACAGTCTTTGGTGATTTTTAAACAGATTAAAGATCAAATTGGTGAAAGCACAACCATTATTAATTTGGCGGTGGCTTACAAAAATTTGGGACAATATCAGTCGGCGATTACCGCATTACAGGAAGGCTTAGCGATCGCTAAGCAAATTGGCAATCTCTATAATCAATCATCTGCACTTAATAATTTAGGTAATACCTATGTGAATCTAGGTCAGTATCAGAAAGCAATTGATTTTTTTCAACAGGATTTGAGCATTCAAAAACAAATTGGTGATCGCAATGCTGAAAGTGCAACCCTGAATAATATGGGTAGTGCCTACTATTTTTTGGGGCAGTACCAAAAGTCCATTGGTTTATTTGAACAAGCTTTAGCGATCGCTAAGCAATCTAAGAACGCACTTGCAGAAGGCAATGCTTTGGGAAATTTGGGGCTTGCCTATGGTTCTTTGGGGCAATATCAAAAAGCCTTAGAATTTCATCAGCAGGCGGTGGAAATTTCTAAGCGTATCGGAGATTTCCAAGGTGTTGGTAATTCTCTAAGTAATATTGGTTTGATTTATAGCAGTCTTGGTCAATACCAAAAGTCAATTGAATTTCATCAACAGGCTCTAGTAATTGCTAAACAAATTGGTGATCGCCGTAGTGAAGGTGGGGCATTAGGGAATTTAGGTAATGTTTATAGCAGCATTGGCGACTATGCCAAAGCGATCAACTTCCAAGAAAAGTCGCTAGCAATTGCCAAGGAGATTGGCGATCTCAATGGTGAAGGAACCATATTAGGAAATCTAGGTGGAAATTATTACTATTTAGGACAGTTCCAAAAAGCAATTAATTTTTACCAGCAATCTCTAACAGTTTTAAAACAAATTGGCGATCGCAATGGTGAAGCTAATATACTGAGCAATTTGGGATTGGTATACAGTAATTTGGGGCAATACCAAAAAGCGATCGACTTCTTTCAGCCCGCCTTAACTATTGGTCAAGCCATTGGCGATCGCAGTGGTGAAGGTAATACCCTTAACAATCTTGGCATCGCCTATCGCAGTTTAAAACAGTACCAGAAGGCGACGGAATCCTATCAGCAAGCCTTGATAATCGCTAGACAAATCGGTAATCGCAGCGGCGAAGGTACTGCGCTCAATAACTTGGGACTGATTTACAACGATCTTGGTAAGCACCAAGAAAGCATCAACTTCTTTGTCAAAGCTCTAGAAATTTCTCAACAAATTAGTAATCGTAAAGATGAAGGAAATGCCCTGAGCTATCTAGGAGTTGCCTACAGTGCGATCAAAAAACCGCAAGAGTCCCTTGCCTTCTACCAAAAAGCGTTAGCAGTCTCTAGAAAAATTGGCAATCGTGCAGGCGAAAGAGAGATTCTCAATAATTTAGGAGCCTTGCTAGCCTATCAAGAGCAACCCGAATCGGCGATCGTCCTTTATAAGCAGTCAATCAATGTGACGGAGGCTATTCGCAAAGATATCAAGGGCTTAGGAAAAGAAGAACAAAAGACCTATTTAAATACTGTAGCCCAAACCTATCGTCGTCTCGCTGATTTGCTGCTTCAGCAAGGAAGGGTAATGGAAGCCTTAAAAATTATCGACCTGCTCAAAATTCAAGAGCTAGAAGACTATCTTAAAAATGTCAAAGGGAATGAACGAACTGCCGAAGGAATTAGACTTTTAGCACCAGAGCAAGCAGTTAGCTCACAGTTATTAGCAACGAACTTTGAGCAAATCCCTGAACTTAACCGACAGCTAGACCTACAGATCCAACAACTGCCTAAGTCAGAGATCAAAAAGGTTCCTGAGTATTTACAAAAGCTACCCCAAGGAGTTGTCTTAATTTATCCTCTAATTCTGAGCGATCGCCTAGAATTAATTCTCTTTTCTCCTAACAATCTCCCGATTAGCCGTACTAGCAAAATATCCCAAGCTAAACTCGAAGAATTGATCATTGATTTTAGAGCAGGATTGCTAGATGAGGGTTCTGAGGATGTGATCGCACCTGCATTGGAACTATATAACTTATTGATTAAACCTATCGAGAAGGAACTCATTCAAGCCAAGGCACAAACTATTCTCTATGCTCCCGATGGACAATTACGTTATGTTCCCCTCGCTGCACTCTATGATGGTAAGCAATGGCTAGTGGAGAAGTATCGCATTAGCAATCTCATCTCCTACAGCCTCAGTGAATTTGTGGCTAAGCCCCAACTCCCTCTCAGTATTCTAGCTGGAGCATTTGGTGGCAAAGGTGATGAGCGTAAATTTGGGCAGGCTGGATTGCCAGCAACCCTCAAAGAAGTCCAAGCGATCGCCAATTCTTTCCAAAACTCAACTACACTCACCGAAGAACAATTTAGCCGCCAAGCGATCGAATCTCGGCTCAAAAATTACAATGTTCTGCACCTTGCCACCCATGCCGAATTTAATATTGGTAAGCCAGAAGAATCCTTCATTATTTTTGGCAATGGCGATAAAATTGGTTTGAGTGAAATTACCGATTGGCAGATTCCCAATGTGGAGTTAATCGTCCTTAGTGCTTGCCAGACTGGAACAGGTAAGTTAGACAATGGGGTAGAGATCTTAGGCTTTGGTTATCAAGTCCAGAAGGCAGGTGCAAAACAGGCGATCGCTTCTCTTTGGAAGGTTGATGATGCTGGTACACAGGCTTTGATGTCTGCTTTTTATCGCGAATTCCAAAAAGGTAATATTACGGTTACAGAATCTTTACGCCGCGCTCAAGTGGCACTGATTAAAACAAAGGATTACAATCATCCCTATTACTGGTCAGCATTCTTTGCGATCGGTAATGGATTATAGGGAGTATTTGCACCATCATCAGGACACAAAAAACTACAAAGGTAGAGGCAATTCATGAATTGCCTCTACCTTTAGCGCTCGCGATTACTTTTTTGGCTTCTGAGATTTTTTATTAGGTAGCTTTTGCAGTTTCTGCACTTGCTTAGTGGTCAGTCCAGTCAGTTGTGCTACGACATCTGCAGAAATGTTAGAGCGCAGCATATTGAGAGCTATCTGATTTTTTTCTTCAGCTTTGCCTTTGGCTAAACCCTTAGCTAAGCCTTCAGCCTTACCCTCAGCTTTGCCTTTGGCTAAGCCTTCAGCTAAGCCTTTAGCCTTACCTTTCGCTAAACCTCTAGCCTCACCTTCAGCTAAACCTTCATGCAATATTTCCTGATAAATTACTGATTCTTTCATGATGTCGCTCCTGAGTAATCGTTTGATGATTTCTTTGCTTAGGGCTATACCAGATATTATAGCGGTCGAGGCGGCGACGTTACTTTGGAGTTGCTGATCGGCAATATTTTCGATTTGTCTCGCCACTTGTCTTAGGGTTTCTTCGGGGGCATTGGTTTGGGATAATATAGTTGCGAGTTTGGGTTGGTTATGTTTTTTGTAACGAATAACTGTTTTAGGGAATATCGCTTTATGCTAGTTGATGCGCTACTTAGGGTTTTGATGTAAATGTGAGGGTGCGGGTGATGAATAAGGCGATCGGGATTGCAATGTTGACTTTTCTGGCTTGTGGGCAAGTGCAGATCGTGATGGGTGATAGCTTGCAAGCGCAGACAACACAAGACCGCAAAGCAGAAGCTGATCGGCTGATTGGTCAAGGGAATCAGCAATTCAATATTAGCCAATTTGAGTCAGCATTGCAGTCATATCAACAAGCGTTAATTATCTATCGCGAAATTAAATTTAGACAAGGAGAACTATGGGGATTAGGAGGGATAGGACTCGCTTACGATTCCCTCGGCAAATACGACAAAGCGATCGAATTCCAACTGCAAAGCTTAGAAGTCGCGCGGGAAATCAAAGACCGTCTCGGTGAGGGAAATGCGCTGGGAAATCTGGGAATCGCTTACTATTCCCTCGGCAAATATGACAAAGCGATCGAGTTCCAACTGCAAAGATTAGCGATCGCGCGGGAAATCAAAGACCGTCTCGGTGAGGGAACTGCGCTGGGAAATCTGGGAATCGCTTACGATGCCCTCGGCAAATATGACAAAGCGATCGAGTACGAACTGCAAAGCTTAGCGATCGCGCGGGAAATCAAAGACCGTGCTGGAGAAGGAAGAGCGCTGGGAAATCTGGGAATCGCTTACTATTCCCTTGGCAAATATGACAAAGCGATCGAATTCCATCTGCAAAGCTTAGCGATCGCGCGGGAAATCAAAGACCGTCTCGGTGAGGGAACTGCGCTGGGAAATCTGGGAAACGCTTACTATTCCCTCGGCAAATATGACAAGGCGATCGAGTTCCATCTGCAATACTTAGCGATCGCGCGGGAAATCAAAGACCGTGCTGGAGAAGGAAGAGCGCTGGGAAATCTGGGAATCGCTTACGATTCCCTCGGCAAATATGACAAGGCGATCGAGTTCCAACTGCAAAGATTAGCGATCGCGCGGGAAATCAAAGACCGTCTCGGTGAGGGACAGTCACTGGGAAATCTGGGAAACGCTTACGATTCCCTCGGCAAATATGACAAGGCGATCGAGTACGAACTGCAAAGATTAGCGATCGCGCGGGAAATCAAAGACCGTTATGGAGAGGGAAATTCGCTGAATAATTTGGGCGTAGCTTTTAAAAATATCAAACAACCCGAACTAGCGATTCTCTTTTACAAACAATCCGTCAACGTCAGAGAATCCATTCGGAAAGAACTCCTCAAACTTGACAAAGACATCCAAAAATCCTACTTAGCCACCGTCGAAAAGACCTATCGCAACCTCGCCGATCTCTTGCTCAAACAAGACCGCATCCTCGAAGCCCAACAAGTTCTCGATTTACTCAAAGTTCAAGAACTCAGCGACTACCTCAAAACCGTGCGCGGCAATAGCCAAACCTCCCAAGGAGTCGATCTCCAACGTCCTGAACAAAATATTATTGCCCTCGCTAGTGAACTCAACCAACTGCAACAAAAAGACCGCGAAGGCAAACTAAATCAAGCAGAAGAACAACGCCTTGCCCAACTTGTCCAAACCGAACGCGATCAAAACAAACAATTTAACGCCTTCCTCAATAGCCCCCAAATCAAAAAACTGATCACCGAACTGCGCCGTGTTGAAGACAATCAAAACGTTGACGTAGCTAAATATCGCAAACTGCAAAAAGATGTTCTCTCCCAAATCCCCAATGCTGTCCTCCTCTATCCCCTAATTCTGGACGATCGCCTCGAACTGATCATCATCACTGCCAACACCCCACCCCTACGCCGCACTGTCAACATCAAACGCGAACAACTCAACCAAGACATAATTGACTTCCTGAATGGGCTACGTGATGCAGGCTCAGAGGATATCATGGAACCTGCCCAAAATCTCTATAAATTGCTCATTCAACCCTTTGAAGCTGAACTAAAAGAACTAAAAATCGATACCATCATCTACGCTCCCGATGGACAACTGCGCTATATTCCCCTATCGGCTCTCCATGATGGCAAACAATGGCTAGCCGAGAAATATCGAGTCAACAACATCACTGCCGAATCCCTCACTTCCTTTACTCCAAAACCCCTCAGCAAACCACGCATCTTTGCAGGAGCATTTGGTGGCAAAATAGGGGACAAAGCCCGTGCAGGATTCGACGGGTTACCCGCCACTATCACCGAAGTCCAAAAAATTGCCAGTCTTTTTCCTAATACTACTACTCTCACAGAGACCGCATTTAGCAAACAAGTCACAGAAACTAGAGCTAATTCCCATACGATTTTACATCTCGCAACCCACGGGCATCTATCAGTGGGAACTCCTGAAGACTCATTTATTCTCTTTGGTAATGGTGAAAAAGCGACGATCAGAGAGATTCAAGATTGGTCACTAAAAGATGTAGACCTTGTGATCCTCAGTGCCTGTCAATCGGGTATTGGCAAAAAATTAGGCACTGGCATCGAGATCCTAGGACTAGGCTATCAAATGCAGTCCGCAGGAGCAAGGGTGGCGATCGCCTCCCTCTGGAAAGTCGATGATGTAGGCACACAAGCTCTGATGACTGCTTTTTATGGTGAACTTCAAAAAGGTGATGTCACGGCTACAGAAGCATTACGCAGAGCACAAGTTTCGCTGATTAAATCAAAGGATTACAAGCATCCCTATTACTGGTCAGCATTCTTTGCGATCGGTAATGGCTTGTAAGGAGTATCGCTATAGTCACTGACCTATGATGCGATTCTCAGTTTTTACCTGCAAGGGTGAGTTAGCAGTGATATATTCAGCGATCGCATCTGATAGCAGATATCCAGTTTCTAAGAGATTTTTACCTTCTGCAAAAATACGATAACCGTCACCACCAGAAGCAAGGAAGTTATTTGTGGCGACCTTATAGATTGCATTGGTGTTTAACAATTGGAAGTTACCTGAAGCATCTTTGACCTCTACCTTCGTAATCCGCTTACCTGCGGCGAGTTTAACATCCCAGACAAAGCGAATCCCTGCCACTTGAGGGAATCTGCCTTCCCCTCGCTCAGCCATACTCACCCCACTTTCTAAGGCTTCCTTTAACTGATTGCCAGTTAACTCCACCCTTGTAATCGTGTTGCCAAAGGGAAGTACTTCTAAGACGTTGCCCATTGTGATATTGCCTAGAGGGAAGCCATTGCGAATGCCACCTGCATTGACTAGGGCAACTTGGACTTGATCAATCTTTGTCTTTGCCAAGATCGCATCGGCTATCAAATTACCTAGTGCCGTTTCGCTAGAGCGTAGTTTGACGCGATCGCCATCTAGGGCTATCAAAGATTTACCGATAACCTTTTGGCGTAATGCCTCTATTGGTGCGGCATAGGCTTTGAGTTTATCTGTAAATTCTTGATTGGGTTTGATACTTGCGTCAAGGGCGTGGGGCTTGCCTGCCCAAGCAATTAATTTGCCTGTGCGATCGAAACTCACTGACAAATCTCCTAAATATTTACCCCATTCCCAATCCGTTACTACTAATACAGGTTCCTTGGTTCCATTTTTCTCAACCAATGGATAGGGATGATTAGCATTGGGAATATTGCCAACGGCTGTATGGCTATGACCACCGATGATGATGTCGATGTTAGGGACTTTTCGAGCTAATGTGACATCATTCTCAAAGCCAATGTGAGTTAGAGCCACAATTTTATTGATTCCCTGTTGTTTGAGCGCTATCACTGATGTGCGAGCGGCGGCGAGCGGGTCAGTAAACTTCACGCCATCACCGACGCTAGCTAATATCGCTGTGTCAGGAGTCGTCAAGCCAAATACGCCAATCTTTTCGCCTTTCACATTGAGAATATGCCAAGGACGAACTTTGCCATAGAGAGGTGATGCGGGCGCGATGTCCAGATTTGCCGAAATGATGGGAAATTTTGCTTTAGCGATGAAGTCGGCGAGGACTTGCTGTCCGCGATCAAACTCATGATTACCAATGGTTCCAGCGTCATAGGCAAGGGCATTATAAAAATCGAGATCCGCCTGTCCGAGGTATTGATTGAAATAAAGAGTTCCTTGAAAGATATCCCCTGCATCCAATAGCAGCAAAGGTTCTTGATTGGTCTTGCTCTCAGCACGAATTTGATCAACCAGTGTACGGCGACGGGCGATTCCTCCCAACAGGCGATCGCCATATTTGGCAGGTTCCAAATGCGCGTGATGATCGTTGGTGTGCAAAATCCTCAGTGAGAAGCGACTTTCCTGTGCAATGACATTTGCTACGACATGGAATAGGCCAGGAGAAACGGCGATCGCAAAGCTAATCACAAAAGCTAAGAATATCTGCAAAGATCGCTTTATCTGCGGTGTCAGTTTTAAATAATTGGCGATCGCTTTTAAACTATCCTTCACTTTCACAGTCATCACCTTTAGATTTATGCTGATTATTGTGCCTCAAGTGTGAGGTTTCTAAATAATAAAACTAGTTGTTGGCGCACTCAAAGATTTTGGGAATAGCGAGCAAAAAGTTGACGTGAAGGTAAAGATGCTAATCGATTCATTCTCAATAAGTTCACAGTGACACGCCCGATCGCTGACAATGGTTGAATTACGCCACTTTCCGAGTCAAGATAAAAATGTTCTTGCCAGATGTCTTGTCTAGGGTTGTAGAGTCTCACTGTATCGCCAGTTTCGGGATCAATGGAGGCAATATCACTACCTTTTGCTTGATTGCATAGCGAACAGGAGAGAGCCAAATTTTTATCTATAGTTTCGCCACCGTGCTTTTCAGCGATTACATGATCGACTTGATGGGAAGCTAATACTAATATTTCTGGAATCAAGCAATATTCACAACGATTTTTAGCCCGATCGCTAACCATGCGACGCAAACTTGTCGAAATATAAGTTTTACTCATGCGGCACTGGTCAGCTAATGAGGGATAGGTGCTGAAACGTCCATTTCAAGCCGATAAAAAAGGCGGAAATACGTCGATCACGTTTTAGATGACCAGTGCCCTCATGCACTTTGTTGTAGTTTGAGTAGTGCCTGTGCTTTAGCAAGACGGACTAGATGTTCCACAAATTCATAGTGTTGCCATAGATGGAGATCGCTTTCATTCAGTCCTTCAGTGCGGTTTTTATCTAAAAGATTTTCAATTTCAGTCTGTAGGTTAGGAGTAAGGCGGAGGGCAAGAATTTCTTGAGGGGATGGTAGTTTTGCCAAAAATTCTAAGATTTCAGTAAGTCCAGAAAAGCCTGTGGTAGGGTTGGCGGTGATTTCTTGTAAGCCTAGAGCCAGAATTTGCGGAAGTTTGTCTTTGAGCGGTTCTAAACGCAGGGCGATATCATCGGGTATTTCTACAGTGATTTGCATGGGTTTACCCTATTCTTAGCTGTATTGTATCCATAATCAAATATAGCTTGCTTCTGCCCTGTTGCCTCTTGCTAGAAAATGCGACAATCGAACAAATCCGTAAGGTTTTAGAGAGTTAGTTGTAGTTGTAGAGTGCTGTTAGGCGAAGCCGTAACGCACCGATAACTGGGATTTAGATGCGTTATGCTGGCGCTAACACATCCTACGAATTGGGAATATCTACCTAGTGTTTTGGAGTAGTTTGTGCAAATCCTTTATATTGAGTTGCATCCGTACAGTCAGGGATCGGTTGAGTTGCGGTATTACAAGCTGAATAGTCAGGGCTATGAAAGCCAGATCTTGCAGATGAGCGCGATCGCTGATCTAATCACTTTAGCGGAACGGGATATTTAGGGGGCTTTAGATAACTTCACAAAGTGAGAAATTTATCTTGGAAACTATTGCAGAAAAAGGAATATCTTAATAAAAGCCCCCCTTTACAAGGGGGGTAGGGGGGATCAATCCTCCAAACGAAGCCAAAAAATTATTCAAGCTTGCAAGGCGATCGCACAATTGACTCGTATATTCAAAGTGACTAAAGATCCCCCTACCCCCCTTAGAAAGGGGGGCGTTAGACAACTTCATAAAGTGAGAAATTCATCTTGGGAACTATTGCAGAAAAAGGAATCTCTTAAAAGCCCCCCTTTACAAGGGGGGTAGGAAGGATCAACCCTCCAAACGAAGTCAAAAAAATTATTCAATCTTGCAAGGCGATCGCAAACTTTTGCCCAGTAAGTCTAAAGTGACTAAAGATCCCCCCTACCCCCTTAGAAAGGGGGGCTTTAGACAGCTTCACAAAGTGAGAAATTCATCTTGGGAACTATTACAAACAAAGAAACCTCTTAAAAGCCCCCCTTTGCAAGGGGGGTAGGGGGGATCAACCCTCCAAATGCAGCAATTAAGCCCTTCCTTCCAAATTGAAAACATGACAGAATCCTATAAGATAAGCAACAGATGAAAGCGAAAAGTTTAGATCCCCCCTACCCCCCTTAGAAAGGGGGGCTTTTAAAAATCTATGATCCAAACCGACAACCATCTGCCTTACAATCCAAAGCTCCGCGATCGCGCTAGAGAACTTCGCAAAAACATGACCGAAGCAGAGCGAAAACTCTGGTATGACTATCTTCGAGATCTTTCTAAAAGATTTTATCGACAAAGACCCATCGATAACTTCATTGTAGACTTCTATTGCCCAGCATTAAAGCTAGTGATTGAGATTGACGGCGACACACACAGCAGTCAAGAGTCACAAGATTATGACTTAGAGCGATCGCAGAGATTAGAAGGTTATGGATTGCAAGTGGTCAGGTTTACAAATGAAGAAGTTTTAGCTGACTTTGAGGGGGTTTGTTTGAGGATTGAAAATTTCACTCTTTAGAATTTTTTATAAAAGCACAGAGGGCGCAGCATTTGCGAAAACAGATTTCGGTGATGAGTTTAGAAATTGTCTCGCAAATGCAACGCCCCTACAAGTCCTAATGGCTATTTGAACTTCTCAAGAATACGACGCATCGCTTCATTCACATTATCGCGACTATTGAAAGCCGAAATACGGAAGTAACCTTCACCTGCTGCACCAAAACCCGAACCAGGAGTTCCTACTACATTGCAGGTTTGTAAGAGCTTATCGAAGAAATCCCAACTGGTCAGTCCTGCGGGAGTCTTCACCCATACATAGGGAGCATTTTCGCCACCATAGACAGCCAAACTAGCTTCAGTCAACTTCTCACGGATAATCTTCGCATTTTCCATGTAGAAATCAATCAAAGCTCTAGTTTGCGCCTTCCCTTCTTCAGAATAGACTGCCTCAGCACCACGTTGGACAATGTAGGAAACACCATTAAACTTAGTCGATTGACGACGATTCCAGAGCTTCCATAGTTCCACATTAGAACCATCTTTTGCCTTGCCAATCAAGTTCTTAGGCACAACGGTTAACGCGCAACGAGTACCTGTAAATCCTGCATTCTTCGAGAAAGAACGGAACTCGATCGCACATTCCTTAGCGCCTTCAATTTCGTAAATAGAATGGGGTAGACTCGGATCGGTGATAAAGGCTTCGTAGGCAGCATCAAAGAAAATAATCGAACCATTGGCACGGGCATAATCTACCCATGCTTGTAGATGTTCCTTTGTGGCAGTTGCACCTGTGGGATTATTGGGGAAGCAGAGATAAATCAGATCGACTTTTTGGGTGGGAATCTCAGCAGTGAAATTATTTTCAGCAGTGACAGGTAAATAAACTAAGCCTTCGTATTCGCCCTTGTCGTTGATGTCGCCCGTATGACCTGCCATAACATTAGTATCCACATACACGGGATAGACAGGATCGGTGACAGCAATAGTGTTGTCATCACCAAAAATATCGAGAATGTTGCCGCAGTCGCACTTAGAACCATCGGAAATAAAAATCTCAGAAGCATCAATATCACAGCCTCTCGCTTGAAAATCATGGGCAGCGATTTTTTCACGCAACCATGCGTAGCCCTGTTCGGGGCCATATCCCTTAAATAAACTGCGATCGCCCATATCTTCAACCGCTTTGATCATGGCATCACGACATGCTTCTGGCAAGGGTTCGGTGACATCACCAATGCCAAGGCGAATCACTTTTGCGTCAGGATTTGCCTCGATAAAGGCGTTTACCCGTCTTGCAATTTCGGGAAAAAGGTAGCCTGCCTTGAGTTTGAGATAGTTGTCGTTAACGGTAGCCATGATGGATGAGTTAATCTTTTTTGATTTTTGTATAGTTTTATATTATGCCTTTATCAAGTTACTTAAGTCACCAAAAGCTCTAATAGACTTCATCATGGCTGCCAATATCTACGTATAGCAACGCAAGAGATAGGACAAATCAAAACCCAAAAGATGAGTGGCGGCGCGAAGCGCCGCCACTCATCTTTTTATGTCCTAAGCAAAACTTACATTGCTATAGCACAATCATCATTTCTAGCAGTTTCTCATATTCAGAAAATCTAAAAATAATTCTGCAATCATAGACATCAGAACATGATCATAAACCCGCATTCTCTAATAACGTTTGAATCATTTGAGCTAAATTCTTTAACTTAACTGGCTTAGCTAAGTAATCACTGGCTCCAGCTTCTAGAAATCTTTCGCGATCGCCAGCCATTACTAAAGCCGTCAGCGCAATAATTGGAATGTCAACCACATCAGGATCGAGACGAATTTGCTTGATCGCTTCTAAACCATCCATGACTGGCATTTGAATATCCATCAAAATCAGATCGGGTTTATGAGCTTTAGTAATTGCGATCGCTTCTTTCCCATCTTTAGCTAAGAGAAATCGATAATTCTTAGCTTTAAGATAACTCGAAACCGTCATAGAATTGACTTCATCATCATCTACGATCAATATCAGAAAATCCTGTCTGATATCTGTATAGGTGTTTGAGAGTTCAGTTTCTAAGGGCTTGACTGGTAAATTGCCTGAGCATATTTTAGTTTGAGGGTTTGGGAGAGGCAGACAAGGCAGGAGGATTGTGAAACAACTGCCCACGCCCACTTCGCTAGTTAAATCTACATAGCCACCATGAAGCTCGACAATGCGCTTTACCAACGCTAGCCCCAATCCCGTCCCCTCAAATTTACGATTTAAGGCGCTATCGATTTGAATAAAGGGCTGAAATAGTTTCTGAATATTCTCTGGCGCGATACCTATGCCCGTATCGCTTATAGAAATCTGTAGATATTCCTGTGTTGTATCTGTTGTTTTGTTTAGGACAGAAGGCTGTTGTCTGACTTCTAAAGTGACCGCCCCTCCACCAGTCGCCGTAAATTTAACTGCATTATTGAGGAGATTAATTAATGCTTGACGAATACGTCGTTCATCTATTAGCAGGTTAGGAAGGTTAGGGGCAAGTTTGATGGTCAATTGGATTTGTTTTTTTAAGGCTTGCTGCTTCACAAATTCTAAACTTGATTGAGCTATCAATGGGATTGAAGCAATCTCAAAATCTAGCTCGATCTGTCCAGATTCAATTTTTGCTAAGTCCAAAATGTCGTTAATCAATTCGAGAAGATGGTTACTGCTCCTTTCGATAGTTTGTAATGCGTCAAGTTGGCGATCGTTGACTGCACCAAATATGTGATCTTGCAGTGATTCAGTCATTCCTAAAATGGCATTGAGGGGAGTACGCAGTTCGTGACTCATATTTGCCAAAAAACTATCCTTTAGCCGATGGGATTCAATCAGTTGAGTATTGGTTAGTTGCAATTGCTGCAAAAGATTTTCTTGGCGCTCCATCATCCTGAAGAAGGCTGTCGATAAACGACTAATTTCATCATTGGAGCTAATTTGCTCATTGCTTTCTATTCCTTTTACTTCGCAAACCTCTAAAATTGGCTGCAATCGACGGTTTAGATAACGAACAAATATCCCCACAACAAAAGCCATGACGATCGCTGCCGATAGAGTGGCGCTAATGGATAGCAATAGCGCAGGCTTAATAACCGTACCATAGGGAATAGATTGCAGCAGCACCCATTGACTACTCGGCACTCTCTCATAAACCCAAAAACTTTGTGTTTCATCTGACTCGATAATTCCTTGAGATTTTCCTTGAGCTAATTCAGATTGGACATCATTCCACATAACTTTATATGAAGACATTGATGCAATATTTTCTAAATGTATTGCTTTGTTAGGATCAGGTTCATAACTTAAAATCATTCCCTCTTGAGTCACAAACACTGAATATCCATCATCCTTGGAGTGACTTTTCTCATTAGAGTGACTTTTCTCATTAAGATTAAGATCTCTAATGTTAATATCACCATTCACAATGCCAATTAAATTGCCATTGCGATCGCGAATAGGTTCCGCAAATATCACCAAAGGAACTGGATAAACTGCATTGATATATGGCTTTGACCAAAAAAACTTATTCTCTTTGACAGCATCGGTATAATATTGCAATTCATGATATTTATCGACTTGCCAAAGTTCCACTAAACTGTAATTGGCATCTTCGGGAAGCTTCACACCTCGATTTGGTTGTGTCTCTTCGATAAAAGATCCAAACCATTGGCGATCTACCAAGCCATTTGGAGTCTGCATCACGCCAAAGCCAGTAATCAGTTTGGGACGATCTGACATAAATGAAAGAACCATTTGGTCATATGCAGATGGAGACCGCACTCCGTTATTTTGTAAATTGATAGTTGCTACGACTATACTTTTTAAAAAAACTTCACTGTTACGCAACTCAGCATCTATCTCTTTCACCTTGAGATCTGCTTCTGTCGTTAGATGGTACAGCTTGTCAGCTTCCACATTTAAATAAATTAGAGTTCCCAATCCAGCTAATCCAATAGTCACAGGTATCATTATTGATAAAAATAATCTTGTACCAATCGAAGAAAGCCCAAAGCCTCCTAGTTTAAATGAATTGATAGACTTCTTTTTAGACAAACTTTTTCTCATATATATCAAGGCTAAAAATATTTAGGTTAGAAAAATCTAAAAAATTACACATTTTTCTTTGCGTTTAAAATTTGTTGAATACTAGTAGCCAATTGCTTAAGCTTTAAAGGTTTTTGGAGATATTCATTGGCTCCAGCATCCAGACATCTATCGCGATCGCCCTTCATTGCCAAAGCCGTCAGCGCAATAATAGGAATATCAGCCAGATTAGGATCAAGGCGAATTTGTTTGATTGCTTCTAAACCA
>Ga0172376_10001687_pt1 | contig 27916 bp, 21 predicted proteins | sample Lak35m_FD_121114 | JGI IMG/M metagenome (GOLD analysis project Ga0172376, IMG submission 121114) | Freshwater microbial communities from Kabuno Bay, South-Kivu, Congo - kab_092012_35m | ecosystem: Environmental > Aquatic > Freshwater > Lake | place: Democratic Republic of the Congo: South-Kivu...
AGCGCCTCGGCCAGGGGCCAGCCGGTCAGGCTCTCGGCCACACCGTTCATGAAGGTCACCTGGCCCTCCGTGTCCGTGGCGATGACGCCATCACCGATGCTCGCGAGGGTCGCCGCGTAGCGCGCCTCGCTCTCGCGCAGGCGCCGCTCGACGCCGTGGCGCTGCAAGGCCATCTCGATGGCCACGATGAGGTCGCGCTCGTGAAAGGGCTTGAGCACGAACCCGAAGGGAGAGGTGGCGCGCGCGCGCCCGACGGTCTCGCCGTCGGAATGCGCGGTGAGGTACACGACCGGCAGGCCGAGTTCGGCGTGCAGCTCGGCGGCGGCGCTGATGCCGTCGCGCGGCCCCTTCAGGCGGATGTCCATGAGCACGAGGTCGGGCAGCGCGTCGCGCGCGGCCGCGAGGGCGTCGACGGCGTTGTCGACGTGGCCGAGGACGTCGTAACCGAGTCGTCTCAGGCGCTCCTTCAGCTCCTCGGCGATGAGGACCTCGTCCTCCACGATCAGGATGCGGGGCAGGACGGCCGTCGAAGTCTGGGAAAGCATGCTCGTCATACCTGGGTGGGCACCTTCAGGCGCACGTGTGTCCCCGGACCGTTGTCGGAAAGCTGCAGCTCGGCGTCGACCTGGTCCGCCAGGGAACGGATCAGGCGCATGCCGAGGCTCGTGGTACGCAGCAGATCGAGCTCGCGCGGGAAGCCGACGCCGTCGTCGGACACGGAGAGCGAGCCTTGCCCGGGGCCGAGGGCCTCGAGGCGGACGTGGATCGCCCCCGCGCGGCCCACCGGGAAGGCGTGCTGCACGCAGTTCGCGATCAGTTCGTTCAGGATCAGGCCGCAGGGCACGGCCACCTCGAGCGCGAGCGGCAGGCTCTCGAGCTCGCGTACGAGCCGCACGGGCCCGCTCGAGAGCCCGTAGGTGTGCTGCAGCTCGTCGCACAGGCGCGCGGCGTACTCGGCGAAATCCACCGCACTGAAATCGCTGGAGCGGTAGAGCGTCTCGTGCACGAGCGCCATCGAGCGCAGGCGGTCCTGGCTCTCGCGCAGGATGCGCACCGTGCGCGGATCGTCGGTGTAGGTCGACTGCAGGTAGAGCAGGCTCGAGATCACCGCCAGGTTGTTCTTCACGCGGTGGTGGATCTCGCGCAGCAGGGCCTCCTTCTCGCGCAAGGAGTCCAGTACCTGCTCGGCGCGCTTGCGCTCGGTGATGTCGCGGATCGCGCTGGAGACGAGCAGCCCCTCCTCGGTCTGCAGCGGGCTCAGGCTGACCTCCACGGGGAACTCCTGGCCGTTCTTGCGCAGACCGTGGAGCTCGAGCCCGGCTCCCATCGGCCGCACCAGCGGACCCGCGAAGAAGCGCGCCCGGTGCTCGGCATGCCGGGCCCGGTAGCGCTCGGGAATGAGCACCTCGACCGGACGCCCCAGCAGGTCCGAGCGCTCGTGACCGAACAGCAGCTCCGTCTGCGCATTCACGCGCACGATCCGTCCGTCCGAGCGCACGATCACGAAGGCATCGGGAGCGGCCTCCAGGAGCGCGCGAAAGGTCTCCTCCTGGCGCAGGCGCAGGGTGATGTCGCGCACGACGCAGAGGATGCGCGGGTCGTCCCCCGCATCGATCGGACTGAGCAGGATGTCGACCGGGAACTCGCTGCCGTCCTTGCGGCGCGCCGAGAGCGCCAGTCCGGCTCCCATCGGGCGCGTGCGGGGCGCGAGCGAATAGTTGCGCCGGTGCCGCACGTGCTCGCGCGCATGCCGCTCCGGCAGCAAGAGCTCGATGCGCTGTCCGAGCAGTTCCTCCGGTGCATACCCGAAGAGCGCCTCGACCTGAGGGTTGATGCGCGTCACGCGCCCCTCGCGATCGATCAGCAGCAGGGCGTCGGGCGCCCGTTCGAAGATCTGCTGGAAGACGTCCATTCCGGTGGGTACCGAGCGCCTCCGATCCCGCCCCACCCAGGGGCGTGCCCGCAGCCTAGTGGGGCCGGCTCCGTGATTGCAACAGCGCTGCCTGAAGGCAAGTCGTGTGCGCCAAGCCCCCCTGCGCATGGTTCACGGACCCCGTGAACGGTCCGTTCCGGCCCTCTCGGTCGCGAAAGCCCGACCTTCTGCCCTTCGTCGACGTCTCGCTCGCGGCCTTCATGCCTCAGCGGGGTCAAGACGCCGTCGGCGCGCCCTGCGCGGCCCGGCCCCTCGCCGGTAAGATCCGAGGATGTCCCCCTCCACCTCCACAGGGCCCGCGCTGCAGCACTGGGCCGTGATCGTCTCGGCCCACGACAACGTGGCCGTCGCGAAGCGCGCCCTCGAGTCCGGCCAGCAGGTCGAGCTCTCCCAAGGAACGCTCGGGCTGCGCGGCCCGGTCACGCCCGGGCACCGCTTCGCGACGCGCGACATCCCCGCTGGAACCTTCGTGCTGCAGTACGGACAGCCGATCGGGACCTCGCGCGGCATACGCGCGGGCGATCCGATCGACCTCGGCAACATGTCGAACGAGGTGCCGGTCGTGCGCGAGCTGCCGGCCGACCTCTCGAACGCGCCCACGCTGCTCCTTCCGCCGGGCGAGCGCGCGCGCTTCCAGGGGTTCCGGCGCTCGAACGGGCGCGTGGGGACGCGCAACTTCGTCCTGATCGTGCCGACCAGCATGTGCGCGAGCCACGAGGCCGCGCAGATCGCGACCCTGGCCGAATTCACGCTCTACAGCCGCGCGCGGTTCCCGAACGTCGACGGCGTCGTCGCGCTGCCGCACAACAAGGGCTGCGGCTGCTCGGACGGCTCGAACCTGGAGGTGATGCTGCGCACGCTGGCCAACTACGCCGACCATCCGAACGTCGGCGCGGTGCTCTTCATGGACCTCGGCTGCGAGAAGACGAACCTCGCGCTGCTCGACCGCTACCTGAAGGAGCGCGGCGGGCTCTCGACCTCGAAGCCGGTCGAGTGGCTCGGGATCCAGGACGTCGGCGGCACCCAGGCCGCGATCCAGCGCGGACTCGAGCTCGTGGCCGGGATGCTGGGCGAAGCGAACCGCGCCACGCGCACGAGCGAGTCGGCCGAGCACCTGACCCTGGGCGTGAAGTGCGGCGGCTCGGACGGCTTCTCGGGGCTCTCGGCCAATCCGGCCCTCGGGCACGCGGCCGACTTGCTGGTGCGCCACGGCGGGACCGTCCTGATCACCGAGATCCCCGAGTTCTGCGGCGGCGAGCACCTCTTCGCGGCGCGCGCGAAGGACGCCGCGACGGGCCGCAAGGTCTTCGAGTACGTCGACTGGTACAAGGGGTACGCCGCGAAGTTCGGCACGACGCTGGGCGACAACCCGAGCCCGGGCAACGTCGCCGGCGGCCTGCTCAACATCACGATCAAGTCGCTGGGCGCGATGGCCAAGGCCGGCACGACGCGCGTCGAGGGCTGCACGCCCTATGCCCAGCCGCCCGAGGGCCGCGGGCTGCACCTGATGCAGGGGCCGGGCTACGACCAGGAGTCGACGCCCGGGCTCGTCGGCGCAGGTGCGGGCGTGGTGGTCTTCACGACCGGGCGCGGCACGACGATCGGCAACGCGCTCGCGCCGGTGCTGAAGCTCGCCTCGAACACGCCGATCTTCGAGCGCATGGCGCGCGATCTCGACCTCAATGCGGGCACGGTCATCGACGGGACCGAGACGATCGAGAGCGTCGGGCAGCGCGTGTTCGAGCACGTGCTCCGCACCGCGAGCGGCGAGGTCCTGGCGCGCGCCGAGGAGCACAAGCACCGCGAGTTCCAGTTCTGGGCCGAGCAGTCGGTCTCGCTGTGATGCGCGCCGCGGCTCTCGTCGCTCCGCGCCGGATCGAGCTCGTCGATGCGCCCTCGGCCGCGCTCGGCCCGCACGACGTGCGCGTGCGCCCGGCGGCGGTCGGCGTGTGCGGCACCGACTTCCACATTTACAGCGGCGAGTCGAACTTCCACCAGGACGCGCGCGGCCGGACGATCCCACTCGAGGAGAGCCCGCAGATCCTGGGCCACGAGATCACCGGCACCGTGCTCGAGGTCGGCCGGGCCGTGACCGATCTCGCCCCGGGCGCGCGCGTGGTGCTCGACCAGGGACGCAACTGCAGGAGCGAGCGGCGCGAGCCTCCTTGCGAGTACTGCGCCAGCGGCCACAGCCACCAGTGCGAGTTCTACACCGAGCACGGCATCACCGGGCTCCCGGGCGGCTTCGCCGAGGACCTCGTCGTGCCTGCCGTGAACGCGGTCGCGCTCGATCCGGCGCTCCCCTTCGAGACCGCCGTCCTGACCGAACCGCTGGCCTGCGTGCTGCACTCGACCGACTTCGGCGAGCGGGCTCACACGCGCTACCGCTTCGGGCGCGGCGACGAGCGTGTGCGCTGCGCGGTGGTGCTCGGCGCAGGCCCGGCCGGACTGTTCTTCGTGCAGGTCCTGCGCCAGGTGCTCCTCTTCGACGGGCCGATCGTCGTGAGCGATCCCAGCCCCGCGAAGCGCGCGCTCGCCACGGCCCTCGGAGGCGAGGCCGTCGCCCCCGCGGAGCTCGCGGAGACCGTGCGGGCGCGGAGCGGCGGCCGGCGCGCGGAGTTCCTCGTGGAGGCCACCGGCGCGGGGCCGGTCTTCGGGCTGCTTCCCGCGCTCGTGCGCAAGCAGGCGACCGTGCTGCTGTACGGCATCGGGCATGGCGGCGCCTCGCTCGAGCTGCTCAATCCGCTGCAGTGGCGCGAGCTCGTGCTGGTGACCTCGGTCGGCGCCTCGGGCGGATTCGACGCGGACGGACGCCCGAGCGTCTACCGCCGCGCACTCGCGCTGCTCGAGCAGGGCCGCGTGCGCGTCGACGGCCTCGTCAGCCACCGCTACCGCGGCCTCGCCGCCGTGCCGCGCGCCTTCTCGGGCGAGCACGCCCACGAGGGCTACGTGAAAGGCGTCGCGCTCCTCGCGTGAAACGGCGCGTCGCCCTCTTCGTGACCTGCCTCGCGGACCAGCTCTGGCCCGCGGTCGGCCACGCCACCGTGGCCGTGCTCGAGCGCGCCGGCTGCACGGTCGAGTTCGACGCGCGCCAGACCTGCTGTGCCCAGCCGGCCTTCAACTCGGGCTACCAGGAGGAGGCTAAGCGCGTCGCGCGGCACTTCGTCGAGGTCTTCGAGGGCTGCGAGGCGATCGTGGCGCCCTCGGGCTCGTGCACGGCCATGGTGCACCGTTTTCCGCAGCTGTTCCGCGAGGAGCCGGCCTGGGCCGAGCGCGCCGAGCGCGTCGCCGCGCGCACGCACGAGCTCGCCTCGTTCCTCGTGCGCGAGCTCGGCCTCGGCGACCTCGGCGCGCGCTTCCCGGCGCGCCTCGCCTGGCACGATGCCTGCCACGGCCTGCGCGAGCTCGGCCTGAAGCGTGAACCGCGCCAGCTGCTCGCCCACGTGCGCGGGCTCGAGCTCGTCGAGTTCGCCGCGGCCGAGAGCTGCTGCGGTTTCGGCGGCACCTTCTCGGTCAAGTTCCCCGAACTCTCGTCGGCGATGCTCGATTCGAAGCTCGCGAGCCTCGCCGAGCAGCGCGTGACGCACCTTTCCTCGCTCGATGGCTCGTGCCTGATGCAGCTCGCCGGACGCCTCGCGCGCCAGGGCGCGCCCGTGAAGACCGTGCACCTGGCCGAGATCCTGGCCGCGCGATGAACCTGCCGGGACCGGAGACCTTCGCGGCCAACGCGCGCGCGGCCCTGACCGACGAGACGCTGCGTGGCGCGCTGCGGCGTGCGACGGACACCTTCGCCGAGCGGCGCGGCGCGGCCCTGGCCGGCGTCCCCGACTGGGAGGAGCTGCGCGAGCAGGCCCGCGCCGTCAAGGCCCACACGCTCGCGCGCCTCGACCACTACCTCGAGCAGTTCACGCGCAACGCCGAGGCGGCGGGCGTCCACGTGCACTGGGCCGCCGACGCGGAGCAGGCCTGCCGCATCGTGGGCGCGCTCGCCCGGCAGCACGGAGCGAAGCGGCTCGTGAAGTCGAAGAGCATGGCGACCGAGGAGATCCACCTGAACGCGGCCCTGGCGCGCGACGGAGCCGAGCCGGTCGAGACCGACCTCGGCGAGTGGATCATCCAGCTCGCGGGCGAGACGCCCTCGCACATCATCGTGCCCGCGATCCACAAGACGAGGGAGGCGATCGGCGCGCTGTTCGTCGAGAAGCTCGGCATCCCGCCCTCCTCCGCGCCGGCCGTGCTGGCGGCCCACGCGCGCGAGCGCCTGCGGCGGCACTTCGCCGAGGCCGATCTCGGCGTCTCGGGCGTCAACTTCGGCGTGGCCGAGACGGGCACGATCCTCGTGCTCGAGAACGAGGGCAACGCGCGCATGACGACGACCCTGCCGCGCGTGCACGTCGCCGTGATGGGCATCGAGAAGCTCGTACCGCGCTTCGCCGACCTCGAGGTCTTCCTGCGGCTCCTGCCGCGCTCGGGCACGGGGCAACACCTGACGAGCTACCAGAGCCTCTTCACCGGCCCGGACGGGGGGCGCGAGGGGCCGCGCGAGCTGCACGTCGTGCTGCTCGACAACGGGCGCGCGGCGATGCTCTCCGACGAGCTCCTGCGCCCGACGCTGGGCTGCATCCGCTGCGGCGCGTGCCTGAACGCTTGCCCGGTCTACCGCGAGATCGGCGGGCACGCCTACGGCTCGGTCTATCCCGGGCCGATCGGCGCCATCTTGACTCCGCAGCTCTCCGGGATGGAGCGGGCCGGCACGCTGCCCTTCGCCTCCAGCCTGTGCGGCGCCTGCAAGGACGTCTGCCCGGTCAAGATCGACATCCCGACCATCCTGCTCGAGCTGCGCCAGCGCGCGGTCGAAGGGACGCGTGAAAGCCCCGCGGCGCGGGGCGGCACCGTGGAGCGCCTCGCCTGGCGCGTGTGGAGCCTGTGCGTGACCGGACCGCGGCGCTACGCCCTCGCTGCGCGCCTCGCGCGCCTGGGCGAGCGGCTCCCCTTCCTCGCGCGGCTCGCGCCGCCGCTCGCCGCCTGGAGCACCACGCGCGAGCGTCCGCGCCTCGCCGCGCGCCCGTTCCGCGCGACCTTCCGGAGGCCGTCGTGAGCTCGGCGCGCGAGACGATCCTGGCGCGCATCCGCGCGGGCCTGGCCGGCGCAGGCGTGCCCGCCCTGCCGCCCGTGCAGAGCGGCGCGCCGCTCGCCGTGGCCGAGCTCCCGGCGCGCTTCCAGCTCCTGCTCGAGCGCGTCGGGGCGCGCCTCGTGCGCGTGGCCGACCTGCGCGAGGCCGCGGCCGAGCTCGCGCGCCTGTGCGCGGCGGGCGGCGTGCGTGCGCTGGTCGCCTCGGATGCCCCCGAACTCGCGCCGCTGCTCGAGAGCTTGCCCGCGGCGCTCGTGCGCCACGGCCCGGAGGCCCCGCGTGAGGCCCTCTTTGCCTGCGACCTCGGGCTCTCGTGCGCCCAGTGGGGCATCGCCGAGACCGGCACGCTCGTGCTCGAATCGGCCGAGGAACGCCACCGGCTCGCCTCGCTCCTGCCCCCGCACCACGTGGCCCTCCTGCCGCGCTCGCGCCTGCTCGGGACGCTGGGCGAGGCCCTGGCGCGCGTGCGCCCGGGCGCGGGAGCCCCGCCATCGCGTACGATCACCTTCATCACCGGTCCGTCGCGCACGGCCGACATCGAGCTCGAGCTCGTGGTCGGCGTGCACGGGCCGAAGCACCTCACCGTCTTCCTCCTCGATTCCGCGTGAAGCTCGTCTCCTTCTCGGCCGCGAACACCGCCCCCCGCCCCGGCGCCCTGCTCGAGGGCGGGCGCTCGATCTTGAATCTGGCGCATCCCGCCGCGGCGCTGCCGGCGCGCGAGCAGTACAACGACGCCTTCGACCTCGCGCACCCGTTCCTGCGCGAGGCGCGCGGGCTCGTGGCGCGCGCGGGCGAGGTGAAGGAGCTCGCGCGCCTGAAGGCGGCCGGGGCCGTGCTCGAGCGCGCCAGCGTCAGCCTGCTGGCGCCCGTGCCGCGGCCGGGCAAGATCCTGTGCATCGGGCTCAACTACCGGGACCACGCGGCCGAGTCGAACTCGCCGCTGCCCGAACGCCCGCTGCTCTTCTCGAAGTTCCCGACCTGTGTCACCGCGCCCGGCGGCACGATCCGCATCCCGCGCGGCTCCGAGAACGTCGACTACGAGGCCGAGTTCGGGGTCGTGATCGGCAAGCGCGCCGCGCGCGTCGCGGCCTCGAAAGCCATGGAGCACGTGCTCGGCTACGTCAACTTCAACGACGTCTCGGCGCGCGACTTCCAGTTCAAGGACGGCCAGTGGCAGCGCGGGAAGTCCTGCGACACGTTCGCGCCCTTCGGCGAGTACATCCTGACGGCCGACGAGGTCGCCGACCCGCACCAGCTGCGCATCCGCCTGCGCCTGAACGGCCAGACGATGCAGGATTCCTCCACGAACCAGCTGATCTTCGGCGTGCCCGCCCTGATCGAGTCGCTCAGCCAGCACGTGACCCTCGAGCCCGGCGACGTGATCGCGACCGGCACGCCCCCGGGCGTCGGCTTCGCGCGCAAGCCGCCGGTGTGGCTCAAGCCCGGCGACGAGGTCGAGGTCGAGATCGAGGGCCTCGGCGTGTTGCGCAACGTCGTGGGCGCGAGCGACTGAGGCGCTACTTCGAGTCGGCGCTCTTCGCGTGCCGGCAACGCAGGTCCTCGAGCGGCGCGAGTGCTTCGCCGAGCGCGCCCCACTTCACGGTGAGCTCGGCCCCGCCCGTGCGGTTGAACCAGCGGACCTCGACGCGGTGGGCGCCGGACGCGAGCGCCACTTGCCCGCGCCGCTCGACCGTGCCGTGCAGGCCGTCGTTGTCGACCACGAGCACGCCGTCGACCCACAGCGTCGAGCCGTCGTCCGAGGCGAGCGCGAAGGTGTACACGTCGTCGCGCGACGCTTCGAGGAGCCCCTCGAAGACGAGCGCGACGTCCTCGCGCATGGCGAACTCGTCGAGGCCGAGGGCGGGCACGTGCCGCTCGTCGATCGGCGTCAAGGTCGCCGGATCGGGCACGCGCTCCCACTGGCCGGCATAGGCGCGGCGTCGGATGCCGTCGACCACCTCCACGCAGTCCCAGAAAGGAATGTCGAGCACGGCGCGGCGCGGCTCGACTTTCTCGAACCGGCGCTCGACGACGGAGCTGACCGGAGCCTCCCGGTGGAACGCCCGCGCACGCACGACGGTGGTGCGCGCGAGCTTCAGTGGTGCACGATAGCGCGCGGAATCCGCGTCGGGCTCGCTGCCGTCGAGCGTGTAGTGCAGCTCGAGGCCGGGACTCTGCGTCTCGAGTCGCACCTCCAGCGGGCGCACGAAGAGGTCCGAATCGGCCACGATCTCGGGCGCGCGATAGACGATCGGCGCGCCTTCGAGCCCGAGCGTCACCACCGACGCGATCGGATCGGGTAGCGTCGGAGGAAGCTCGATCACGACGTCGGCGCCCTCGCGGCGTACGGGCAAGAGGTTGCGCGGACCGGCGAGCCAGCCGGCCGAGCGCAGCTCGTTGCCGAGGCCCGGCAGCACGATCCGACCGTCGGCCGGCCGCTCGAAGACGTGCAGGTAGAGCACGCTGTCCGCACCCTGCGCCTTCACCGTGCAGCGCCCCCAGGGCAACACGTCGAAGGGACTCGCACTCGTGCCGTGGATCGCCTCGCCGTGCTTCGCCATCCACGCGCCGATGCCCTTCAAGCGCTCGATGGCCTGCTCGGGGAACGTGCCGTCCGGTTTCGGGCCCACGTTGAGCAGGTAATTGCCGCCCTTCGAGACCACATCGATCAGGTTGCGCACGAGCGTCTCGACGTTCTTCCAGTCCGGGTCCGCCTTGTTCCAGCCCCAGTGGTCGTTCATCGTCATGCAGGTCTCCCAGTCGACGCCGGGCAAACCGTTCGCCGGGATCTCCTGCTCGGGCGTGCCGAAGTCGCCCACGGCCTCGCTCGACTGCGACAGGCCCGCCATGCCGCCGCGGTGCACGTCGACGCGGTTGTTGACGAGGATCGCCGGATCGAGGTCACGACAAAGCCCATAGAGCTCGACGCCGCGCGCGTGCGTCCAGGTGCTCTCCCACTCGCCGTCGAACCACATCACGGCTGGCCTGTACTTCGTGATGAGCTCCGTCACCTGCGCGTGCAGGTAGTCCTCGTAGCGCTCGAAGTCGGCGCCCGCGCTCGAGCGCTCGGTCTCCCACGGCCGACGCGGCAGGTAGTCGGGATGGTGCCAGTCCATGATCGAGTGGTAGGTCGCGAAGCGCACGCCGCCGCGCCCGCAGGCCGCCGAGAGCTCGGCCAGGATGTCGCGCCGGAAGGGCGTCCCCATCACGTCCCACTCGCTCACCGCCGAATCGAACAGGGCGAAGCCGTCGTGGTGCTTGCTCGTGATCACGAGGTACTGCATGCCCGCCTCGTGCGCGAGCGCGACCCACCGGTCCGCGTCGAACTGGATCGGGTTGAACTCGCCCTGGAAGCGCGCGTACTCCTCGCGCGGGATGCGCGCGCTGTCGCGGATCCACTCGCCGTAGTCCGTGCCGCCCTGCCACTCGCCGGCCGTGAGGGCGTAGAGCCCCCAGTGAAGAAACATCCCGAAGCGTGCCTCGCGCCACCAGTCGAGGCGCGGATCGGGCGCGGGCGCGGGCGCGGCCGGAGCCACGGGGGCCGGCTCGGCGGCCTGGCAGGCGCACACGAGCGCGAGGAGGAGGGCCGAAGCGCTGCGGCTGAGGGGCGTCATGGCGCGAGCTTCCGGCCGGGAACAGGGCCGCGCAACCCCCGGAACGGGCCGTCGCCCCGCCCCGGGCGACATTTCCCGGCCCCTCGGCTCCGGTCCGGCCCCTGAAATGCCGACTAGGGGCTCGCCTGCCCCGCGTGCAGGCCGTTGCCCGACGCCCCATTCCCCGCGTTCCGTCATGAAGGCTCCCGCCCTCTCTGCTCTGCTCGTTCCCGCGTTCGCCCTGCTCGCGAGCGCCTGCGCCTCGACGCCGCGCGCTCCGGGCATGCCCGCCTGGGCTCCGGCCGAGGGTGCCGCGGTCGTCGCCTCCGCGCCGCGCGACATCGACGACGATGCGATGCGCGTCCCGCGCCCGGTCGAGGAGCGCAAGAACAGGTGGGCCGCGAGCGGCCTCTATCTCGGCGGAGTGATCGTCACCTCGCAGCCGCTCGGTGACTTCGACGGCGACCTGAGCCTCTTCGGGCCGACCGACGTCGTGCTCGTGCCCGACCTCGATCCGGGCGCAGGCATCGGGGCCTTCCTCTCGTACCGCTGGCACATGAACGAGATGGTCGTGCAGTACTCGATGACCGAGCACGACGGCGAGTTCACCGGCACCGGCCGCGAGCACGACACGACCTTCTTCGACCTCGACTTCAACTGGCGCCACTACTGGTGGGAGTCGAGCTTCGTGCAGCCCTACGGTCTCCTCGGCCTCGGGCTCTCGCGGGCCGAGGTCGACAACGGCACGACCGACCAGGCCACGGGCACCGTCTTCGACGACGCCTACATCCGCGACGGCATCGCCGTGAACCTCGGCATCGGCGCCTCGATGTCGTTCAAGTGGGTCACGCTCTTCGGTCAGGGCGTCTACCGCTTCGTGCGCTACGAGACCTCGCGCGGCCTCGACGGCGAGCTCAACAACACGCCCGACATCGACGGCGACAGCGTCGGCCTGCAGTTCGGCGCCCAGCTGCGCGTGCTGCCGCCGCGCGACTGAAGTCCCCCCGACAAAGCCACAGGACGCGGCCGCGGAACCTCTCCGCGACCGCGTCCTGTCGTTCCGGGAGCCGTCGATCAGCGCGGCTCGCCCTGACTGGCCAGCAGCGCGGCGTGCTCCTGCACCGCGACCTCGGCCAGGCGACGCGCCATCAGGAGCTCGGACACGAGCGCGTCCACCAGCGGCAGATGCGTGACCGACAGCGAGAACGCGAGGCGCGCGTCGCCGTGGCTCGCGCGCAGGCCGACCACGGTCTCGGCCACCAGCGGGGCGAGGCGCTCGAGCTCGGCGCGCGGGCCGTCGCCGACGTAGGGCCGCGCCACCTCGGCCAGCCGCCCGAGGTGGGCGCTGAAGGCGAAGGTCGTGTCGCGCTCGAGGCGGCCGAGCTCGCTCGCGAAGGCCTCGTCGCGCAGGATCGACTGGCCCTTCTCCTGGCCCGCGAGCGCGCGCTCGATCAGCTCCGCGCTGGGTGAGACGAGCAGCTGATGCTCGGCCCGCGCGACGTACAGCGGCAGCCCCGGCGGCAGGCGGTAGAGCGTCGCGGGCACGCCGGCGAGCTCTTCCTCCTGGCCCTCGAGGCCGCGCCCGGTCGCGAGCTGGTTCACGAGCCCGAGTCCGAGGCCGAGCACGGCCGCCGTGCGCTCCGGGTCATTCGAGGAGAGGGCCAGGGCCGCCTCCGGCAGCGGACCGCTGCCCGGCAGCACGTACAGCGCGAGGCCGCACAGGTTGGCGAAAAGCTCGCGCGGCAGGTCGAGGGCACTCACCGCCGCCACGCCGTCGCTGTTGTCGTGCAGCGGAGCCAGGGCCGGTCCGCGCTCGTTCAGGGCCGTCGCCAGGAAGGCCGCCGCACCGCGCGGGACGAGCTCGAGCGTGCGCGGATCGAGCGGCGCCGTGCGCAGCAGATTGAAGGCCAGGCTGCGGTGGTCGTTCGCGAAGAAGAGCTCGCCGTCGAGCCCGAGGCCTTGCTCGGAAAGGGCCAATCGCACGGCGGCGCCTTCGAAGTGCTCCACGTCGAGCGCGGCGGCGGCCAGCGGCCCGGCCGTGCCGACGTTCGCGAGCTGCGCCGCGATCAGCGGACGCAGGGCCGCGCCCTGCACGCAGGCGAAGAGCGGCCCATCCGCGCGAGCGGCCAGGGCGCGCGCCAGCCCCGGCGCCTCGGCCAGCGAGGGACCGCCGCGACCTTCGAGGCGCGCCAGCACGGCCTCGAGCTCGCTGCGGGCGCTGGCCACGATGCAGAGGCGCGCGCTGAGCGCGACCTCGGCCGTCCCCGCCAGGCTCCAGGTGGGCACGTCCCCGAGGGCCGCCCCCGGGATGCCCTGGGCCAGCACGACCGTCTCGAGCAGACCGCGCAGCACGTCCTCTTCGCCGGTGTGCAGCACGAGCACGCCCTCGGGTGCGCCGCCGCCGTTCGGCACGGCGGTCAGGGCCACGGCCGCCGAGCGCAGGCCCAGCAGGCCGCGCACAAGCTCGGGCGAGACGGCGAAGCGCCCCTCGCGCACGGCCTCGTCGAAGTTGCGGGCCAGCCCGAGCCCCTCGAGCAAGCGCAGCAGGGCCGCGCCGGGTTGCACGAGCTCGACGTAGGCCAAGCTCGCTGGCGGCATCAGGCGCGCCAGATCGACCGCCACGAGGTCCTCCTCGACCCCGCGCGCGCGGCGCTCCGACTCGAGCTGGAGCGGCGCCCCGGCCTCCGTGCTGCGCGCCACCTCGCGGTACAGCGCCAGCGCCTCCTCGAGGTGGCCGCGCTCGCGCTCGAGGAAGTAGGCGTGGTGGAAGTCCGCCTCGGCGGACTGGGCCAGCAGGGACGGGACCAGGACGAGGCCGGCGGCGAGCGCCGTGCCGAAGCGATGGAAGCGCATGGGAACCCTGGGAGGTGGGACGGAGCCGTCGCGCGACGGCCGGACGGAAGCGTTACGCGCGCCGCTGCGCGGGCATTTCGCGCGCACCACGGAGTTGCGTGTCCGACGCGCGCAGGCCGGGCGGCTACGGCGCGATCCGCACCAGCCCGAGGTCGCGCCCCCCGTGGCGTCGCACGACCTCGGCCGCGAAGGCCCGCTCGACGCGCGCGACCGGCGCGGGCAGACCGAGGGGCGTCAGGAGCAGCGTGTCGAGGCGGTACTTCGCGGCCACGAACGAGAGCGCCGGCGCGAGCCCGAGCCGGTCGATGCTCTGCTCGAAGTTGAACACGTCGCGCTCCAGGTAGACGGCGTGGTCCCAGCCGCGGTAGGCCCCGAGCCGCGCGTCGGGGGCCAGGTTCAAGCGCACCTGCTCGGCCGTGCGCGCGAAGGCCGCGTGCAGCGCCTCGACCTCCTTCCAGCCCTGGCGTGGCCGGAAATCCAGCGCGAGCCAGGCCAGCCCGAGCAGCCCGGCGACGGCGAGCCCCGCGCGCGGCCCCGCGAGCCTCTGACCGGCGCGCTGCGCCAGCTCGAGCACGGCCACGATCGCGAGCGCAAACACCGGCAAGAGGAGCCGACCCGCATAGCCGAAGTAGAACGCGACCAGGACGAGCGTGCCGAGCACGAGGAACTCCTCGGCCGCGCGGCGTCGGATCAGGGCCACGCAGAGCGCACCGAGCAGGGCGCCCGCGATCCAGGGACTGGCCTTCGTCGGTGCCTCCTCGCCGAGGCGCATCCCCAGCGTCGCCACGAGCTTCGCCCCCTGGCGCGGGAAGCGCGCGAGGACCTCCCCCGCCGTCAGGCGCGGCGAGGTCGGGTCGCCGAGGTCCGCGTGCCACATCCCGCTCGCATAGGAATAAAGCAACGTCTGATCGGCGGGAGGAGGCGCAGCCACGGCGCGGTTGCGCAGCGACCAGGGCGTCAGCACCAGCGCCGCGCCGAGCGCCAGCGCGGCCCCGAGCCGCGCCAGGCGCCCCCACCCGAGCCGGGCCGCGGGCGCGAGGAGCTCACGCGCGAGCGCCGCGCAGGCGAGCGCCGGCAGGAAGAGCGCGTTGCCCGAGCGCACCAGGCTCGCCAGGCCGAGGGCGACGCCGAGCGCCAGGGCCCCGGGCAGCGCCGGGCGCCGCTCGAGCGCGCGCGCGGCGAGAAAGAGCGCCACGAGCAACGTCCAGCCCGGGACGTCGCTCATGACCTGCGTGCACAGGCGCTGGTAGCCCGGATTGAACCACAGCACGAGCGCGGCGAGGCAGGCCAGGGCTGCACCGAGCCGAGCCTGCGCCCAGCGCTGGAACAGCAGCACGCCGAGCGCGCCCCACAGGCTCACGAAGAGGTTCCAGGCGAAGAAATCCGTGCCGCGCCAGCGCACGAGCGGTGCGAGCAGCCACGCGAAACCCGGCGGCCGGATCAGGAACGGCGTCTCGTTGTAGGTGTAGCCCTGCCCCGCGGCGAGCGCGCGCGCCGTGGCGACGTACATCGAGCCGTCGTTGGTCGCGTCGTACCAGGGATGCACGGTCCAGGTGAGACTGCCCAGCACCACCAGCACGAGCGCGCCGAAGAACACCCGCTCCAGGCGCGGCGCGCTGCGGGGCGCGCCGGGAAGGACCGCATCCATCGCCGCGATGCTAGTGGGGTGATTCACGCATAGGAACCCATATCCCGGGCCGCCTGCCCTCGCCGCGGCGTGGCTCCATCCGCAGCGTCTCGCCCTGGAGACGCGCTCCCGGGCGCGCTTCAGGGCACGAGCGTGACGCTCGCGCCCGGCTCGGCCACGAGGGCGAGGCGCTGCGGCGCGCCCGACCCGAACAGCTCGAGCCAGCGCGCAGCCGGCGGCACGAAGGTCAGGGCGCCCAGACCGTCCTGGAGCGCGAAGGTCTCGGCCGGGCCGAGCGGGCCGTCGGCGGCGAGCTGGACACCCTCGGCATCCAGCACGCGGAAGGCGCGCGCCTGCTCCGCGCCGACGATCCGCACCGCGCGCGCGCGCGGCAGCACGAGCTCGGGCGCGGCCGCGACGGCCAGGGCGCGCGGCCCGAGTCGGACATGCCCGACGGACAGTCCGACCTCGCTCCCGAGTGCGCGCGCGTAGCCCAGCTGGCCGGCGCCATCGCTGGTCGTGCGGCCCCACGGCACCGAGCGGCCGGGCGCGAGCTCGAGCAGGAGCTCGACCTCGGCCCCGGCCAGCGGACGGCCATCATCGGCGCGCAGGGCGAGGCGTTCGTCGCAGTGCACCTTCGGCTCCACGCGCAGCGCGAACGTCCCGCTGCGCGTGTCCGCCAGCGTGCCGGAATGGCTCTCGAGACGATCGGGCGCGAGCGCATGGAACTCGGCCGCACCGCGCGGAAGCTCGAACTCGAAGGCTCCCGCCGCATCGCAGCGGGCCTCGTACGGTCCCTCGTTCGCTCCGTCGACGAAGGCCAGCACGCGCCAGCCCGCGTAGGGAGCCTCGGCCCCCTGCAAGCTGCCGCGCACCGGATCGAGCGGGCGGTCGAGCACGAGCGCGAGGCCATCGCGCAGCTCTCCGCGTTCGTGGCGTCGCACGAGGTCGCGCTCGATCAGGGGCGCGTACCCGCGCCCGCGCACCTCGAGCGCCGTGGCCGGACCGACGCCGCGCAACGGCAGGTGGAAGGCGCCGCGCGCATCGGTGGTCGTCTCGGCCAGGGCCAGGCGCACGCGCGCACCGGCCGCGGGGCGCCCGTCGGCGAGCACGACGGTGCCGACGACTTCGGGGCCGGCCGGCTCGCGCTCCAGTTCGAACACGCCCGCGCTGCCGAGGGAGAGCGTGGCCCACTCGCGCGGCTCGAAGCCCGGACAGGAAACGCGCAGGAACAGCCCCTCGGCGCGCGCCAGCTCGCCCAGCACGAGCGTGCCCGTGGCCTGCGGGACCGCCTCGTGCCTCAGCACCGGCGATACGAGCTGCACGGGCCGGTCGAGACGCGCAAAGGCGGTCTCGCGTGCGACCAGCTCGAGTGTGGCCGAAGCGAGGGGCGCACCCTCCGCATCCAGGACCGTGGCTTGAAACGGCGCTGCCGAGGCGACCAGCACCAGGGCCTCCTCGGCGCCGGGCCGGGTGCGTCCGGGAACGAGCGTGACGAGCCCGGCGCCGCGCGCCTCGAGCTCGGCCTCGAGCGGCGCCTCCAGGACGAAACCGCCCAGGCCATCGGTCCAGGCCAGGACGCGCTCGGGAAGGTCGCGCGCGAACACCTCGAGGCCGGGCTGCGGCGTGCCCTCGAGGTCGAGCACGAGGCCGGTCGCGTGCGCTGCGCGCGGCGGCACGGGGTCGTCTCCGGCGTCGCGCGGCGGCGTGGACGGTGTGGATGGAACGAGCGGCTGGCGCGCACTCCCCGTCGTGCCCGACGCACCGCGCGAGCCCGAGCCGGCCACGCCCGCGGTCTGGCCGTCGCCACCTTGCGGCGCGTCGCCGGGCAGCGCGGCGCCGTGGGCCGCGACGAGCTCCGGTGCGCGCGCGTCCTGGCGCGCCAGGTCGTGCTCGAGCGCGAAGAAGGCCGTCGCGCCGGCGGCGGCGAGCCCGGCGACTTCGAGGCGCGCGAAGCGCCGCAGGCCGGCCAGCAGCAACCCGCCGTGCAGGTTGCGGCGGCGCGGTTCGAGACTCTCGCGCAGCTTCTCGCGCGCCCGCCACAGGCGCTTGCGCACGGCGAGCTCGCTGATCTTCAGGCGCACGGCGATCTCGGCCGTGGTCAGGCCGTCGAAGTAGCGCAGCTGCAGCACCTGACGGCCGGGCGCTTCGAGCGCGCGCAGGGCCCGCGCCAGCTCGCCGCGCGCGGCGGCGGCCTCGAGCTCTTCGACCGGCGACGGCAGGGCCTCGCGCCGGGCCACCACGCGCTCGCGCGCGCGCCGGCGGCCGCCGCTGCGCAGGTCGAGGCGCGAGAGGTTGAAGGCCACGCGCCCGAGCCAGGCCCGCAGGTGCAGGTCGTCGGGAACTTCGCGCGGCGGAGCGGCCAGGGCCGCCAGCAGCGCCTCCTGGGCCACGTCCTCGGCACCCCACGGGTCGCGCACGAGGTTGCGTGCCACGGCCCGCACCCAGCCGCTCTGGGCGGCGACCTGCTCGGGATCGAGGGCGGGACGGCTGCTGCGGACGTCTTCGCTCAGGAGACCGGGCGGGGGCGCGTCGTCGAGGCTCATCGCGTGCTCAGGGGGCCAGGGGGACCGCTCTGGACGGATTACACCACTGACAGGTTCCCCGCGGGACCGCAAAAATCGCGGCCGCGCCCCCTGGGCGGCTCGCCTACCCGTGTCGGCCGCGCTCGGAGTCGTCCCGGGCGCCGGGCGGCCGGCCGAGGATCTCGCGCACCACCGTGCGCGGCCGCCCCTTGACCTCCTCGTAGATGCGCGAGAGATAGAGCCCGATCACTCCGAGGCCGATCATCACGCAGCTTCCGGTCATCAGGTCGATCACGATCACGGTCGTGAAGCCCGTCTCGGCGCCACCCCAGAACTTCTGATAGAGCGTCTGGCCGCCCAGCACGAGTGCGAAGGCCAGGAAGGCGAACCCGAGGGCCGTGATCAGATGCAGCGGGGCGCTCGAGAAGGCCGTGATGCCGTTCACCGCCAGGCGCAGCAGCCGCCAGGGGTTCCAGCCCGAGCTTCCGCCCGCGCGCGGCGCGACCTCGAAGGGGATGGCCTTGCGCCGGAAACCGAGCCAGGCCGACATCCCGCGGAAGAACACGTTGCGCTCCCCCATCTCGCGCCAGGCCTCGAGCACGCGCCGGTCGAGCAGCTTGAAGTCCGAGGCGCCCTCGAGGTCGAAGCCCGAGAGGCGCCGGAAGAGCGGGTAGAAGAGCCGCGCCCCGAGGCGCGCCAGCCAGGGCTCGCGCCCGCGCTTCGTCTTGACGCCCTCGACCACCTCGTAGCCCTCGTCGCGCCAGGCCGCGACCATGGCCGGAATCAAGGAGGGCGGGTGCTGCAGGTCGGCGTCCATCACGAGCACCGCACGCCCGCGCGCGGCCTCGAGCCCGGCCGTCAGGGCCTGCTCCTTGCCGAAGCGCCGCGCGAGGCGCAGCGCGCAGAGCTCGGGCCGCGTCGCCGCGCAGCGGGTCAGGACACTCCACGTGTCGTCGCTCGAGCCGTCGTCCACGACCACGAACTCGTAGCGCAGGTCGAGGCCGTCGAGCACGCCGGAAAGGACGCTCAGCGAGCGCTCGAGGTGCGAGCCCTCGTTGAGGCAAGGCAGGACGAGCGAGAGGTCGGGCGCGGGACTCTTCATCGCGGAACGGCGAAGACCATCAGAGTGTCGTCCTCGTGCACGGGTGGACCACAGTACTCCCCGAGTTCCTCGCGCACGACGTCCAGGAACGACCGCTCGGCACGCTCCTTCGGCACCATCAGCGACAGCTCGGGCACGATGCGCTGTACGACCTCCTTGAACGGGCGGTCGAGGGAATAGGGTGCGAACTCGCCCATCTGGCGCACGCGCACGAGCGGCGTGCGCACGAAGAAGAACGGCTGCCACAGGACCTCGCCGTCGATCCACTCACGCTCGCGCGCCAGGGGGTAGGTCTTGTAGTGCACGATGCGCTCGACGCCGAACTTGCGCGCGAGGTGCACGAGCCGCGGGCCACGCTCGAACCACAGCTGCCAGTAGGCGTTGACCAGGTCCTCGATGCGCTCGTCGTGGAAGGGCGTCACGGCCAGGGCCGTCGTGTAGCCCAGCGTCGTCTTCTTGCCGTGCAGCGTCTGCAGCCAGGTGTAGCGCCCGTTGGCGACGTGCGTCTTGGTCGGCGGCAGATCCATCACCGCCTCGACCTCGGGCTGGTGCGCGAGCTCGTCGAGGTAGGGCGAGGTCGGGAGCTCGAAGCGCCCGAAAGGCACCGCGGTGAGCTCCAGCATCAGGAGCGCGAGGACCACCACGAAGAGTGGCCGCGTGAGTCGCCCCAGGCGCGCCGCGAGCCAGCCCCAGGCGCGGGCCACGCACAGCGCGGCCACGATCTCGACCATCAGGAAGGCGCGGTCGGACTTGCGCAGCATCGAGAGCACGGGCACGTGCTCGAGCACCGCGTAAGGCAGCGGCACGCCCGTCGCGCGACCGCCGACCGCGAGCTCGCTGCCGAGCGAGAGCACGAAGAACACGCCGCCGACCACGAGCCAGGGCCACAGGCGCCGCAGACCGGCCGCGCCGGCGAGACACAGGGCCAGGGTCGAGTAACCGAGCATCGTCGGCCAGGAGACGATGCTCTCCTCCTTCGGTCCGATCCAGTAGAAGCCGAGCAGGTCATTGGTGCGGTGCTTCTCGACCGCGAAGGCGGCCGTGCCGGCCTCCGCGCCGCGCTCGGGGCCGAGCGTCGCGTAGAGCAGCGGGAAGGCCGTGACGATCGCCGCCAGCGCACCCCAGCCGTAGGCCAGGGCCGCGCGCCGGAGTCCTTGCGCGCGCGGCACCTCGCGCGCCCAGGCCGGCGCGCACAGCACGAGCACGGCCAGCGTCGCGTAGGCGTACACCACGTAGTACTCCGCGCTCATCGTCATGCCCGCCGTCGCCAGCGCCAGGCCAGCGAGCCAGCGCTTGCCGCCCTCGCGGTAGTAGCGCAGGAAGCACCACAGCGTGAGCGGCAGGAACTCGAAGCTGAAGACGTTGATCTGGCAGAGGTAGAAGTAGTGGAACGGGCAGAAGCTGTAGACGAGTCCGGCCAGGAGGCCGCCGGCCGTGTTGCCGCTCACGTGGCGCGCGAGCAGCGAGAAGCACCAGCCCGAGAGCGCGAAGTGCGCCAGCAAGAGCAGGTTGAAGGCCGCGTGGGGAGATACGACGCTCGCGAGGCCCGCCAGACTGAGCGAGTTGAGCGGCGAGAGCGTGTGGCGCGCGAGCGAGATGCCCTCGGGGAAGTACAGGTAGTCGGTGCGGTAGGGCGAGTGCCCGTGGACGAGCGAGTCGCGCACCCACCACGCGTTCCACAGGTTGTTGAAGTAGTCGCCGCGCAGTCCGCTCGGCGCCTCGAGCGTCACCGGCAGCGGCCAGGCCAGCACGAGGGCCGCCAGGAAGAAGAACCCCAGCCAGAGGAGCTCGTGGCGCCAGACCAGGACGGGCCCCGAGGGCGCGGGAGCGAGGGGATCCTGGGCCACGTTTCGCTCGGTCGCTTCCATTCGGGCTTGGGCGGGCGAGTCTAGACTCCGCCAGGAGCGGGGCACATGCACATTCCGTCGTGCGAGGCTACGCTCTCGCTCCCGCACGGTTGGCGCCGCGCCCAACACGCGTCGCGTCGCCGCGTACCTCCCGCTCCCGATGCTGCGTTCCTTTCCGCTCCTCGCGCTGACGCTCTTCCTGGCGGCCTGTTCCGACTCCACCGAGGCGCGCCCCCACGTGGTGCTCGTGCTGGTCGATCAGCTGCGGGCTGACGCGCTCGAGCCGTGCATGCCCGAGACCTTCGCCCTCGCGCAGCAGGGCGTCGTGCTGACCCACATGCGCTCGGCCGCGCCCTGGACCTATCCCTCGGTCATCAGCCTGCTGTCGGGCCTCTACCCCCATCAGCACGGCGCCGACGCGAGCCCGGAGGGCAACGAGCTCTCGCACATCTCGCCCGAGGTGCCGCTCCTGCCGCGCACCCTGCGCCAGCACGGCTACCACGCCGCCGCCTTCGTCACGAACCCGTTCCTGCACGCCTGGAACACCGCCTTCCAGAGCTCCTTCGACCACTGCGATGCGAGCTTCATCGGCGACCAGGGCGCGCGCCGCGGTCACCCCGAGCTGGTCTGGACCGAGCGCATGTTCGCGAACACGGTCAACGACCACGTGCGCGCGTTCTACGACGCGCGCACGCTTTCCGAGCCCGAGTTCACCTACGTGCACTACATCGACGTGCACGGCCGCAAGGAAGGCCCAGAGCAGTGGCGGGACGCGCCCTTCGCGCCCGGTTACCAGAACGCGGCGCGCTACGTCGACCAGCGCATCGCCGAGCTGTACCGCTACTTCCACGCGCGCTACGCGGGCAACGTGCTGTTCGTCGTGACGAGCGACCACGGCCAGAACCTCGGTGACGACCTCGTGGTCGGCGAGGGCCGCCCGTGGCGCTGGCGCAAGGCCTCGCTGCACGAATTCAACCTGCGCATCCCGTTCCTCGTGCTGCCCGGCAACGACGTCCCGCGCGTGACGCGCGACGAGCCGTGCTCGAACATCGACGTCACGCCGACGCTGCTCGACTGGGTCGGAATCGAGAACCACGCGGGCGTGCCCGGCCTCAGCCTGCTCGGACTCCTGCACGGTGAAGCGGGTGACCCCGGGCGCACGCTCTACGCGCGTAACTCGACCAACCAGCGGGTCGAGGAGGCGCTGCTGGTCGGTTCGCGCAAGTTCGTGAGCTACGAGCGCCTGCTCGTAGGGGGGCAGGAGTACCAGCGCTCGGCCTGCTTCGATCTCGCCGCCGATCCGCGCGAGCTCGCGCCCGAGGCCTGCGGCTCGGTCGAGCTCGAGAGCCTGGCCCGCGCGGCGGCCGCCGCCGGCCGCATCTACCCGGCGACCTTCGCGGCCCCCAGCGAGGACACGCGCGAGCAGCTCGAGGACCTGGGCTACGGCGGCGAAGCGGCGCAGGACGGCCACTGAGCCCGGGCGCCGCCCCGAAAGGGACGGCGGCTCTCCCCTTTTCCGCCTTTCTGGCCGTCCTGGACGGCCGGGCACGGCAATCTCTGACCGGCGCGGAACCCCTGGCGCCTCCCGGCCGTCTGTCCGGGCACCCTACTTCGGGCACCCTCCGGCCCCACCGCAGTCCCCAGTCGCACTCCCCCATGCTGCCCCCCCGCTCCGCGCGCCTCGCCGCGCTCCTCGTCCTGTCCGCCCCCGCCTTCGCCCAGGGAAGCCTGCGGCGCGAGCTGGTGCGCCCCTTCGAGCGTCTCTCCGACAGCGGCCCGCAGGGCGTGGTCGAGCTCGCCTGGGAACGCTCCGACGTGCTCGCCTTCCAGGCGCGCGCGGGCGCGGGCGACGGCTTCGTCCTGCGCGGCCTCGCCGTCCCGGGCGGACGCGAGATCGATCTCGACCTGCGCCCCGTCAGCGCCCTGGCGCCGGGCGCCGTGGCGACGATCGTCCACGCAGACGGCTCGCAGGGCGAGCTCGCGCCGAGCGTGAGCTGCTTCTCGGGCTGGACGCCGGGCGGCGGTGAAGCCTTCCTCGCGATCAGCGGCGAGCTCCTGCAGGGCTACCTGACCCTCGGCGGCGAGCTGTACTTCCTCTCGAACGGCGGCTCGGCCACCGGGCGCGCCACGCTGGCGCACGTCACGCAGGTCAGCGGTTCGGACAGCGCCCTGAGCCAGTTCTGCAGCCTGGTCGGCGGCGGCCCGCGCACGCAGCTCCTGCCGACGACCGAGCTGCTCGCGGTCCCGACGCTGAAGGAAGCGGACGTGTGGATCGAGTGCGACCGCGCCTTCCGCCAGCTGTTCGGCTCGAACCAGGCCTGCCTCGACTACGCGACGCTCCTGATCACCGCCACGAGCGAGGTCTATCGCCGTGACCTCGGTGTGCGCCTCCTGATTCCGAGCGGGTACATCCGCGTGTGGAACACGACCGCGCCCTGGGGCGTGATCACGACCTTCAACGACATCTCGAGCGTGCGCACCTGGTGGACGAGCGCGGCGAACCCCGACCGCAACCGCCCGCGCGCGTCCGTGCACGTGCTCACCAATCCCGTCTTCGGCGGCGTGGCCTGGAACATCGGCGGCATCTGCGACAACTCGCAGGGCTACGAGGTTTCCAGCGTGTTCGGCAGCTTCCCCTACCCGATCGACCACACCAACGGGAACAACTGGGACCTGTTCGTCGTGGCCCACGAGTTCGGCCACAGCTTCGGCTGCCAGCACAGCTTCGATTTCGTGCCGCCGATCGGCTGCCAGGACGGCTCGGGCCCGGACTCGGGCACGATCATGAGCTACTGCCACCTCGACTTCGGCACGGGTGCGGTCGGCATGCGCTTCCACCTGCGCGAGCAGCAGACGATCCGCGCCTACGTGGCCACGCGAGGTTGCGTGCGCACGCTGACGCTCGTCAACGGCGACTACGACGCCGATGGCGCGCGCGACGTCGATGACCTCGTGGCCGCCAACGCCCTGCTCGGGCGCGGCTTCCGTTCGCTGGGCGCCGAGGAGTCGCTCGACATGGACGGCGACCTCGACTTCGACACGGTCGACCGCGATCTGCTCGCGGCCAGCCTGGGAGCGGCGCCGGCCAGCGTGACCTTCCGCAACGGCGACGACTCGAACCAGCAATGCTACTTCAGCCTCAACAACCCGATCGTCGGGCAGACCTGGTCCTCGCAGATCGTGGCCTTCGGGGCCGGAGCGTCGAGCTTCCTGATGGTCTACGACCAGGGGCACCCGGGCCTGCCGACGCCCTTCGGTCAGATGCTCGTCCTGCCCCCGGGCCTGGGCGGCACGAAGCTGCTCGTGCACGCGGCCGGCTCGGACGGCACGTTCTCGTCGCACGACCTGCCGATCCCGCTCGACACGGGCCTGGTCGGGGTCAGCGCCGCGACCCAGGGCTTCGTGCTCGGTGGCCTCGGCGGCTCGCACTTCTGCAACGCGCTGGATCTCATCCTGAGCCTCTTCTGAGGTGATTTCGGGGGCCATGGGCGGGCTACAATCCGCCCATGGTCGACCGCTCCCTGGACGTCGCGCGCCAGCTGTGCGCGTTTCTCGATGCCTCGCCGACGCCCTTCCACGCCTGCGCCGAGGCCGCGCAGCGCCTGGAGCGGCAGGGGTTCACGCGCCTCGACGAGCGTGAGGCCTGGCCGCGCGGAGCCGGCCGGCACTACGTGGTGCGCGCGGGCAGCCTTGTGGCCTGGGCCGTGCCGGAGGGAGCCGAACCCGCGCGCGGCCTGCGGCTGATCGGAGCCCACACCGACAGCCCGAACCTGCGCCTGCGGCCCCGCCCGGACCTCTCCCGTGCCGGCCTGCGCCAGCTCGGCGTCGAGGTCTATGGCGGGGTGTTGCTGAACTCCTGGCTCGATCGCGACCTCGCCCTGGCCGGACGTGTCTTCCTGCGCGGTCCGCACGGACCGGAGGAACGCCTCTTTGCGCTGCCCGGAGCGCTGCTGCGCGTGCCGCAGCTCGCCATCCACCTGAACCGCGAGGTCAACACGACCGGCCTCGTCTTGAATCCGCAGGTGCACATCAATCCGCTGCTCGCCAGCGAGAGCGGGCGCGAGCCGACCTTCCGCGAACTCGTGGCGCGCGCCCTGGAGGTCGCTCCGGACGTGATCCTTAGCTGGGACGCGATGCTGCACGACGCCCAGCCGGCGGCCCTGGTCGGTCTCGACCAGGCCTTCGTCTCGGCCGCGCGGCTCGACAACCTCGGCTCGTCCTTCTCGGCCCTGCTCGGGCTCGAGCAGCGCCTCGCCGCCCGCAACGCGCCGCAGCACGTCGCGGCGCTCGTGCTCTTCGACCACGAGGAGGTCGGCTCGACCTCGGCGCGTGGCGCGCAGGGTGCGTTCCTGCGCGACGTGCTCGAGCGCACCGTGCTCGCGCGCGGGGGAAACCGCGAGGACTTCCTGCGCGCGCTCTCGGACTCGATCTGCCTCTCGGCCGACATGTCGCACGCGACGCACCCGAACTTCCCCGAGAAGCACGACCCCGAGCATCCGCTGCGCCTCAACGGCGGACCGGCCATCAAGACCAACACGAACCAGCGCTACGCCAGCGATGGCGAGACCGAGGCGATCTTCCTCGAGGCCTGCGCCGAGGCCGCCGTCCCCTGCCAGCGCTACTCGCACCGCAACGATCTTGCCTGCGGCTCGACCATCGGGCCGCTGACCGCAGCCGCGCTCGGCATGCGCACGGTCGACGTCGGCAGTCCGATGCTCGCCATGCACTCCTGTCGCGAGCTCTCCGGCGCGCACGACGTCCTCTCCATGGCACGGGCGATGGCGGCCTTCCTCTCCTGACCCGCGGCCGTGTCTCCGTCCGAGCGTTCGCCCGACTGCTTCCGCTGCCGGAGCTTCCACATCACCTACGACCCCGCTCGCCCCTACGGTTGCCGCGCATTCGGCTTCAAGAGCGTGCGCCTGCCGATGGACGAGGTGCGCGTGTCGTCGGGCAACGAATGCCACCTGTTCGAGCCGAAGCCGAGCGCACCCAAGAAGCCCGAGGCCTGAAAGAAGAGCGCCGATGGAACTCGCCCTGAAGGACAAGGTGGTGTGGATCACGGGCGCCTCGGGCGGCATCGGGCGCGCCCTGGCTGAGGCCTTCGCGGCCGAGGGCGCCCTCCTCGGGCTGCACGGGCACACGGGCTTCGAGACGCTCACGACCTGGCTCGCTGACCAGCCGTGGCGCGCGCGGGCCCTGGCACAGCAGGCCGACGTGCGCGACGCGGCTGCGCTGCTGCGCTGCGCCGAGGAGCTCCGCGCACGCTTCGGGCGCATCGACGTGTGCTGCGCCAACGCGGGCAAGTGGCCGGTCGAGCACCGCGAGCTGCACGAGCTCGACCCCGCGCGCTTCAGCGACACGCTGGCGGTCAACCTGCACGGCGCGCTCTACACGGCGCGCGCCTTCCTCGCGGTGCTGGCCGCCAGCGGGCCGCGCGCCGACGGGCACGGGGCGGCCCTCGTCTTCACCGGCTCCACCGCCGGGCGCTTCGGCGAGCGCGGGCACGTCGACTACGCCGTGGCCAAGGCCGGACTCGTGGGCGCGCTGAAGACCCTCAAGAACGAGATCGTGCGCCTCGATCCCGCCGGACGCGTGAACCTGATCGAACCGGGCTGGACCGTCACGCACCTGGCCCGCCCGGCGCTGCAGCAACCGGGCGCGGTCGAGCGCGTCACGCGCACGATGGCCCTGCGCCAGCTCGCGCGCGCGCGCGACATCGCGCGCACGGCGGTGTTCCTCGCCTCGCCCACCGCCGCCTCGCACCTCACGGGCGAGACGCTCACCGTGGCCGGCGGCATGGAAGGGCGCCTGCTGTGGGACGAGCACGAGGTGCGCCGCGCGGAGATCCTGGCGCGCCTGGACCGCGACTGAGGCTCAGTCTGCCTCGGTTGCGCCCTCGCGGCCGAGGTACACGACCAGCCCGAGGAAAGCGGCGAAGCCCCCCAGCGTCGCCAGCGGCAACCACCAGGGCAGGAAGCCGACCTCGAGCCGCAGGCGCACGTCGTCCAGGCTCGAAGCACCGCTCGGATGCGCGATCAGCTTCACGACCCAGGAGCCGATCAGCACCAGGTAGATCGCCCAGTAGTTGCGCAGCAGACGCTTCCGGAGCGCGTACCAGCGCGAGACGCGGAAGCTCGGCCGGAAGAGGTCATCGGCCACGGCCTGGCCCCACTCGCGCCGCGGACTGACCGGATCGCGGCGCAGGATCGGGCCATAGAAGTTCTCCTCGATCTTGCGCACGCGCGCATACCAGATGTCGGCGTAGCGGTAGCGCCGCGCCTCGATCATCCAGAACACGCTGACCATCGCGAGCCCGATCAGGAGCACGAGGTGCGAGTGGCTCTCGACCCCGAAGGCGAACGAGAGCAGACCGGCCGTGGTCAGGACGGCCCAGTTTGTGGTCGCATCGAGCCGGAGACGCCAGGTCGTCGCCCGGTCGAGCTCCCCGCGATAGAGGTGCACGATCGCCGAGATGTACTCGGGGCGCGTGAGCGGAGTGCTCTCGTAGTCGGCGGTGCGGCGCTCGGCATCCTGGCTCATGCCGCCATGGAACGGACGACGCGGGGCGAAGTAAAGGCCGCCGCGCCGTCCGGGCCCGGGATCAGCCCCCGAAGGGCTCTTCCGAGAGCTCCTTACGCTTCGACTCGACGGCCTTCCACTTCTCGGCGTCGGGCAGCGCTTCCTTCTTCTTGTCGATCTGCGGCCAGCTCTCGGCCAGCTTGGCGTTCAGGTCCTTGTACTCGGACCACTTCTCGGGCAGGTCGTCCTCGCTGAAGATCGCCTCCGTGGGGCACTCCGGCACGCACGCGCCGCAGTCGATGCACTCATCGGGGTTGATGACGAGGAAGTTCGCGCCCTCGTAGAAGCAATCGACCGGGCACACGTCCACGCAGTCCGTGTACTTGCACTTGACGCAGGGTTCGGCGACGACGTAGGTCATGGGGGTTCGCTGTCGGGATCGACCGCGCGGGCGCGGTCCGTCATGGGATAGGTCGGCATTATGCCGACGGCGGGGCGGCTTGCCAGGGGCCATTGCGAACCACCCGGGCGGGCGGGCATGATCGCCCCGATGAAGCGCTGGATCGTGCGCCTCGCCCTGACGCTCGCGAGCGCGTGCGCCGTGCTGCTCCTGGGCGAACTCGTCGTGCGCCTGTGGCGCCCCGAGTCGCTACGGCTCTTCCAGGAGCGCGTCCAGGGCTCCCCCGGTGAGCGCGTGGTCAAGATCGACGAGACCTACGAGGTCCACCCGAAGCACGGGATCATCGAGCTCGACGACGTGCTCGGCTACCGCCCGGTCCTCGGCGG
>Ga0172376_10001689_pt1 | contig 27911 bp, 25 predicted proteins | sample Lak35m_FD_121114 | JGI IMG/M metagenome (GOLD analysis project Ga0172376, IMG submission 121114) | Freshwater microbial communities from Kabuno Bay, South-Kivu, Congo - kab_092012_35m | ecosystem: Environmental > Aquatic > Freshwater > Lake | place: Democratic Republic of the Congo: South-Kivu...
GGTGGCGCGACGCGCGGCCGAGCGCGGCATCCGCGTGCACGTCTGCGGCATCGGCACCGAGGGCGGCGGCAAGATCCCCGAAGGCCGCGGCTTCGTGCGCGATCCCGAGGGCAAGGAGGTCGTCTCGCGGCTCGACGCGGCGACGCTGCGCGCCATCGCGCAAGTGTCGGGCGGCGACTACGTGGGCACGGAGACTTCGCCCACGCCGCTCGAGGAGCTGTGGACGGCGCGCATCGCCCGCATGGAAGGACGCGAGTACGGCAGCGGCCGCGAGCGCATCCCGCACGACCGCTACCAATGGCCGCTGGTGCTCGCCGCGCTTTGCGTGTGCGTCGAGTCCGGCTTGCGCGGCAGGAGGAGCGCCGCGTGAAGCGCTCGTCCATGTTCCTGCGCCTGGCGCTGCCGCTCTGCGCGGCCATGTCGTCGCCCTGCCGCGCGGCCGCGGCGCGGACCCAGTCCGTGCCGCTCGCCACCGACACCACCGCGACGAGCGAGGAGGCCGCAGCGCCATCGCTCGAGCCTTGGCCCGGTGGCTTGCCTGGCGGCCTCGACGAACTGGCGCGCCGCATCGCGGCTGGCGACCATGCCGGCGTGCGCGAACTCGTTCGTCGACTCGAGGCGCCGGATGCGCTCGGGCTTCGGCGGGCGGAATGGCTCGCCGCCGGTGGCTGGCGCGCCAGCGCGCTGCGCGTGGTCGATCCGGCCATCGAGCAGCTGCGCCTGCGCCCGCCCAGCGCCGCCCTCGCTGGCGAGTTGGCGCTCGTCGATGGCGTCGCGGCGTTGCGCCTCGAGCAATTCGAAGCCGCGCAGGCCGCGTTCCTCGTGGCGCGCGCCGAGGGCAGGGGAGCCACGCGCCTCGAGGCCATCGACGCCCTCGCGGATCGGGAGCTCGCCATGGCCGAGGCGTTGCGGCCGGGACAGGATGGCGCACCGCCGGCGGCGGCGACACCGCTCGCGCCCACGCAAAGCGCCACGAACGCGACCGCGCCGAAGGCGCCTTCCGCCGGTTCGGACGCATCCGAAGACCCCATCGCCAAGGCGCGCGCGGCCTACCTGGTGGCGCGCGCGCGGCTCGTCGAACGCCTGCGACTCGATCGCCACGACGCCGATGCGCGCGCCAACCTCGAACTCGTGCAACGCCGGCTCGAGGAGCTGCGCCGCTTGGAGGACCAGCGTCGCGAGGAAGAGCGAAAGCAGCAGGAACAGCAGCAAGAGCAGCAGCAAGAGCAGCGACAGGACCAGCAGGACCAACAACCCGACCAGCGGCAGCAGGAGCAGCAGCAGTCGCCAAAGGACCAGCAGCAGGACCAGCAGCAAGCACCCGAAGGGTCGGATCAAAAGGATGAGCAGCAGCCCCAACCCGCCGCCGCCATGTCGAAGGAGGAGGCGCAGAAGCTGCTCGACAAGCTGAAGGAACTCGAGGAGAAGGGCGAGGAGCTGCGCGCGACCTTGCTCAAGGACAGACGCCAGAAGGTGGACAAGGATTGGTGATGCAGACCATGCCTGGAGGATCGACGCAGGACTCCCGCGACGCGGGCGTGCTCGGTGCGTGGCGCTTGGTGCTGTGCGCGCTGTGCGCCTGCCTCGCTTCGTCCTTGGCGCTCGCCCAGGAGGCGCGCGTCGTGGCGCGCATGTCGAGCGGCGTCGTCAAGCTTGGCTCCGAGGCGCGCCTCGTGGTCGAAGTGCGCGACGCGGTCAACGCTCGCCTCGGCGAGCTGCCTAAGGTCGAGGGGCTTTCCATCGGTCCGGCCGGTCCCGTCTCGGTCGTTTCGACCAGCGAGATCTCGGGCGGGCGCATCAAGCGCTCGACGCAGTCGACCTGGTCGATCCCGGTGCGCGCCGCCAGTCCGGGCCGCTACACGATCCCGGCCTTCGAGGTGGCGACCGACGCCGGCCCGCTCGCCACGCGACCCGCCACCTTTGAAGTGGTCAAGGATGTCGAAGGCGAGGACTTCGGGTGGCTGACCATCGACGCGCCGCGCGAGGTGCATGCCGGCGAACCTTTCACGCTCGACATCGTGGTGGGCTTCGACACGGCGCTGGCCTCGACCGTCAACTACGCCAACCTCGACTTGCCGTGGCACGGCGCCGTGGCCGGCATGGTCGAGCTCGCTAGCGCCGATCAGCAAGGTCGCTCGGTGAACCAGATCAGCCTGAATGGCGACCAGGTCATCGCCGTGGAGGATGGCGGGACGCGCCAACGCGGCGGCCGCACCTTCCAGACGCTGCGCTGGAGGAAGCGCTACCTCGCCAGCGACGCAGGACTGCTCGAATTGTCGACCAGCCATTTCGAGTTCGGCCAGGTGGCGCGCACGTTCTTCGGTTTCGATCCCTCGCAGAAGAAGACGAGGTACAAGCGCCTCGACGGCTTCGCGATCCGCGTGCTGCCGATCCCCGAGGATGGTCGGCCCCTCGACTGGTCGGGCGCCGTGGGACGCATCGAGGCGCGCGCCGCCGCCGATCGCCGCGCGGTGGACGCGGGCGATTCGATCAAGCTGACCGTCGATTGGAGCGGGCCGGCGAACCTCGATTTCTTCGAGCCGCCCGAGCTGGCGCGGCAGGCGGGGTTCGAGCGCTTTCGCGTGTACGGCAAGACCGACCGCAAGACCGCCGATCGGCGCACGGTCGTCTACGACCTCGCCCCGATCGACGCGTCGCTCGCCGAGATCCCGCCGGTGGAGCTCGCCTACTACGACACGCTCGAGCGCAAGTGGTCGAAGAGCTCCACGAAGCCGATCCCGATCCAGGTGCGCGCGCTCAAGAACGCTGCGGCGCTGGTCGTGGATGCGCCGCTCGAGATCGAGCGCGAGCGCGATGTCGCCGACATCCTCGCGCAGCCGCGCGCGGGCGACGAACCGTGGGCGCCGTCAGGCGGCTCCATCCTCGCCGGCATGGGGCTGGTGCTGCTGCTCGGCGGGAGGGTGCGCCGCCTGGTCTGGCGCGAGGATGATCCGTGGGCGCCGGTGTCGCGCCGGCGTCGGCGCGCCCTGCGCGAGTTCGAGCGCGCGCTCGGACGCGATGCTGCGCCGCTCGCGAGGCATCGCGCCTTGCGCGTCTTCCTCGCCGCGCGCAGCGACGAACAAGAGACCGCGTGGGCCGGCCGCGATGTGCGCGCCTGGGCCCGCATGCGTCGCGACGCGGATGGTTGGGCGCCCTCGGCCGAGCTCGAGCGCAGCTCCGTGGAACTGCTCGCCGCCTGCGAAGCCGCGGAGTGGTCGCGTCGGCCAGCACCCGAGTCTGGCGCCTTGCTCGAGTTCGCACGTCGCGCCGCCGCGGAGGGCTGGCGATGAGCCGAGCGCTGGCCTTCCTGCTCGCGTACCTGGCGAGCGTCTCGTGGTGGTCGACTGCGACGCTGGCGCGTCCGCAGGATCCTCCGGCGGCCACGTCCGACGCCGCCATGCAGCCCGCAGGTGGCGCGCGACTCGAAGGCGACGCGGGATCAGCCGCCTACCGGCGCGCGGATTGGAGCACGGCGCGCGAGCTGTGGCTCGAAGCTTGGCCCGCCGCGGGCTCCGCCGGCGAACGCGCGCGCCTCGCCGCGAACCTCGGCAACTGCGCTTGGCGCGAGGGACGCGTCGCCCAAGCCGGAGCGTGGTACGAGCTCGCCCTCTTGCAGGATCCGCGCCTGCCCGGTCCGCGCGCGAACTTGGAACTAGTGCGCTCCCGCCTCGGCTTGCCTCCCGCCGAGCGCGGCGACTTGCGCGGCGCCTTCGAACTGCTGCTTGGATCGCTGCACGCCTCCGAATGGCGCCTCGTCGCCGTGCTGCTGCTCTGCCTGGGCGCGGCGCTGTGGCTGCATGCGAGTCCATCGCGCCGACGCTGGGCGGCGCCTTCGGCCATCCTCGCCTTCCTGGCTTGCTCCGCCAGCTTGCTGGCGGCTTCGAGCCGCGCGCGCGACGCCGAGCCCGACCTCGGGTGGATCGTGCTCGAGCGCGCGGCCGAGCTGCGTTCCGAGCCACGTGCCGAAGCGGCCGTGGTGGCCGACGCACGACCGCTCGAGCGCGTGCTCGTGCTCGATGCATTGCCCGGATGGACGAAGGTGAGCGGCGTCGACCGTCAGGTTGGTTGGCTCTCCGACCAGGCAGTCTTCCGCGCGCCGCGTTGACCCGGACGCCTCGCCCGTGCATCGTGATGGGTAGAGACCCACGACGATGGATGCTCGCCGCTTCGTTTCGCTGCTGCTCTCCTGCCTCGTCGGGCTGGTGCTCTCGTGCGGCCCCAAGCCCGCTGGCGCGGGCACCGGTCGCGGCATCCTCCTCATCGCCATCGATGGCTTGCGCGCCGACCACCTTGGCATCGGGGGCAACGATCGCCCCGCGACGCCCGTGCTCGACGGCTTGGCGCGCCAAGGCGCGTGGTTCGCCGACGCGCGGGCGGCGACGCCCGATCTCGAAGGCGCGCATGCCGCGTTGTTGACCGGCTGCGATCCGCGCCTCGCGCGGCGGCTCGATCGGGCCGGCGCGGAACGCAGCGCCATCGCTCGCTGGTGGATCCCGCCTGCCTTGCCGTCGCTGCCCGAGGAGCTGCTGCGCGCGGGCTTCGACACCGCCGCCTTCGGCGATCATCCTTCGCTCGACGAGGCGCTGGGCTTCGCGCGCGGCTTCCGTCTGTTTCGTGCCTTGCGCGAAGAGGAGGCGGAGGTGCTCGGCGACGGCTTCGAGGCCGCCATCGCCAAGTTCGAGCGCTGGCTCGGCTCCCACTCGCGCTCGCAGGATTGGTTCGCCTACGTGGAGGCGCATGACCTCGTGCGCTTGTGGACGAAGCGCGAAGTGGACCCGCGGTGGAGCAGCTTGTACGACCCGCGACCGGAACTCGCCATCGTGCCGCCCACTGGCGCCTTCGCGCGCGGTTTCCACGCCGTGCCCTACGAACGCTGGGGCCGCGGTCCCCTGACGCTCGGGGACTACGACCTGCGCTACGACGGCGAACTCACGAACCTCGATGCGAAGATCGGGCGCTTGTTGCAGCGTCTGCACGCGAGTGGGCGCCTCGCCAACACCACGGTGGTCGTGGTCGGGACCTACGGCACGAGCTTCGGCGAGGGAGGCGTGTACTTGGACGCGGGCACGCTGCTCGATTCCGACTTGCATGTGCCGTTGATCGTGCGCCAGCCGCTCGCTGCGCAGAAGAAGGGGCGCGTCCACGGCTCGATCGTCTCCACTGTCGACGTGGCGCCCACGCTCCTCGAACTCGTCGGCGTCGCGCCACCTCCCACGATGCATGGCGTGTCGCTGGCGCCGATCCTCCTCGGCTCGGACGAGCCGCAGCGCGCCGTCGCCTACGCCAGCGGTGGATTGCTCGAGGGCAGCTCGGCCTGCGATGGCTTGTCGTGCGTCGGATTCGTCCGGCCCGACTCCGTGCTCGACCGGCAGGTGCGCGAGAGCTGGCTCGGGGCGCGCGGTTCGGCTGGCGGCATGCCGCTGGCATGGACCAACGCGCGCGGGAACGCGCCGCCCGAGCCCGCGCGCGAGGCGCGCTTGTCGCGAGCGTTGCTGCAATGGGACGCGCATGTCCACGCCGCGCGCGAAGCCCTGCATGGCCCCGGAGGCGACCCCGAGCGCGCCCTGCGATCGTTGGTCGAACCGGCGCGGACCGCGCGGCTGGGCGAGGTCGCGCGTTGAGCGGCAAGCATCTTGGCGGTCCGCTGCGCGTGCTGCTGGTCTCCAACGGCTTTCCCCCGACCGGGCACTGGGGGACCGAGGTCTACACGCACCAACTCGCCATCGGGCTTCAGCGGCGCGGCCACGAGGTCAAGGTCTTCTGTCCGCGGCGCGACGGCGGCGCGCCGCGCCACACGCTCGAGCAGCGGCGCCACGACGGGATCGACGTGGTCGAGATCCACAATCGCGGTGAACGATCCAAGCGCTTCGAGGACAGCTACAGGAATGCGCAGGTCGAAGCGGCTTGCGAGCGCTTGTGCGTCCAGTGGCGCCCGCACGTGGTGCACTTCCTGCACATGTTGTGGGGCTTGAGCGCGGGCTTGCCGGAGATCGCGCGGCGCTCCGGCGCGTGCGTGGTGGCCACGCTCGTGGACTACGGCCTCTTGTGCCATCGCGGCCAATTCCGCGACTGGATGGGACGCGCGTGCCGGGGGCCGGCCGAGCCGGCCGCATGCGCGCGGTGCGTGCGCGAGCCAGGTCCCTACGACGCGGCGCCTGCTCCGCTAGCGATCAAGCGCGCGGCGGTGCGGACGCTCGCCGCGTGCGGCGGCTTGGGACGCGTCGTCGTGGCGCGCGACCTCGAGCGGCGCGTCGCGGCGATCGAGCGCGCGCGGGATTCGGTGCAACGCTGGATCGCGCCGACGAGCGCCTTGGCGCAAGCCTTCCTCGAACGCGGCTGGCGGCGCGAGCTGGTCGAGACCTTGCCCTACGGCTTGGACGAGACGCGCTTCCTCGTGCAGCCCAACCCGCCGCGTCCGGGCGCGACCATCGGCTTCATCGGCCAGTTCGCGCCTCACAAGGGCGCGGCCCTCTTGTTCGACGCGGTGCGCGGCTTGCGCGCCGATCCGGCGCTCGAGGCGCGCGAGTGGTGCCTCGAGTTGTGGGGGCACGAGCTGGGTGATCGCCACGCGCGCTACCTCGACGCGCACTTCGCTGCGGATCTCGAGGGGCGCGTGCGCCGCATGGGCCCGTTCGAGCCCAGCACCGCGCCGGAGGTCATGGCGCGCTTCGACGCCTTGGTGGTCCCGTCGCAATGGGACGAGAATGCTCCGCTGGTCGTGCTGCAAGCGCGCGCCGCGGGGTTGCCCATCGTGGCGAGCGACGTGCCCGGCATCCGCGAGGTCCTGCGTGGACATCCCGCGCGGCTCGTGCCACCCGGCGACGCGCAAGCTTGGGCGCGCGAACTGCGGCGCGTGGTGGAGGAGCGCCCCGCGCGCCTTCCCCCGGCTCCGGTGGTGGAACACGGCGCGCACCTCGACTCGATCGAGCGCCTCTACTTCGACCTGGCGGGAGCCGCCTGAGGGCGGGCGCCGTTCCATGCGCATCGGACAGGTCCTGCACGACGAGCCCTTCGGCGGCGGTGGCGTGCAGGTGCATGTGCGGCGCTTGTGCGACGACCTCGTGGCGCGCGGTCACCACGTCGAGGTCTCGTCCAACGGCGCTGACGCGCGCGAGCTGGGTGGAGACGGTTGGGCGCACGGCTGCATGCGCTTGCCGCGGCCGGGTGCTTGGGACGACGGCGGGCCGACCGCGGCCGCGACCGCGGCTTGGGCGCGCGCGGCTCGGCTCGAAGTGGTGCACGTGCACCACGTGGCCGGACATGGCTCCGCGCTCGTTCCGGCGCTGCGCGCGGCCGGTTGCGCGGTGGTGGCGACCTTGCACGACTACTCGCATGCTTGCGCGCGGGGGCAGATGTGGTCGGACGAAGGGCGCTGCACCATGCTCGAGGCGGAGCGCTGCGCGGCCTGCATCGCGTCGACCTGGCCCCTGTCGCGGCCGCCCGCGGATCCGCCCGCCGCGCTGCGGCGTCGCTGGGCCGCCGTGGCGCGCGACTTGGCCGCCGCGCATGTGCTCGTGGCGCCCGATCCCGATGGCGCGGCCGTGCTCGCGGCGCGTTGGCCCGATGGCGCCTGCCCGCCGCTCCTCGTGGTCGAGAACGGCATCCGCGCCGAGCTGCTGGCGCGTTCGGTCGCTCTCTGGCGCGCGCGCCGTCCGCGTCGCGATCCGAATCGGTTCGTGTTCGGCGTGGCGGGCTCGTTGCTGCCATCGAAGGGCGTCGTCGAGTTCGCGCGCGCCGTGTCGGCCTGCGTCGATCCCGCGCTGGCGCTTGAGGTGCATGGCGCCGCGAGCGTGGCGCCCGGCTCGGCGCGCTGCTTGGCGGAGTTGCGCGCGCTGGCGGCCCTCGACGAGCGCATCCACCTCGCCGGACCGTACTCGCCCGCCGACCTGCCGCGCATCCTCGCCCGACTCGACGCGCTGGCCGCTCCGGCCTTGTGGGACGAAGTGCACGGCTTCTCCGTGCGCGAGGGCTTGGCCGCGGGCTTGTGGGCCGCGGCCACGGAGCGCGGCGGACTGGCTGGCGTGGCGCGTCTGGATCCCGAGGCGCTGCTGCTGCCCGCGGACGAGCCAGGCGCGTGGTCCGGGCTCGTCTCAGCGGCCGTGGCCCGCTGGAGGTCGCGCATCAGGGCGCCGCGCGAGGTGCGCGAAGCGCGCGATTGCGCCAAGGATTGCGAGCGAATCTACGCGCGTGCCATCCTCCAGGCCTCGCCCCAAGCTTCGAACAGCGCTTCGCCGGCGCGGCTCCAATCGTAGCGTGCCTCGACCACGGCGCGCGCGGCGTGGCAGCGTCGCAGCGCCGGCTCGCGTTGGTCGAGCACCTCCAGCGCCGCCTGCCCGAGTTCGTCGATGCGCTCGACGATGCGCGCCTCGCGTCCATCTTCGAAGGGCAGGCCTTCGGCGGCCACGCGCGTCGCCACGATGGGCGCGCCGAGCGCCGCCGCCTCGAGCAGCTTGAGGCGCGTGCCTCCGCCGGTGGCGAGCGGCACCACGAACGCGCCCGCGCGCGCCAGCGCGGGCCGCGGATCCTCGACCTCGCCGAGGAACCGCACGCCCTCGATGCGCAAGTCGCCCAGCAGGTGCGAGGGGCCGCTGCCCACGACCTCGAGCACGAGCGCCGGCCGCGCGGCGCGCAACGCCGGCCAAGACGAGCGCAGGAAGGCCACCAGTCCTTGCACGTTGGGCGGGTAGTCGAGGCTGCCCAGCCACAACAGGCGCCCCACGTCCCGCTCGAGGAAGCTCGGCGGGGCGCCGAGCGCGGCCAGGTCCACGCCATTGGGCACGACGCGCGCGCGCGCCGCGCCGTGGCGCGCCAGCAGGCGCTCCATGTCAAGTTCACTTGACAAAATCTGCAGCGCGCCGCAGGCGATCGAGCGCCGCTCCAGCGCCGCCACGCGCCAGAGGTCGCGCCGCTCCGCGGGGCGCGCGGCGAAGGCGCGCGCATAGTCGAGTTCGAGCTTCGGATGGGCTAGCGCGTGCGCGCGCACGCCGCGCGGAACGACCCGCAGCACGCCCGGCTCGTCGACATGCAGGAGGCCTGCGTGGCCGGTGAGCGCGCGCCGCGCTTGTGCCTGCAGCGCGAGCGTGGCGTTCCAGCGCTCGATGCGCGCCGCGAGCGGCGCCCGCCAGGCGGGCAAGGCCGGTCCGCGCGCCACGATGCGCGGCTCCACTCCCAGTTCCCGGCAGCGCGCGCGCGCCCGCTCCGCCGTGGTCTCGTCGGCGGTGGCGCCCACGAGCACGATGCGCGCGCATTGGCTGGCCGCGGCGAGCAGTCCCCACAGGCGCAGCGTCCCGCCGCGTCGTGGCGGATGGCTGCAGTCGGGGGCGATCCACACGACAGGCTGCATGGATCGACGCTCCGTTCAGCTCACTGCGCGCGGATCGGCGACGTTCTGCGCCAAGAGGCGGAAACCCGCGGGTTCGTCGCGGAGCACCGTGGCGCACGCGGTGTCCGTGCGGAACACGAAGCTCTCGTGCGGCGGCAGTCCCAAGAGGCGCGTAGCCAGCACGCGGATGACGTTGTAGTGCGCCGCCACCACGCAGGTCGCGCCGCCGCTCGCCAGCAAGGTCTCCGCCACCGCCGGCCAGGCGCGCGCCCAGATGTCGGCGTCGCTCTCGCCGCCATGGCCCTTCCAGTTCCACGGATCGGCGCGGAAGGCCTCGGCCTGCGCTTCCCAGCGCGCCTTGAACTCGGCCGAGGGGATCCCTTGCCAATCGCCGCGCGAGACCTCGCGCAGGCGCTCGTCCACGACGAGGATCGAGCCGCAGGAGCGCGCGATCGACTCGCCCATGGCGCGGGCGCGCGCGAGGTGCGAGCTGCGCACCAAGGCCGGCTTGGCAGGCCGCTCGGCGAAGCGCGCGCCGAAGACGCGCGTCTCTGCTTCGCCTTCGGGGGCGAGCGGCACGTCGAGGCCTCCGTAGGCCCGGCCGCGCCAGTCCGCGTGCACCTCGGCGTGGCGCACGAGCCACAAGGTGGAGCGCGTCCCCGGCGCCGCCTGCGGAGCCGGACGCGCCCGCTCGGAGTCGTGCGGGATGGAGGGGGCTTGCACGTTGATCTTCATGGTCGTCGAGATGCCGGCGCGGCGGACTGTCGCGTCCGCGCTCCGGCCGCTACAGTCTGGGCCCTGCGAGCGGCACCACCAAGCGAGAACCATGGCCAAGATCACCTTCGCGAACACGGGCAAGACCTACGAGTGCGCCACCGGCAAGAGCTTCATGGAGTTCTGCGACGAGTCCGGCGCGCCGCACGACTTCGGCTGCACGGTCGGCAGCTGCGGCACCTGCGTGTGCGTCGTCGAGCCGGCCGGCAACGTCTCGCCGATCAGCAAGGACGAGAAGGACACCGTCGAGATGTGCACCTCCACGGCCGGCGCGCGCCTCGGTTGCCAATTCCAGGTGCTGGGCGACATCGTCGTGCGTCCCGCCTGAGGCTCCGCCATGAAGGTCGCCATCGTCCTATCGGGCTGCGGCTTCCTCGACGGCAGCGAGATCCACGAGGCGGTGCTGCTGCTGCTGGCGCTCGACCGGGCCGGCGCGCAGGTCCAGTGCCACGCGCCCGACACGCGGCAACGCGATGTCGTCGACCACGCGGCGCGCGCAGGCGTCGCTGAACAGCGCTCGGTCCTGGCGGAGTCGGCCCGCATCGCCCGCGGGCGCATCCTTCCGCTGGACGGCCTCGACCCGGCGCACTTCGACGCCGTGGCCTTCCCGGGCGGCTACGGGGCGGCCAAGAACTTGTGCGACTTCGCCTCGGCCGGCGCCAACGCTCGGGTGGAGCCGGCGACCTTGCGGGCGATCCAAGGCTTCCACGCCGCGCGCAAGCCGATCCTCGCCTTGTGCATCGCGCCCGCGCTCGTGGCCGCGGCCTTGCGCGGCAAGGGCGTGCGCCTGACGATCGGAGACGACCGGGGCGTGGCCGCGGCCTTGGAGGCCATGGGCGCTAGGCACGAGCCGCGCAAGGTGCACGAGTGCTGCGTCGATCCCGAGCAGCGCGTGGTCAGCGCGCCGGCCTACATGCAGGACGCCTCGATCCTCGAGGTCGCGCGCGGCATCGACTCGGCCGTGTTCGAGCTCGGCCGGCTTGTCAAGCAAACTTGACGTCCAGCCCGGATCGCGGCTGCGCGTCCGCCGACCGTCCGCTCACCAGGTCAGCCAGCCGGGCGCCGACTCGTCGAGGAACACGTCGGCGCCGGCGCGACGGCCGGCGCGCGAGATGGCGCAGCCCAAGCAGCATGTCAGGAGCAGCCAGCACAAGGGCTGCAGCGACGAGTCGACCACGAAGACGCCGTTCAGGAACAGGATCGCCCCCGCGATGCCCAAGGGGCGCATGAAGGCCCCGAGGAAGAAGGCCACCCCCAGCACCAACTCGCCCCAAGCCACGAGCGCGGCGAAGAAGCCGGGATGCTTGAGGACGACTTCTTCGCCCCACGCACGCGCAAAGCCGGGCGCCGCGGCCCAAGCCTGCGAAGTGGCCTCGACGTACTCGGCCCCGATCCCTGCCGAGACCTTGGTCCAGCCGGCGACCAGCAGCACCACGCCGACCACGATGCGGACCAACACGAGTCCCCAGGACGGACTTTCTTCGTTCATGCGCGCTTGCCGGACCTCCTGCATGAGTTTCTAGCGAAACGCGTTGTGGGCTTCCACCGCCTCGGGGGACTAGATTGCTGGGCGCCCATGCCGATCGGCCCCGCGACGCCCCAACTGCGCCTGAATGTCTGGTCCGGGCCGCGCAACGTCTCGACCGCCCTGATGTACTCATTCGCGCAGCGCGCCGACACGCGCGTCGTCGACGAGCCGTTGTACGCGCACTACCTGCGCGCGACCGGCGTGGAGCATCCTGGACGGGAGCAGGTGCTGGCCTCGCAGGACGCGGATGGCGCGGCCGTGTTGCGGAGCGTCGTGCTCGGCCCGTGCGACCGTCCGGTGCTGTTCCTCAAGCAGATGGCCCACCACCTCGTCGAGCTTGACCGCGACTTCCTTGCGAGTTGCGCCAACGTGCTGCTGACGCGCGATCCGCGCGACATGCTGCCCTCGCTCGCCGAGAACATCGCCCAACCGGTGCTGCGGGACACTGGCTACGCCGCTCAACTGTCGATCCTCGAGGACTTGCGCCGCCTCGGGCGCGAGCCGGTGGTGCTGGTCGCCTCGGAGCTCCTCAAGGACCCGCGCGCGGTGCTGTCGCAGTTGTGCGCACGCGTGGGGCTCCGCTTCGAGGAGGCCATGCTGTCCTGGCCGGCGGGCGCGCGCCCGGAGGACGGCGTCTGGGCGCCGCATTGGTACTCCAGCGTGCATCGCTCCACCGGCTTCGCGCCATGGAGTCCGAAGGACGCGCCCTTCCCGCCGCGCCTGCGTCCGCTGCTCGCCGAAGTGCAGCCCATGTACGAGCAACTGTCCCGATTGGCCATCCGAGCCTGAAGCCACAGCCATGCAAGCCGATCCGCTCCTTCCCGATCAAAGGAACGCCAACATCCTCGTGCACGTCGGCGGACGCCTCGTGCCGCGCGAAGAGGCCGTGGTCAGCGTGTTCGACTCGTCCGTGCAGGGCGGGGACGCCGTGTGGGAGGGCCTGCGCGTGTACGACGGCAAGGTGTTCCGCCTGCGCGAGCACCTCGCGCGGCTGGCGGATTCGGCCAAGGCACTGGCCTTTGCCGACATCCCGGCGAGCGCCCAGATCGAGCACGCGGTGCTCGAGACCCTCCGCGCGAACGGCATGCGCGACGGCGCGCACGTGCGCTTGACCCTGACGCGCGGCAGGAAGACGACCTCCGGCATGAGCCCGAAGTTCAACCGCCACGGTTGCACGCTGATCGTGCTGGCCGAGTGGAAGGCGCCGGTCTACGGACAAGGCGGCTTGACCCTGGTCGCCTCTTCCGTGCGGCGCAACGGTCCGAGCTCCATCGATTCGAAGATCCACCACAACAACCTGATCAACAACATCCTCGCCAAGATCGAGGCCGAGAACGCTGGCGCGGACGACGCGCTGATGCTCGACATGGACGGGTACGTGGCCGAGACCAACGCGACCAACGTGTTCCTCGTCAAGCACGGCGTGCTCAAGACCCCGCATGCCGACGCCTGCCTGCCCGGCATCACGCGCGGCGTGGTGTTGGAGCTCGCGCGCGCCGCGGGCATCCCCTGCGAAGAGCGACGCCTGTCGCTGATGGAGTTCCACACGGCCGACGAGGTCTTCACCACCGGCACGATGGGCGAGCTCTCGTGGGTCCGGAGGATCGACGGGCGCGCCATCTCCGCCGAGCGCGGTCCGACGACGACGCGGCTGTGCGAGCTCTTTAGCGCCGAGACGCGGCGTGAAGGCGTCGCCATCCCGCTATGAGCCGGCGTCTGGTGGTCGCGCTCGACCAAGGCGGCTCGAAGAGTCGCGCCTTGGCCTTCGACGAGTCCTTGCAGGTCGTGGCGCGCGCCCAGATCGAGGTGGCGACCGTGCGCCGCGGCGAGGACGAGGTGGAGCAGGACGGCGAGGAGCTGGTGCAGTCGCTGCGGCGCGCCCTGCGCGACTTGAAGAAGCAGCTCGGCTCGCGCGCCAACGACGTCGTGGCGGCCGGGCTGGCGACGCAGCGCAGCTCCTGCGCCGCGTGGGACCGCGAGTCCGGGGGCGTCGCGGCCCCGGTGATTTCATGGCAGGACCGTCGTGGCGCCGCGCGCGTCCTCGAACTCGCCGCGCACGCCGAGCGCGTGCGGCGACTGACCGGACTGCCGTTGTCGCCGCACTACGGCGCCACCAAGCTCGCCTGGATCGCCAACACGAGCACGCGGGCGCGCGCGCTGTCGGGCGAAGGACGCCTGGCGCTGGGTCCGTTGTCGTCGTTCCTGCTGGCGCGCTTGTGCGACGAGCGGCCGTGCTTCGCCGATCCGTCCAACGCGCAACGCACGCAGTTGCTGTCGCTCGAGACCCTGTCGTTCGATCCGTGGCTGTGCGACCTCTTCGGCGTGTCCCTCGCCGCGCTGCCCAGGGTGGTCGGCACGCGTCACGACCATGGCACGCTCGACCTCGGCGGGCGCAAGGTGCCGTTGGTCGCGTGCATGGGGGACCAGGGCGCGGCCTTGTGGGCCGATGGTGAGCCCGGACCCGACGAGTGCACGGTCGTCTTCGGCACCGGCGCCTTCGTGCAGCGCGCGTGCTCCGCGCGTCCCGTCGCCCCGGGCGCGTTGCTCGAGGGATTGGTGGCGCGCCGCGACGCCGAAGCGCCGATCTTCTCCTTGGAGGGCACCGTCAACGGGGCCGGTTCGGCCTTGGCCTTCGCCTTGGAGGAACTCGAGCTGGGCGAGCAGTCGTTCGACCTCGATGCGCTGCTGGCCGAGGTGCGTTCTCCGCCCCTGTTCCTGAATGGCGTTGGTGGACTCGGTTCGCCTTGGTGGCGGCCTTCGTTCGAGTCGCGCTGGATCGGCGAGGGCGATGCGCGCGCGCGGCTGGTGGCCGTGGTGGAGAGCGTCGTCTACATGGTGTGCGAGAACATCGAACTTCTCGCCGCGCGCGGAGGACTGGCGCGCCTTTCCGTCGCCGGGGGGCTGTCCTCGCTGGACGGCGTCTGCCAGCGACTGGCTGACGCGTCGGGGCTGCGCGTCTGGCGTTCGTCGGAGATCGAGGGCACGGCGCGCGGGCTGGCGCGCGTGGTGTTCGGAGGGCAGGCGAGGGAATCCGCCCGCAAGGGACGCTGGTTCGAGCCACGCGAGGATCCCGCGTTCCTCGAGCGCCGCTCGCGCTGGCGCGAGGCCATGGCGTCGGCGCTCGCTTGATTTCGCCGGCCGCCCGCCGCGCTTGTGTCAAGCAAAATTGACGAAGGCCGGGCGCCTCACTCGTCGAAGCCGCCGCCGGTGGCGAGCTCGAGGCGCGAGCCGAGCGGATCGGGCGGCAGCCGCAGGGTGCGCGTGTCGGCCTGGCGGCGTTCCGGCGGCAGGCTGGGCGCCAACTTCGCGAGCACCTGCTCCGCGGCCGCCCGCCATCCTGTGAGCTTGCCTCCGTGGATGGCGAGCCAGCGTGGCCGCGCCTGGTCGTCGACGATGTAGAGCGTCTCGCGCTTGCGATCGAACATGGATCCGGCGGCGGGCAGCACGCGCAAGCCGGCCCACGAAGCGAGCAACTCGCCGCGGCTGGCGGGGAAGCGTCGCGCGTGCTCCCGGAGCAGGTAGTCCACCTCGGCCGGCGTCGGCGCCACGGCGGCGGGATCGCCATGGTACTCGCGTTCCGTCGTGCCGAAGAGCGTGCGTCCGCGCCAAGGGATCGCGAACACTCCGCGCCCGTCCATGGCCTCGAAGTAGTAGGGCCCGTGCTCCAACCGCCCCTCGAGTTCGACGTGGGTCCCGGCCACGAGGCCGACCTTGCCCTCGGGCGGCGGCGGCGACGCGCGCGCGCGCACCGATTCGACCCAAGGTCCGGCGGCATTGACGAGCGTGGCGGCCCGCACGCGCGCGCCATGGCGTGCGCCGCCCAGCGTGGCCACCCAGCCCGCGTCCACGCGCCGCGCTTCGAGCAGCGCGACGCCTTCGCGCACTTGCGCGCCGAGTTCGCGCGCCGACGCGGCCACGGCGCGCACCAAGGCCGCGTCGTCGGTGCAGGCGTCGCAGTAGCGCAGCACCTCGACGAGCCCGGCGGTGGCCAGTCCATCGAGCCTCTCCCAACGCCGCCGCGGCACGCGCCCGAAGCCCGTGTGCGGCTGGAAGCCCGCCAATAGCGCATACAGCGCCAATCCCGCGCGCATCGTCCACCGACCGCGCAGCGCGTCGGAGTAGATCGGCAGCAGGAAGTCGCGCCGCACGACGAGGTGTGGCGCGATGGAGAGCAGGATCGCGCGCTCGGCGAGCGACTCGCGCACCAGCGACCACTGCCGCGACTCGAGGTAGCGCAACCCGCCGTGGATCAGCTTGGAGGACTTGCTCGAGGTGCCCGCGGCGAGCTGGCGCTCCTCGACCAGCAAGACGCTCCGACCCGAGGCGGCGGCCGCTTGCGCCACGCCCACGCCGTGGATGCCGCCGCCGACGACCAGCACGTCGACCGCTTCGGGCAGCTCGCCGTTCATGTGCCGACGAGCTCCCGCGCGAGGCGCGCCCCGTCGAAGCTCTCCACCATGCGCGCGCCGCGCCGGCGCAGCTCGCGCGCCATGTCGGCGTCTTGCACCTCGTACACGACGAGGTCCGCGCCCGGCAGGCCGAGGTGGCCCTCGGCCGGCAGACCCGCGCGATCCACGAAGACGTAGTCGGGCGCGAGTCGCGCCACGGCCGCCGCGCGCGCTTGCGCGTGCGTGGCGCACACCGCTCCGATCCGCAGCTTGGTCCGCGCGCGCGCCAGTTCGAGGAACTCCAGGTCGAAGCTGATCAAGCTCGCGCGCGTCGAGAGCGGCTTGCTGGCGCGCGCGATCGCCTCCAGCACGCATTCGCGCCCGTGCGCCTCCATGGCTTGGCGCTTGGCCTCGATGTGCAGCGTGGCGCCGGGATGCCGCCGCAGCAGCTGCACGAGCTCCTCCAGCGCGGGGACCGGCTCTCCACGCACCAACAAGCGTCGCAGCCGCGCGAGCTCGAGTTCGTGCACGGTCCCTTCGACGCCGCACAGTCGCCGCAGGTCGCGGTCGTGGAACACGACCGGCGCGCCCTCCTTGGAGAGCAGCACATCGCACTCGAGATGCTTCAATCCGGCCTCCAGCGCCGCGGCGAAGGCCGCCAGCGTGTTCTCCGGCGCCACGGACGCCAAGCCGCGGTGGGCGACGATCTCGGGGAAGCTCATGCGCGCCTCCACCCTAGCGATCGCGCGGCCACCGGGCCTACGCCCGACGCGGAAGGTCGCCTCCGGCGCGCGACGGACCAGCCGCGGGACGCGCGACGAACCAAGCCGCAGGCATCGTCGCCGCGGGTCGGGCAGCCACTTCCCGGCACCCCGTCGCGCATGCCACCATCGCCGACGACGAACATGGTCGAAGAAACGCGCGAAGACGCCGCCGCGGGTGGCACGAGGACGGCTGGCCGCTCGCCGGGCGCCGATGCCGGCCGCTTGGAGCGTCCACCGGGCGCCTTGCGCGCCGACCTGCGCACCATCTGGGTCGATGGTTTGGCGTGGGCGCTGATGGTGGGGATGGGCGAGCTGTACATCGCCGCCTTCGCCGTCGCGCTGGGCCATGGCGAGACGGTCGCTGGACTCGTCTCGACCGTGCCGTTGCTCGTCGGGGCCACCGTGCAGCTCTTGACGCCGACCTTGGTCGAGCTGGTCGGTTCGCAGCGCCGCTTCGTCGCCGCCTGTGCGCTCGTGCAGGCGGCGAGCTTCCTGCCGATGCTCGCCTGCGCGATCCTCGGCGACATGCCGGCGTGGGCGCTCTACGGATCGGCGGCGTTGTACTGGGCCGCGGGGCTCTCGTCGCATCCGCCGTGGAGCACCTGGGTGGCGACGCTGGTGCCCGCGCGCGTGCGCATCCGCTACTTCGCTCGGCGCCACCGCATGCTGCATGTGTTCCAGGTGCTGGGCCTCTTCGCGGGCGGCTGGATCCTGCAGGTCTGCGCGGCGGCCGAATCGCCACTGCTCGGCTTCGCGCTGCTCTTCGGCTTCGCCACGGTGGCGCGGGTCTACTCGAGCGCGCTGCTGGCGCGCCAAGGCGAGGTGGAGCCCCTGCCGCGCGATGCGCGACGCGTGCGCTTCCTCGAGTACCTTGGACGCTTCCGCCACGGCGCGGATGGACGAGTGCTCGTCTACATCCTGTCCTTGCAGTTCGCCGCCTACGTGTCCGCGCCGTACTTCGCGCCGTACATGTTGGAGACGCTCGAGCTCGGCTACCTCGAGTACATGGCGCTGGTGGCGTCGGCCGTGGCGGCCAAGTTCGCGGCGACTCCGTTGCACGGACGCTTCGCCGAGCGCCATGGAGTGCGTGCGCTCATGTGGCTCGGCGCCCTCGGCACCGTGCCGACTAGCGCCATGTGGATCGTCTCCGACGACTTCCTTTGGCTCCTTTGCGCGCAGGTCTTCGCGGGCTTCGCGTGGGCTGCTTGGGAGCTCGCCACGCTCCTGACCTTCTTCGAGTCCATTCCGCACGAGGAGCGCACGAGCGTGTTGGCCTGCCACAACTTCGCCAACGCCTGCGCGGTCGCAGGCGGTTCGCTGGTCGGTGCGGCGCTGCTGCCGGCCTTCGGCGGGGGCGCGACGGGCTTGATGTGGCTCTTCGGCGCCAGTTCGGTCCTGCGTCTCTGCACGCTGCCGCTCTTGCGGCGCGTCGGACCGCCGCCCAGCGCGGCTGCCTTCCTCGAAAACGCGCGCAGCTTCAAGTGGAGTCCTTGACGAGGTCGAAAGGCCCGCCAAGGGGGACTGATCGAACGTGAGGACCTGGATGGGAGCCGGTCTCGGCGCGGCCTTCGTGGCTGTCGTGGGCCTGTACTCGCGAGCTTTGCCGCTCGAGCGCGCCGCGGGTCCATGGACGGAGTTGGATGCCGAGGAAACGAGCGCCGCCGAGCGTCTCGCCGACCTCGTCGACCACTTGTCGAGCGAACCCGGCGCCACGCGCTCCGGGCTCGACGATGCCCGCGCCGTCGTGGCGCGGCGCCTCGCTCGCGCCGGGTGGGAGGTCGAAGATTGCGCGAACGGCGATCTCGAGTGCCGTCGCGAGGGCCTCAAGCTCGAAGAGGAGATCATCCTCGTCTTGGCGCGGCATGGCGCGCCGGCGCGTTCTCCGGGCGCCGGCATGTGGGCCACCAGCGCGGCGGCCGCGTTGGAGCTCGCCGCGCTGCATGTCGACGTGCCATGCGAACGCGGGCTCGTGTTCGCCTTCTCCGCGGACGAGGGCGGAGCCGCGCGAGCCTTGCGCCGCGCCTCCGAGCGCGGGGAGAAGGTCAAGGCGGCCTTGGTGCTCGGCTCGCTTGGCCGCTTTGGCGGAGAGTACGAGGACTTGCCGCTCGCCTTGGCGCCGTTCGTGCCCGAGGGCGCCGACCACCTCTTGTTCGTGTCGGATTGGCGTGGACGAGACGCGTTGCGGCTCGTCGCCGGAACATTCCGCGAAGGCTCGCGCTTGCCATCCGAAGGCGCGGCGCTGCCAAGCCTCGCGCTGCTGGAGGGGAACGCGAGCCTGCGCGAGCTCTCCGCGGCGGGCGTGCCAGCGGTGTACGCGGGCGACGGAGGCGCGTGGCGCGCGCGCGAACTCGGCGGTCCCGGCGACACGCGCGACAAGGTCGACGCCGCACGCCTCGCGCGCGCCGCGCTGGGCTTGCACTGGTCGCTGCGCCGCTTGACGCTGGCGAGCGTGCTGCCCTGAACGCGTGGCGCGTCGGGCCGCTGGGCCTCGCTCTACCCCAGGCAACGCCGCGCGGCCTGACCCAGCGACGCCGCGCGGCCTAACCCAGCAACGCCGCGCGGCCTGACAGAGTGCCAGGCCGCGCGCCACGAAGCAGTGATGGAACTCAGCCCAAGTTGGCGTTGGCGAAGTCCCAGTTGACGAGCTTCTCGAGGAAGGTCGCCACGTAGTCGGGACGCCGGTTCCTGTAGTCGACGTAGTACGCGTGCTCCCACACGTCGCAGGTCAGGATGCAGGTCTTGCCCTCGGTCAGCGGAGTGGCCGCGTTGGGGGTCTTGACGATGGAGAGCTTGCCGCCGTCCAGCACCAGCCACGCCCAGCCGCTGCCGAACTGCGTCTTGGCGGCTTCGGCGAACTGCGTCTTGAAGTTCTCGTAGCTGCCGAAATCGGCCGCGATCTTCTCGGCGATCTTGCCGGTCGGCGCGCCGCCGCCATTCGGCTTCATCGAGTGCCAGTAGAACGTGTGGTTCCAGACCTGCGCCGCGTTGTTGAAGATGCCCGCCTCGGCCGGGTTCTTCGACGAGGCGACCACGACCTGCTCGAGCGTCATCGTCGCGTACGGCTTGTCCTTGACGAGGTTGTTCAGGTTGTCGAGGTAGGCCTTGTGGTGCTTGCCGTGGTGGAAGGAGATCGTCTCGGCGCTGATGTGCGGCGCGAGGGCATCGTCCTTCCAAGGCAACGGAGGAAGCTGGAAGGGCCCGGTCGCGGTGGTGGCTTGGCTCATGGCGGATGTGCTGGGTGAGGGTGGAGCTGCGCGCGTCGCGCGAAGGTGCGCATTGTGGCAAGCGGCGAGCCCGCGCGCCAAGTGCGGCGCGCGGCCGGATCGCGTAAGCTCTGCGCCGTGAACGCTTCGCAAGCCCCCGCGCTGGAGGTGCTGGCCTTCGGCAAGACCTACGAGACCCATCGGGCCGTCCACGACTTGTCCTTCGTCGTCGAGCCTGGCGAGATCCTCGGACTCGTGGGTCCGAACGGAGCCGGCAAGACCTCGACGCTGCGCTCGATCGCGGGAGTGTTGCCCGTGGCCGAAGGGCGCATCCTCGTCGATGGTTGGGACGTGGCGCTCCACGAGCAGCAAGCCAAGTCGCGTCTGGCCTGGATCCCCGACGATCCGCAGCCCTTCGACACGCTCACGGTGTGGGAGCACATGCAGTTCTCCGCCGCCCTGTACCGCGTGCGCGAGTGGCGCCCGCGGGCCGAGTCGCTGCTCGTGGACTTCGAGTTGTCCGAGAAGCGCGACGCGCTCGGCGGGGAGCTGTCGCGCGGCATGCGCCAGAAGCTGGCCTTCGCCTGCGCGTGGCTGCACGAGCCGCGCCTGCTCTTGATGGACGAACCACTCTCGGGCCTCGATCCGCGCGGCATCCGCGCGGCCAAGCAGTCGATCCAGCGGCGCGCGCAGGCCGGCTCGGCCGTGGTCCTCTCCTCGCACCAGCTCGACCTGATCGAGGAGCTCGCGCATCGCCTGCTGATCCTCGATCGCGGCGCCAAGGTGTTCGACGGCACGCTCGAGGAGGCGCGCGCGCGCGTCGCTCCGGGCTCGAGCCTGGAGGACATCTTCTTCGCCATCACCAAGGACACGAAGGGCTGACGGCGGGTGGCGAGGGACGCGCACGACGGGCCGCGCGCGGCGATCGGACTGCACGGCGACGAGTCGTTGCGGCTGCTCGCCAAGCTCAAGTTCAAGGGCGCTTTGCGCCTGCAGGTGCGACGCGCCAAGCGTCCCGCCGGCATGCTGTTCTTCGCGCTGGGCCTGCTCTTGATGGGGGCCTGGATCTACTCGCTGTTCAAGGGCGCCGCGGGCGGCTTGCGCGAACAAGCCCCACCGCCGGACGAGCGCACCGCGCTGTTCGTGGCGCAGGTCGCCATCTCCGGCATCGTCTTGCTGTCGCTGCTCGGCGCGCTGCAGTTCCGCGGCCTGTTCCTGCCGCGCGAGGAGATCGAGCGCCTGTTCTCGGCGCCGCTCTCGCGCGCGCAGCTCGTGAGGTACCGGCTGACGACCACGCAATCGCGTTCGCTCTTCGGCGCCGTGCTGTTCGGCGTGGTCTGCGCGCAGCGCGCGGGCAACGGCGTGTACGGCTTCCTCGGCGCGGCGGTCGCCATGCTCACCGTGCCCGTGCTCGGCCAAGCCGCGGCGATCCTGTTCGGCGACGCCGAGAATCGCCTCGCGCGCCTCGCCAAGCGGCTGCCGCTGCGCCTGTTCTCGATCGTCGGCGGCATCGCGCTGTCCATCCTCGCCATCTGGCTGATCTTCGGTCCGAGCGGCGCGCCATTCGTCCCCTCCGACCTGCCGTCGCTGCGCGACTCGGCGCTCGTGCAAGCGCTGCTCGCGCCGGCGTGGCCGTGGGCGCGCGCCATGGTCGCGCGCGACTTCGCCGGCTTCGCGCCGAGCTTCGCCTTCGCGCTGTGCTTCCTGTGGGCCGCGCGGCGCGCCACTTGCGCGCTGAAGGTCGACTTCCGCGAACTGTCGCTCGAGACCAGCGCGGACGTGGCGCGCCGCTTGAACCGCATGAGGAAGGGCGGCGTCGCCAACCAGGCCGAGGCCGCGCGCGCGCCCTTCGGCTGGACGCCGCCGTGGCTCTTCGGGCGCGGACCATTCGGCGCGATTGCGCGCAACGAGCTCGCCGCCATCCTGCGCAAGGCGCGCGGCACGCTGCTGCTGCTCGTGGTGGCGGGCGGCCTGCTGGCCTTGGCCTCGAACGCGCTATCGCGCAAGCTCGCCTCCAGCGCCGCCGCGCAAGCAGGCGTCGACTCGCTGCAGGAAGCGCGCCTCGCCACCGGCGGCGGGGTGCTGTTCCTGCTCGTGCTGGGCACCGCCTACTTGTGCTCGAGCCTGCGCTTCGACTTCCGCTCGCGCCTGCACCAGATGGACCAGCTCAAGGCCTGGCCCGTCGGCGGGGCCTCCATCTTCCTCGCCACCATCGCGCCCGAGACGCTGCTCGTGTGGCTGCTGATCTCCGCCGGCATCCTCGCGCCCGCCGTTTACGCGGGCTCGATCGAGGGCTGGCACGTGGCGGCGGTCGCCTTCCAGCCGCTGCTCGGCCTCGCCTGGGTCGCCATCGACAACGCCGTCTTCCTGCGCGCGCCCGTGCGCTACACGCCCGGCGAAGACAGCGCCTTCCTGCACATGGGCCGCGCCATGGTGCTGATGCTGCTGAGGCTCCTCTTCATGGGCGGCTCGCTCGTCGTCGCGCTGCTGCCCGGCGCGATCCTGTTCTACTCCATGCAGGTCGCCGACTTCGCGCCCGCCGTGGCGTGGACCGCCGCGCTGTGCGTCGCCTGGTTCGTGCTCGCCTGCGCCTGCGCGGGACTCGTCTGGCTCGGTGGACGAGCCTTCGACGCCTTCGACGTGGCGCGCGACCGCGGCTGAGGCGCGCGGCGCCGCGTCAGTGCTCGCGGAGCGCCGCGGCGAGGTGCGGGCCCATGCGTTCCTTGCTGGCGAGGTTGTGCCAGCCCACGAACGACACGCGCGTCGTGGCGTCGAGCGGGAAGTCCAGTCGTCCGCCCTCCGCGTCGTCGACTTGGCAGCCGGCTTCGCGCGCCACGACGATGGCTCCCGCGCAGTCGTAGGGCTTGGACGACAAGGTTTCGCGGCCGTCGCGCGCGGCGAGGTGCGCGCGCAGGTCGCACACCATGCGGTAGGTGCCGAGGGCGAGCAGCGCGAGCTGTCCGGCGTTGGAGATGTACTGGTCGTCGAGGATGCGCCGCTCCACGGCGCGTTCGTGGCGCGCGAGGCGCGCGAAGAAGGCGGCTTCGATGCGCGCCAATTGCACGCGCTCGGACGGCAGGTAGCGGAAGAAGGGGAAGTAGCCCGCGTCGACGCGCGCTTCGCCGTCGACGCGCAACGGACGGCGCCACTCGAGCGCGTCGTCGGCCAGCGTGCGCTGCTCGAGCACGGCGTGCTCGCCGCGCACGGCCCACAACACGCGTCCGGCGCGCGCCCGCGAGTCGGGCAGCTCGCACACCACGCCTGCGACGGCTTGCGCCAAGCGCGGCTCCGAAGGCCCTGGTGGACAGGCCGCCACCACGCACCACGCCGCACGCAGGTCGGCCATCAAGTTGCGCGTGCCGTCGATGGGATCGACGACGAAGCGTGGTCCGCCATGGTCGAAGCCCGCGAGCTCGCGCGTGCCGCCCGCGCCATCGGGCCCGCGGTGGCGCCAGCCGGCGTCCTCGGTCAAGAGCGACAGCGGCGCGCAGCGCGCGCGTGCTTCCAACCACGCATCGATCGTGGACTCCGCGCAGGCGTCGATGGCGAAGGTCGTGTCGCCAGCGCCTTGCGCCACCTCGCGCGCGAGGCTCGCGGTTTCGCCGCGCGTCGCGGCCGCCGCCACCACGCCATGGACGGCGGCACGCACGAGCAGCGCGAGTTCCTTGGCGGCGACGAGCAAGGCGGAGGGATCGTGCATGTTCTCGCGCTGGCGGCTTCGTGACGCGGCCTGCGTGGGACTCTACACTTTGCGGCCCGTCCGTGGAGCCGTGCGCCCCTGGACGCCCGAGCCCACATGAGCGAAATCCGCGACGTCGTCATCATCGGTTCCGGCCCCGCCGGCTACACGGCGGCGGTCTACACCGCCCGCGCCAACCTCAAGCCGCTGCTCTTCCAAGGCATGCAGCCCGGCGGCCAGTTGACGATCACCACCGACGTCGAGAACTACCCGGGCTTCCCCGACGGCGTGCACGGTCCGCAGATGATGGACCTCTTCCAGCGCCAGGCCGAGCGCTTCGGCACCGAGATCCGCTTCGAGATGGTGCAGGAGGTCGACTTCGGCGCGCGTCCGTTCAAGCTCAAGACCGACATGGGCGAGTATCTCGCGCGCACGGTCATCATCTCGACCGGGGCCTCGGCGCGCCTGCTCGGCCTCGAGAGCGAGAAGGAGCTGATGGGCTTCGGCGTGTCGGCTTGCGCCACATGCGACGGCGCGTTCTTCAAGGAGAAGAAGGTGCTGGTGGTCGGCGGCGGAGACACGGCGATGGAGGAGGCCAACTACCTCACGCGCTTCGCCAAGGAAGTCGTGATCGTCCACCGTCGCGAGGATTTCCGCGCCAGCAAGATCATGCTCGAGCGCGCCAAGGCGAACCCCAAGATCAGCTGGCTGCTGAACGCAGCCCTCGAGGAAGTGCTCTCCTTGCCCGACAAGAAGCGCGTGCGCGGCGTGGTAGTCAAGGACACGCGGACCGGCGCGCGCAGCGAACTCCCCTGCGACGGCGTCTTCATCGCCATCGGCCACGAGCCCAACAGCGCCGTGTTCAAGGGCCAGATCGACATGGACGAGACTGGCTACATCCAGATCAAGAAGGGCACTTGGACCAATGTCGAAGGCGTCTTCGCCTGCGGCGACGTCATGGACAAGACCTATCGCCAAGCCGTGACCGCCGCGGGCACCGGGTGCATGGCGGCCATCGACGCGGAGCGTTGGCTCGAGTCGCAGGGCCGTTGATCCCGGCGCGGTCGGGAAGTGTGGTCCATTAAAGTGGTATCTCGGATACCGCTTTTTCCGCGTCGCCAGTTCAGCCGTCGGGTGGTCCGCTGGCGCGCAGCCGGGCCAGCGCGTGCGCGTGGATGGCTGGTGTACCCGCCAGTGCTTCGCCCGAGTGGATCGTGGCGCGCCCCTCGAAGTCGCTGAAGCAGCCGCCCGCCTCCTCGACGAGGATCTGCGCCGGGGCGAGATCCCACGGCTGCACGCCGCCCTCGATCCAGCAGTCCGCGGCGCCATCGAGCAGCATGGCGAGCGAGGCGACATCGCCGAAGGCGCGCATGCTGGCGCAGTCCCGGGCGAGCCGCGACAACGCCTCCGCGCGCGAGCCGCGCGCGAGCCGCGACCACTCGCCCACGGAGAGCGTCGCGCGGCTCCAGTCCTCGCACGGCGCGAGGCGCAGCGCGCTTCCGTCGCGCGCGCAGCCCAGGGTCGAAGCCGCGTCGTAGCTGCGCCCGAGCGCGGGCAGGGCCATGGCGCCCGCCACGACGCGCCCCTCGCACTCGAGGCCCACGAGCGGTCCGTAGTGCGTGCCGCCGCGCGCGAAGCCGCGCGTGCCGTCGAGTGGGTCGACGATCCACACGAGCCTCGGATCGCCGCTCGCGGCGCCCGACTCCTCGGCGAGGATCGAGGCGCCCGGCCAATCGGCGCGCAGGATGGCGAGGATGGCCTCCTCCGCCGCGAGATCAGCGCTCGTCACCGGGCTCGAATCGGACTTGAACTCGACCCGCGGGCCGCGTCGCGCCTCGCGGAGGATGGCTTCGGAAGCCGCCGCCACGGCGCGCGCGGCGCTGCGCCTCGCCTGTCGCAGTTCGCCGAGCGTCAACATGCGAGGAAGCTAGCACGGCGCGGCATGGCGCGGCGCGCGCGCGCGCGCCACAATCCTCGCGCATGCACGCTCAAGCCTTCCACGGTCGCCACATCCTCGTCACGGGCGCGGGCACCGGCATCGGCCGCGCCATCGCCGAACGCCTCGCCGCGGAGGGCGCCCTGGTCACTCTCTGCGGACGCGACCTGGCCCGGCTGGAGTCCGTGGCGCGCGCCATCCGCGACGGTGGCGGCCACGCGGCGGCGCAGTCGATGGATGTACGCCAGCTCGCTTCGGTCGAGCGCGCTTGCGAGGCGGCCTGCGCCCTGTTCGGCGCCTTGCACGCAGCCGTCGCCAACGCCGGCGTCGGCGGTCCCAACGCTCCCGGCGCGGAGGATCGCTTCGACGACCTGGTCGCCACCAACCTCGCGGGCACCTACCACACCTTCCGCGCGGCCGAGCGGCGGCTCGCGCCTGGACCAGAGCCGCGCCACCTCGTGGCGGTTTCATCGATCCTCGCGCGCATCGGCGTCGGCGGCTATAGCGGCTACTGCGCTTCCAAGGCGGGCATCCTCGGACTCGTGCGAGCCTTGGCGGCGGAGCTCGCGCCGAGCAATGTGCAGGTCAACGCGGTCTGCCCCGGTTGGGTCGACACCGACATGGCGCGTGAAGGCCTCGAGGGCATGGCGCGCGGCATGGGCGTCTCGTTCGAGGAGGCGCGCCGCGTCGCGATGTCCGCCGTGCCGCTCGGACGGATGGGCGCGCCGCGCGAAGTCGCGGGTGTCGTGCGCTGGCTCCTGTCGGACGATGCCCGCGGCGTGACCGGCCAAGGCGTCGATGCCAACAACGGCGCGTACATGGCCTGAAGTATCATCCCCGCCCGTGTCCGCCCCCTTGCGCATCGCCTTGCTCGTGCATGGCTGGCCGCCCGAGCGCGCCGCCGGCGTCGAGCTGCACGCGCGGGCCATGGCGCGCGCCTTGGCGCGCCTCGGCCATGCCGTCGAAGTGCTGTGCGCCGCCGAGGCCGAGGACGCCTCGCACTTGGCGAGCGAGCGGCGCGACGAAGATGGACTGGGCGTGACGCGCCTCTTCCTGCGTCGTCCGCGCGACATGGACGAGGCGCAGGAACCCGGCGGCGTGGAGCCGGCGGTCGCCGCGTGGCTGGCGGCCGTCGATCCGGGGCTGATCCTATTCGAGCATTCGATCCACTTGGGGATGGGCGCCTTGGCTGCCGCCGCGGCGCACGGTGCGCCGCTCGTGCACCGTGCGCACGACCATTGGCTCGTCTCGCCGCAGTACCTCGGCGTGCGACCGGACCTGGCGCCCATGGCGCCGAACGATTCGGTCCTCTTGGCGCGCATCGACCTCTTGCGAGAGCTCGAACCCGAACTGGCGCGCGGCCTGGGCTGCGGCTTCCATCTCGAGGAGCTGGATCCAGCGCGGCGCGCGCGCGTGCTGGCGCTGCTCGAGGGCGGCGAAGGGGAGCTCTTGGCGCAGGGCATCGATCCGGCGCGACATCGCGCGGCGGTCGAGCGCCGTCGCGCCTTGCAGCACCGTCGCCGCGAGGCGCTGCGCGGACTCGATTTGGTGCTGGCTCCCACGCACGAACTGGCGCGCACGCTGCGCGCCTGCGGCCTGCCGACCGAGGTCGAGGTGCTGCCCTGCGGCATCGAGCAGCGCGGCCTCGAGCGACTCGAACCTCCGCGCCGGCACGGTCCGCTGCGTCTCGCCTTCCTCGGCACCTTGGCTGCGCACAAGGGGCTCGCCACGCTGCTCGACGCGCTCGAAGGGTTGCAGGGGATCGAGCTCTCCATCCATGGCCAAGGCGACGATCGCGTGGCCGTCGAGCGCCTCGAGCGACGCGCGCGCGCGGCCGGCGTCGAGTGGCGCGGCCCGTTCGATGCGGCCGCCATCGCCGCTGTGTTCTCGGCCTGCGATGCGCTGGTGCTGCCCTCGCTGTGGCCCGAAGTGGCGCCCTTCGTGCTGCTCGAAGCGCGCGCCGCGCATCGTCCGGTCGTGGCCGCGCGCGTGGGCGGAGTCGCCGAACTCGTCGAGGACGGGCGCGAGGCGCTGCTGGTGCCGGCCGGCGATGTCGCGGCGTTGCGCGCGGCGATCGTGCGCTTGCGCGACGAACCCGGTCTGCTCGAGCGCCTGTCGCAAGGCGCGCTGGCACCGCCTTCGATCGACGTGGAGGCAGGCCAAGTCGTCGCGCGCGCCTTGGACCTGGCCGCGCCGCGCGCGGCGCGGCGCCTGGCGCGGCGCGCGCCGCCCCCGGTCGTGGCTGCGTTCGCGGCGCGCATCGACGACTTGCGTGCGGCGTCGATCGACGAACTCGGCGCGCGTGCCTTGGAGGGGA
>Ga0172376_10001693_pt1 | contig 27830 bp, 31 predicted proteins | sample Lak35m_FD_121114 | JGI IMG/M metagenome (GOLD analysis project Ga0172376, IMG submission 121114) | Freshwater microbial communities from Kabuno Bay, South-Kivu, Congo - kab_092012_35m | ecosystem: Environmental > Aquatic > Freshwater > Lake | place: Democratic Republic of the Congo: South-Kivu...
ACAGTCGAGAATTTACGTTTTTTCCCATTTTTAAGTCCAATAGTGAAAAAGTAAAAAGGACCTGAAGCTCCTAAATTAATACTTTTAATTTCCTCGTAATAAATTTTCTCTTCCTTTTTATTTTTTATTATCAATAAATAATTTTTAAATGCTTGAAATTCCCTTCCTGAAATACCGAAGAAAAATTTAAAGTATATTGTAATAAGCACCATTAAAAACAAAACAAGATAGCCAAGCGCAATGACTGCTATCTCATAATTTAATATTCGATTTAATGCTTCTACAGAATGACCAATAGTTGGAATTGAGGTTATTGGCTTAAAATAATGAGATAGAATAAAAAGACCATCGAGAATTATTAAAAGTCCAACCACAACGATAATGGATAAAACAATTTTTGAAATAAATTCAAAATGGGCACGAGGTTTTAAAAGCCGTGGAGGGAATTGAATTTTGCCTCTGAATGATTCATCCATACTGCCCACTTTTCGGCATAATTAATGGATTTTATTAAGAGAATAGAGTTCAGTAGAACGAGGGCGGTATCACTGAATAGATTGTTCTTCCATATAGCTTTTAAAGAAGTGGAGTGAAGCGATCGAGATTAGGCAGTAGCCTAAGAAAAAATAGAACCCAGGTCCCAGCTCTGATACAAACTTGCTTCCTAAAGTAACTGGAATTATTAGACCCAAATAAGTTACTTCAAATGTTTTTTCGCTTCCCTGTCCATTGATTGATAGGTAGCAAATGAGTATTGCGACAACAAAAACATCTGCCATTGACCATTTTCCTATGGCATTCACTATTTGATACATCCGCCTTTTTAATTCCTGTCGTGGAGAATAAAGGCAAACACCAAGCATTGAAGCTTTAATAAATGGGACTAAAACACTAAACAATAAAATTAAAAAGGCGACAAAAGTTCGACCGTCTTCATGAAGGTCCTTGACTGTTCCAAGGATCGATCTATTTTTATCCAATCCAGTCGCACGAAATTCACCAATTTTGGCCTTAATATCAGTGTGCATTTGCATCTTAAGAATAGGCTGAATAAGGCCAGGGATAAGAAGAAGAATTGAAAGGGCCAGGAAAATCAGTGATTTTTGTTTACTGCTCACAAAGTCATACCTCAAAATAAAAATAGAAATTTGATAAAAATCATACTTTTTTCACTGCAAATATCAAATAATGAAAAAGCTGCCAGGGTGTGATTATTTTAACTCATTTTGAATTAATGTGGGTGCTTAATTTTATATTTTCGGACCGGCTACAACAAAGCCAAATAAAGAGACATGATTCTAGTGTGCCCCATTCTAATAATAACTTGATCCAATTTTGTGCTCATTGCAACAATCCTTTATGCGTGCCCTCGCGCTGATGATAGTAACATGTCCCTGTGCTTTGGCACTTGCAACACCCATGGCCCTCACCATGGGGCTGAAGTATTTAACGCAAAAAGGAATCTTGGTAAAAAAAGAATGCACTTTTGAGAATTTAGCAAAAATAGATGAGGTGTTCTTAGATAAAACGGGAACAATCACTGAAGGAGAGCTTTGTGTTGTTTCCACAGAGATTTTGAATGAGAACCCAGACAATAGTTTCTCCTGGCATGAGCTGTGCTTATCAATGTAGAAAACTTCTCACCACCCCATTGCCAAGGCCATCCAAAATTATCTCCCGCCATGGATAGGACCTACCATGGAAGTCATTATGGCCTTGATCATTATTTATTCGGGAATTCAATCTTGGCGTGGAAAGGAATTTCATTTGCCCCCAAATTTGATTAAGTAACTGCAGCGCTTCCGTCAATTTTTACCAAAAAAAATAGCTAGCTCATTTTTCTTTGGACTTGGCTCCATATTTCTTCCCTGTGGACTACTTTATACCATCCTTGGAAGCTTAATCGTCTTAGAGGACCCTTTTAAAACGGCCCTAGTCATGACATTTTTTTGGGCCGTTTCAGTACTAGCACTTTCTCTAATGCCAGAGGCAATTCGAAAAGGAATTAACTTAATTGGTTGGAGGGTATCAACAGTGCAGGGAATTCTTTTCACGCTGACTGGTTGCCTTGCACTAGTAAGCAAGTTTTATCCAATCGCAAGTTTACTTACTGGGGATCATGCTAAGGGTCAAACAGGAAACAGTTGTCACTAGTGTAATTTTTCTATTCTAAATATCTTTAAGCTTGGCCAATTCTTTGTCTATTTTTTTACGATCATCTGCCAAATCTTCTAAATCATCATCAATATCATCAACTTCATCTTTTTTATTGCTCTTAAGAGCGATCTCTTTTTTGCCCAAAAGTTCTTCCTCTTTAATTCTAATTTCTTCATATTTATCTACGATCTCATCTAATCTTTTATCACGATCTGCCTTTGCCTTGGCATCATCCTTTGGGGTCTTACGAAGATCATCATTTCTTACTTGATTAGGATCATAACCATCTATAACAGCAGCTGGATCGCCGGCACTCTTTGCAGAATGACTGAATATACTCAAACAAATTCCCAAAAAGATGACACGGACCTTCATATCTTTCCCTTATTTTTACGTACCAACTATTGTCGCTGATTGAAAAAAATTATCAATGCCAATGTTTGAATTACCCACCTATTTTACTAGGACTATCTTGAAGAAACCTTTTCAAATCATGTGAGTAGGTTCAAACTGGTACAAATTATTTTCTTAGAATTAAGGAGGATTCGTGAAAGGAATTATTGCTATTCTTATTGGTTCAATATTTGTATTGAACTCCGCTCTCGCTCTGGATTACAAAGTTTCTCTCTATCATTCACCCAATAAAGATGAAGTGACCAAACTCAATGGTTACCCAGGCAAAATTCAACTCGCAATATGTTGTGAATATCCAACCCAAGAGGATTTAGCAAATATCAAAGCCGTAAAACTTAGCAAATTAGTCATACAAAGTGGACATTTCCCCACTATTTCCCAAATTAAAGTTATGGCCGCTCTAATTCAGGATAAGGGAATTCCTGTCGAAATTATGCTCGATGAAGTTTTCCCAAGTGATATTGAAATCGCCAACATCAATAAACTTGCTATTAGTAAGTTAATGATTACAAGCCGTGATTGGCCTATGCCAGGTGAAGTTGAATTCCTCAACAAACTTACAATTCCAGTGCGATTCCAGATAACAAAAAAGGAATGGCCCAGAAAAGAGCACATGATCATCATGCAAAAAATCAAACCTGAAATAACAGTTGGATTCACTCATCGCATGGTACCTGGAATTGGCTACGCTGATTTTTTTAATGGTTTAAAGACCAAAAAAGTTTTTGTTGTTGAGGAGCAATTTCCTTACGGAGAAGATCCAATTGGCATGAATGCCCTCAAAGATTCAGATGTTGAAATTGCACCAATAGAAAAACTCATGCCACAAGATATTGTGACTCTCAATAAATTTACAGTTCCTATGAAAATTAATTTGGTTAACTCTTGGCCTTTAGATCAAGATTTTTTCAATTTAGTGGGCCAAATCAAAGCTGTTCAAATAAAAGAAATTGAAATTAAAGATCCAGGCTATGGAGATTTATTAAAAGATTCTTATGTTCGTGCAGCGACTAATATTGAGTCCATTAACAGTAATTTGTTAATCGTTTACTCTCTAGATCAAGTTTACTAACTGAAGCTGCCATTTTAGATAAAAATTGGCCTGGTAATCCGGGCCTTTTTTATTTTGTTGAATGCAATATTTCTTTAACTAATCCGATGTGCTCAGGCAAAATATTTAAGTGAGTTACAAAGCGAATACAATTACTTCCTATTGTATTTGAAAAAAGCCCTTTTGACTTCCATTGTTGCACTAAATTTTCTGCCGACCAAGAATCATGAACTTTAAAAATAACTATATTGGTCTCTTGTGGCATTACTTCCTTCACAAATGAAAGGTTCATTAAGTGATTGGCCAATTCTTCTGCATGGCCATGGTCTTGCTGCAATCGTCTGATATTGTTTTTCATGGCATAAAGTCCTGCAGCCGCCAAAATTCCTACTTGTCGCATACCTCCACCAAAAACCTTGCGCACGCGTTTGGATTCAGCGATAAAACTTTTATTTCCAAGAAGCACACTACCAACTGGTGCTCCCAAACCTTTTGACAGGCATATCGAAATTGAATCGAATGTTTTTCCATAATCAGCTGGTTTTTGATTTGTTTTTACCAAGGCATTAAATAGGCGTGCTCCATCAAGATGGAGTTTTAAATTTTTTTCTTTACAAACTTTTTTAATATCTTCGATTTTATTCCATTCGTAGCATCTTCCTCCGCCACGATTCGTTGTATTCTCTAACACAACGATCCTACTTGTTGGGAAATGAACATCCTCTTTATTAATCGCCTGTTTGACTTGTTTAGCGTTAATCATTCCGCCTTCGCCAGATAATAGTTTTACTGATGCGCCTGAATGATAAGAAACTCCTCCTCCTTCATAAAAATAGACATGGGACTCGCCTTCCAAAATTACTTCATCCATAGGCTTTGTCCAAACCTTAATGGCAACTTGATTGGCCATTGTTCCACTTGGCATAAACAGTCCATCTTCCATACCAAACATATCCGCACAAAATTTTTGCAACTCATTAACTGTTGGGTCCTCGCCATAGACATCATCGCCAACTTCTGCTTCGGCCATGTATATTCTCATTTCTTTGCTTGGTTTGGTGACGGTATCACTTCTAAGGTCTACTATATTGTTCATAGGAAAGTCCTTTGTGGCCTGCTAAGCCTAGGAGTAGGTTATTTGCTTTAGTGTCAAAATAGTGCCAGACCTCGAAAAAATTTCCAAGCTATTTGGTGCAGAAATTGATCGTGAACGGTTTAAAGAGATGGAAAAATGGATTCAGCTTGCTAATGAATTTCCCAACAAACCTTGGAATAATAACGTCGAGCACCCAGACTATGCTCGCATCTTTCCCAACTATTGGGCGCCTGTCATGATTCAGAAAAAACAGAAGCGAGTATTGACTCCCATGCGCTATCGCTTAAGACCACGCTATTCAAAAGAAGAAGTTCCAAATCAGTACAATATGTTTAATGCCAGACTCGATTCATTAGGCACAAGAAAAAGTTGGAACTCATTATTTACAGTTCACCATGGAATCTTCTTTTTTTCCCATTTTTTTGAATGGGTCGAGCGAGATAAAAAAAAGAAGTTGATACAATTCTACCCGAAAGAAAGAGAATTTATGTGGGCACCAGTTTTATTTGATTGGTGGGAGCACAAAAAAAGTAAATCCATTTTGCCTTCATTTGCTCTCATTACTGGCGATCCTGCGCCTGAAATATTAAATGCAGGTCACGATCGTTGCCCGCTTTTCTTAAAGCAAAATAAATTCGATGAATGGCTCACACCAAAAGCAGGCGAGCAGCAACATTTCCTGCAAATTTTAGAGCAGCGTGAACAAGTTACTTACGATAATGCGCTTGTGTAAGCACCATCAATTGCTTGAATGCCCTTCTAGGCGTTCGCTTTCCTTGTCTTTTTTTCCCTCATCTTTTTTTAGTTCCACTTTGCTCTCGCCAGCGTACTCACCTTTATTTTCGCCTTGGCCCTCGCCAAACAAATCGTAGCCGTGAACATCGGCATAGCGAAGATACCAATCAATGGCCTCAATCACTTTATTGTGAACTTGATCGAGGTAGGGATCCTCTGCCATGCTGTTGAGCTTATCTGAAATGGAGTACAAGCGACTCAAAATGACGTCCCTTTCGTCGTCGCCTTTGATGAGGGTTAGAATGTTCGATGAATCCTTCATACGATTCCCCCTGAGTGGGACTATCGTAGAATATATTTGAATTGGCCGCAAGGCCTAGGGCTTCCCAAGCAAATCATTCCCGTTGGGCAAATATGTTAACTCATTGATGATGCGATTAGACCTGGTACATGAAACCAATTTTGAATGTATTTTCGCCAATTTGCTTTAGCCACCGAATTTGTGAAGGCACCAAAATCTGGTGCCCTATAGTAACCCGGCAAAAGCTAAAATTATCGGGCATACTTTCACTGTGAACTATAATGCAACACCCCTGGCTAGATAAATTCACTACTATGCCATGGAGATCATGCAGTGGACTCTCTTCATTGATACCGCATTTTATGTGCGCCGTAGTGTTATATACTGTAATTCTCTCCACTCTACGTCTATTGCGAGCATCCTCTTTCTTAGAAACTTTGCTTACTTTCACCAGCCTCTCTTGAGCCATTTTTATCCCCCTTAACCCAAGGTTGTCCCCAACCTTCCCACTACCATTGTCTCCCCAAGCCCCTAAAATCACCAAGAAAGTGGCCTAAGGACAAGAAACAACATGGCTAACATATCAATTTTTAAGCATTTTAGTGCCGCATTTGGGCAAATTTGGGTGAGAACAAATCTGGGCAGTTTTGCCCCTATAACTTAGCATACTTGCGAGGAAGGCCATACTAACCTACCATTAACTCCATTAATTCCCATTAGTTGGATCGCCCTGACTGCTGTGTCAAGGCAACCTAATAGCTTAAATAGTCGAGGTTTAATTATGCAGCCCCTTACTAAAGGTCTCGTTATTGGCGGAGTCGCCCTCATAATCATAGGCGTGATTTGCGAGATTTTTTTCCGCAATCAAATTCCCTTGGGTAGGCTTCCGGGCGATATTAATGTCCAAAGCAAAAATTTTTCCTTCCATTTTCCGCTCGTTACCAGCCTCCTTCTCAGCGCAGTGGGAACTGCTCTACTTTATATCTACAATACTTTTCAAAAATAGTGCTTTGACGCAACCCGAGATCCATGTTTCTTGACACAAGTTCCCCACCTCGTTAAAACCTCGTGGTAACTTGTATTTATTAGACTTTGAACATTAGAGAAAGTGACCCTTTCATGACAGAAAATTTGAGTACTGCTGATTCCCCAAGTGGGACACAACGCTTTGAAAATTTTGGATTATTTCCTGAACTTCTCCAGAACCTTAATAGCGCAGGCTTTAGCACACCTACTCCTATTCAACAGGCAACCTTTGGCGAAATTGCCCAGGGCAAAGATGTATTTGCGATGGCCGAAACTGGTAGTGGCAAAACTGCTGCCTTTGTCATTCCCGTTCTACATCGAATGCTCTCAGAGAATCTTCAACCGAAGGTCAGTAGCGCCGTCTTTTTTGTTATGGCGCCGACCCGTGAACTTGCTCAGCAAACCTGCAAAGTAGTTCATAATTTTGGCGAAACTTTAGGAATCAAGGCTGCTCTCATTATTGGTGGAGAAGATATTGAAAAACAAAAAGAGCTTCTTCAACACGGAGTTCATTTTGTCGTTGCGACTCCAGGTAGGCTCATCGACTTGTACAAACAGCGCATCGTCATTTTTCAGCATATTTCTGGCATTATTTTTGACGAGGCAGACCGCCTTTTTGATATGGGATTCAAAGACGATATTTCCTTTATATTGAGCAAATTGCCCCGCGAACGGCAAATACTCATGTTCTCAGCTACCAATAATTTTGATGTGCTTCATACTGCTTATCGCTTTGGGGCTCATCCAGAAGAAATTAATTTGTCCAAAGATCGCATCGTCGTTGATCAAATTAACCAAAGTTTGATTCACGTTGGCGATGGTGAAAAAATGCCAGTGGTTTTAGGGCTTCTTAAACAGATGCCTGATGTTTATGGCATGATCTTTTGCAATACAAAAAATGAAACTCACGTGCTTGCCAAGTGGTTCGATCAAATTGCCCAGGACTATAGTCAACCTGGGCTTGATTTTCGTGCCAAGGCCATCTCAGGAAATCTTGATCAAAAAAAACGCACCAAACTAGTGGCCGATTTCCGAGAGAAGAAAATCAATTTATTGATTTGCACCGATGTAGCCGCGCGCGGTCTGGATATCAGTGATGTTAATCTGGTGATTAACTATGATCTTCCTTACGATCCTTCCAGCTATGTTCACCGTATTGGGAGAACAGGTCGCGCCGGAAAAGATGGAAAGGCCATTAGTTTATGTGGTTTTGATGACACCCAGAATTTGGGCCCAATTGAAGAGTACATCAAAGCAAAAATTCCAGTTCATCCCATTGCGGATGATTTATTGGTGCGGGATATCGGACCTCGACCACGCTACAGAGAAGAATTTGATCAAGACGAAGAAAGACCGATAGGTCGTGATCAAAAACGCGGAAATCGACGAGATCAAGCGAGAGATTCAAGGCAAGAATCTAGGCAAGAAAACCGTCGAGATGCCAGACCAGAAGCTAGGCGAGAAAACAATTCAAATAAATTTCGTGAAGGACAAACCGATTCACCTTCCAATCAACAACAATCTAGGCGTAATCCGGGGCCCACGCCACGAACCTCAAAGGAGAGCCACATGAACGAGCAACTAGTCGCGGGCCAGGGCAACCCGCCTCAAATGGATGATGATAATCATTCACCGACCCAACGAACAAACAATGATCAAGAAACAACCAAGCGCACTAATGTTTTAACTGTAAGTGCAAAGTCGGTTGAAGAAGCTAAAAAAGAAGCTGCCCAGAAAATGGGTTTATCACTTGATGAAAGTTTTCATGTTGAAACAATTGAAGAAGGCAAAAAGGGATTTCTTGGCCTTTTTGGTGGCAAAGTTGGTAGCTATAAAGTTACCCATAAGCCAAACTATGAAACCTTCGTTCATACTTATTTAGAAAAAGTACTTAATATGGCAGGCTTTGAACTCTCCTCGCATATTATGCAAGAAGACAACCGCATGATCGTTGACCTGGTTGGAACAGATGAAGAATTGCTTGTTCACAATCGCTATGATCTTCTCGAGTCTCTTGAATTCCTTGTGCGCAAAGTATTAAGCAAAAAATATCCAGTCCCTCGCGATTATTACATCGATTTCACTGTCAATGGAGTTGCAAGTAACCGCCATGAGGCACGTGATAATGGTGAAGGCCAAAGAGGACGCCATAGCCGCAATGACCGTGGCGGCAATAGAGGTGGCCGAAATTTCGATCGTCGTGGCGGAAGAAATGACCGCTTTGAAGGTCGCGGCGGAAGAAACGATCGCAACGACAGAGGTGATCGCGGTGGAAGAGGTCGTGGTGGACGAGGAGAAGGAAGAGGAGAAGGAAGAGGAGAAGGACGTGGTGAAGGTGGAAACAATCGCCGCCTAGAAGAATTGGCACTTAAAATGAAAGAGAAGGCCATTCAAGATAATGCTCCTGTAACACTAGAACCAATGGGCCCAAGAGACCGCAGAATTATCCACCAAACGCTTGGGATGGATAAACAAGTCAAAACAGCATCAATTGGTGATGGCCATTTCAAACGTATACAAATAGTTCCGATTCAATAGAGAAACAAACTTTGAATAAAAAGGCCACCGCAAGGTGGCCTTTTTATTGAACATAATTATTTAACTAATTCTTATTCGCCACAATCAAAGGCAGGGCGATAGCTAAATGTTGAGCCATCAATGAAAATCCAAGTGAAGTGTTGAACTTTTTCGATATTTTGGCGGCAACGTAGAAATTCCGTATTAATAATTTCATAACGGACAAATTGATTAGCAACATCTTTTAAATAGGACTTCGTAAAGCTTTTGGCTCCTTCTCTAAAAGTCGAATAAACACCTCGACCCTTTCTTGGAATATCATTTTCGAGGGTCCATTCCTTTGCTTCACGAAACTCTGAAGTTATGACGTCTTCCCCACTCATGGAAATATAGCTTCGACGAAATTTTTCCTTAGGCATGGAGTAATTCCATTCTTGCTCTGATTGCAACTGCGCAACCGGTAAACCCAAATTGTAGTCGCCGCCGATATAGAAGCCCATCTTGTCTTTGATTCTAAAAAGGGCGCGTTTAAAATTGCTTAAAGTTCTTAATTCTTTCTGCGCATCAATTTCTTGCATGCGAATTTTGTATATCTTAAGCGCACGTTCTAAAAGAGAGCTGGCAGTTTCTGACTCTGATTTGCAGTAAGTTCCTTCAAATGCAATTTGATCCTCTTCCTTGTAGAATTTAATTTTCACCATTTTCTGTGGGCGCAAAACGAAGCCTTTTAAATAAAAAGATTCGCTGTAGCCTTCAAATTTTGAACCTGCACTAAGATAAAGATTTAGATTAGTTAAGTGGAAAAAGTTTACTTTAAAAGCGCCCTCTTTCTCACCGAAGAAAAGAAGATGATCGCCGCTATATTCTTGCTCCTCTCCTCTAACAACTGCCATGTACTGAACGCCTTCCAAACCGGACTTGGCTTCAAACACAGAAACAACTTTAAAGTCTGAGGCATTGCCGATGTTCGACAGGATAGACATAGTCGATAACAAGAAAAGGGCCAATAAAATTGAGCTAAGCAGTCTCGAGGTCATATTAAATCCCCTACCCAAAATGGGAGCGTCGATGGAACCTAAACACTTAAAATGCTTCGGTGCTTAAATCATATTTTGGTGGGATAATCAAACGGTTTTAGGATGTTGCGACTAAGAACAAATTGCGCACTGCCTCAAGTGCTGGATTACTGAATTGACTCAATAATGGGAAGGTTGATTTCTTGACCTACGTTGAGTGAAAGCTGGTTGTGATCGGGCAAATATTTGCGGATTAGCCAAATAGGGACTTCCTGTTCTTTGGATATGCTTTCTATGCTGTCCCCGCGCCCTACTTTCATAGACTGGGTCCCAACGACCTTATAATTTGAATAAAAATCTTCTTCAATAGATTGGTGGTATTGCAAGCGATTGGCATTAAAACTTCCCACCCGGTCTTCGCTTAATGGAATTTTCAACTTGTAACCAAAAGGTACATTCCGCGCGAGGTGACGAGGATTGAGTGCTCGAATTTTTGCGATAGGTATGCCGGCCCAATCAGCATAGTGACCTAAAGTTTCATTGGTCTCAATTGTGATCTGGAATGTTTTAGAATTTATTTTCTGAGTATCTAGATTGTAGGTTTTTGTAATGTCGTCTGGTAAAACATCAATCTCATCTTTTGCAACCATAACTAAGTAAGGGTGCTCAAGGGATTCCTTCATAATTTGGTCAAAGTCAAAAAAGATTGGAAGATTCGCCCATGCCACATTTTGATCTTGAGCAATAGAACCATCTTGAATTTTCTCTAATCCACTTTCAATGGCCGAATTTACATCCTCTTTGCTTAATTGTTTGGTCATATAATTGGTAGGCACTAACGTGGCCAACATTATGCCTTGTGAGGCGGACATGGGCGAAATAAGTCGGCCCTGACCCTTAATAAGCTTTGAATTTTCTTTAAGAGAATTATCAGCAATAACTAGTGTTGTAGAATCTTTTTTACCTCTAGGTTGATTATTAGATGCGACCACCGTTTTCTTGCCATTGACAGCAATTTTCTTGCCTTCAATTGGCAGAACTAATTTTTGACCAAGCCGTATTGAAGACGGATTGGCCAGGCCATTAGCTTCAATGATTCTATCCATGGGTACGCGGTAAAATTTTGAAATAGTGGAGAGAGAGTCACCTGGTTGGACAACATGAATATCAGTATCAACGACCGTGATGGTTTCTTGGCTGCCTTTGAATTTCGCAATTAATTCATCACGAGATTTACTTAACTCAACAGGTAGCTTCAACTTGTATCCGCTTGGGATTGAAGAATTGTATTTATAACTTACCGGTCTAAAGGCACGATTATAATAGTGAAAATTATCCTCATCTAATCCGGTCATTTCTAAAATGGTGCTTAAGCGAAACAACTTAGGTAATTCAATTTCAAAATATTGAATGGGCGCACCTTTTTCAAAGTTGCCAAAAACAGGCTCTGGATTATTGGCCAATTCATAGGCGGCCACAAAGCACGCAAAAAAGTTTTGACTGGCAAAACCGAATCTTCGACCATTAAAGTTTCTAACAATGTATTCAATATCAGTTGATCCGAGCTCATTGACTGCGCGCTTGATTCCATTAACTCCATGGTTGTAGGAAGTAATGGCAAGTGGCCAGGCACCAGTTATTTCATAATCGCGTTTTAATAAACGAGCAGCGGCACGTGCAGTACGCACAGGATCAAGGCGTTCATCCAAAACGTAATTAACTTTAAGGCCAAATATTCGTGCAGTGTCGCGCATAAATTGCCAAATACCTGCAGCACCCACTTTTGAATATGCTCGATAATTAAAAGAACTTTCAACGTGAGGTAAGAATGCCAGCGTTAGCGGTACACCTTCTTCCGTAAAGATTTCACGAATTTTATCCAAGTAAACGTAAGAGCGCTTCAATCCTTCTAAAAAGCGATCGCTCAATCCCTGTTGCCAACGAATATCAGAAGACATGCGACGAATTTCATCTTCCGACTTTTGGGCAAAGGGTTGCACAATTTTAAATTCCTCATCACTTAAAGCGTCTCGACCTTGGCGAGCAAAACGCGTGAGAATATTTCTATAATACTCTTTCTTTTCTTTAACCAACCGCTGGGTTTGTTTCTGGGTTAATCCTGAAATATCAATTTTTTCATAAATTACACTCAAGTCATCTGGATCGTGCAGAATTCCACGAGACGATGGGATGGCGGAATAAATGCTTTTCCAAAAATCTATTCGATGACGAAATTCACTTGTTTTGGGAACGACCCAGTCAGGACGATTGTCCGCCGCGAAAGCCAACGGCTCCACTAAAATTATTTTAAGGTAGAAGACTGTTAAAAGTAGTCTTAAAAAAAGACTCACTCAATGATCCTTTAAGCAGAAAAGCTCTGGTCTATTATTCGATAACTTATCGGAAAAAGAAGTCCGATCATAAATGCTAAGGATATAAAAATAACAACAAATCGAATATTTATTTAGTACAAAGAATCTTCGCCAAAATTTTAGAATCGCTTCGAATCCCTCGCAAGAACCGACTCCTCCGATCAACTATACCTTCACGACCTAATTGATATAAACCAGCAATATTTCCAATAGAGAACGCCTTTATCTCACTCTCTTGTGATTTAAAAATAAACAAACCCTGCTCTAATTTTAAAAGAGTATTTTGATCAATTATTTTATTTAAGTGGGGAAGGCCGGCGCAAAAACCTGTGGTCTCCACCACGACGTCAAATATTTTTTGTTGCTTATTATTGTTTTGATCTTCTAGTAAAATTGTCTGGTGTTGGAGATTGAGTACCTTGTTATAAACAGCAACGAGCCCCTTCTCGATCGCCTCTTTTCCATCACCGGCTTCCATAGGAACTACAATTTTTGAAAACTTTTTTAAATTGGGAAAAATATTGCTAAGAGGTTTTTGCAGTAATAAAAAAAGTGATTCAATTTCCCAAACAAAGCGCAAAAATTGTCTTAGCTTCCAAGGCCCAGAAGTAAATTGAATTGGAGAACGAACAAGAAGTGAGACTTCCATTCCTGCGGCCACACATTCTCTTATCACTTGCCCTGCACTTAACCTCTTGCCAATAATTAAAACTCTATTTCCGAAGCGCTTTAATTGATCAGAATTTTTAAATTGTTGAAAATGAATTATTGGCCCGGTGAATCCATTAATGGCATTACTGGCCACGCTTATAGGAAAGGAAAAATATCCTGTCGCACTAACCACTCGACGACAAGGTATCTTTTTATCTTGAGTGTGAAGGATAAAATATTTTTTATCTTCACTCAATTCAACTTTTTCAATCTTGGTATTCTCTTGTATTTTTAAATGGAATCTTTTTTGATAGTCCTTCAAATAATTCGCAAATCGATGAGCAGTCCAGCGCTCTGTATTAAAAAAATACTTAACATAACTGAAAAAATTAAAATCACCAGGTAATAAGTTGGCCTTGGGTGGAGTAATGAGAGTGAGATGATCTGGCATTTGTTGAAAACTTTCTCCAACATGGCCCTTTTCAAAAATTAAATAGTCTATTTTGGGATTAATTTTTTGCAAGCAATAGGCCAGAGACAAGCCTGCTGGTCCGCCACCAATAATGGCAATATCAATGGCAGAATCTAGGTCGACTTTTTCAATTCTTTCTTGGTGATTTTTGTTAAGGACCATTCAGCAACAACCTTAGGCAATATTGTAATTGCCTTCAATTTTGCACCAAAAGCCTGCAATTGTGAATTTTTTGCTGGAATCTTAACCGCAGATAAGGAAGTAGAAAAGAATGTAGAAAAGAATGTAGAAAGGAATGTAAAGATGGCCAAAAAAGAATCGCTTGTGAGCCGGTCAATTAATGCCGCCATGGCCGCGACTTCAGGAGTGTGACCAAAGAATTTTGCCGCAATTATAAAAGTCATTTCCTTTTGCCCTAACCCACCTGGAAAAATTTGAATGACGGCACTAGACAACAACAAAAGCGCCATAATCATGGCTTGCCCGAGACTCACAGGCAAAAGAATGATGTCATAAAGAAACCAAATTTTTACTGAATAAACGACAAAGGTAAGACCGTAGCGGGAAAGTAATCCCAGTAATACAGTCATAAAACCGATCAAATCATTTCCCATTAAATCCTGAATGACAGTCCCTTCAATTTTTAAGAGCGTATTTTGATTGTTTGAAATAACGTTCTTGGCGGGAAAAAAGCTAGAAAAACTTTCTTTGATTTGCACGGTCACTCTATTTAATATCTTGGTGAGACTCGGCCATGACCAAACGACTAGCAGACAGCCAATGATGGCCATTCCAGTAAGCGCTCCATAACTAAGGAGCATGCTCGACGGCAATACTCCAGAGAAGTAACCCGCTAAAGATCCAATTATTCCAAGAATGACTAAACCAAAAAGTGAAAATGCCAGTGTGAATTCTATATACTGAGTGAGTGGAAGTCCTAGGCGCTTAGAATATTCCAACCCACGCCATGCCACACCAGCGCGCATTGGAAGTAATAAATTATAAAAAGCCGTTTTAATGGAAATTTTTGTCAAAGACAAAATACCCAATTGTTTATTCAATTGAGCTAACAAAAATTGATGAGTTGAGGCTAAGCCTAAATGATAAAAATAATTTAGAACGTAGAGAAAGCCTAATGCCAAAATAGAATTACCAGTTTGAAAGGAATTGATTAACACGCGATAGCTATCAATTGAAAAATAGCGATAAATAAACCCGACAAAAAGAACCACACCCAAAATATGGCGGCTATATCTTTTGCTTGCGTCTATCAATGGAGTAATTAATCTTCTACTCATTCGACCACTCATGCGACTCATCTATTGAGGTGTTTTTTCAAAGTATTCTAAGCCAAAATTAAAAAATGATGGTCCCTTCATTTCAATAGGGGCTACTACTGAAGCAAAATCTTTTTTTATTTTGCTTGCTTCTGTCATCGTCTTATAGAGGTAATAACTCAACACTCCTGCAGCATTATAATATTTCTCAGTTTGTGCGATCTCATAAAACATGCGTTCTATTTTTTTAGGTCTGGTCCGGTAGACTTCAATAGAAACTTTACTCCCGTCCTTTTTCTTAAGACCAAACTTTAAAAGTTTGTAGAGAACTTGATTTAGATATAAATCTTCTGCACCAACTTGATTCATGGTAATGCCAGGACCATAGCTCAAAGCTTGCCTAACGCCTTCAATACAAGAAAGAGTTCTTTTCCCAACCATCATGGATAATTGTTTCCCCAATTGGTTTTTTTCCTCTGAGCTAATTCCAACTAGACGAATAAACAGACCAGCACGAATTAGATTTGCATAAATGGGCTTGGCCTTGATGCGATTGAAGGCCAAGCGCGGGTGAATTTCCAAGGGACCATACTGAATGAAAGCGTGGTAATTGGTGGGGGAAAAACCCAAAATGATTTCATTTCCTGACTCAAAGTCTTTTGGAAACTTAACGATGCCAGAATTTTCTCCATTTTTGACTACTGCTTCGTCAGACAAGTCTTTTATCTCAATGCTTAAATCGCGAAATTTTTCAGTTACTAATTTCATAGATCATCCTCAAATTATTTTTAAACTAAGGAAGCACAGCCTTCTTAAATCTTCTTTGAATGGCATCGTTAATTCTTTCAGGTAATCGCTCAATAATGGTAGGCAAATTAGCTCCGTCAAATTTATAACCTTGAAGAAGTTTTCTATTATCAACAAAGAAAACGTTGCCCTTTAGTCCTCGCGCTAAAACTCTATCATTGGTAAACCGTGCCAAAAATTTCTCTGGCCAGCGAACTTGGGTCCGAACAGGACTATAGATTTTTTTGGTAAAATATTGCTTTTGAATAGCTGGTCGAGCAGCTTGAGCGGCTTTTTCTTTGCTATAGAATTTGTAGGTATCAGTTTTCCAATGTCCCGTGATGGTATTGACAGATGGATAAGGCGCTGGATTTCCCCAGCCGATCCTCTTTTTGTTACCATTGGTATTTGAAAAATAAGGGAAAATACTCCGCATGAAGCAAACAAATTCCAAATATTCCATACGGTCATAGTTTTTTTCACGCAAAATAGTTACGGGCTCTCTCTTCTCTTGCAAAATAAATTTCCAAAAGCTTCTTTGAAAATCTGGATTAGAAAAGTGTGCGATCGCATCTTTGGTATCATCAAAAATTAAAAAGCCACCATTATAATGAACTCCACCATGAATATAATTAATGGCGGGGGGCATGCGATCCGGAATTCCTAAAGCATGACCTTCTTGTTCACAAGATTTTGTAAACATTGAAGCCATGTGAAGTCCAACAGCGGTGAGGATTTCTTCATCAGTTTGTGCAAATTCACGCTTCCTTTCGCTTTGAAATAGTAGATTTTTGTGCCAAATATATTTTTCGTCTTGAGGATCAATGCCTGTTGCAAATGGGTGATGAAGCGTGGCCATGCCACCCTTCATGGGTCTGACCCAAACAATAAAGAAAACATTAAAAATTCCCCACGTATTATGGAGTGTGAGCAAAATCCAGGTAGGCAAAATGCGAATGGCGTAAATGATTTTTTCCATCATGAAGGTGCATCCGAGAAAGAGTAATTAAATTTGGCCCTCGTTTTTATCATGGAATAGTGGGGCCAAGATGATGGTCTGTAATTTTTACCCGGGTCGGCTGACATCCTTACTGTGAGATGATATGAGCCTAGCTGCATTTTTCAGGAAGTTAAGCTGTTTCTGTCATGTAAGGGAAAACTAGTCGTTTTCGTTGTAATGGTGGAGAACGTCATTGAGTTTTTGCAGTGAATTTCGCCAAAAACCCTTCTTGTTACCTTCGTTTTCGACTTTGGCCCCTTTGGCAGGCCTCTCCTCTCCGCCATGGCCTTCTAAAGAGGCAGGTTTTCGTAAACTGGAGCCAGTGCCAACTTTGGCCACAGCGCCTTGAAACGGATCAAGTAAAGGCAATTGCTCTTTACTTGGATCTGCCTCCATTTTTAAATAATTATTGACCTCTTCAACGCTCAACTGCTTCATATGCATCGCTGGGTTTTCACCATTCTCAGAAATATAATGATCTCCCACGGCCAATTCATTATCTTTCTTTTCACCTGCGAGGCGCTCTCTCACCAGCACTTTTCCTTCTAATACTGCTGACTCAAAAATTTCTTCACCATCAGGATTGGTACCCTGTTTCATTCTGTTGGCCAAAAATATCGTTCCCCTAACACCCATTGAAACACTTTTCGATTTGAATTCCAGATCCCCTGGCTTTGCCTTGTTGGGAATATTGGCCCGCATCTGACCTTGTAAAAAATTGTAAACCGACTTGCGATCTTTTTTGTCTTTAAATTCAAATTGGGAAAAGACAAATTTGCTATTGGCCCCAAGAGAAATAATAGAATCGTCGATCACCTCAAAAGAAACAAAGGATCCTTGACCAGTTTCTACTGTGTCACCCTTTTGGATTTTTCCTCCTTGGCCCAGTTCACTTTTTTTACCATCTTCATCAATTCTAAAAACATCACCTTTCTTGAATTTCACTTTGGCCAAATGCTTAGGTATGGCCTTCGAAGTCAGCGGGTCTATAACAAAATCTTGTTCAGCATTCGTAAATGTGGACAAACCCAAACTTAAAGTAAGAGTTACCATTAAATTAAAAAGAACCTTAAAAAATGGGCTAGTTAAATTTTTGGTTTTGATCATGCTCTAAAAATTAAATTAAAATTTTTCCCTTTATTTCCCTAGTACTATCGGCTAATTCCAACGTTATTATTAAGGTTTACCCTGGACCACCGGCCGGCTATAATGTTCATCTACTTATAATATGTTTTGGGCCTTACCCGACGACAACACTCAAATGATCAAAAACCAAAATCCGCTTTCATGGAAATTTCGCTTTCTAACTTTGCTGATTACATTTATCTATAAAACTCTCCATTTAACTTTTAAATTTGTGGAGCACGACCTCGAGCAAGAACAGAAGGCCAAAGAACTCCATCCTGAAGGGAAATATATAATTGCCCTTTGGCACAAAAATATTTTCTCGAGTATTCAAAGTCGCGTGCCTTATCCTCACATCACCATGGCAAGTCGTTCAAAAGATGGCGAGGTTATTGCGCAAGTCTTGGAGCGATTCAACTATTTACCGGCACGCGGAAGCTCTAGCCGTGGGGGAAAAGAGGCGATGCAAGAGATGATAAGCTTACTTAATAATCCATCCATAAAACTTAGCGCAGCCTTGACCGTTGATGGGCCGCGCGGTCCAGCTTTAGAGGTCAAGGGTGGAATCATCCAAATTGCAAAACAAACCGGAACTAGTATATTGCCCTTTGCAGGTCTTCCCAAGCGCGGTTGGAAATTAAAAAGCTGGGATCGATTTATCATTCCCTGCCCCTTCACGACGATTCACCTCTTCAAGGGTCGCCCAATCTTGGTGCCACCCGATCTCAATCCAGAGCAGTTTGAAAATTTTCAAACTGCTGTTAAACTAGAACTTATGGAGTTGGAAAAGCGCGCTGCTTTATTACAACTTTTTACCTAATCTAATTTAAATTTAAAGAGCGATGAAATTATGAAAAAAAATTTGATTTTAAAGATTCTTGTTACAATTCTTCTTGGCACTCTTTTCACTGGATGTATGGAAGACAGGCCCCAACATAAAGGCCTATTCCATGCTGCCCTATTTGGATGTGAAAAAGAGGATAATGGCTGTGTTAGCAGCTCTTCTCCTGAATCCTCCGATCAATGGGTTGAAGCCATTAACTATTCTGAGCCAAAAGATGTCGCCATAGAAAAACTTAATAAAATAATACTAAAAACTCCGGGAGCCAAAGTCATTCGACTTGATCCTGACTACTTCTCTGCTGAAATAAAAACGAAAATTGTTTTCATCGAAATAATTGACGACGTTGAATTCCTTTTTCAGCCAGGAACAACACTGGTTCAAATTCGAAGTGAATCGCGCTCCAAACTTCCTTCTTTTGGTAGGCAAAAGAAATTCATTGAAGAAGTTCGCTTTAAATATTTCCAAAATGACGTGAAATAAACCAATCTAGACTTCAGTCAATCAAGTCGACATGATCAGGATCAAGATACTGGTTCTTGGTAACAATATAAGTCTTATAGTGGTTATTGTAACGATTTGCTTCCTGGGGAGTTAACTCCCTGGCCACCTTTGCAGGTGAACCCATAATTAAGGATTTGGCCGGATATTTTTTTCCTGGTGGAACAACTGAGCCTGCAGCAACAACAGAACCTTCACCAATCTCAGCTCCATCAAGAATGATGGCACCCATGCCAATTAAACAATGATTGCCAATAGTGCAACCATGAAGGACGACATGATGACCAATGGTCACATTGCTTCCAATAATCAGAGCATCTTTTTTGGTGTTATGGAGCATCGAGAGATCTTGAATATTTGTATTTTCACCAATGCGGATGTCATTTTCATCTCCGCGCAAAACACAATTAAACCAAACATTGCAATGCTCACCTAGAAATACTCTGCCAATAATTTGGGCACCAGGGGCCACATAGCAGCTAGAAGGAATGACGGGTTTTATATTATCGAAGTGAAAAAGTGGCATATCACCACTGGTGTTTAGCAAGATAGGCGGCAATATCCTTAAAATCGCCTTCATTAAGCGGCTTCAAATAAGGTTCCATAACTTTATTCACGCGACGTTGAGACTTCATATCGTTTAATTGCTTCACCGTATACCATTCGTATTGGCCAGCAAGTTTTGGTGCATTTTGGCCTTTTTTACCTTCGGCATTTTTGCCGTGGCAGACTACGCATTTAGATTGATAAATTTGAGCACCACGCTTTGACTCTTCAGTGTCTAAAACAATTTCAACAACCGGCGCTGCTGCTTCAACAGATTCACCTTCAGCTTTTGCAGGTGCTTGATCGGGATTTTGAGCATAATAAGCTTCTGTCTTATATTTTTGAACGGCCTCAGTTTTATCTTCAAAAGCCTTTTGGTATTCAGAAAAACTGAATGGTTTAGAATCAGGTTTTTTTCCTTGAAAAAAACGAAGAGACATCGCTGCAAATAGCAAAGCTACAAAGGTGACAAAAACCACGAGCCTGGTCATTGTGAACTCCAAATTCAAAAATCAGTGGCTTATATTAGTGTGGTTATTAGAATCTGTCCATGGGAAACGATGCAGCAACCAGGGTTAAATTTGTTTTAGATAAGTCCAAAGTTGTTCCAGGGAACGGGCCTCTTTATACAATTGGCGATGTTCCGCCTTAAAGAAGCCTTGGTTTTGCATAAGGTCAAGTTGCGCTAAAAGATGGTCGTAATAACGAATCCCATTTATTTCCGCATTTAAAATAAAAATTGGTTTTTGGTGATATTTAATTTGGGCCCAAGTCAGAATCTCAAACCACTCGTCCATGGTTCCAGGTCCACCTGGTAAAGCAACAAAGGCATGGGAATAATCGTAGAGTTTTTGCTTTCGATCGTGCATGGTTTCAACTGGTACAAACTGAGTTAAATTTTTATGAGCAACTTCAAGTTTCACCAGCTGAAGTGGCATCACGCCAATGACTTCTCCGCCTCTAGATAAACATCCATCGGCCGCAGCGCCCATAAGACCGATGTGTGCACCACCGTAGACAAGCCCCCACTGATGTTCTGCGATTTGCTCGCCTAGGATCTGGGCCAATTTTTTATAATCGGGATGGTTTCCTGAACCTGAACCGCAGAAAACGCATAGCCTTTTTTTCTTTAAGCTTGCTGTCATAAAAGCCTTTTAAAAATTTAAACAAATCCGGAGTTCGCTACGGAATCATCTTTGGTGAAAAAATAATTTCGAGTTGTTGATCCTGATTGGGTTTTATCACGACTGATTTGGTCTCACCTAATTTAACTATAATATTTTGCCCGGATAATTTTTGTCTAGCAGTTCCCTTTCGTGGCGAAATTTGTCCTTCAACGCTGACATAATCAGAAGGTCCATAAATGGTCTTATCACTATAGTGATCTATTTTTACAAAAAGAGTTGGACCATCTTTCATTTCAATTTTGGTCCACTCTCCAGAAATTAATATTTCGCTGCTGTGATGTTCACTTACCAAGACAAGTTTTTCATCAATGCCCTTTTTGTTAACCATAGAAACATTAAGCTGAATGGCCGAAAAAGCAGAGATAGAATAACAAGCTACTAATATGAACAATATTGTACGAACTCTCATTAATACCATCGCAGTGTAACCCTAGATTCCTTCTAACGTGCCTTCATAAACGAGCTCTGTCGGTCCCGCTAACCAAAAGCCGTCGCTTACAACTTCAACCGAAAGAGGGCCACCTTTTGTCTTTAATAGAATTGTATCAGGTCCTGAGGGATTTAAAAAATTTTTATAAAAATAGGCCGCAGCAACTGCTCCCGTCCCACAAGAGTAGGTTTCGGCCTCAACTCCTCTTTCAAAGGTTCGTATTGCTAAATGCCATGGCGCAGTTTTATTGGGGTTTATGGCAATATAATTCACATTGGTACCGCGCGGAAATAGACGATGATGTCGCAACGGAAGAGCTTCCTTCTCTAGGTTGAGCTTGTCCAATTCTTCCAACGAATCGATCAAAATCACCACATGGGGTACGCCGGTATTCAAGGTTATTCCCTGGCGTTTTTGCCCTAGCTCGGCCCAATTAATTTGATTAACTGCTTGGGCCTTGGGAAATAGTACTGAAGGCCAACGGGATTTTTTATGTTTTGCCCACTTCACCTTGTAGGTAACGCCATTAGACTGGAATTGCAGGAGCTTTTTATTTTTTAAGGCGGGCCGCTTTCGCAAAGCGTAATCAGCTAAGGCCCGGCTCCCATTACCGCACATTTCAACTGGTGCACCATCGGCATTCATATAACCCATGACATAATCATGGGGTTTTTGGCCCTTTTGCAAAAATAAAATACCGTCGGCCCCTATCCCATAACGGCGATGGCAAGCCTTGGCCCAAAATTCCTGATCCTTAATCCATCTCGCGCTGATTTGCCCTTGCCGATTATCTACGACTATAAAATCATTGCCGGTACTTTGGTACTTAGAAAATTTTAGGTCTTTTGATTTCTTGGGCATAGTTCCTCTCACTTTGGCGTGATGCAATGAGATGATTTTTGATTGCAAGATTTTCTTTGTAAAGCTATAAAAACGACTCTTTAACCATAAAGGGACAATAGCTCAATTGGTTAGAGCTCCCGGCTCATAACCGGGCGGTTACAGGTTCAAGTCCTGTTTGTCCCACCAAAATATAAAAGGCTACTTCGGTAGCCTTTTTTATTTTGGTATGGGGAGAACAGGACTTGAAGCGAGTCTGCCGCGCGAAGCGAAGAGCGAACAGGATGTGAGCGGAAGGCAGACGAGGGGAGGCCACGCAGACGAAGGCACGAGCCTGAGGCGTAGTGGCCAAGTCCATTCAAGAATTATTCGAGATTATTTTTCAGTTTCGCCAACACATTATCCCCATCACCACCGACATCGACACTGCCGCGAATAGCTACAAGGATTGTTAACGCTTGTTTTTTAATTTCTTTAGGAAGTTTATCTTCTAATTGTTCCCTTTTTTCCAACTCGTCTTTTATTTCGCCCAAGCGCTCTACTGCTCCAACTAATCCATAATAAGCGCAAGACGAAAGGGTCGTTTTACCACCCGTAAATTTAATATTGGCGTAATCACTATTTTTTCCATGTTCAATCATGGTTAAAGCTTTTTTCTGACAGGAATTATCTTGAGTGAGTCGAAACATGTCTTTTAATAAATCAAATTCCATTACTGGCCAACGAAGATTTCGGCGCAGTTCATGCAGGCCATTGCCTTCTTCACCGTATTCCATGTCATAGTCTTTTTCTAGTACATCCTCTATTTCTTTTTGCAATTGCTGCTTTAAATAATCTGTTTGTGCAGATTTTAGCCAAGAATCTTTCGCTAAAGATTCACGCCATTCGCGGGCCTTAGCACCACTACTCCAATCTGTTTCAATCGATTGGGCCAACTTCGCTACTGCTTTTTCAAATTCCCTTTGATATTTATTTTTTTTAGCTTCACTCAAATTATCTTGCTCTAAAAGATCGGCGTATTTTTTCCCTTGCCCAATTAAATCCTCTAGCGATTTTGCATCCTTTTTTAATCTTTTGAAATTGCTATCATGACCTTCCAATAAACGCCCAAGTGCTTGCAGTTGGAAGGCAACAGTTCGGGCGGATTTTTCCATCATTTTGCCGGCAGCTGATGTTGAATTTGTTTCACTCATGGCCTTTTCAATAAACACAAGGGGCCTCTCAAGACGCTTGAATAGGCTTGGTGTTTCAGCTGATGCCAGGAGAGGAATGGAAGCGAAAAATACCGTTATCATTAAACGTTTCATGGACACAATTCTCCAATCTTAAAAGTCTTCCCTTTCTTAGCTTGAGGAACACCCTTTGAAACTGGGACCTATAAAAATTACCTTTTTCTAAACAGTTAAAATTATTCATTCCTCCGATGGAGAATGAAATAAAATGGAATTCCAGAGGCGATAATACCCACGCCTATTAAGCTGCTGATGGGATTGACGTAAAAGGTGTTCACAACTAACAAACCGGCCAAAGCGATAAAGACTATTGGGATAATGGGATAGCCGAACATTTTGTAGTGCATGCGCGTGTAGGTTTCTTTTTTCCTTGTCACAAAAATGGCTGCAGCCGTAAGGGCATAAAAGAGCCAGCTAGAGAAAACAACGTAATCGGTGAGTTGATCGAACGATCCCGATAGGGCCAAAATCACTGAGATGCCCATCTGAACTAAAACAGAAACAACGGGAACGTGAGTTTTTGGGTGAACTTTCGCCAAGACTTTGAAAAATTGGCCTTCGTGCGCCATCGCATAGGGAACTCGGGCAGAAGTTAAAATTGAACCATTCATGCCACCGACTGCAGAGAAAAACATTCCAATCGATATAAATGTAATTCCTGCAGGCCCTAAAAATGTTTGAACGGCTTTCGTGGCGACAGGAAGAGCGTCTCGATACTGGCTCGAGCTAGCAGTGAGAACTTCGGCAAAAGGAACCGCATAAAAATAGGCCACATTGACGAGTGAATAAATAACAAAAACCACGCCAACACCTAACAAAAGAGACAAAGGAATGTTGCGCTCGGGATTTTTAACTTCGCCCGCAATCATCGGAAGGTTGTTCCAACCATCGAAGGCCCAAAGAGCTGCAAGCACAGCGGCACCAAAGGAACTCCACGAAGGTATGATATTGGGATCATTTGCGCCGATGAGATGAGGTTGTGTCCCACTCGTAAAAACACCACCAATAACGAAACCTATAATCCCTACTTTCAAAATGGTCATGAGTGTTTGCAGCTTGCCACCAACAACAACATTTAAGCAGTTGATGAGGCTAAAAATAATGATGAGAAAAACTGCAAAATATTTTTGGCCACCAAATAATTCTACGTTGATGACGGAGGATAAAAATGTGGCCGCGCCCACAGCGTAGCTAGCAATGGATCCTGGAGAGGCAATGAAAAAGCGCATCCAGCCATAGAGGTAGCCCCATAATCCGGGGTAACTCTTCTTTAAATAGATATATTCGCCGCCTGCCTCACCGTAAAGAGAACCCAATTCTGCATAAGTGAGTGCTCCCGCGACGGAAAGTAATCCGGCCACAAACCAAGCGCACAACACCAGGAACATGGAGCCACATTGTTGGGCCATGACTGTGGTTTTTAAAAAAACCCCCGTTCCAATAATGCAACCCACGACAATGGCGGCACTATCAAGCAAGTTGAGACGACGCTCCAAGCTTGGGCCTTGAGTGGAATTACCTAATGAGGAATTGGCTTCTTGCATAAAATCCTTTAAAAATAGATCAATGAAATAAGTTTACTCGAGCTTGGACGGCGGTACAATAATCAATAATGATGCAAAATTATGAATTAATTCTCATTTATTTTATTGGTTGCCCTGGAATCGAACCGCTCAAACAGGCACTGAAGAAGGAACAGCTTAGTTACCAAGAAATCGTGCAGGGGGATTTACCACCCCATCATCCGCATAAATCCTTAACTTCACCTTCTCTTGTTCTTAATGGTCAATTGGTTTGGGGAGAATTTTTGTCCGGCCCCTCTTGTGGTTGCTCTTACTCTCCCTTTTCACCTGAAACAATCGTTAGAGAAGTAAAAAAACTACTCGCGCATTCTAAATAAACTTAAATTTTTAGGCCATGATGCTAAAAAAATTGGGAAACGATTTGGCCACATGCTGGGCCTCGTGAATGGTACCGCCTTGATTGGAGCGCATAAAAAGATAGGCCATCATAATGATACGATGATCAGGTGGTGGTGTGATTTCCACTTTTGGTAAAATCTGTGTGCGACCGCGAATAGTGATTTCTTCTTTGGTTGAATTATAAGTGTGCTCAACGCCAAAGGCCTGAAGAATATTACAGATTTCCTTTATACGATCACTCTCTTTATATTTTAAAACTCCCACATCCTTAAGAATAGAAGTTCCTGTGGCATGGGCCGCCACGAAGGCCAAGGTCGGCGTTAAGTCGGGACAGGGAGCACATGAAAATTCAAAGGCAGGAATGGAGCGACCACCTTTAAAAATAAGAGTCTTCGTTTCATTTTTATAAAAAGCGGGGTACCCAAGTTTTTCCAAGAGACCTAAAAATAGTGAGTCGGCCTGAAAAGGGTCCGCTGGCGCTCCATTTTCAATTACCACCTCTCCCGCGATTAAGGCCAATGCCAAGGGGTAAGAGAGGGAGGAAAAATCTAAAGGCACTTGGTAAGATAATTTTTTCTGTCTAAATTTCTGGACCAGCATTTCTGTCATGGCAAAATAACTCTCACTGGCCTCCATATCGATCGAGTGCACTTTAATATCTTGATCGGCCAGGGCCAAATACATTCCCGAGGCAAATTGAGTTGAGCGAGAGGAATCAACTTTCAATTCTTTTCCATTTAATTTAAATGGTCCTTGCACTTGATACCAAAATGGATCTTTCTCCGATCCTTTCGTAATCGTTGCCCCAAGACTTTTGATCTCCTGCTCTAATTCTCCCATGGGTCTGGCACGCATGCCGGGAGCCGCATCCACCTGATAACATCGCTCACCACGAGCAAGAAGCGGGATCAAAAAGCGATTGGTGGTTCCTCCGTCGCCCGTATACATTGAGCATGGACCTAAATTTTTATTTTTGCCATCTACGCTCAAAAAGGGGCCTTCAACCCAAATGGTGTCCGGACCTTTCACCTCTACTTTTAATCCAATCGCACGAAAAGCCGACAGCATGGCCGTCACATCCGTCGATTCAGGTAAATCTTTTAAGAGCGCGCCCTTCTCTTCGAGCGCCGCTAAGATGAGAAGACGATTGGCATAGGATTTGGAAGTCGGGACTTTAAGGCTTTTATGTAATGCACTCGGTGCAACGGTGACACTTAAACTTTGATGTTGTCCCTGCCCCATGAACTTTCCTGGTTGTGGCCCTAAAGGCGAAATTTTCTTAAATCATTTTCTTTGGCGTTGATCTTTTCTTCCAATTCGAGAAGACTTAATTCCTGCCTTTGCACATCACCCATATTCATAGGCACCACTAAATCAATGCGGCTATTGCTCGCCATCTTTTTGTCTTTACTAATATAGGTCATGATATCTTTTGTTGGAAAAGTCTTATGCAACCACGGTGGGTCTTGTTCTGGCCACTGCAAGGTGAGTTTGAGTTGCTGTAATTCATAGATCAGTTCTTTTTTATCGAACAAAATGCATATCAGTGCGATTCCCCACATCACGGCTTCGCCATGGGGGATATTGTAAATTTTCTCAAGACCATGGCCAAAAGTATGTCCTAAATTTAAATACTTTCGAAGCCCCGTCTCGCGGTAATCTTTGACTGTAATATCGAGTTTATATTCAGCACATTGAGTAACAATTTCGTAGAGGTCGCCATTGGAAGACATGATCGTGTCATTAATCGTCTTGCTTAAAAAAGCATATTTTATAATTTCTCCCTTTCCGCTTTTTATTTCGGTCGGCGGCAAGGTTTTGAGAAAGTCTAAGTTCGCCCAAATAGTTTCCGGCAAATGAAAAGAGCCAATAAGATTTTTCCCGGCCTTGGTATTCAGTCCAACTTTTCCACCGATACTCGCATCGACCATCGACAAAAGAGTGGTGGGAATGCTCGACCAAGAAAGGCCTCTGAGCATCGTCGAAGCGACAAATCCTGCAAAATCGCTACAAGCTCCACCACCAAAGGCGATCACATAAGAACCTCGGTGGATGCCCTTTTCTAGAAAAAAATCCGTGCAGGAGAGAAATTCTGAAAATTGCTTGGCCCGCTCTCCTTCGGGTGTTTTCCACAAATGTACTTTTTTTCCTGGGAAAGCAGTGCGCGTATCAAATAATTTTCCGTATTGCTCCCACACTCGCCCATCGGCAATAAATAAAAGTGAGTCCGTATCAATAGCATTGATATCATCGATAATCGTTTGAACATCACATTCTTTGAAAACAGTTTTGTAGTCGGGGATTACTTGATGGACTTGTCTCATATTCCGTCTCC
>Ga0172376_10001698_pt1 | contig 27773 bp, 20 predicted proteins | sample Lak35m_FD_121114 | JGI IMG/M metagenome (GOLD analysis project Ga0172376, IMG submission 121114) | Freshwater microbial communities from Kabuno Bay, South-Kivu, Congo - kab_092012_35m | ecosystem: Environmental > Aquatic > Freshwater > Lake | place: Democratic Republic of the Congo: South-Kivu...
TCGAACTGACCGCGACAGCACGAAACTTCCCGGCGACGAACCAATCGCCTGGCGTGAAACCACCCGCCGTCCGATTGGAACAGTGCGTTATCTGGTGCGTCTGTTCGTGCTCATCGAATTCCCGGTGGTGTTTCTCTGCGCGCTCAGCGTGGGCTCAACATCCGGACTGGGACTGCTGCAGTTCCTCACGATGCTCACCTGGATCATCGCGACGCTCTTCATCTGCGTGGTCTCCACCAGCCTGATCTCCGGCGAGCGTTCGCATCAGACGCTGGAGGTTCTGCTCACCACACCACTGTCGAACCTGGACATCCTGAGACAGAAGACGCGCGGCGTGCGGCGTCTGCTGTTCGTTGTCGCGGTGCCGCTGCTGACCCTGTATGGCTTCCAGACCTGGATCCGGCTCGATGGATGGCGGCAGCCGGATTACTACAGCCGCGGGCGGCCTCTGATAGCCGCGACGGAGTCCGCGGCGTGGTACGGTCTGACCGGGCTGGTCACCGTGCTGATCTATCTGCCGATGCTGTCTTCGGTCGGCTTTCTGATCGGAATGAAGATGCGGAACCAGAGCCGCGCCGTCGTGGCGACCCTGGCCACTCTGGTTGCCTGGTGCCTGCTGCCGATCCTGGGAGCGTTCGTCTGCGATGAGGTGCTGAACTTCAACTGGGGACCGCCCACGCTGGAACTGATTCTACTTTCCAGTCCGATGATGATCGTGCCGTTCAACGAGTTTCAGGAGTTCCACAATCCTCAGACCGCACTGTTGTTGAACTCGGCGATCTATCTGAGTTTCCTGCTGGCCCTGAAGATCGGAATGTGGCTGTCGTTTGCAAATCTTTCCGGCCGGAAGGACTCGCCCCGGCGTCTGAGCATTCAGCCTGCGGATTAGCCGGTTCGCGGAAATCCCGGCAGAAACCGGTCATCAGAACAAAGTCCGTCCGACATCTCAGAGGCCTGGCACGTCGATTGCGTCAGTTCCCATCCGGAGCGGCAGGGACGCCGCGAACGGGAAACGCTGATTCACCTCAACCTGCAGAAACTTGACGAGTTTCCGGCTGCCAGCATGGCGTTCGCCGGTTTGTAAGTTCTGCAAATCCAGGGATGGAGACGGGTATGACGGCCTGGGCGCTGATGGCGGTGGTCATGGCTCTGCCGGGTGGTACGCCGGATGGCGTCGTGCTCGATTTTTCCGCGAGCTGGTGTGGTCCCTGTCAGGCCATGATGCCCGCTGTGCATCGCCTGCAGAGCCAGGGGTATCCCGTCCGCACGGTGGACATTGATCGCGAACCGGCGCTGGCTCAGCAGTATGGCGTGACGCAGGTGCCAACGATTGTGCTGGTGGTGAAGGGGAAGGAGCGACAGCGACACGTCGGGGAGATGTCAGAAGCTCAGCTTCGCTACATGGCTCGCCAGATTCCGGTGAGGGAGCCGGAGAAGGCGGCGTCTGTGGTGCTGGCTGGAAGGGGAGACAACGGAAGTCGGGAGAGCAGGGGAGTGGTACGGGCGCAGCCGGTATCGGGAGGAGGGCTGGCCGGACGGGGAGTGCCTGAGATTCGAGCCAATCTGCAGGCGGGTGAGGGAGATGTGAAAGGAGCAGCAGGGGAGAGCAGGGGAGCGGGAGATGGGGAGTTGCTTGTCGGGGAGTTTGATCCGCTGCGTGTCTGCGCGCGGATTCGCGTGAAGGGGCGAAAGGAGCAGGACACGGGTTCGGGAACGGTCATTCACAGCGAACCGGGCCGATCGCTGATCCTGACCTGCGGGCATCTGTTCCGGCACTTTGAAACCGGCGATTCGATGGAAGTGGATCTGTTTCACGGCGAGCGGCCGCAGCGGTATGAGGGAGCGCTGATCCGCCATGACCTCAATGCCGATGTCGGTCTGATCTCCATCGCGACGCCGCGTCCAGTGCCGGCCGTGCCGGTGTCATCGCAGGTTCTGAATCCGGGCCAGTTGCTGTTCAGTGCGGGTTGCGGCGGTGGCGAACCGCCGACCCGCCTGCAGCATCTGGTGACTTCCACCACGAAGTATCAGGGGCTGTTCAACGAATGCACTGGACAGCCTCAACATGGTCGGTCCGGCGGCGGCTTGTTTGTGCCGGAAGGGGGACTGGTCGGTGTGTGCGTCTTCGTGGACCCGGCTTCCCGCCGCGGTCTGTATGCCAGCCTTGCTTCGATCCGCAAACTGCTGACCGCCAGCGGCTTCGCGTCGCTGGCGGGTGAAGCTCCCGCTGAATCCCGGCCTCTGGAGAGTCTGGCCTCCGCAGGGCATGACCTGCCGGGATCGACGGAGTCGGCGCTGGATTCAGCTCTGGAAGGACCGCCGGCGAGCGACCTGGCCAGTCTTTCGGAACTGCCTGCAGCGGATGCTGCCGAACCTCTGTCCGCGCTGGAGCAGGCGGCGGTCGCTCTGGAAACCACTTCAGCTCCGGAAACCGCCGCACCAATGCTGCCGGATGCGGCCGGCCCCGTGGAGATGACTCTGGCGGGAGCAAAGCCGCTGGTTGTCAGCCCCAATGTGGAATCGCTGCGCGAGACACTGGACGAAGCCCGCGGTTCGGAAGTGGTCTGCATCATCCGTCCCAAAGGTCAGCCGCATGCGCCCAGCCGGGTGGTCATCGTACATGAAGCTTCGGACCGGTTCGTCAACGATCTGACCGGCCAGTTGCAGAGCCAGATTCAGACGACCTCTCTGCGAACAAAAGTGGCCGCTCCGACGTCGCCTGCCGCCGCTTCGCCCGTGGTCACTCGCCCGGCCACCGCTGGAGCTGACACCGCTCCGGTTCAGCGTTACCGCCGCACCCGCCGCTGATCCTGACGCTGGCAGGTTTGCAAACCGCAGGGTTCACCGGTAATCCTTCGCGGCTTTCCTTCCGCCCGGATGAGCACCGTCCGGGACTGTCTTCTGCCGGTTTGCGTGGCTCATGCGGTATCAGCACGTTTGTCTGGAAACTTTCGCCTGGACTCTACCGGACGAGATCGTCACTTCCGATCAGATCGAAGAGCAGCTTCGGCCCGTTTATGAGCGGCTTCAGCTCCCGGCCGGACGGCTGGAGCTGATGACCGGCATTCGCGAACGCCGCTTCTTTCCGCGCGGCATCCGGCCAGGTCAGATCAGCGCGATCACGGCCCGCAAAGCGATCGAAGCGTCCGGCCTGCCGGCCTCGGCGTTCGGAATGCTGGTGCATGGTTCCGTCTGCCGCGATCAACTGGAACCGGCCACTGCCAGCGGCGTTCACCATGCCGCCGGTCTGCCTGCGAAGTGCGTTTCGCTGGATGTCAGCAATGCCTGCCTGGGGCTGCTCAACGGAGTCCTGCTGATCGCGAACATGATCGAGCTGGGCCAGATTCAGGCCGGCCTCGTCGTGGGAACGGAGGACGGCCGAGGTCTCGTCGAAGGCACCATCGACACGCTGCTGAAGACGCCGGACATTTCGCGACAGGACATCAAGCGCGAGTTCGCGTCGCTGACCATCGGCTCGGCATCGGCGGCGATTGTGGTCTGCGATGCGAAGCTCAGCCGCACCGGCAATCGTCTGCTGGGCGGATGCTGCCTCGCCGATTCGTCGCATCATCAACTGTGCGCGGGCGGCGTTGAATCCGAACGCTATGGCGACAGTCGACCGCGGATGCAGACCGACTCGGAAGCGCTGCTGCACGCCGGAGTGCAGCTCGCCACGCAGGCCTGGGAAGAACTCAAGCGAACGCTCGGCTGGCGGAATTCGTCGGTGAAGAAAGCCTTCACGCATCAGGTCGGGAGAGCGCATCGCAGACTGCTGTACGAGTCGCTGGGACTGTCTCCGGAACTGGATTTCTCGACGGTCGAATTCCTCGGCAACACTGGCGCCGCGGCACTGCCAGCGACTGCCGCGCTGGGACTCGAACAGGGCCACGTCCAATCCGGAGACACCGTGGCACTGCTGGGCATCGGCAGCGGATTGAACTCCGTCATGCTGGGTTGGGAATTCCAAAGTCAGAAGTAGGGTGTGACCAGCAGGCGAATCGCTCACACCGGATGTTGCTGCTCTCAAGTTGTGAATGTCCATTTTCCGAGGCTGGTGTGCCGGCGCGGAGCAACAGTCAGGAATGGCATTCGATTCCGACGCGAACCGGAATGAGCGGCCATGTCGTGGAGATGTCCGCTCCGCTGGTCACACCCTACGATCCCGACCAGTGCGGAGTGGTCAGATCCTTAGAGACGTTGAAGCCAGGTCAAGGTGAATTGTCTGTGTCCGGGATGCCCTCGTTGTCGGAATTGCGGAGACGGATCGGCCTGGCGATGCAGGCCGATCAGCACGGGCTGCGCCGGATGCTGGCTTCCATCGAACAGGCACAACGCTCGCGGCAGGCGTTTGATCGGAATCTGAAGCGGTTCCAGGAAGCCCTCGACAAATCGCAGGCGGTGTTTGAACGCCGAGCGGCGCAGGTGCCGAAAGTCGCTCTGAATCCCGATCTGCCGGTGACCGCGAAGCAGGCCGAAATTGCGGCGGCCATCCGCGATCATCAGGTCGTCATCGTCTGCGGCGAAACCGGTTCGGGAAAATCGACGCAACTGCCGTTGATCTGCCTGCAGGCCGGGCGCGGCGTGCGCGGGTTGATCGGACACACTCAGCCGCGCCGCATCGCCGCGCGGTCCGTCGCGACCCGGGTTGCTGAGGAACTGAAATCGGCGGTGGGGCAGGCCGTCGGTTTCAAGATCCGCTTCACAGACGCGACCGGTCCGAACACGTTCATCAAGCTGATGACCGACGGCATTCTGCTCGCGGAATCGCAGAACGACCGGTACTTCGATCAGTACGACACGCTGATCATCGACGAAGCCCACGAGCGGTCGCTCAACGTTGATTTCCTGCTCGGCCGGCTGAAGCAGATTCTTCCGAAACGCCCCGATCTGCGGGTCATCATCACGTCGGCCACCATCGACGCGACCCGCTTCGCCGAGCACTTCGGGACGATGGCGACGGTCACGGCGGAAGACGGCTCCGTTCAAGGGCAACTGCGCCCCGCGCCGATTGTGGAAGTCTCCGGGCGGACGTACCCGGTCGAGATTCTCTATCGACCACTGCTTGTGGATGAAGAGCGGGATGAAGGCGACGCACCGCGCCGGCGCGGTGAAGCGGATCTGCAGCGTTCGATCCTGGATGCGGTCGATGAATGCTGCCGGATCGGACACGGCGACATCCTGATCTTTCTGCCGACTGAACGGGACATTCACGACACCGCACGGTCTTTGCGGGGACGACTGCTTTCCGGCGGTCGAAGAGAAGGGACGGAGATCCTGCCGCTTTATGCGCGGCTTTCGACGAAAGATCAGAACCGCATCTTTCAAACGTCGTCGCAGCGGCGGATCGTCATCGCGACGAACGTGGCCGAATCCTCGCTGACCGTGCCAGGTATCCGTTTCGTCATTGATACGGGCACGGCGCGGGTCAGCCGCTATTCGTCCCGGTCGCGCATGCAGCGGCTGCCGATTGAAGCGATCTCGCGCGCGTCCGCTGATCAGCGGGCCGGTCGCTGCGGACGGGTCGGGCCGGGTGTCTGTCTGCGGCTGTATGCGGTCGAAGATTATCTCGCGCGGGATCGTTTCACGGTTCCTGAGATTCAGCGGACCAACCTGGCGTCGGTCATTCTGCAGACGCATGCGCTCAAGCTGGGAACGCTCGAAGAGTTCCCGTTCCTCGATCCGCCGAAGGCCGGCACGATCGCCGATGGCTACCGGCTGCTGTTTGAACTCGGAGCACTGGACGAACGGAACGAACTCACCGAGACCGGCCGGCAGCTCGCGCGGCTGCCGGTCGATCCGCGCGTCGGGCGGATTATTCTGGCCGCCGATGCCGAAGGCTGCCTGACCGAGATGCTCATCATCGCGTCACTTCTCGAAACTCAGGATCCGCGTGAGAGGCCGCTCGAACATCAGCAGGCCGCCGATGAGGCGCATGCGAAGTTTCAGGATCCCGGCTCGGACTTTCTGAGCATCCTCAAGCTGTGGGATTTCTTTCACAACCTGCAGGACGACCTGTCGAAGAGCCGTCTGCGCAAGGCCTGTCAGCAGAATTTTCTGTCGTTCAATCGACTGCGGGAATGGGCTGACATCCACCGGCAGATTCGCGAACTGGTGGAAGAGGCCGGGTATCAGCCGCGCCGGCGCGGTGAGAACAATTCCGATGCGATTCACCGCGCGCTGCTGGCCGGATTTCTGTCGAACATCGCGCTGCTCAGCGATCCGCAGCGCGGCGAATACACGGCCGCTGGCAATCAGAAAGTCTCGCTGTGGCCCGGTTCCGGCCTGTTCAAGGACAAGCCGAAATGGGTCGTGGGAGCGGAACTGGTTGAGACCACAAAGCGGTATGTCCGCACGATCGGCCGCATCAAGCCGGAATGGATCGAAGCCCTGGCCGGGCATCTCATCGAGCGATCATATTCCGATCCGGAATGGGATGGAGAAGCCGGCAGCGCGATGGCCTTCGAGAAGGCGACGTTGTTCGGGCTGCCGATCATCCCGCGCCGGCGCGTGCGGTATTCCGCGATCAAACCGGATGTCTCGCGGCAGTTGCTCATCGAGCAGGGACTGGTTGGTGGAGACATCCGCTGCGAACTGCCGTTCTTCGTTCACAATCAACGGTTGCTGGAGGAGCTGCAGGGATTGCAGTCGCGCACGCGGCGGTCGGATCTGATTGTCGATGATGAAGTTCGCATCGCGTTTTACGAGCAGCGGATTCCGCCGGATGTGAGCGATCTGCACCGGCTGGCGCGGTGGCTGTCCGGCGCGGAAAAGAAGCGGCCCCGGCTGCTGCACATGACGAAGGACGATCTGCGGCGACCGGATACCAGTGTGGCCGAGAGCGATTTTCCGGATCGCATTCGCATCGAGCAGATGGACCTGCCGCTGGAATACCATCTGGAGCCGGGCAGTCCGGAGGACGGCGTGACGCTGGCCATTCCGAAGGAAGCGCTCAATCAGCTCGATCAGAAGCGGCTGGGCTGGCTGGTGCCGGGATTGATCGAAGAGAAGATCGTCGCGCTGATCCGGTCACTGCCTAAAGACAAGCGGCGGCATTTCGTCCCCGCGAATGAGACTGCGCGGGCCGTCATCGGGAAGCTGACATTCGGTGCCGGGGACTTTGAAGCGCTGGTCGCGCGGCTGCTGACGGAGATGAGCCGCGAATCCATCACGGTCGCGGACTTTCAAATGGATCGGCTGCCGGGGCACCTGCGGATGAACGTCCGCGTGCTGGATGATCGCGGTGAAGCTCTCGCATCCGGCCGGGACATTCTGGAACTGAAGAAGCAGCTCGGCAGCGCGGCCTCCGCCAGCTTCACGAAGATTGATGAGCAGCGCTGGCATCGCGATGGATTGACTGCCTGGAACTTCGGTGATCTTCCGGCTTCGATTCCCCTGAAACGCAACGGCATCGCGCTGACCGGCTATCCCGCGCTGCTTGATCGCGGTGAATCCGTGTCACTGCGGCTGCTCGATCTTCCGGCGAAGGCGGCGATCGAGACGCGCGCCGGCATCCGGCGACTGGCGGCACTCGCGCTGCACCGGTCGATCAAGACACAGCTCGATCATCTGCCGCACATGAATGACTGGGTGATGCTGAGTGCCGCGATGGGCGGCGGATCGGTCTTTCGATCGAGTCTAGGCGACCTGATCGTGGACCGCGCATTCTTTCCGGAGAAAGGTCCGTATCCGCGAACCGAAGCCGAATTCCAGGAGCGGCTGAAAAAGGCGAAGGGCCTGATCGGCATCGCGACTCAGGATGTGCAGGCCCTGCTGACTCCGTTGATGGAGGCTTACCGCAACGTGAGGAAGACGCTGGTCGAAGCGAAGACGCCGCTCACCGTTTATGCCGTCGAGGATGCCCGGCAGCAGGTGGCGGAACTGACTCGTCCCGGCTTCCTGACGGCCGCCGCGTGGGGCTGGCTGTGTCAATCTCCTCGGTATCTCAATGCCGTTGTGCTGCGGCTGCAGAAAGTGAAAACCGGTCTGGCCCGCGATCGACGCAGCTTCGAGATCATCGCGCCGCTGGTCCAGAAGTGGCGACTGCGGTTGTCCGAACATCAGGCTCGCGAACTGTTCGATCCCGAACTGGAACACTACCGCTGGATGCTGGAAGAACTGCGCGTGTCGCTGTTCGCTCAGGAACTGCGAACCGCGATCCCGGTCTCTGAAGCACGGCTGGAAGAACAGTGGAAGAAAGTCCGGGAGTGAGGTTTCCCGATGCGGAAACTCGTGTCCGGTGAAGGAAACGCGATATCACCCGGTAGGACAGACCTGCGGTTCCGGGTATCCTGTCGCCCGGACACCAGACACAGGAGCAACGCATGAAGCAGACACTGGAAGCGACGTTTGATGGTGAGGTTTTCCGCCCCTTGCAGACTGTCGAACTGCGTCCGGATACACGAGTTCAATTAATTGTTCTTGTACGAACCGAAGCTGGACCGGAACCCGTGTCTTTTCTGGATGTCGCTGAGTCCATGCAGTTGCCTGGTCCAGAGGACTGGTCAACCCGGCTGGATGAGTACCTCTACGGTCAGGATCAAGTCTCACCATGAAAGAAGTGTTCCTCGACACGGCTTTCGCCATTGCATTGTCCGTTGTGACAGATCGTAGTCATCTCCGCGCTGTCGAACTGGCAAGGCAGCTTCGCTCGGAGCGAACAACGCTGATCACAACGCAAGCCATTCTTCTGGAGATTGGTAATGCTTTGTCCCGGCTTCGATATCGACAGGCTGCCGTTCAACTGCTGGATGCTCTTCAGAGAGACCCGCGCGTGAAATGTGTTTCTCTGACAGATGAGCTGTTCGATCAGGCTTTTGAACTGTTCCAGAACCGGCTGGATAAAGAGTGGGGATTGATTGACTGTGTTTCCTTTGTTGTCATGAAACAACAAGGGCTTTCAAGTGCATTAACCACAGACGAACATTTCGAGCAAGCCGGATTTCAAGCTCCGCTCAGGGATCCTTGACGGTCATCGGTGAGTTCGATTTCACGACCAGATTGAGAGCAGACTGAACTCCAGAAATTGTATTGACCGGAAGACAAAACATGAGCGACATCACGGTTCACTGTCCGAAGTGCGGCAAGGGACTGAAGCTGCGCGATCGCAGCCGACTGGGCCGCAAGGGCAAGTGCCCGAAGTGCGAGACGGTCTTCATCATGGATGTGCCGGGTGAGGCCGCCGCAGCCACACCGGCGACAGGAAGTCCGGAAGCGCCGATGGAATTCGCAGCGGCCCCGGCATCCCCTGTGGAAGGCGTCGCGGCTCAATGGGTGCCCGATGCCGCAGCTCCGGAGGCCGCTCCGCAACCGGTTTCTCAGGGCACTCTGTATCCCGCTCCCCCCGGACAGTTGCCTCCGGGATATGCAGCGCCGGCGGGCTATCCTCCAGCCGGGTATGCTCAGCCAGGTGCATGGCCGCAGGGGTATCCGCCGGGCTATGCACCCGCGCCCGGTTATCCGCCTCAGCCTGGAGCGTATCCGCCTCCTGGTTACCCGCCGGGTTATCCAGCCGGATATGCCCCGCCAGGTTATCCGCCTCAAGGGGCGTACCCAGCCTCGGTTCCCGGATACCCGCCGACGCCGTATCAGCAGCCGCAGCCGATGGCGTATCAGCCGGCTCCGGTGATCCCGGAGCCTCAGCCGGTGGCTCCCATCATCCCGGCTGTCGCCGATGGCGGCGCGTCACGGCTCAGGGAGATGAAGCAGCGCCGAAAGCGCGGTAACCGGACGGTGATGATTGTCAGCGCGATCACGCTGCTGATCCTGGTGGGAGGGGCTTACGCCGCATGGTCGAAGGTGCGCGAGGATCAGCGGAAGCAGGCTCTGGCGGAAGCGGAGAAAAAGAAGCCGAAGATTGATGAGGAACGGAAGGCGCAGAAGGACGAAGCGGTTGCCGTTGAGCAGGAATTGAAAGCCGCCGGACCAACCAAAGGCCAGGCCCTCAATCTGGCGCTGGTCCCGGCTGGAGCGCGACTGATCGTGGCCCTGCGTCCGGCGGAACTCTGGCAGGCGAAGAGTCATGGCGAGGAAGTGCGATACTGCCTGGGACCGCTGGGAGAATGGGCCGAAACGCAGCTCAAAACTTTCTGCAGGTTTGAGCCGGCTCAGATTGAGCAGGTGATCTTCGCCATCATTCCCGGCCTGGTCGGTGAACCAAGTCAGACAGCAGTGGTCTTCCGGCTGGTCGAGCCAGCGAAGAAGTCGGAACTGCTCACGAAGTTTCCTGGCGAACAGGAACGCGAGGGCGGCTATCCCATCTACATCGGCGAAACACACAGCTATCTCTTCAAGGATGACCTGCGCACGATCGCCATCGCTCCGAATGGAACTGCGGCGAACGAGATGCGGGAGAGCACCGAATTTGCCACCGCGCAGTCCGAAGGAATTGACGCGCTCATTCCCGAGACCGACGACCAGCGTCACATGACCATCATCTTCGAACCCCGACAGATGGCGCTGCATCGCGATGTGCTGTTCGCTCCGGAAGCCCGTCCGCTGGCGGACCGCGCGCTGGAGTTCTTCAACGACGAAGAAATTGAATCCGTTGCCTGGAGCCTGCACTTTGGCGAAAAGGAATTTCACTCGGACTTCCTGCTCCGCAATCAGACGATCATCCGCGAACTGGCGCTGCAGCAGGAGATGAAGGAGAAGCTCAAGCAGCTTCCGCACGATCTCTGGCAGATGGCCGAACGGATGAATCCGCAGACATTCGGGCCGCGCAAGCTGATCGGCCGGTTCCCGGCGATGATGCAGGTCTATGTGCGTTCGACCGTGGCCGGGATCGGCTCACGTTACATGCGACTGAGCACCACGCTGCCGGAACGGGCCGCTCCCAACATCGCTCTGGCCGCGCTGCTGTCCTGGGATGAATCCACCCGCACAGACTTCTCGAAGAAAGTCGAAGCAGCGCCGGCTCAACCGCAGAGCACCGAGAAGATTCCAGACCTGATCGCGGACCGGCTCAAGAAGAAGATCGAAGTCGAGTTCAACCGCGAGCCGCTCCAGAACGCCTTTGCATTCATCTCACAGGAGTGCCGGGCGAATGTGGAAATCGACGGCGATGCCCTCAAGGACAGCGGCTTCACCAAGAACATGCCGCAGACATTCATGATGCAGGCCAGCGGTCTGGAAGTCGTCCAGGAAATCATCAAGAAATACACCACCGGCAAGCCGGAGGACATGTGCCTGGTCATTCAGGAAGACAGGAAGCAGTTTCTGATCACGACGAAGAAGTTCGCGGCCAATCAGAAGCTGACGCCGCATGAGTTCAAATGACAGTGCGGACGTAAAATCATCGCGAAGACACCAGGGCGCGAGGCCGCGAAGGAATCCACAGGCCGCGAATCACGGAGGGAAGTTCCGTTGCGACTCTGCGACTTAGCGTTTTGCAGCCCTCGATGCATCTGGCTCTACGGATCACTGGAAATAACCGCGTCTCCCGATCTTCGGATGGCCCGTCACATCAGCCGCATCCAGGTCGCTTTGAGGTAGTCACCTTCCGGGCAGTTGGCGGCGATCGGGTGGTCGGAACCGGCTCCGGTGCGGTCGATGATCTGCATGTCGCGCGGCTGGCGGCGTGGGAATTCGGACTCTTCCTGGCCCGGCAGGGGTGGACCGGCCTGACGCGAGGCCGCGCAGAGCAGTTTGTCGAATTCAGTCCGGTCCAGTAGTCCGGAGCAGGTGCAGCTCAGCATCAGTCCGCCCGGCTTCACCAGCTGCATGGCCAGGCGGTTCAGGTCGAAATGCTTCTTCCGGCCTTCTTCAATCTCCGCATGGGAATGAATCAGCTTGGGTGGATCGAGCACCAGCACATCGAACTGCCGACCGTTGCGGACCATATCCCGCATCCAGGCAAAGGCATCGGCCTGCACGCAGTTGATGCGGGCCTGATTGAGATTCGCGTTGGCTTTCGCAAGCTGCAGCGGCTTTTCATCCAGGTCGATGGCAGTCACATCGGCGGCTTTACCGAGCACCTTCGCCTGGACCGCGAAGCCGCCCGTGTAGCAGCAGATGTCCGCCACGGATCGGCCTGCGCAGTATGAGGCCAGCTTCTGTCGGTTGTCGCGCTGATCGCAGAAGAAGCCGGTCTTGTGACCTTCCTCAAAGCTGACCCGGAACCGGGTGCCATACTCCTGAATGACCACGCTGGAAGGCAGACCGGGAGACCGAACCGGCGGCGCGTCGAAGCCTTCCTGCTCTTCGCTATGCGGACTGGTCCGGATGATGAAGTGTTTCGTGCCGCAGAACTCCGCCAGCCGCTGCGTCAGCGCTTCCGCCCTCTGAAACATGGCCAGCGAAAACGCCTCAATCGACAGCACATCGTCATAGCGATCAACGACCAGTCCGGGCAGAAAATCACCCTCGGCGTGAATGACGCGCATCGCGGTTGTGCTGTCAGGGAGCGTCAACAGTTCGTGGCGCAGGGACAGCGCGCGATCCAGCGTCTGATCCCAGAAGGCATCATCGGGAGGCGCTTCGCCCCAGCGGATGATGCGGAGCGAGATTTCGGCGGCCGGGTTGAAGTAGCCGTATCCGAGCCGTTCGCCATCCGGACCGTTGACGGCCACAAGTGCTCCGGGTTCCAGTCCGTCGGGGATCGTCGCGATCCGTTTGCGGAAGACGTTAGGGAATGGAGCGGACGTTCGCACGGTGACGACGGGCAGGGACGAGGCCGAATACGCGATGTCCAGCGGTCGAGCAGACGTGTCAATCCGCACTGAGAACCGTCGGCGAGGGCGGTCTCCTTCGCGCCGGCCTCCTTCGCGACGGCGGGACGAAGGAAAACGATCCGCCGGACGGAACGGAGGGCGGCCAGCAGAATGATCACCGGGGCGGGGCATGGGACTCTGGTGGATGCAGAAGCTGCCGGATTCGCCAGAATCCATCGCGGCCCGCGCGACAGTCGAACGATCAACGATCAGCATCACGGAAGAAAAACGTGTCAGAAGTGTGCTCAGTCTACATTCACGTTCAGTTCTGTGCCCACCGCTGCGGGTACTGCGATTTCACGCTGGTCGCGGGACGGGATGATCTGGCGCAGCAGTACCTGCAGGCTCTGGAGCTGGAGATCGAGCGTTCGTCCCGTCTGCCGGAACTGGACACGCTCTTTCTGGGAGGAGGCACGCCCACTCATCTGGCGGAACCGGAACTGGCCCGCCTGATGGAAATCATCCATCGTCGCTTCCGGCTGGCTGCGGACTGCGAGTTTTCGGTCGAAGCCAATCCCGCCGGCCTGACGGACTCGAAACTGGACTGCCTGGCGCGAGCCGGCGTCAACCGGCTCAGCCTGGGCGTTCAATCCTTCGATCCCGACCTGCTGCAGGTGCTCGAACGCGACCATCGCCGCGACGACATTCACGACTGCGTGCGCCGGGCGCAGGCGCGGTTCCTCAATGTGTCGCTCGATCTGATCTTCGCCGTGCCGGGACAGACTCAAACTCAATGGCGGGAGACGTTGACCGAGGCCATCCGGCTGCGACCTCGGCATCTCTCCACCTATGGTCTGACGTTTGAGAAAGGAACATCGTTCTGGTCGCGCCGCGAAAAGGGATTGCTGACCAGTTCTGATGATGAACTCGAACGAGATCTCTACTCCGATGCGATGGCTCTGCTGACGGAGGCCGGTTTCGAGCAGTACGAGATTTCCAGTTTTGCGATGCCCGGCTTTCGCTGTCGGCATAACCAGGTTTACTGGTCCGGTCAGAGCTGGCAGGGGTTCGGTCCCGGAGCGGCGACTTTCGTGGACGGCTGCCGCTCACTCAACCATCGGAGCACAACCACGTGGATCCGCAAGACGCTGGCTGGCGAGGATGCGGTCATTGACCGGGAGATTCTGGCTCCGGAAGACCGTGCCCGTGAACTGCTCGTGCTGGGCCTGCGCAGGATCGAAGGCGTATCGCTGGCGAGCCTGTCACGGCAGACGGAGCTGGATGTGGAACGGCTGACTGGTCCGGCCCGGTTGAAGCTCATGCGGTCCGGCTGGCTGGAGCTGACTGCCGACATGCTGCGTCTGACGCGGGAAGGCCGCTTCTTTTACGACAGCGTCGCTGGCGAACTGCTATCCGGTTGAACTGATCGAGCTGGAGTCGCGATGCGTGCTCGGTACGCGCCGGGCGCGGGAGTCGCCACAATCGTCAGCCTTCGAGGCCGGCGGATCGCGTTCAGCCGGTTCCCACCTGTGACGATTTCTCTGTCGATGGAGAGTCCTGATGAAGCTGCGACTGGCGGGTCTCCTGCTGCTGTGCCTTGTGACGATGGCTCAGGCACAGCCCCTGGAACTCAGAAAGGGCGATCAAATCTGCATTGTCGGCGGCACCGTGGCCGAACGGATGCAGCACTACGGCTGGCTGGAAGCCCGGATTCACGCGCGGTTTCCGGAGTACGAACTGGTCTTCCGCAACCTCGCCTACAGCGGTGATGAGATCGACGGCTTCCGGAACTTCAACTCGCGACTGCGGTCACGCGACTTCGGGTCGCACGACGAATGGCTGAGCGGCAAGGCTCCGTGCCCTCAACCGGCCAAGCTGTCAAAGCGCGATGAAGGCAAGGTTCGCGAGAATCGCTTTGAGCTGACGAATACTCAGGCCGACGTGATCTTCGCGTTCTACGGCTACAACGAATCGCAGGCGGGCGAAGCGGGACTGGCGAAGTTCAAGGAGAACGCCGACGCCTTCATCAAGCACACGCTGGCTCAGAAATACAACGGCGAGTCCGCTCCGCGACTGGTACTGTTCTCGCCGATTGCTCAGGAATACATCGCGGATCCCAGCCTGCCCGGTAAAGCGGCGGTTGAGGCTTCCAACGCTCGAATCAAGCTGTATTCGGCCGCGATGGCGGAAGCGGCAAAAGCGAACAATGTTCTGTTTGTCGATCTTCAAGGTGTGACGGCTGGCGAGAAGCAGCCCGGTCAGTCGCTGACCATCAACGGCATTCATCAGAACGCGCTGGGCGACGCGCTGATCGCCGCCGCAGCGGAGTCGGCTCTGTTCGCGGATGGCCCGAAGATCAAGCGGGACGGTGCCGCGCTGGAAGCTCTGCGGCAGGCGGTTCTCGAAAAGAACTTCTACTGGTTCAACCGGTATCGCGTCACCGACGGCTATTCGACCTATGGCGATCGCGCGTTCCTGAAGTTCGCGGAAGGTCCGGGCGGCTACGGCGAAGGCCTGTCGAATTACTCGGTGGGACAGCGCGAACTGGATATCCTCGATGTGAAGACATCCAACCGCGACAAGGTCATCCATGCCGTTGCGCAGGGGAAACAGGCGAAGGCCGATGACTCGAACATTCCGGGTTTGATCCCCGTCATTTCCAACAAGCCCGGACCGCTCGAAGGCGGCAAGCACCAGTTCCTGTCCGGTGAGGAATCCATCGCGAAGATGACCGTCCACAAGGGAATGAAGGTCGAACTCTTCGCGGACGAGACCATGTTCCCCGATCTGGTCAACCCCGTGCAGATGGCCTTCGACACGAAGGGCCGTCTGTGGGTCGCCACCTGGCCGACCTATCCGCACTGGCAGCCAACCGGTCCGATGAACGACAAGCTGATCATCATCGAAGACACCAACGGCGACGGCCGCGGCGATACCTGCAAGACCTTCGCCGGCGACATTCACAATCCGACCGGCTTCGAATTCTGGAACGGCGGAGTGCTGGTCGCTCAGGGACCGGACCTGCTGTTCCTGAAGGACACCGACGGCGACGACAAATACGACATCAAGGAACGGCTCGTTCACGGTCTGGACACGGCCGACACGCATCACACGGCCAACAGCTTTGTCCTGGAGCCGGGTGGAGCCGTTTACTTCCAGGAAGGCACGTTCCATCACAGCCAGGTGGAAACTCCATGGGGTGCTCCGCGGCGAGTCGCCAACGGCGCGGTCTTTCGGTTTGAACCGAGGACGCACAAGTTCGACGTGTATGTCTCGTTCGGCTTTGCGAATCCGCACGGCCACATTTTCGAGAAGTGGGGACAGGACATCGTCTGGGACGGCACCGGCGCCCAGCCATATCACGCGCTGCTGTTCTCCGGCGATGTGGACTTCCCGAACAAGCACGGCCGTCCGCCGCAGGTCTATCAGCAGCGGACCCGCCCGTGTTCGGGAACGGAAATCCTCAGCAGCAGCCACTTCCCGGAAGGGCATCGCGGGAATCTGCTGGTCAACAACGTGATCGGCTTCCAGGGCATTCTGCAGTACAGGCTGCAGGAGAAGGATTCGAGTTTCACGGCGGTGGAAGTTGAGCCGATCGTGTTCTCGTCGGACGCGAACTTCCGCCCGGCGGATGTCGAAGTCGCTCCGGATGGAACGATCTACTTCACGGACTGGCAAAACCCGATCATCGGCCACATGCAGCACAATCTGCGCGATCCCAGCCGTGACAAGCTGCACGGGCGCGTTTATCGCGTCCGCTACGAAGGCCGCGATCTGCTCAAGCCGGCGCCGATTGCCGGTGAGCCGATCGACAAGCTGCTGGAACTGCTCAAGAGCCCGGATGATCGCGTGCGGTATCGCGCTCGCATTGAACTGTCCGGCCGCGACTCCCAGGCCGTGATCGCGGCACTGAAGACCTGGCTCGGAAAGCTCAGCGCGAACGATGCCGACTATCAGCATCATCTGCTGGAAGGACTGTGGCAGTACCAGAGCCACAATGTCGTCAATGAGGAACTGCTCAAGACGATGCTCAAGTCTCCGGAACCACGGGCCAGAGCCGCGGCGACCCGCGTGCTGACGTACTGGCGCGACCGCGTGGCCGAACCGCTGGAACTGCTGCGTGCTCAGGTCAACGACGAAAACGCCCGTGTCCGTCTGCAGGCGGTGTGGGCGCTGAGCTACTTCAATGGCGAAGAGGCCGTGAAGGCGTCAGAGATCGCAGTCGAGTCTCTGATCTACGATCAGGACGCGTACCTCAAGCACCAGCTCGACGAAACCAACAAGACGCTGGATCGCCGAGTGAAGGCGCTGAAGAAGTAACGAGTCGAAGGATGCCCCGGCGTCCGTCTGTCTGTGCGACGCCGGGGCATTTCCTGACGGAGACATCGACATGCCGTTAATGAACGAGCTTCACCTTGATCGCTTGAGTCTGGAAGACAGGCTGCTCCTGGTCGAGGAAATCTGGGACAGCATTGTTCAGACCGGGCAGGTTGTTCCGCTCAATCAGAGCCAGTTGCAGGAACTTCAACGGCGGCAGATGGAACACGAACGTCAGCCGGAAGATGTCTCGGCATGGGATGAGATCAAAGCGGCTGCGCTCACCAGGGTCAGCCGATGACTCGCCGTATGGTCTTTCGAACGATTGCCAGACGTGAGTTCGATGAAGCTGTCGACTGGTATCAGCAGCAGGCTGGACTCGGAGAAGCATTCATTGAGAAAGTCTCGCAGGCTGTTGATCGGATTCTGGAAAACCCAATGCGTTATCCGGTGGTTCACGCCGGGATTCATCAAGCTCTGATTGACCGCTTCCCTTACTCTCTGCTGTATCGTTGCGACGATTCAGCGCTGGTTGTTCTGGCTGTCTATCATCACCGGAGAGACCCGTCCGGATGGATGAGGCGTCGTTGAAATCGTTGAATCTGAAGGCTCCTCGGAAAGCCAGTTCCTGGATGCGACGGATGGCTTCTGACAACTTATGTCGCCTGAGTGATTCAGGTCGCTGCTGACAGGTGCGAAATGCGTTTGGAATGGTCTGTGCGATTGACGGCGGTTTGCGTATGCGGACTGCTTCTGCTGGCTGGAATGAGACCGTCTCAGGCGGATGATCCGCCGAGCGCGGTGGGGCCGGTCATGAAGCTGTTTCAAAGCGGCCGGTTGCCGGCGGAACGGCAGGCGACTGTGGTTGAAATGATCTGCAACCGCGGGAATGAACACGATCTGCGGGTCATCTTCGACAAGGTGACCGCAACGGACGGGTTTGCTCCGGATCTGCGACTCAAGGCCATGAACTGGTTGAGCGACGCGGCATCCACGCGCAAGGTCAAACCGGCCGGCGATCTGGTGGCACTCAATCAATTGATCGGTGCGAAGGAACCCGCGCTGCAACTGGCCGCGATCCGACTGGCCTCCGCGTGGAAGGTCACGTCGATCTCGGCGGCCCTGCAGAATCTGGCGCTCAGTGAGGCCGCTTCGCCGCAGCTTCAGCAGGCGGCGATTGACGGACTGGTGGCGATCGGCGATGCCGGCAGTCGCGAGACACTGCTGAAACTGTCCAGTTCGGGACGCCGAACAGCGATCCGTATGCAGGCTGTGGCCGGGCTGGTGAGTCTGGACGCGAAGCTGGCGGCGGCTCAGGCGGCGATCGTTCTGTCCGAAGCCACTCCACAGGACGATCCGGCCGTATGCTGGATGCCTTCTTCAATCGGAAAGACGGATCGGATCAGCTCGCCGAGGCTATCAAAGAAAAGAAGCTGGCGGTGGATGTCGCCAAGCGGGCGCTACGCTACATGTACTCGGTGGGACGCAGCGATGCGGCTCTGTCCGGAGTCCTCAGCGACGCTGCGGGAGTCGCCGGCGATCCGCCTCCGCCGACGCCGGAAGAAGTCGCACGGCTGGTGGTCGATGTCATGTCCAGAGGCGACGCGGCGCGGGGTGAGAAGGTTTTCCGGCGCAGCGATCTGAGTTGCATGCGCTGTCACAGCGTCAGCAGGGCAGGGGGGCAGGTCGGTCCGGACCTGAGTGCCGTCGGTGGTTCATCGCCGACGGATTACATCATCAACTCCATTCTCAATCCGAACCTGGCCGTCAAAGAACAGTATGTCACCCGCATCTTCTTTCTGGAGAGCGGAGTGGTTTTGACGGGTGTGGTTATCGACCGCGACGACACGCGCGTCCGCATGCGGGATGCGCAGGGGAAGACGATCACCATTCCCACGGCGGATATCGAAGAGGAAGTGGAAGGCAAGTCGCTCATGCCGCAGGGGCTGACGAAGTTTCTGACCCGTGACGAACTGCTCGACCTGGCCCGCTTCGTGTCCGAACTCGGCAAGCCGGGTGCCTATGAAATCCGGAAAGTGCCCAGCATTCAGCGCTGGCGAGTCCTGCAGAACCCGCCTGCGGAACTGACCAGCGACGTCCCGCATCTGGAACACATCCGGGAATTCGTGCTGGGCAGCGCACCGGAAGCCTGGACCGCCGCTTACGGCAAGGTTGCGGGCGTTCTGCCGCTGGAAGAACTGCGACCGGCAAATACCGCGGCGGTTCTCATTCTGCAGGGAGAAGTGCAGGTCAATGAACCGGGCCGGATACGGTTCAAGGTGCATTGCACCGAGAAGGCTCAGGTGTGGATCGACGCGCAGGCGTTTGAATCGCAGCCGGAATTTGATGTCGAGCTGGAGGCCGGAAAGCATGCCGTCACGGTGCGGGTGGAAGCCTCGGATCGCGAATCACCCGAACTGAAGATTGAAGTGGCGCGTCCGGATGATTCGACGGTTCAGTACGAAGTCATCGGCGGGACGTGATCGCCGCCGAAGGAAGACCATTCATGAGCACGGATGCAACCACCACGAGTAACGCACAGGACTCGTCCACCGCGCAGGGCGGCTTCCGATGGCAGCTCGGACTGGGCCTGCTGGTCGTCTGCACGCTGGCGGAACTGGCGGTCTGGAACCTGGCACCGGATCGGACCTATCAGGTCTTCTTCTCGATGCCGGTCCTGTCAGCCAGCGCGCTGCTGCTGGTTCTGTGGTGGCTGTTCTTCAGCGGTTTGAAGTGGACGGTGCGGATCACCGGGATCGTTGCGGTCGTCCTGCTGCTGTCTGGATTCCGCATGCTGATCCGGTTTGAAGGTTTTGATGGGGACATGTTTCCCCGCTTCGCGTGGCGTTCCTCGCCAACTCGCGAGCAGCGGCTTCAGGAGTTTCTGTCCTCATCCGCGTCGGATCCTGCTGAGGCACCATCACCGGGAGCGGCCAGCCCGCAGGCAGCATCCGAGGCTGGTTCCGTTGCCGACAGTCCGGTTCCATCGTCAGAGGCCATCACCACTGCTGACACAGACTCCGGGACGAGTTCACCGGTCGCTCCGCTGCTCATCACGGATGCAGACTGGCCGGCGTATCGTGGTGCTGAGCGGGACGGGGTCATCCGGACCGACCTCAGTCACATTGACTGGAAGGCCGCTCCGCAGGAACTCTGGCGGCATCCGATCGGAGCGGGCTGGTCATCGTTCGCCGTGGTCGGCGGTCTGGCCTTCACTCAGGAACAGCGCGGGCCGAAAGAGTGTGTCGTCTGTTACGACATTGAAACCGGACGTCAGGTCTGGGAACACGCGGACGAAGCCCGGTTTGAAGAGGCCCTGGGAGGTGTCGGTCCGCGTGCGACTCCGACTGTCTTCGGTGGTCGAGTCTATTCGCTGGGGGCCACCGGGCTGCTCAACTGCCTGGAGGCTCGGACCGGAAAGCGTCTCTGGCAGCAGAACATCCTCAGCGAAACCGGCGCGGCGAACCTGGAATGGGCCATGGCGGGATCGCCGTTCGTCAACGAGCAGTTTGTCATCGTGAATCCGGGTGGAGCCGGCAGTCAGGCGCTGCTCGCTCTGGATCCGCAGACGGGCGAACGAAAGTGGGCGGCCGGCAGCGATCAGGCCTCGTACACGGCGCCGCGCGTGGTCACTCTGCTGGAGACTCCGCAGGTGCTGTTGTTTGACGGCAAAGGCCTGGCGGGGCATGCGCAGTCTGATGGAAGACCACTCTGGCGGCTGGACTGGGAGAACGATCCGAAAGTCAACGCGGCAATTCCGGTGATCGTGAATGATCGCTCGATCCTGGTCGCCAGCGGGTACGGTCTGGGCAGCGCGCTGGTCACGCTGAAACGGGAGGGCGATCAATGGTCTGTCAGCACGGCCTGGAAGAGCCGGCATTTCCGGTTGAAGTTCAATCCCGCCGTACGCGATGGCGATTTCGCCTGGGCGCTCGATGAAGGAATTCTTGGTTGTCTGAGTCTGAAGGACGGTTCCCAGCCCTGGAAGAAGGGGCGGTATGGTTACGGGCAGTTGCTGCTGACGGGAACGACGCTGATCGTGCAGGCGGAATCCGGCGACGTGGCGTTCGTGCGTGCCAGTCCTGAGAAGTACGAAGAGCTTGTCCGCTTTCCGGCTCTGACTGACAAGACCTGGAACCTGCCGGTTGTCTGGCGCGATCTGCTGCTGGTCCGCAATGCCGCTGAAGCCGTGTGCTTCCGGTTGAAGACACTCAGCCGCTGAAGACCGCAGCAGATTTCAGAATGGACCGCTGATGCACGCGGATGGACACAGATACTGCGTGTCGCCGTGTGTCGAAACGCTGCGACTCCAATTGAGCCGGAAGGATGCGATTCCGACGCGTTGTTTCATCCGGGTGTGCGTACCCATCAGCGTTGAATACGACGAACGCCATCCTTTGCCTTTTCCTGATCCATGTTCATCCGCATGAATCTGCGGCTCATTCGTCCGGCGCGCCGGTGTGCTGGAAGAGGAACTCCGGCATGCGCTGAATGCGGCCTTCGCGATCGACGCAGCCCAGAGTGGTGCTGCCGACCGCCAGTAACTGTCCGTCGCGGAGCACTTCATATTCGTGTTCCAGTTTGGCCGGACTGACGCGGGTCAGCGTCGTGCGGAGCGTCAGCAGATCGTCGTACCGGGCCGGAGCGCGGTAACGGCAATCGACTTTCGCCACGACCAGAAACAGTCCCTCTTCTTCCATCGCACGATAGTTGCCGCCCTGCGCGCGGAAGAGTTCCGTGCGTCCGACTTCAAAATACTGGAAGTATCGCGAGTGATGGAGAAAGCCCATCGCATCCGTTTCACAGTAACGAACTCGAATCTGCATCTCGTGCTGTTTCATGAGGAGAACCGCAGCGGCTGATGACGTGAAAAGGCCGGGGCCACAGACCCCGGCCACGGTTGAAGGATGAATCAGCTCAGCGTGGCGGCGGCTTCGCGAACCGTCTTCAGGCAGGCTTCGATGTCCGAGAGCGGATTGCTGGGATTCTCCTCATATTCCAGAGCCAGGCAGTACTGGTAGTCGAGCTTCCTCAGCACCTTCAGACAGCCGGCCACATTGAGGTCGCCTTCTCCCAGGATGCGGAACTGCTTCTGCTTCTTCCCGTTGTTCTCGGTCGTCTTCACGTCTTTGAGATGCACTCCGAAGACGCGGACACCGAGCCGTTCGATGGCGTCCACCGGATTTTCATCACTGCGCAGGTAGTGCCCGGTATCGACGCAGGCCCCGATCTTCGGATGCCGGTCTTTCACCCACTGTTCGACATCGCTGATCTTGTCGTAATCCGCGCCCGGTCCATGATTGTGGATCGCGATGGCGATGTCGTATTCGGCGACCAGTTTGTCCAGCAGGTCGAAGGTGGCATTGTCCTTCTTCGGGTTCGCGCTGAGCGACACCAGTCCGATGGCCTTCGCATAATCGAAGATCTGCCGGGACTTCGTTTCATTCGCGTCGAAGCCGATCACACCCCAGGAGAGCAGCGTCACGCCGGCATCGGCCATCATCTTCTTCTGCGCGGCGATCGCATCCGGTACGGTGGTCTGCGGGACGTGACCCGGAAACGCTTCCCAGAACTTCAGCCCCAGAGTCTTTGTGTGCTTCAGCGCCTCTTCAACTTTGAAGCCGCGCAGCGAATAGCTCTGCACTCCCATCTTGAAGCCGGCGTAGGGATCGGCGGCCTGCGATGCGCGCGGAGCCAGCAGAGAGGCCGCACCCAGTGCCGCGGATGTCGTTAGAAACTGACGGCGGTTCACAGGGGACATCGAGAAGTCGGTCATGAGTTTTTTCTCCGGAAGTTCCATGATGCGGCGTTCGCACGGGCAGTGATTGCTCCGGCTTCGCCCCGTGGTATCGGCAGTGACCGGAATCGTATCGGCTGGCGATCCGAGGTCGATGGAGCGGCCTGCCAGGGCGGTCTTTGTCTGGTATCTTCCGCGTTCACTCTGATCCTGGAGATCGGATGCGCCATGTCGTTGTGATGACTTTGACTCTGAACCGCGTTCCATGGATTGAGGCCGTGTGAGCAGTCAGCCGAATCGACAGAAAGAACTTTTCGAAAGCGCCGGGGAACAAGCCGCCTGGGAGATTGCCGCGGACAGCGATCAATTGATCGCCGAGGTCGTGCTGGCTCTGCCGATGGAGCAGGCTTATTCGTATCGAGTCCCGGAGCCGCTGCGCGATCTCATTCAACCGGGACAGCGCGTCGAAGTGCCGTTCGGCGCAGGAAACCGGATCGAAACGGGCTTCTGCGTACGGCTGACTGCGGGAACGGATTCTGTCCGGAAACTCAAGACGATTCACAGTCTGGTGGACCGACAGCCGCTGGCCAACGCGCATCTGCTGGAGCTGACCCGCTGGATCGCGGACCGCTACCTGTGCAGCTGGGGACAGGCTCTGGAGACGGCCATCCCGGCCGGCGTGAAAAACCAGTCGGGCACGCGTGAGATCACATTCTTCGCTCTGGTGCCGGATGTGGAGGAGCGTCTCGCATCGGTACGGCTGCCCGCGCGGCAGCAGGCCATCGTCGAATTGATCCGCCGCGCGGGGCGACCCCTGCGCGGCGATGAGATCACCGAGGCCATTCAATGCAGTCCCGCTCCGATTCAGGGGCTGCGGGATAAAGGTCTCATTCAGACGGTCCGGCAGCGAACGTCAGTCTTTGACAGTGACTCCGCGCCGGTCGAACGCATCGCCGACCTGACTCTCAACTCCGACCAGAAAATGGCCCTCAGCACGATCCTGCTGCAGCTCCGTTCGGGAAAGCATCGCACGCTTCTGCTGCATGGTGTGACGGGCAGTGGCAAGACCGAGGTCTACATTCAGGCCATCCGTGAAATCGTCGGCTACGGCCGGCAGGCGATCGTGCTGGTTCCGGAGATCAGTCTGACACCTCAGACGATCCGGCGATTCCGCAGTCGGTTTGAGTCCGTGGCTGTGCTGCACAGTCATCTGACCGACGCCGAGCGGCACTGGCACTGGCAGCGGATCGCGCGGGGCGACGTACAGGTGGTCGTGGGAGCGCGAAGCGCTGTGTTCGCGCCGGTCCCGCAGCTCGGCCTGATCATCATTGATGAAGAGCACGAGACGTCCTTCAAGCAGGACACCACTCCGCGCTATCACGCGCGGGAAGTGGCTCGCGAACGAACGCGTCTGTGCCAGGTTCCGTTGATCCTGGGATCGGCGACTCCGACACTCGAAGCCTGGTGGCGAGTCTCACCGGAAGCGCGCGGCAGCGTCGCGGAAGGAGGCCGGCCGGTGGACGACCTCCTGGTTTCACTACCGCGCCGCGTTTCCGGTCTGCCGATGCCTCCCGCTTCGATCGTTGATCTGCGCAACGATCCGCTCAGCGACAAAGGACATTCCATCGGCCGGGCCTTGCGCTCCTGCATGCAGGAGGCCCTGCAGGCTGACGGCCAGGTCATTCTGTTCCTCAATCTGCGCGGCTACTCACCGACCGTCTGGTGCCGGAAATGCGGCACCGGGGTTCGCTGTCCGGACTGTGACATTACTCTGACGTTTCATAAGGACCGCAACTGCATCCTGTGTCATTCCTGCGGCTTCGAGCAGCCGCCTCCGACAGCGTGTCCGCAGTGCGGCCATGCAGGGGTTCGCTACTTCGGAACGGGGACGCAGCGGCTCGAACAGGAAGTCATCGCGAAGTTCCCCCAGTATCGAGTGCTGCGGATGGACAGCGATACGATGCAGAAACGCGGCAGTCACGATGAGGCGCTGTCGGCGTTTCAAAGGGGCGAGGCACAGATTCTGGTCGGCACGCAGATGATCGCCAAAGGACTCGACTTTCCGAACGTGACTCTGGTGGGAGTGATCGACGCGGACACGGTGCTGCATCAACCGGACATGCGGTCTTCCGAACGGACCTTTCAATTGATCGCGCAGGTGGCAGGCCGGGCCGGACGCAGTGAGAAGGGCGGTCGAGTGCTCGTGCAGACCTGCAGCCCGCAGGATGTCTCCATTCAGAAAGCGGTGCAGCACGACTTCATCGGCTTTGCGAAGTTTGAACTGCAGAACCGTCGCGAGGCTGGTGCGCCTCCGTTTCAGCACTGGGTTCGTGTTATCCTGCGCGGGCCGGTCGAAGAGGCGGTCAAGTCGGTGGCGCTGGACATGGCGGACCTGCTGCGGGATGTCATTCAGCGTCGAGGTTTGACGATAAGAGTCCTCGGACCGGCGCCGTGCCCGGTGACGAAACTCAAAGGGCAGTACCGTTACCACTTTCAGCTTTCAGCGGTCGATCTCGAACCCATCCGGTTGCTGTGGCGCGAACTGCTTCCTCAACTCCCTGCGGACCGCAGCGTCGAATACGTCGTCGATGTGGATCCGATCAACCTGCGATAATCCCGATGCGCATCTCCGACTCCCCGGAAATTGACGACCACTCGATCTATCCGAAGATCGACAGCCCCGTGCGCATTCTGAGCACCACCGAATCCCTGCAGCTCGAATGGGACATCGACGTGACGCGGCCGTTTCTCAGCATTGCTGTCATTCCCGGCCTGTTCTGGACCGTGGCGGGGGGATATGCGATTTACCGGCTGTCCGGTCCGAACGATGGAGCGTGGTGGGTGTGGCTGCTGGGAGGACTGCATGTCTCGCTGGCGCTGGCCGGCCTGGCCGGCGCGATCTACTGGATGAAGGCCCGCCCGCTGGATGAGGCGCTGTCGCTGTCGACCGAGGAGTCGCTGCACTGGGTACGCCGCATGTTCGTTCGCGCGAATCCCAGCATCAGCCCGCTTGGCGAAAGCATTCTCATCATCCCTCGCGATGCCGCAGGAAAGCCGGTGTCACTTTCACTGGCCGGACGGTTCAACGGCGCTGCCCGGCGAACGGCGATTCCAGTGGCGGAGAATCAACCGGAGTCACTGCGGCAGGATGTGATCACGCTCGTGCTATGGTTCATCGAGCGGACCGGACTGCCGATCCGTGTCTGCGAACATCTCACAGATGATGACGCCGAATCCGTCGATGAGGGGACTGCCGTGACTGACACCGAGTCAACCAGCAATCAAGGATTGCCCCCGGCCTCCAGTCCGTGAGACTTGAGGGACACGCCCGTGAAGCCTGAGACCAGAAACAATCCGGCAGATCAGGATGTCCATGAAAAAAGCCGCGTTTCGATTCACGAAACGCGGCCTGTTCATTCAGCATAAGCTGAGCGCGATTTACTTGCTGGCCGGCAGCTTGCCGTCCTTCAGCAGGTCGCCGAAGGTCTTGCCTTCGACCGCGCTCTTCTCGGCTTCGATCTTGCCCAGAGCTTCGTCGATCTTGCCGGCGTCCTTCTCATTCTTCTCAATCACTTTACCCAGCGCGTTGCCGTAGTTGTTCCGGTTCTTCTTGTCGCTGCCCTCGTGGCAGGCGTTGCAATCGATCTTGTTGTTCTCTTTGACCTTCGGGTACTTCTTTTCGAAGGCCGTCTTGTAACCGGGACGAGCCTGCACCGCGCCGGTGAAGGCGGATGCAAACACCAGACCGGCCACTGCCACTGCAATCAGTTTACGCATAGGAAGAATCCTCCAGGGTGCTCGAACTCACTGAAAGGCGACTGCCGCATCGCGTCGAGCTGATGGGACGACGCGGCCGATGTCTTACGAATCCACTGAAGTCAACGCCAGGCTGGACTGCCCGCCTTCTCAGAAGTCTTCACGCGACCAACTCTCCGCCGACAGATTCGACAGAGACAGCGTCGCAGGAAAACTCCGCAGAAAACTTCTGCAGCCCGATCCAGCGTTCACGAACGCGGCGGCGATTAGAATCAGCCGGAATTGATGAGTCAACCAAGTGATCGTGGCAGGCTGGTAAAAGTCTTCGGTGCGGACTGCGGTTCCGACGGGGGATTTCTGATCGTCCAGGTGCTTTCTGAATCCGCAGCGAATTCCCACGAGCCGGCACAGGCATCAACCTTTCCGGTCACCAACCGGAACCACTGGACCGCAGAAGATCAGATCCGCCTGGATCTCGCAGAGATCCTGCGGAAAGAAGCGGAAGCCTGGACCGGGCAGGCGCCGTCATCCAGCCGGCCGCTGATCTCATCGAACTTCTGGCAGACCGCATCAAATATGAACAGCCTGAGTTGCATGAGCCGGCTCAGGACCGGCAGAATCCAGATCCCTCCGGTCGGAACCGGCATGTGCTCTCGGGCGTAGCCGCATGCCGGGATCTATTCCGACCAGATGTCCTTACCTCTGCTGGAGCTGACCGCTCCGGCCCCTCCGGTCCTGTGCGCCGGTGGCCTGTCGAAAAGGCTGATCCGCCATGCTTCTGCTGGTCATTCGAATTCTTTATGCGGTTGTCTGTGCTGGCGCGATTGCGGCCTACGTGAGCAACAGAAATGTCGGTCCGGAATTTCCGGAAGTTGTTGATGCTCACCCGTTGATCGCCTTCGTAGCGATGCTGCTGGCCAGTCAGTCGATCACGATCATCGACATCCTGATCCGGAAAAAGCGGATCGAAGTCGTCTCGGCCATCTACTTCGGGCTGCTGGTGGGAACACTGCTGAGTTTCCTGCTGGCACTGGCGGTTGAGCCGCTGATGTTCCGGCTGAATCTCATGCAGTGGATTACAGCATTCCGGCTGATTTCGCCGCTGGTCATGTCGTATCTCAGTATCTCGCTGCTGCTGCAGACGAAGGACGACTTCCGGTTCGTCATTCCGTATGTGGAATTTGCGAGAGAACTGAAGGGCGGTCGGCCGCTCATTCTGGACAGCAGTGCCCTCATCGACGGCCGGATCTCGGACGTCATCGAAACTCGTATCCTCGACGCGCGGATGATCGTTCCCGGCTTTGTGCTGAAAGAGA
>Ga0172376_10001703_pt1 | contig 27740 bp, 16 predicted proteins | sample Lak35m_FD_121114 | JGI IMG/M metagenome (GOLD analysis project Ga0172376, IMG submission 121114) | Freshwater microbial communities from Kabuno Bay, South-Kivu, Congo - kab_092012_35m | ecosystem: Environmental > Aquatic > Freshwater > Lake | place: Democratic Republic of the Congo: South-Kivu...
ATGCTGTTCTTAGCGAACGACAACATCCGCGACGTCATCGCGTTCCCGAAGACTCAGAAGGCCTCGGACCTCATGACCGAAGCCCCGTCGCCGGTCGATGCAAAGCAACTCCGCGAGTTGCACATCAAGACCGACGTGCCAGTCGACGCGAAGTAGGGGCGTCGGTGGAAATATCACTCGTGCCCCAGCTCGGCCAGGGTACGAGTGATTTGGTAATCAGAGGCTGCGATGACAACGCCCGCTCCACTTCCGCTACCTGACTCCACGCCGCAACCGGCGTCACCGCTTCCTGACCAAGGAACGTGTTCAGTCAATACAATTCCATCAGCAATCGTGAGATCGGCTCAGCCCGCTCATGGTGGGCTCGGCACGAAATTATGGTGGCTCACAGCAGTGTGTTTCCTCACCGCCGTGGGGCTGACGGTCTGGGCACAAAAGCCACTGGGTCCGACGATCACGATTCGTTTTCAGGACGGACATGGCATTCAACCCGGCAATCGTTTGCAGCATCACGGCATCGAAGTCGGCGATGTCACGGCAGTCACCTTGGCCCCCGAAGCAACTGGCGTGGTCGTGAGCGTGATGTTGCACCCGCAGGCGAAGAGCCTCGCGCGGGATGGTTCGCAGTTTTGGATCGTGCGTCCGCGTTTGAGTCTCACGAAGTTGAGCGGCCTCGATACGGTTGTCGGCGCGAAGTATCTCGGTGTGCAACCAGGACCTCCGGGCGGCAAGTTTGTTAAGGAGTTCGTCGGACTCGAAGCGCCGCTGACAGTGACTGAGTCCAAGACCACCGAAGTTGACTTAAGGTTTCGAGATGGCAATGGGTTGAGCATCGGCGATCCCATTAAGCATCGCGGTATCGTGGTCGGCGAAGTGACGGCGGTGGAGTTAAACGCCGACTTCAACGGCGTGCTTGTCAAGGCACGCTTGTTGGGCAATGCGACGATGCTTGCCCGAGCGGGCTCGCAGTTTTGGATTGAGCGACCGACTGTCAGTGCCGCTGAGATTCGAGGGCTCGAGACGTTGTTGGCTGGTCGTTACATCGCTGTGCATCCGGGGGCGACGGACGCCGCACGACAAACGACCTTTGAAGGACTGGAACTCGCTCCTCCCGCCGAAGTTCCCGAAGGCGGCGTCGAGATCGTGCTCGAAGCCGCGCGACGTGGTGGACTGCAACGCGGTGTGCCGGTGCTCTATCGAGGCTTGCGCATCGGACACATTATCTCCGTGGGATTGGCGAGCGATGCCGCTAGTGTCGAAGCTCGCGCGTGGATTGCAGGCGCGTTTAAGCATCTCGTGCGCGACAACTCGCGTTTTTGGATGAACGATGGCTTTGATGTTTCGGTTGGACTTAAGGGCGTGAAGTTGTCGACAGACACGTTGTCGAGCCTGCTCATTGGTGGCGTCTCAGTGGCGACGCCGACTCAACCCGGTTCATTAGCCAAGACGGGGCAGCGGTTTGCTTGCGCCGAAAAACCTGAGGACGATTGGCTCCAATGGCAGCCGCGTTTGCCTTTGGGGGCCACGCATCCCCTCTCGGAGTTGTCCTTGCCACAACCATTGCGCGTGTCGTTGCAATGGAAAGAAAAGGTCTTCGGCTTCAAACGAGAACGCCAACGAGTCGGCTGGGTACTGCCTCTCAAGACCGGCCAACTGCTCGGGCCGAGCGATCTGTTTGAGGTGCCTGCGAAAGCTGTTGATGGAGCAACATTCGAAGCCATCGGTCGTAGTTGGCCGCTCGACACTCAACAGGTTCGCTCCACTGGACTCGTCGCGTTGTTGACTCCGTCGAAGCCGCTCACGACGGACGCGCCCTTGTGGCCGAACACACGCGTGAAAGCGGCCTCCACTCCCATTGATATCTTGATCGTCACGTCGGCCAGCGAATCGCCGCTGTCGATCGCCGCCTCGCGTTTGACGATCTTCAACACTCAGTGGCAAGTCGACCCATCGGTGCCACTGACGGAGGATCATCATGGAGCCAGCGTGGTCGCACGTGATGACGGTGCGCTGATTGGAGTTGTTGTGATCTCGAATGGCCATGCGATGATTGCACCGTTGCCAAGATTCGACGCTGCCAGCTCAAGATAGCGCCACGCCGGGCTGGCCGAGCAGATTGTCGTGGTTTCTCTCGCGGACCGACCCTGATCCGTATTCCAGACAGGAGTGATCGGAGTGTGAATGCTGTGCCGCGTTTGATTCTCCTTGCGGTGAGCTAAAACATCCTCTTGATTGTCCTGACTCTCAGGTCAACAGGCCGCTCAAAAATCTCTCACATTGCTTCAGGATCAGCTTCATGACGGATAATTCACGCCCGATGACTGTGCCTCGCTTCATGGCCGCCAAGGGCCAGCGGAAGCTAAGCATGCTGACGGCTTATGACTTTACGTTTGCCAGTATCTTCGATGCGGCAGGCGTCGACTCGCTACTTGTTGGTGATTCGATGGGTATGGTCATTCAGGGTCACGACACGACGTTGCCAGTCACCATGGAGGAAATGATCTATCACAGTCGCCTCGTGAGTCGTGCGGCGCGGCGCGCACTGGTCATCGCGGACATGCCCTTCATGAGCTATCAGATCAGTCCGCAGCAAGCTGTCGAGAATGCCGGGCGACTCATCAAAGAAGCGGGCGTTGACGCTGTCAAATTGGAGGGCGGCGAGAATCAAGCACGCACCATTCGGGCCTTGGCCGAAGCGGATATCCCGGTCATGGCGCACGTCGGTATGAAGCCACAGTCTGTGCGGATGCTTGGTGGACATGGCAAGGTGCAGCGCGACTTTGAGCGGCTGCGAGCGGATGCCTTAGCGGCTCAAGAAGCAGGTGCCTTCGGTCTGTTGCTGGAATTGATCCCCAGTACCGACGCCGAAAAACTGACGGCAGAGCTCGCTATTCCGACGATCGGTATCGGGGCAGGGCCGCATTGCGATGGGCAAGTGCTCGTCAGTTACGACATGCTCGGACTGACGCCCCACGACTTTGCTCCGAAGTTTCTGAAGCGCTTTGCCGACTTGCGAACCGCGTCCATCGCTGCGGCGCGAGCCTTCATCGCCGAAGTCGAAGCAGGGCAGTATCCCGACGACGCGCACAGTCACGCGTGAGAGGCACTACGGCGAACCTAGATCGTTCCGTCAGGCAATACTGCCGTCATTCGTCGCGTGAACCAGCACCATCGACGCTTTGGTCGAGTGGCTTATCGGCACTCATGTTGATGCTTGGTGACGCAGTGCGTTCACGGCATTGTGGTGAGAGAGGTCGTCGTTGTGACGGCCTCTTGGTATTTGCAGGCATGAACGCACTGAAGGGCCGAGGGATGATGTCGAGACGACTGCTTCGAAACGGTTTTTCGCTTGTGGAGTTGTTGGTGGTCATGGGAATTATCGCCGTGCTTGCGTCGTTGTTGCTGCCAGCCGTGCAGAAATCGCGTGAAGCAGCCCGGCAGACCGAATGCCGTAACAACTTGAAGCAGTTTGGCCTTGCTCTCCAGGCGTATCAGTCAGCCGTCGGAACCCTGCCCGTGGGAGCGGCCTATGCGCCAGAACGCGCCGGAATTCCGAACGACCCAGAGATTCGCGGCGCGTCGTTTTTCTACTCGTTGCTGCCGTGGATGGAGCAGACGTCGCTCTTCGACTCGCTTGACGCGGAAGCGAATGCCGGCGTGTCAGGCGTCTTCTCGCCGTTCAATTCTAATGGCCCCAAGTTGCATCAAGTGGCTCCGGGATTCTTGCGCTGTCCATCGGCAACGACGTCGAAGTTTGCGGTGCCTCAAGGACCACCGCAGCCATTTCGGTTGGCGGCAACGAACTACATCGGGATCTCAGGAGCAGCCTATCGCCGCGGTGTCCCGAACCCGGATGCCGAGACGATTGCTAGTTTGGGGCCTAATGCCGGTTCGATGCTGGCGCGGTCCGGTCTGTTGATTGAGAACGAGTCCGTGTCGTTACCTGACTGCGAGGATGGAACGAGCAATACGTTGTTGATGGCTGAGCAATCATCGGTTGAAGTGCCGGGAACTCAAATTGTGAACGGTGCGGCGATCGTCGGTTGGGTCAAGCAAGAGAACGTACGAAGTTCTTATTACAGCGGTGCGTGGGCGGGTTCGACATTGCCGAGGCAGCTCTTACCAGGGCAAATCACGGCTGGTAATCACTACGTCTACAACATCACGACCGTGCGGTTCGGCATCAATATGACGGCGGCGGCTCTGGCTGATGTGAATGCGGTTGTCATTTCTGGTGGCGGACATACACCGATTAGTTCTGTGCATGAAAGCATGGCAGTCGTGCTCTTGGCCGATGGATCCGTGAGGTCTGTCAGCCAGAATGTCGATTTCGGACTATTGCTATCACTTGCGGATCGCAATGACGGCGGGACGATCGGTGAATACTGAGGATTGGCGGGCTGTGGTGTGGGAAACATAAAAAACGTGGTGGGCCGCGCGATTGGAAAGCGACATGGCGAACTCAGTGGAGTCATCGGACGACATCGAATTCTCAGAGTGGAGTGGCGATGCCGGTCCTGAGCGATGGTATGTGGATCTCGGCGGCGTTCGCTTAGGCCCGCTCGATCGCGACGGCCTGCTCGAGATGTACGAATCGGGAAATCTCCGCGCGAACGACCGCATTCAGCCAGTTGGTTCGAGTGCTTGGATGTCGCTCAAGTCGTTGCTGAAGTCGTCATCACTGCGAACGGATAGCGATGCTTCGGGCGGAGATCGCTATCTGCCGCAGTTGCGGAACGATGACTTTTCTGATGATTCGAGTGAAGAAGCGTTCGAGGTCGGAGCGTTGCCTCTGGATGGGCTCGATGATTCGGCTGCGGCGCAGTCGCGTGACTCGGCTCCGCAGTATTTCTTCATTGTGAATGATCGCGAAGTTGGCCCCGTGCCTTTCGACACCTTGCAAGATCTCGCGGATGCTTCAGAGATCGAACGATCGAGTCGAATCCGGCGCGAATCGAGTGGCATTTGGATGACGGCGAAGGAGCTCGGTCTTCACTTCTCGGCGACGCCTGCGACTGCGATAGATGCTCCGCATGCCTGTGCAATTCCACGACCAGCGGCAACACTCACGTCGCCGGCATCTGTCGACGTGGCAGGTGGCTCAACATCTCCAGACCCACGGAATTCGTCGGCCTGGAGCGATCTGAATGCGGCTCGGCAAGGAGCCTGGGGTGGCCTTGTCTGGCTCGTACTCGCTCCGTGGCATTACTTCGTTGGCATGGCGAATGGCATGGGGTCGGTGCGGCGGGCCTATGCTTTCACGTGGGCGATCGTGGCGTTGGGGTTCGGTTGGTTTGGCTACTCGATTTATTGGAACTGGTCGACGACTGCTGCCACCGGAGTCATTCAGTTGGACTCGCAACCGTTGCCGTCAGCGTTGATCACGTTGACGAACATGACCACCGGCGAGACGGCCGTGGCGTTCTCGGGAGCGAGCGGCAGTTTCAGTGTGAAGACGCTTTCGGGTGAACTCAGCCACGGTCGCTATCGCGCCACGATCATGCGCCCCAGCGAGTACGAATCCAGCGAACTCCCGCCGATCCCGAAGCGTTATCAAGTGCTCGCGACGTCGGATCTCGATATCGAGTATGACGGCAACCGTTTTACGATTTCGCTCACCAAGAATTGAAGTCAGAGGCCGCCGCTACTTCGTCTTGGCGCGTTCCTGAAATAGTTCGAGCCAAGCGAGGACGATGGCATCATGAATGGTGCCCGACTGGCGGCATTCCTCTGGAGTGCGGCCCCAATAGAAGCCAACCCAGCCGACGCAAAGCGATTGTGATCGGTCCATGAACTCGCGCAATTCGGCGGCAGAACACTTCAACGGAAATGTCTCCTCGATGATGACCGGCTTACCGACATTGAATCCCTTGAGCGTTTCGAGCTGCGCGTCTTGCTTGCCTTTCTCGGGATAGAGATGCACGGCGATGAAGTCGAGATCTGGAGCGATCTTGTCGGGGACGAATCCAGAACTCAGGCCGGGGCGATCGAGACTCCAGTCCACGAGCCCCACGGTGATGAGATGCCGTTCATCGTGCCTGCGAATGGCCGCTTTCAACTGGCGGATCCACTGCTGCGCAATCTCGGGACGCGGACGGCCTTTCGCTTCGAGCGCGATCACTTGCACAAAGTGTTTGCCGGCGAATGCAGGTCCGAGCCAATCCGTTCGTTTGCCGGTGGCCCCCGGCGAGACGGGTTCATTCATGAGGTCGTAACAGAAGATTGCGGGACTCTTCGTACATCGCTGCGCGACAGCCTCCCAGAATCGAGCCTGCACAGCCCAGCGAGCCTGTTCCTCAAGCTTGTCATACCACTCCGGAACGTCTTGTTTGTGGTAACAGCCGAGACCAGTGATATCGAGATAAAGGCCGATGTCTTCCGCCAGCGTGACGAGCTTTTCCAACTGAGCGAGCGACTGCTCGTTGGGTTGCTCCGCGGTCGTCATGAACTTCGCAACCTGCAAATGAATGCGCACGACGTTGGCACCGAGTTGCTTCATCTCGCGAAAGTCGTCGACCACTTTGGTCCATTCGTCGAACCAATAGTCTTCAATCAGCCGCCCCGTCTCGTCATGGTCATAATTAAAACCGAACGGCGTAAACGGTCGCTTGGACGGCACCAATTCGAAGCCTCGTTGTTGCCCGTCAACACGGATGAATTCAAGGTCTGCAGCGAAAGCGGGCACGAGCAAGAGCAGAAAGCAGAGGCTGCATTGAGCGAGTTGAGCCATGAGCGAATCTTTCGAGGAGTTGTCGAGCAGCATCAAGTGAGGATTTCGGTAATGACTCGGCCATGCACGTCGGTCAAACGGCGGTCAGCTCCGTTGTGGCGGAATGTCAGGCGGGTGTGATCGGCACCAAAGAGATGCAGCAAGGTGGCGTGCTGGTCGTAGCACATCGTCCGGTTCTCGGCCGCCGCGTACGAAAACTCGTCGCTCGCTCCGTAAGTGGTGCCGCCTTTGATGCCGCCTCCGGCCATCCAACTCACGAACGTATTGCCGTTGTGATCGCGACCATTTGAGCCTTGACTGTAGGGCGTGCGGCCGAACTCGGTCGTCCAGAAAACCACGGTCTCGTCGAGCAAACCGCGCTGCTTGAGATCTTTCAGTAATCCTGCGATGGGACGATCGCTTCGCACACACATGCGTTCGAAGTCCGAACCGGGGCGGATATCACCGTGGTTGTCCCAATTGCCGGACGCACCATTGAGTCCCGAGCCAACCCATAACTGCACAAAGCGGACTCCGCGTTCAATCAACCGCCGAGCGATCAAACAATTGCGACCAATTGGCTCCGTCGCCGCGTTGCCGAAACCATAGAGCGTGCGTGTCGCTTCGGTTTCATTCTTAAGATCAAGCACCTCGGGTACGGCCATCTGCATGCGTGCGGCGAGTTCATACGATTGGATGCGTGCATCGAGCCGACCATCAAGCGCGGTCGTCTTCTCGTGTTGACGATTGAGTTGGTTAAGCAACGTCAGACCAGCACGCTCGGCGGCCGATGTCACGAACTTGGCGCTTGGTGGCGGGAAGAGGTCGGGAACTGGATTGGTGGCAGCAGGGTTGAGCATCGTGCCTTGATGCTTCGCTGGCAGAAACCCATGCGTCCAAGCAGCTTTACCCGTCCACGGCAACCCGACCGGGTCGGGGAGCGCAACATAAGTCGGCAAATTCTGAGTCTCACTACCGAGCGCATAGCTGACCCATGCGCCGACACTGGGGAAACCGGGAACGACAAAACCACTGGTTTGCATCGTTTGCCCGGCGCTGTGTTCACTGATGGGAGCGTGCATACCCATCAGGAAGGCGAGGTCATCGACACATTCGGTGATGGCCGGCAGCGCGCTGGTCACCCAACGGCCTGAGTCACCGTATCGACGCCAGATCCACGGACTGCCCAGCAGCGGTCCTGCTGAGGCTTGAGTGCCACCGGTCACAGTGAAATTGACTTGTTGACCATGTCGTCGTTGCAACTCAGGCTTGTAATCGAACGTGTCACATTGACTCGCGCCTCCGAGCATAAAGAGTTGAATAGCCGCTTTAGCTCGGGGCGGATGATGAGCAACGACGGTTGACACGGAGCCTTCCGAAGTTGCACTTCTGGCAACGTGTTCCTGGAGCAGCCAACTCAATGCGAGCGATCCGAAGCCGCCACCAATATGCCGCAAAAGTTCGCGGCGCGACGTGGACTCAGTCAGCCCAAGCATGATGCGGGACTCCGAGTGAGAGGGCGGATGATGGGCGAATGTGAAGATTTGATTGACGGTTCCCGCAGTGGTCGTAGACCACGCTGTGGCCCGGTTGCACTGGAAGGAAGGCCTATTGAAAACGTGATCCATCAAAAGTCATGGCCAGGGAAAACACCTAGACGATTACCTCACCAACTGAAACTCGGGCAGCATGATCATGCTCCACAAGACATCTTCGGCGCCTTGGGCAGTGACCTTCGAACCGAGTTCCTGAGTCAGCACCGTCAGTTCTTCCGGAGATGGCTCGCGCGACAAGCCGAAACGATAGACCCAGTTGACGAACTCGGCAGACGATATCCATTCGCGAGCGGCTAACTTCTGACCGCCTCGGCTCAATGCGTCAGCAAGCGTTTGACCGTTCGAGAGATCAATGGCTTCGAGCGTTGAGAGTTCGCTTGGTCGCAGACTCACAATCTGATCGCGGTTCGGTCGACCGAGCGCCTTCATCAAGAAGTCGTTCTTCACGAGAGACGCCCGCACCATCAGACCAGCGGACTGAGTTGCGCCATTCAATAACGCGGCAATACCATCTTTGAAGTTCGCTCCCCAGATCGCTTGGTTCGAGCAGACCACTGCTGGTTTCCAATCGTTAGGTTCCTTGTCCTTCGGGAACTTTCCGTTGGCTGCCGGTTGCCTGGGGCTCCACTGCCACGAGTCGTCGGAGTTGATGACGTCAACTTTCCCTTGAGCGTCGATCCACTGAGCCGCGAAGTAGAGACCGGCGGGGTTCGGGCCAGCGCCTCCATTCTTGCCCACGATCAGGATCTCGTTCTTGCCTGCCTTCAAGCGTGAGGTCAACGGTACCGCTTCAGGACGTTCCCAAGCATCGCTTGCGTGCGTGCGTTGGCCATTCACATAGAGCACGAAACTGTTGTCGCAAGATAACGCAGCGATGCACTGCGTGGGTGCGGTCTTAAATTCGATCACTTTACGAAAGGTCACGACGTCACCGGCAGCAGCGTTGTTGGAGTCGGCCCGGGACCAAATCCACTTCGCGGTGACGTCAGGAGCCGGCGTTTTCCCAATAGAGTGGTCCGGGGAAATGTTCGCTGGTTTGCCGCGCACGACGGGGGCGTCGTAACGCGTCGGAGCGGCATCCGTCAGTTGCCACACGGCGTCCACGAATTGTTCAGCAGTCAGCCGCTTCGCACGCGGCCCGGCGAACACGAAGCCTTTGTCGTCCGCATCTTTGCTAATGATTTGCGTTCGACTTTGATAAGCCTGTGACTTCGCAATGAACGCAATCGTCTGCTTCAAGTCGTACTGAGAATCTGCCAGATGCACCGCAAGCTGATCCAGTAGATCCGCATTGAAGGGTTCGGTTTGCATCGCGTCGGTCGGATGCACGATGCCTCGGCCCATCATGCGGTGCCACAGGCGATTCACGATCGTGCGTGTGAAGCGACCGTTCTCAGGATGAGTCATCAGCGCAGCGAGTTGCTTGAGTCGTTCTGGCTGCGGTGCCTGTGGATTGACGGAGCCGAGCTCTGGGAAGAGCCAACCGGCCTGAGCGTGCTTGCCGATGGGCTTATCGCAGCGATGAATTTCCAGTGGACGCGTCGCATAAATCGCGGCGAGCCCGTAGGACTCTTCGAGTTTCCAGCGATCAATAAAGCTGTCGTGACACGACGCGCATTTTAGATTGATGCCCAGGAACGACTGGCCAACGCTCTGAGCAAATTGGATCTCGACAGTCTGCCCTGCGCTGACATCACCGCGCCAACGAATGCCATCCGCAAATCCAGCGCTTTCAGGTGTCGGCGGCGCGATCAGTTCGCGTGCCATTTGGTCATAAGACTTGTTGTTGACGAGTGCCTGATAGAGCCACTTTGAAATCTGCTTGCGACCGCCAGTGATGAAGCCCGTGCCGGTATAGTCATTGCGCAGCAGATCATTCCAAAACGTGAGCCAGTGTTCGGCATAGTCAACGTCACGTGCAAGCAAGCGGTCGATCAAGTGCGCTCGCTTCTCTAAGCTCGTGTCTTTGAGAAAGTCGCCGAGTTCATCCGGTGTAGGCAGCAACCCGACAATGTCGAGAAAGACACGCCGGGCAAATGCGGCATCGTCGATTGGCTGAGGCCTCGCGACTTTGTGTTGTGTGAGGTCGGCATCCAGGATGCGATCCACCGGGTTCGAGCGACCGTCAACAACTGGCGGTAGCTCTGGGCGGCGCGGCTTGAGTGGCGGCTCATAGTTACGTTTGCCGAACGAAAAGCCGTCTTCCCATTTCAGCCCACTGTCGACCCATCTCTTCAGGGTCGCGACTTCCTTCTCGGAAACGCGCGGGCCTTCGGGTGGCATCTTCAGGTCGTTGTCTGTGGTCGTGATGCGTTTGAGCAATTCGCTGGCATTGCTCTTGCCAACGACGACCACATGGCCGGACTCACCACCGCTGAGCAAGCTCTCCCGCGTATTCAGCGAGAGTCCACCTTTCTTCTGGTCTCCGGTGTGACACTGACCGCAATGCTGTTTGAGAATCGGCGCGACATCGTGAGCGAAGTCGATCTCAGCAGCCGTCAGCGACTGACAAGCGGCACTAAGCAACACAAACTTGAAAGCCAACTTCATAAACATCGTTCTCCGTAGGCGCGCAGAGGCAGGCTTCACGATCAACTTGTAGGCGGATGCTAGAATTTCACAGCAATGAGGGTGTGCTTCGGTCAGCCTCTAACCAATTCATAGCGGTCGATGTTGTTGACGGCCAAGCCAGCCGAGCCAAGCCGCAGAGATTAAACTCCGTTCTCTCCGAGATTGGTCAAGGCTTCACGACTCAAACACGATTCGATCGACCATTCTTGTGCGTCGAGTACGAGCCCCACAGGCGTCCGACTTCACTTCGGCAAATCGCCTTCGCAGCCGAGCATCTCGCGAATGAAACGCGAGGGCGTGGAGAGCTTCATCTTGCCCCATTTGCGTCGCTGAGCGCAGCGCGTGATCGCCAAGTGATCTTGCGCCCGAGTAATACCGACGTAACACAATCGCCGCTCCTCGTCGATGGCCTTACCTTCGGCTTCCACCGACCGCTTATGCGGCAGTATTCCCTCTTCTAGCCCGACCATATAGACGCGGGGAAATTCGAGTCCTTTAGCGCTGTGCAACGTCATGAGTTTGACCGCTTGTTGTTCGAGCATCTTCTCCTTGTCGTTATCCGGGCGATCGTCGAGCGTGATTTCGTCCAGAAACCCACCGAGAGACGGTTCGTCGGCGCGACTCGCGTAAGCCCGCAACGATTCGAGAAACTGCTCCAAGATCTCGCCCCGCGCGATCTGCATGTCTTCGGTCTTGTATTGCTTCTCGATTTCGGATTCGTAGTTGATCTCGGTAAGGAGTTGCTCGGTGAGCGACGCAATCTCGCGCGGCGCGGCTTTGAGACGCTCGCGATAGCGCATCAGCAAGCGGTAGAAGTCATTGATCGCGACAGCCGCTTTCGGAGTGATCTCTTTTTCGGCAAGCGATAACGGTACGGCGTCATGGAGCGAGACCCCCGCGATGACCGCTCGCTTGAGCAGCTTTTCAACGGTCGAATCACCGATGCCACGTGTGGGCACATTGATGATGCGAAGCAATGCGTTTTCGTCGCGCGGGTTCTCGATGGCTTTCAGATACGCGAGCACATCGCGGATCTCGCGTTTATCGAAGAAGGACTGCGTGCCCATCATCACATAACGCACGCCTTGTCGACGCAGTTCGGTCTCAAAGGGGCGAGGTTGCTCGTTCGTCCGCACGAGAATGCAGATGTCCTGCGCGGGCACGTTCTTTTTCTCGATTAAGAACCTAATCTCGGCCACAACTTGCTCGGCTTCGCAGGTTTCGTCTTCGTACTCACGGAAGCGGACAGGACTCAGGGCTGGCTTATGGGCTCGCAATGTCTTGTCGTGTCGACCTTGGTTGTGCTTCACCAATCGGTTCGCAAGATCGAGGATCGCATCCGTGCAGCGATAATTCTCCTCCAACCGCACAGTCTTCGCGCCTTCAAAGTGCTTGTGAAAGCTCAAGATATGAGTGACTTCCGCCCCGCGCCAGCCATAGATCGACTGATCGTCATCGCCAACGACGCAGATGTTGTGATGCGGCCGAACGAGGGCTTCGATCAAATCGAATTGCGCACCATTCGTGTCTTGGTATTCATCGATCTGCACATGATCGAACCGTGATTGTTGACGCTCGAGGGCATCCGGGGATTCGTCAAAAACCTGATTCGTCAGCAGCAGCAAATCGTCGAAGTCGACTGCTCCGCAGGCACGAAGATTAGACTGGTACTTTCGATAACCAACCGACGCGAGGAATTCGAGGTCGTTGTCGACGTTGTCCTTGGCTTCATCGGGACGAATGCCGTTCATCTTCCACTTACTGATGATGCTCAGCAGGTTTTCTGGACTGAGCGAGGTATCAGGAACGCGCACATCACGCAGCGCTTTGCGCGCCGCAGACTCCTGATCGCCGCGGTCGTAGATCGTGAATGTGCGCGGATACCCGAGCACTTCAATCTCCTGCCGCAAGACCCTCACGCAATAGGAGTGAAACGTTGAAATCTGCGGTCGCTTCTTGAGCCCTTTACCAAGCAGATGCTGCGTACGTTCGAGCATCTCCTTCGCCGCTTTGTTGGTGAAGGTCACCGACAAGATGCGATCGGGCGCGACACCCTGGCGAATAAGTTCGACCATGCGGTGTGTGATGACACGCGTCTTGCCAGTTCCGGCACCCGCGAGCACCAACAACGGGCCAGAGAGCGTGAGCACCGCGTCGCGTTGTGCGGCATTCAAATGAGCGAGTCGGTCAGACATAGAACAACGCACGCAGTTTGTGGCGATCGCCGCCGATGAACTCAGCGACTGGGAAGGGAGCACAGAAAGAAAAGTGAACCTGGAGTGCTCGGACTTGACGACGCCCTCCAATTTCAGCGGCGCAGCGATCACTTAGCCGTTCAACGTTTCATCGTCGCAGACCAAGTCCCCAGTTCTGCAATCAGAGGACATTGTGCTGCGATAACTCGATGCTCGACAGTCGATCGAGCACCGGGTTGAGCCGGCCACTTTGGGCTCCTCAATTTTCTGCCGAAGTCTTTCTCAATTAGGATCGACGGGCAGAAAGGTTGGGGGCAAAAAGATGAACACAGCGCCGCCCCACCGGAGCCTCGCGTAGTCATCAATCAGACGAAGCTGAGTTCTCTCATTCCGTCGAGAAAGCAAAGACGCAGGTGTGCCGATAGGTCTTGCCCGGTTCGAGAATTGTCGACGGGAAGCTCGGGATGTTGACCGAGTTCGGCGAGTGTTGAGTCTCAAGGCACAGCGCGCTGCGGCGCGGATACTTTTGGCCGCCCTTGCCGGCCTGATCCATCAAGAAGTTGCCGGTATAGAGCTGCACGGCGGGTTCGGTCGTGAGCACCGTCAACACGCGGCCCGACTTCGGCTCTTTCACTTTGGCGGCCAATCGCAACTCACCGGACTTGCCGTTGAGAATGAAGTTGTGGTCGTACCCTGTCGCAGCCGTTTGATCGACCTGCGCGATCCGAGCCCCAATGACTGTCGACTTGCGGAAGTCCAGCGGCGTGCCTTCGACCTTCGCGATCTCGCCCGTCGGAATCAGCGTGTCGTCGGTCACGGTGTAGTTGTCGGCATTGAGTTGCAGTTCGTGATCAAGCACCGTCGCTGAACCCGCTCCGCCCAAATTGAAGTAACTGTGATTGGTCAGATTGACCGGAGTGGCTTTGTTCGTCATCGCTTCGTAGTCGATCTTGAGTTCGTTCTTGTCGGTCAACACATACGTCACTTTGACCGAGAGATCGCCGGGATAGCCTTCTTCGCCGTCGGGACTCTTGTAAGTGAAGACGACTTGCTGACCCGCCGGAGTGGTCGACGCTGCTGCGGCCCAGACAACTTTGTCGAGGTTCCGCTTCACTCCGCCGTGCAGATGATTCGGACCATTGTTGATCGCGAGCTGATACTCCCGGCCGTTGAGCGTGAATTTGCCCTTCGCGATGCGGTTGCAAACTCGTCCGGTCGTGCAGCCGAAGAACTGATTGCGATCGGACTCGTAGCCCGCAACGTCATCGAAGCCGAGCACCACATCCGCAAGTTTCCCGCTCTTGTCCGGCACATGCATCTGAGTCAGCGTCGCGCCGCGCGTGATGAGCTTGGCAACGACCCCGTTCTTATTCGTGAGCGTGAGTTCCTCGACGGCAACTCCGTCAGCAGTCTTCCCAGCAGGGCGCACGGCAACCTCAGCAGCACTGGCAACATCCGACATAAGGGGCATTCCTAATTGAGCGACAAACAAAGATCCGAAAGTGGCGAAACTGCAAAGCAACGATTTCATGCAACAGGTTCCTCGATGATGACGAGCTTAAAAGCGAATCTGTCCCAACCCGCAAGCGGCGAATGATAGGTTCGCCCCCCAACATGAAAAGCCGTGCCTTGCGAGTGCGCGAGATGCTCCCCTAAACCGCCGTCCTGTCTTGGAGATACCGGCATCATTGAGGAGCACAACATGAGTCGTAGGGATCCGACTCAATGCTCGGAATGGGCCTGATAGCCGATCACCACCGTTCGCCTCTCGCGATCCCCAGACACAGTCCTTCCGAAGAAGTCGTCGTGGAACAAGAACTACAACATCGTGGCGGCTGCTCTTGGATGAGCATCGCAGTGGTAAGCGTTGTGCTGCTGCTCGGCTTTGCGATCTTTATCCCTGCAGTCCTTGATGCACGCGAGGCGGCTCGAAGATCGTCTTGCAAGGGCAGACATAAGCAGCTTGGCATCGCCCTTCACAACTATCACGAGACCCACTCGACCTTTCCTCCCGGTTGGCTGGCGAATGGTGGCGAGATGGATGGGAAACCCGAGGAGTCCGCTTACTCATGGCGGGTGCTGATCTTGCCGTTCATGGACTGCAATCCGCTCTACAAGACCATCAACTTCGACGCCCCGTTTCAAACCGAGGTCCAAACAGAGAAGGATCAGAAACTTGTCGGCGTGGCAACGAGTCTCGGCATGATCGCTGATCCCTACTTGCGTTGTCCGAGCGAGTTCTATGGCTCGGTCACCGACACGACATCCTCTGTGCCTGCTGTGCCGACGAGTAACTATGTCGCCAACTTTGGAGTCGGCATCCCGCGTTATGGGCGGCACTACGGACAACTGCTGCAAGGAGTCTTCGCTCAGAACTCGCGCATCCGCATTCGCGACATTCGAGACGGCACGACGAACGTTGTGATGGCCGGTGAGCGGCGTTTGGTGGTCGGCGGACAAACTTGGAGTGAGGGGAAGCTCGAAGGTGCTCTCAACTCGTACTGGCCCGGCTTTCCGCGTGGGACGAGTCCGCTGTCGATCGTTGCTACGGGAACCGACGGCGAATACCCGGAAGCCGGCTGCGACGAAGACACGATCAAAGCTCATCGCTCAGGAGCGTTAAATCTCTACGGCGAACTTAACGGACTCGCTCTGGGGTCGAGCCTTAAGGGGGCGTTGCGAATGCCGAACATCAACGGCTCATTGAGCGGCAACAAACTCAAGAGCGACGAGGTCAGCATCAACTTCAGCAGCCATCATCCAGGTGGAGCACATGTCGTTCTTGCAGATGGTTCCGTGCGGTTCCTCAGCGAGACGTTCGATCGAGAAGAGTTGCTCTGTCTTTTCCGCAGAGCTGATGGCATGTGCGTTCGTGGTAGCTACTGATCCAAACTTGACTTCGCTCTGCCGATTTTGAACTTTGCGGTGCCTGACCTCTGCTTGTGGCCCGTGCTTGAAGTTCGAGAAGTGACTCGCCTACACAGCCTGGGAGCGTGGGTACTCGACGTCTTCGGAGGAGCACAGCTTGAGGCGGACGGGTATTGGTTTGGACGCAGTAAGTCTTGTTGGTCAGCTTGTTGAAGGCAGCAGCATCATGTTGGAATGGACGAAGTGCGGCTCTGTGGAACGTCAGCCGGGAATGGTTTCGGGAGCATGGCTCTTTCGAGGCACCCGCGTGCCGGCCACGGCACTGTTTGAGAATCTCGAAGACGGGGCCTCGATTGATGAGTTTGTCGAATGGTTTCCCGGCGTGACTCGCGAGCAGGTTTTGGATGTCCTGCGGTTTGCAGAGGCGTCACTCGCGATCGCTTCGTAGGTCTCGAAGGAGCATTCCGATGAAGCGAGTGTTGTTCGATCAAGGCACGCCTCTGCCGCTTAAGAAGTATTTGCCGTTACATGCCGTCAGTACGACCTTCGAGTTGGGATGGTCGCAGTTGCAGAACGGCGACCTGCTGGCAGCGGCGGAAGGCCTCTTTGAAGTCTTTGTGACGACCGACAAGAACCTTGCTTACCAACAAGACCTATCGGGACGACGGCTGGCGATTGTCGTGCTGCCGTTCGCAAGCTGGCCGAAGCTGCAACTGTTATTACCGGCCATCGTCGTCGCTGTTGATGAGGCAACTGTTGGAAGTCTTACAAGCATCCCGAAACCAGATTAGGAACGCTCGCCTGCTTGAAGTTCGAGAAGCGACTCGCCTACACAGCTTGCGAGCGTTGGAACTCGACTTACTCGGAGGAGCACAGCATGCGGCGGATGGACAACGAGCGAGTGCAGGACATAGCCCCAACGGGGCGTGATTCGATAGCCCCGGGCGTTAGCCCGGGGGAATGCGGGGGACGAACACGAGAGCCCCAACGCGGCGCGATTCGGTGTCCGCTCGGCATGCGCGAGGAGCGTCGTTCGGTGAGGCGAGCGGGAGCCGAGTCGCGCCCTGTTGGGGCTTTGTCGTTCTTGCGTCGAGGTCCCCAGTGCTGGCGCACTGGGCTGTCGAATCTCGCCCCGTTGGGGCTGATTGATCGAGTCGTGCGAGGAGTGCTGCTGCTTGTTGTGTTGCTGGGGGTAGTTTCTGCTACAGCGAAGGCTGAGCCCGGGAAGCCGGCGGCGGGATGGTCGCTCTTGCCGGTGCCGGAGACGTTTCGAGATGTGCCGAAGGGGAACCTCGCGCCGGTCGATGGGACCAGTTGGTATCGGTGTCTCGTGCAGGTGCCGGGGAGTTGGAAGGGGGCGAAGGTTCGGCTGTTTGTCGAGGCTCTCGATGATGCTCGCGCGAGTTATGTGAATGGGACGAAGGTCGGGGCGACGGGGACTTTCCCGCCTCAGTTTCGCAGTGGGCTCGGGGAGCAAGGGCGGTATCTCGTCGCGAGCGATCTGCTCAAGCCGGGGGAGCTCAACACGATCGCTATTCGAGTTCATCAAAACGACCCGCGACCGAACTTCAATACGGCTCCGCCCGTGCTGCTGAATGAGGACTCGAAGGAAGCTCTCAAGATGGAGGGCCAGTGGCAGTATCGGCCCGGCGATGATGCCGCGTTTGCGAAGGCGACGGCGGAAGAGTTCGGGCTCGCAGGCGGTGTAGCAACTCTTACCGAGGAAGCGCTCAAGCTCGGGGCTTACTTCAAGGTCGAGAAGGTGGAGGACATCGAGCGGTATGTCTCGAAACGCAAGGGCGATAGCGATCCGCTCTCGCCGCAGGTTGCTGAGAAGCGGTTTGTGACTCCCGACGATCTCAGGTTTCAGTTGGCGGTCGGCGATCCGGATATCGCTCAGGCACTCTGCATGACGTTCGATGCGCGCGGGCGAATGTGGCTCGTCGAGTACCGGCAGTATCCCGACATCGCTGGCGTGAAGATGGTCAGTCAGGACAAGTTCCTGCGGCGGGTGTATGACAAAGTACCTCCCCCGCCGCCTCAGCATGACAAGGGCCGCGACCGCGTCAGCATCCATGAAGACACCGACGGCGATGGCGTCTACGACAAGCACTCGGTGTTCGTCGATGGGCTTAATCTCGCGACGTCAGTGGCCGTCGGACGCGGTGGAGTTTTTGTGACAAACCCGCCGTATCTCCTCTTCTATCCCGACAAAAACGGCGACGACGTGCCGGATGGCGATCCTGAAGTACTGCTCGAAGGGTTCGGGTTAGAGGACTCGCACTCGGTCGCGAATAGCTTGCGGTTCGGGCCCGACGGTTGGCTGTATGGAGCGCAGGGCAGCACCGTTTCGGGCAACGTGAAGCGGTATGGCTCGAAGGACAAAACGATCGACTCGATGGGCCAGTTGATTTGGCGCTATCACCCGGAGCGGCGCGTCTACGAGATCTTCGCGGAGGGCGGCGGCAATACGTTTGGCGTCGAGATCGACGCTCAAGGCCGCATCTTTTCGGGGCACAACGGCGGCGACACGCGCGGCTTTCATTATGTGCAAGGCGGGTACTCGCAGAAGGGTTTCGGGAAGCACGGAGCACTCTCGAACCCGTATGCCTTCGGGTACTTCGCGCAGATGAAGCATCACTCGGTGGCGCGGTTCACGCACAACTTCATCGTTTATGAAGGCAACGTGCTGCCCGATGCTTATCGAGGTCGGCTCTACGGCGTTGAACCGCTGCAAGGGCAAGTCGTCATGAGCGAGATCATGCCGTTCAAAGCGTCGTTCGAGACGCGCGATCTCAGTCGAGTCGTGAAGACGGACGATGCATGGTTTCGACCGGTCGATATCAAAGCCGGGCCCGATGGCAGCATCTATGTCGCGGACCTGTATGAGCAGCGGATCGATCACAGCAGCCACTACGCCGGTCGGATCGATCGCACGAACGGGCGGGTTTATCGCCTTTGTAGCCGAGTTGCTCCGCAACTCGGCGGCGAGTCGCGGAGCGGCTCGCCTACGAAGACCGGCGAGGCACGGAGCGGCTCGGCTACGACGAAGTTCAACTACGCGAAGGCGACCGATGCCGAACTCCTCTCTGCACTCGACAGCTTGAATAAATGGCATCGACAAGCAGCACTCGTCGTCATCGGCGATCGCAAGTCTGCTGGAATGATTATTCCACTCAAAGAGCGATTGAAGACACTCGTCGGACAGTCGGCATTGGAGTCGTTGTGGGCGCTGCATCTCGTCGGCGGGCTGACGGACGAAGTGGCCGCGAGCATGCTCAAGCACGAAGACCAATTCGTCCGCGCCTGGACCGTGAGGCTCCTGTGTGACGACTACTTAGTTGAGCCGCAAATTGCCCGCGCGTTGTCCGAGCTAGCCGGTCACGAAAGTTACCTCTCGGTGCGCGGTCAATTGGCGTCGTCGGCGAAGCGACTGCCGGCGAAGGACGCGCTGCCGATCATCCGCAACTTGCTGAAGTACGACGAGGACTCGCAGGACATCTTTCAGCCGCTCCTCATTTGGTGGGCCATCGAAGCGAAGGCCAATGGCGAAGGCCGCGACCTCATCCTGAGTCTCGTGCTCAACGACAAAGACGTCTGGGACCGACCGCTCGTCAAAGAGCATCTGACCGAGCGGTTGATGAAGCGATACGCGATCTCGGGCACGCGCGAGGAGTTGCTCGCGGCGGCGAAACTCTTGAAGCAAGCCCCGAACAAAGCGGCATCGGAGAAACTGCTGAAGGGTTTCGAAGAGGCGTACAAAGGCCGTTCGCTATCGGGCATTCCGAGCGAATTGGTCGACGCGATCGCGAGCACCGGCGGCGGATCGACGGCGCTCAAACTGCGGCAAGGCAACGCGGATGCAATCAAAATTGCAGGCGAAGCGATCGCGAACTCGAAGCACGCGAAGACCGAGCGGCTCGAATTCCTGCGCGTCTTCGGCGAGATCCGTCGCTCCGAGTTCATCCCCGTGCTGCTGGATGTTGTCGCGAAGGAGCAAGATCAAGACTTGCTCGCCGCCGCGCTGACGTCGCTGCAAGCCTTCGATGATTTGCGGATCGGTCAGCAAGTCGTCCCGCGTTTGAAGCAGATTCCCGGAGACGCGCGGCTCGTGGCCGAGACCTTGCTCGCCAGTCGCAAAGTCTGGGCGAAGGAATTGTTACAGGCAGTCGACGCAGGCTCGTTGAAACCGACGGACGTCTCGGATGCGGCCCTGCGAAAGATCACGCTGCACGAAGACGCGAAGATCAAAGAACTCGTCGCGAAGCACTGGGGCACAGTCGCCGGAGCAACGAGCGACGACATGAAGAAAGAGATCGCGCGTTTGATGGACTTGCTCGGTCAAGGCACGGGCAATCCTTACAAAGGCAAGCAACTCTTCCGCGAGCAATGCGGCAAGTGTCACAAGCTCTTCGAAGAAGGAGGTCAGATCGGCCCCGACCTCACTTCATTCAAGCGCGACAACCTTGAGCGCGTGCTAACGAACGTCGTGAACCCGAGCCTCGAGATCCGCGAGGGTTTCGAAAATTACATCATCGAAACGACGGACGGCCGAGTGGTGAATGGCTTCCTCGCGGACAAAGACACGCAAGTCGTCGTGCTGCGAGGAGTCGACGGCCAGAACCTGATCTTCCGCCGCGACGAAATCGAAGAGATGCACGTCACCCCGAAGTCCGTGATGCCCGAAGGCACGCTGAGCAAACTGACCGAGCAACAACTCCGCGACCTGTTTGCGTATGTGCGAGCCACTCAGCCGGTGAATTGATTGGGAGTGCTGATGCGTCCGACTGCCACTGAGATCCGCTTTGCTTACGACCACGCGAAGCAACTGCTGCTGAAACAATGCGTCTCGATCAACGGTCAACCCGCGCATTGGTCCGGAGAACTGTCGACGTCCGCGCTGTCGACGGCGACGGCGATGATGGCGCTGTTGCAAGTCCGCAAGGCAGATCGTTCGGCGAGCGACTTTGGTTTCGACGCCGATTTTGATCGGTTGATCGAAGGCGGCGCGAAGTGGCTGCTGGCTCAGCAGAACGAAGACGGCGGTTGGGGCGATACCACGAAGAGCATCAGCAACATCTCGACGACGATGCTGTGCCATGCGGTGCTTGTTGAGTGCGAGCATCGGCTTTCGCTCCGCGAAAGCACGCTGTTGGTAGCATGGACTTCCAGTCCGTGCGCAATTCCCAGGAAAGAGCACGGGCTGGAAGCCCATGCTACGAAAAAGTCGATCGCGTGTGCGAAGAAATACATCGACGACGCGGGCGGGGTTGAGGCTGTTCGCAAGCGGTACGGCAAGGACAAGACGTTCTCGGTGCCGATCCTCACTCATTGCGCGCTGGCGGGGCTCGTTGATTGGCGCGAGGTTTCTTCGCTGCCGTTTGAGTTGGCGTGCTTGCCGGCAAAGTTCTATGCGGCGGTCAAACTGCCGGTCGTGAGCTATGCGTTGCCGGCTCTCATCGCGATCGGGCAAGTGAAGCATCACTTCGCGCCGAGTTGGAATCCGCTCGTGCGCTGGCTGCGCAATCGAGCGATCAGCAAGAGCCTCGCAGTCCTCGCACGCATTCAGCCGCCCAATGGCGGGTTCCTCGAAGCCACTCCGCTGACGAGCTTTGTCACGATGAGTCTCGCGGCAAAGGGGCTCGTCGATCATGTCGTTGTGAAGCGCGGAGTGAAGTTCATCTGCGACTCGGTGCGCCCCGACGGCAGTTGGCCGATCGACACGAATTTGGCGACCTGGGTCACAACGCTCGCGATCAACGCGCTGAAGGACGACGTGCCGGAGTCGCTGCGTCCCGACTTGCGGCAATGGCTCTTGAGTCAGCAATACCGCGAAGTGCATCCCTTCACGAACGCCGCGCCCGGCGGTTGGGCGTGGACCGATCTCCCCGGCGGCGTCCCCGACGCGGATGACACTCCGGGAGCGATGCTGGCGCTGAAGATGATCTCAGATGTGACTGCGGGGTCGTTGCGACGGTATCGGAACAGTCTGCAATGTGAATCTGAAGACGCGGAGATTCGAGACAGTCTTAGCGCTGGTGGCCGCTGGCTGATCGGTTTGCAGAATCGAGACGGCGGCTTTCCGACATTTTGTCGAGGTTGGGGTACGCTGCCGTTTGATCGCAGTTCCCCGGACATCACGGCGCATTGCATTCGCAGCATTGTTGCGTGCGTTGAAGGATTCGGACATCTTGTGCCGGTTCTGAGCAATGGAGGTGACCTCGAGATTCGATGGGCGCTTCCGCCACGAGTAACGATCGCCGGAAGACTCCCTCACTGTGAGATCGCCGTTGTGCAGAAGGGGTTTCGGTTCTTGTCGCAACGACAACGTCGCGACGGCGCTTGGCTCCCGCTTTGGTTCGGAAATCAACGCGCTCACGACGACGAGAATCCGACCTACGGCACGAGCCGCGTGCTCATGGCTTATCGCGACTGCGAATTGCTCGAAACGACCGAAGCTCAGCGCGGCGCGGCGTTCTTGGCGAACATCCAGAATGAGGACGGCGGATGGGGAGGAGCGGCGGGGATTGCTTCTTCCGTCGAGGAGACCGCACTGGCGGCGGAGGTGCTGCTCGACTTCAAAAAATACCGGTCGCAAGCATTCGACGGGATCGGCTGGTTAATCAATCGTTGGAATAGCGGTTCCCTCACAGAGCCTTCACCTATTGGTTTTTATTTCGCCAAGTTGTGGTATTTTGAGCGACTCTATCCATTGGTCTTTGCAGTCTCGGCCTTGCGTCGGGCTGTGGAAGTAAGTGGTTTAGACGAAATGCCTTCCTAGCAGTCGCTCGACTGCTTTTAACGCCTTTGGAGTCCACCGTGTTGACTGCTGCAGTTGAGACCGACGCCCTTGTCACCGAGAGCGACGAACAAGAGACCGGTGCCCCGATTGAAGTCGATGAAGCTCCTGTCAAACGCCGTCGCCGACGTCAGAGCACGACTCATCTCAAGGCGGTGCCGCAATCGCTTGAACAACGTGAACTCCTCAAGGCCGAAGCCGAGAAGTACGCCGCGACGCTGGATCGCAGTCGCCAGTTCACGAAAGCGGATCTCGAAGATTGGTCGCGTGACTTGCTGCAGAAGCTCGGACTCGGCGAGCAGTATGTTGGCTTTGCAGCGGTGCTGATCGGCAATTTCTTCTGGAAGCGGCAGTTCCTCGCGATCCCATTCAATCGCCGGATGCTGCTGCTGCCGCATTGCCTCAAGCATGCCGAAGGTTGCCCGGCGGACTACGACGAGTTCGGGCTCGATTGCGAGACTTGCGGGGCGTGCTCGATCGCGGACTACAAAGTCAAAGCCGAGAAGCTGGGCTACAAGGTGCTCGTCGCGGAAGGCTCGCCGATCGTTCTGAAGATCATCGTGAGCGGATACATCGACGGCATCTTGGGAGTCGCTTGCCTCAACGTGTTGGAGAAGGCGATCGACAAAGTGCTCATCGCAGGCGTGCCGTCGTATGCGATTCCGCTGCACTCGGGGGACTGCAAGAACACAACGCTCGATCAAAGCTGGGTCTTTGAAGTGCTCGACAAGTACGAGCCGATGCCTGAACCCGAGACGCCGTCGTTCTTACCGCTGATCCGCGCCGGCAACTTTTTGTTTGAGCGCGACTTCGAACGGCTGTTGCCGCGCGTTCGCACGAAGGATCCCGCGCGCGCCGATGCGCCGATCGCCTTCACCGAGAAGATCGCTTACGACTGGCTCGCGAATGGCGGCAAGCGGTTCCGACCTTTCATCACGCTCGCGGCTTACGACGCGATGACCGGCGGTGTCTTGCAGAAGACTCAGTTGGAGAAGGTCGATCGCTTGCCGGTGCCGGACTCGGTGTGCCGCGTCGCGATGTCGATCGAAGCGTTTCACAAAGCCTCGCTCGTGCATGACGACATCGAAGACGACGACCTCTATCGCTATGGCCGACCGACCGTGCATCGCGAGTACGACCTCGGCACCGCGATCAACGTCGGCGATCACTTGATCGGGCTCGGTTACAAGCTGCTGTCGTCGGTGCGTCAGGACTTCGGAGCCGAAGTTGCGTGCGATGTGACGGACCGCATGGCTCAAGCTCATATCAAGCTCTGCGACGGACAAGGCGCCGAGATGGCATGGCAGAGCCGACCGACGATCGAACTCACGGCGCTCGATGCGCTGCAAATCTATGCGTTGAAGACGTCGCCGGCGTTTGAGGCGGCCCTGTATTCTGGATTACGCATGGCCGGACCATTGGGCGAGAACGAAGAAATGGTCCCGGCCTTCTGCCGTCATTTGGGCGTTGGCTTTCAAGTGCTTAACGACCTCAAGGACTGGCGCGGCGACAAGAACAACAAACTCGTCGCCGGTCAGGATGCGAAGGCGCTGCGTCCGACGGTCTTGCTCGCAATGGCGATCGAAGCTGCGAGCCCGAGTCAGAAGCAAGCTCTGCAAGACATCATCACCGGAGACGCGAACGACCCGCTGCGCGTCGAGCGTCTGCGTCGCATCTTCGAAGAATGCGGCGTCTTCGAGAAAGCCGAAGCGCTCGTCGACAAATCGCGTGCTCGTGCTGAGGCACTGGCCGACGACACGAAGAACGACAAGCTGCGGCAGTTGCTCTACTTCTTGGTCGATACCGTGTTGGCACCGGAAGACGACGAGCCACCCAAGCCCGTCGAAGCTGAAATGTTAATGGCGCTGCCATTAGCGTAAGAGAGCCGCACTGGTGACCAATGCACTCGTTGCACGTCAAGCGACTGGCTTGGAGCTTCCCGCATCCTGCTCGGTTGTTGGCCGGGTCGGCTTTAGCTTCTGAGTGTTGTTAGGCGTGATCACACATCAATGCCGTAGCTCACTTTCATGGTGAACTCGCAACTCAACGTCATTTGAGCAGATCCAGCATGGATTCACCCATGGCGTGGCCAATCCGCGTGAACCAGATCGCGCTGCCAAGATAGTGATAGCCGAAGTCTCCGCCGACGAGCTTCCAGCGTGCGACGTCTTGACGCCAGGCGGGGTACAGCTCCTCGGCGGATTTATCCACGAGGATGTCCGTGCGAAACGCTTTGACGTTGCCCTTGAATTCGGGCACGTCGTTCATACGAAGTTGAGCTTCTTGAATGACAAGCATCGCGCCGGTGGCGGGTTTGGATCCATTTTGCCCCATGACAGCGATCACAAACGGCAATTTGGGTGTCTTCAGATCCCTTCGGACATCCTGGATGAGGTGCTGCAGATTGAGGGCGTATTCTTTTTCAGCACCGCCGTATTGGTCGTTCCACCCTTGGAACCACACGCATCCTGCGACTTCATTCTTTCGTCCGGCCAAACTCGGAAACGTTGTCCCAAGATTGTTTGAGACGTCATGCAGTTCTTGAAGCATGCGGCGGTACGAGACGCCGTACTCCAGTTTCACGTCGTCGAGCGTCGGAAGCGGGGCGTTTTTCTTATTCTTCTCGTTGGATTGAATGACGCGTTGTTGTGCCTGTTCTAGTTCCTTTTGTAGGACTTCCCGAGGCGGTAAGCCGGCAGACGGCGAGCGAAAGTGTTTGAACAGAGAATGTCCACCCCACGCGGCTTTGACCAACACGACGGGCTCGTCGAAGTGATTACCCATGAGCATTCCGAATTCGAGTTCCGGCCCAGTCCGGCCAGGCGAGCCATAGCCCAAGGTCAGAGGGCCTTTACGATCGAAGAACTTGATGAAGACATCGTCGCGTTCGATCCATTTGTCGTTATGTCGAAGATGACTGAACAGATCCTTGGTCTTTGGGTCGGTGGCTTGGTGTTGAAACAACTCATTCGGAGCCTTGCCCTACATGTTTGACTGACCAGCCAACACAAAGATCTTTACTGGCTTCTGATCGGTCGCGGTGACCGTGTCGCACAGTGAAACGAAAACCACAGCGAGCAAACCGAGACTTAAGTGAAGCATGACGCGAGCCATCTAAACGAGGTTGTGGTGCCACGGTCGAATTGTCAGGGGTTCGACTTGCTGAAGCGATTGAATTTACGCCCGTGATCTTGTCGTCCGCTCGGAGAACGGAAAGTCAATGCATCTCTTTGAACGCGCTGATTGCAACTCTCGTGAATGATTCGTGAATGATGAGTTGTCGCGATCCACTGCGGTTGGTTGAGTTCGGAGGACTGCTTAGTGCTGAGCGATTCCCGCGATAAGAAGCAGAGGTCGAGTCGATAAGAGTTTGAGTTAAGCACGCGATGCTGCTGGTCGCATCGCGCTGCGGACGTTTTTCAGTGCAGGAGTGAGTAGCGTTTCCTTTCTTCTGAAGTGGTCATGAATACTCATGACGGTACTTATTAAGATGATGTCGCTGGTGCAGACTCGATGATGGGATCGAGTGCCGTCTTAGGCTCAGATGCGAGTAAGTCGCGGCGAGCGGCGATCATCGCCCAACAACCAATAGGTAAACTCAGCAGCATGGGGACAAACGGAGCCCAAAGGTTGCCTGTTTCGGCATGAGTCATCAGCAACCCTATCATGGTTGGGTACAGCATCGTGCTCACGCCGAGCGACCAGCCAATCGGTCGTGGGTGCGACGTCCAATGCAATAGAGCCAAGCTCAGCAGGCACAGACCGTCGAAGATGAGATGCAGCGAGATCGTTGTCGTCGAATGCACGAAGCCATCGCCGCCGATCAGGTGCCAAGTCCGATGGCTATATGGGTCATGAATAACCAATGTGGCGACGAGAATACTTGCCACCAATGAGACCAGCATCATCGCTAGTAAGGCTTCTGTCGGTCCTGCGATGCGTTGGCGACGAGAGAGTTGCGCGGTTGCTCGCAGTAGTCGTCCACTGAATCTCAGTAAGACCAGCGTGCCACAGAGCCAACACACTGCTGCCGTCCCAGCCGGCAATGCTATCAACGACACATACTCATTCCGCAGATGGAAGTTCGGCTGCTTCGCGAAGATCGAAATCACGACGCCCCACATCACGGCCGCGCATGCGAGTGTCCAAATCGTTTCCAGGGCGAGGAATATTGCTCCGGCCGTCAAGTCGCGCCGGTGAGTCACAGCCACCAACTTTCTAAACGCCGCTGGCGCGGCTTCGGTAACACTCGCGCAGGCACCTCGTACTTTGGGCGCGGCCATGCGTCCGGCGTGACGAACAGCCTTACAAAACCCGACGGCAGTATCACGAAACGTCCGCAGTTCATGATGGTCAGAGAGCGGCACATCACCGAAATGTTGGCGAACTTCGGGACGTTTAAGAATCAGTAGAACCCAGACGGCAAACGGCAAAGTCGCGATCCAGAAGACACCGAAGAGGCAGATCACGATGACGCTGCCGGCGACAACGAAGCGGTAGCTTTGCAATTTCTTCAGGGATAAGCCGACTTGCAACGCGATCGACGAACCCACCAACGTCAGCAGAGACATGACATGCGGTGCGAAGATCAACATCAGTAATCCCGCGACCGAACCGATCGCTCCGACAATCGTTAGTGCTGTCGCTGGAATCCCGAGTTCCGCTTCGAGTTGCTCTCGCTGGATCGTTCCGTCCATCGGGACTGACGACGTCCCTGCGGCCCAGCTCGCGAAGAAACGTCTGATCTTATCGAGCCCCATGGCAAACCAGTTTGAAGCAGAGGCTGCGACGTCGTGATTGCGGATGCGTTCGACATCCGTGCGAACTTCAGTCACACGTTGATAACGCTGAGCGGGTTCTTTCTCTAAGGCACGCAGCACGACTTCATCCAAGCGTAAGTCGATCTGCACCTTGCGAGATGGAGGTGGGAAGCGGCCTAGGGGCAGTTCCCCTGTCAACATTTCGTAGAGCACAACACCCAGTGAGAAGATGTCAGCGCGGTGATCAACCTCGGCCGGATGCTCGACCTGCTCCGGGGCCAT